>VFQM010000185.1_pt1 | contig 77900 bp, 82 predicted proteins | sample 3512391 | NCBI WGS metagenome assembly VFQM01 (sample SAMN10412369, study PRJNA504923) | tailings metagenome | isolation source: Replicate 1 from Balatoc abandoned mine | place: Philippines | reverse complement strand
CCTCCTGCTCCGGCAGCAACAGCTCCAGCTCTTCTTCCAGAGTGGCCAGCAAGGTGCGGTCATGGCCCAGGTGCGACTCGGTTTCCAGACGCTGCCGTTCAGCCTCGCGCAGGTCGTCCTGCAACTGGCGCAGACGCTGCTGGCCATGCTGGATGGCCTGCTCGGCACGGGCGATGTCGCCACCCACCGAGTAGAAACGCGCCTGGACCTGGTTGAAGCGCTCGGACAGCTCATGATGGCCATCGCGCAGGCGCTCGATGGCCGCATCGGCATTGCGCTGTTCGGCCTGCAGGGCTTCGTAGGCCACCGCCTGGTCGCCGATCATCGCTTCGCGCTGGCCTGCCTGGAGGTTCAGCGCCTGCCACTTGAGCGCGGCCAGCTGGGCCTTGAGCTGCCGCTCCTCGGCCTTGTATTCCTGATACTTTTCCGCCGCCTGAGCCTGGCGATGCAGGCGTTCGAGCTGACGTTCCAGCTCCTCGCGCAGATCGGTCAGGCGTGCCAGGTTCTCATGGGTACGCCGGATACGGTTCTCGGTCTCGCGACGGCGCTCCTTGTACTTGGAGATGCCCGCCGCTTCCTCGATGAAATTCCGCAGATCCTCGGGCTTGGCTTCGATCAGCTTGCTGATCATGCCCTGCTCGATGATCGAGTAACTGCGTGGCCCCAGACCGGTGCCGAGAAAGATATCGGTGATATCACGGCGCCGACACTTGCTGCCGTTGAGGTAGTAGCTGTTCTGCCCGTCGCGGGTGACCTTGCGGCGGATGGATATCTCGGCAAAGGCAGCGTATTCGCCAACCAGCGAATTGTCGCTGTTGTCGAAAATCAGCTCGATGGACGCCTGGGTCACCGGCTTGCGGGTGTTGGAGCCATTGAAGATGACGTCGGTCATCGACTCGCCCCGGAGGTTCTTCGCCGAACTCTCGCCCATCACCCAACGTACGGCATCGATGATGTTGGACTTGCCACAGCCGTTGGGGCCGACGACCGCGGCCATGTTGCTGGGAAAACTGACTGTAGTGGGATCAACGAACGACTTGAAACCGGCCAGTTTGATGCACTTCAGGCGCATGGGGCGCTCTCGCTGTCCGCCAGGGCATTCAGCACCAGGCTGCAGTTGTGCCGCACATAGGCTTCCAGCAGCTGTACCGCGCGCTGTTCGTCGCGGATCAGCAGCAACGGCAACAACGCATCGAAGGTTTCCACCAGGCGGTGCATTTCCGAACGGCGCCGCTCAAGGATCAGGTGGTAGGTGCGACTGACCGCCGGCAAGAGATTTTCCAGGGTCTCCTGCAGGAAAGGGTTGTCGGCGAAGGGAAAGGCGGCACGCATCAGCTCGAAGCTATGGCTGACAAAGGCATCAATATCGTCCTTGGCCAAGCAGGCGTGCAGGCGCTGCTGGATGTCCTCGAAGACCTGCAACTGGGTCGGTTCGCGCCAGTTGCGCAGGGTCGCCCGGCAGAGCATGGCATAGAGCTGGGCAAGCAATTCGTAGAGACTGCGCACATGGCGCGGACTCAGGGCACTGACCTGGGCGCCGCGATGCGGGAGAATTTCCACCAGATGCCGGCGCTGCAGGATCAGCAGGGCTTCGCGTACCGAACTGCGACTGACCTGCAGTGCCTGGGTGACCTTGACTTCTCCTATGCGCTCGCCGGCGGGTAATTCACCACGAATGATACGCTCGGCCAAATGCTGGGCGATCTGCTCGGCGAGGCTGTCCTGTGCCTTGGCTGTCATGGCGCTCTCTGTGGCTGGGGGCATGCGGGGGCGCAGTCTAGCAAGGGCGTGCGTCGTTCTGGTAGCCCGCTGGCGCCTGGCAGGCCGAGGGTGGAACGCCTTGCCAACGCTTGAAGGCACGGCGGAAGTTGGCTACATCGCGGTAACCCAGGCTGCAGGCGATCGCCTGGATACTCAGCCGGCCGGCTCGCAAGTGTTCCAGGGCCAGGCGATGACGCAACTGGTCGAGCAACTGCTGGAAGGATGTGCCTTCGGCCTGCAGATGACGATGCAGAGTGCGCGGGGTCATGTGCAGCAGGCGCGCGGTGGCCTGCAGACCAGGTAGTGCCTGCTGGCGCTCCAGGAGCAGACGCTGCACGCGGGTGGTCAGGCTGCCCTGCGCCTGGCGAGCCGTATCAAGTCGCAGCAGTTCACGCTGACACAGCTGTTCGGCTTCGCGAAAAGCTTGCGGATCAGCCAGTTGCAAGGGCTGGTCGAGCAGTGCCGCGTCCAGGGTTACCGCCGCCCAGGGCTGGGCATAGCGTACCGGGCAGCCAAACAGCTCGCTGGCCAGGGCGGCATAGGCCGGCTCGGCAAAGGGAAAGCTGACCTGGCGCAAGCGCACACCGCCGGGGCTGAGGGCGACAAACAGATTGCTGATCGCCAGCAGCACCGCCTCCAGCAAGCTATGTTCGCTGCGCCCCAGCGCGTACACGCTGCGCACCTGCAGATGCAGACAACCCGCTGCAGGCTCGGCCAACTGCTGTAGGGTCACCAGCGAGGTACGCAGGGCCAGGTACTGTTCGACCAGGCCAATCGCCTGGCGTAGCGATTCGCTCTGCAGTGCCGCGTAGCCGAGGATGCCATGACTGCCCACACGCAGGCGCTCGCCAAGCAGCAAGCCGAAGGCCGGCTCGCCGGTAGCCTGCAGCGCAGCCTCCAATAGGGCACGCAGGTGCGTCAGATCGGCCATGAACGCACTGTCGACCAACTGCGCCGAGTGCAGTCCGGCCTGCCGCAGGCAATCTTCGACATCCCCGCCCATCACGGCGATCTGCTCGACAACCAGCCGCAGGTATTGCACCGGCAGGGTGAAGCGACTCATGGCGGGCTCCCGTGGCACGGCAAGGTGGCCACAATGTCAATTAATGACCCCCTTATGTCAACCGCACACCTCCACCCACGCGGCACACACTTTCTATGCTGTAAGCACTTCCGTGAGCTCTTCTCTTGTCTATCGAGGAATCTGCATGTTCGCCTTCTTGCGGCGCGCGCAACCCAGTCAGGCGCAGGTCAACCAGCAATCCATCCAGGTAGCACCTGGCGAGTCACTGTTGCAGGCTGCCTTGCGCCATGGCCTGGATTTCCCCCATGGCTGCCGGGTAGGCGCCTGCGCCACTTGCAAGTGCCAGCTACGGGCCGGCCAGGTGCGCGAACTGACCGACAGCAGCTATGTACTGAGCGCCGCCGAACGTGCAGCGGGCTACATCCTGGCGTGCCAGAGCGTGCCGCAGGGAGACATCCGGGTGAGCCTGGCTGAACCAGTGCGCCAGGTGGCCGGGCAGATCATCGGCCAACCGGCACTCACCCGAGACATCATGCACTTACAGGTACAACTGGCCGAACCACTGGACTATCGCGGCGGGCAATACGCCGAGCTGTGCCTGGACAGTCTGCCCGGCGTATGGCGCTACTATTCCTTCGCCAGCCCGACCAGCCCTGACGGCCAGGTCAGTTTCTTTATCCGCCGCCTGGCCAACGGGCGCTTTTCCGCACGCCTGCACGACGACTTGCGCGGCACAGGCTTGAGCCTGCGCGGCCCGCGTGGCGAGTGCTACCTGCGTGCGGGTCATGGGCCATTACTCCTGGTGGCTGCCGGCAGTGGACTGGCGCCCCTTCTCGCCCTGCTGCAGGAGGCGCTGGCCGATGGCTGCCAGCGTCAGGTACGGCTGTTGTTCGGCGCCCGCCGCCAGGACGACCTGTATGCCCTGGAGCAGATCGCCCAACTCGCCAGGCAGTGGCCGGGCACCTTCAGCTTTACCCCGGTGCTCTCGCAAGAGCCCTGCGACAGCAACTGGCGCGGCGCACGCGGCTCGCTGCTCGCGCAACTGCCCCAACCAACAAGCAGCGATACCCAGGCCTACCTGTGCGGGCCAGTTGGCCTGGTTGAGGATGTCAGCCAGCACCTGCAACGCCAGGGCCTGGCAGCCGCGCAGATTCACAGCGACCCGTTCAGCCCCGCCAGCGACTAGGAGCGCCACCATGAGCCTGCTGCATTACCTGAAGTTTCTGCTGTTTCATGCCACCGGCCTGCTGGCCATACTTGCCCTGTTGGCGGGCGGCGCCTGGATCAGCTATGGCCTGCTGGCCATCCTGCTCATCTTCACGCTCGGTGATGCACTAGGTGGCGACGACACCAGCACACCGCTGTATCGCTATCCAGCCCTGCTGACCCTGCAGCTCTGGACTGCACTGCCCCTACTGGCCAGTTTGCTGTTCGTCGCCCTGTGGAGTGTTAGCCGCACGGACGTGCTGGGTTTCGGCGCCTGGTTGGGCGGACTCAGCGGCTACGACCTGCTGGGCGCACGGCAGGACACCTGGACAGGGCACTACCTATCGACCTGGCTGCTCTGTGGCCTGATGATCGGCATGCTCGGCACCATCACCGCCCATGAACTCATCCACCGCACCTGGGACCCGCTGTCCTTGTTGATCGGGCGCTGGTTGCTGGCCTTCAGTTTCGACTGCGCCTTCGCCATCGAGCATGTCTATGGTCATCACCGCTATGTCGCTACCCACCTGGACCCGGCAACCGCACCACGCGGGCGCAGCGTCTATCGACATATCCTGCTGTCCACCCTGCACGGCAACCGCAGTGCCTGGCAGATCGAGCGGCAGCGCCTGGCGCGCCAGGGCTGGCAAGTGTTTGGCTGGCACAATCGGCTGCTGCGCGGCTACCTGATGAGCCTGCTGCTGGTCGGACTGGCCTACCTGATCAGTGGCTGGCCGGGCGCCTTGCTGTTCATCGCCAGCGGTTTGTGTGGCAAGGCCTTGCTGGAAATCGTCAACTACATGGAGCACTACGGATTACTGCGCGATCCACACCAGCCGGTACAGCCGCGCCACTCGTGGAATAGCAACAAGCGCCTGAGCTCATGGGCCATGTTCAATCTGACCCGGCACTCCCACCATCATGCCCAGGGTGAGCTGCCTTATACCGCACTGCAACCCATGCGCGACGCTCCACTCATGCTCAGCGGCTATCTCAGTACACTCCTCGTCACCCTGCTGCCGCCGCTCTGGCACCGTCTGATGGCGCCACGCCTGCTGGACTGGGATCGTCAGCAGGCTAGTGCAACGGAACGCCAACTGGCTGCCGAGGCCAACGCTCGCAGCGGCATTGCCGCACTACGGCAGGCGAGCAGCAGGCGCTGAGCACACCAGGTGATTGCCGGGTATAGCTGACGGCGGCACACTGCCGCCAGACAGACCACCCGGAGCCCTGCCATGCCTGCGCCATCCCCGCTGCGCGAAACCCTTTACCAGGTGATCTTCCACGTCGACACCGCGGCCGGACGACGCTTCGACACCTGGTTGATTGTGCTGATCCTGGCCAGCCTGCTGGTGGTGTTGCTGGACAGCATCGAAGTCATCCAGCAGCGTTATGGCCTGTGGTTCAACCTGCTGGAGTGGGGCTTTACCCTGTTCTTTGCCGTGGAATACCTGCTGCGCCTGTACTGCTCACCACGCCCGGCGCGCTACGCCTTCAGCTTCTTCGGCCTGATCGACCTGCTGGCCGTGCTACCGGCGTTCATTGCCCTGTTCTACAGCGAGGCCCAGCTACTCATCGTGATCCGGGTGATCCGCCTGTTGCGGGTCTTTCGCGTACTCAAGCTGCGTCACTACCTGGTACAGGCTAACTTCCTGCTCAGCGCGCTACGCGGCAGCCGACAGAAAATCATCGTGTTCCTGCTCAGCGTATCAACCCTAGTCACCGTATTCGGTGCGCTGATGTACGTCATCGAAGGCCCGGAGCACGGCTTCAGCAGTATTCCCAAGGGCATCTACTGGGCGGTAACCACCCTGACCACGGTAGGCTTTGGCGATATCACCCCAAAGACCGCGCTCGGCCAGACCATCGCCACACTAGTAATGATCACCGGCTATTCGATCATTGCCGTACCCACCGGCATCTTCACTGCCGAGCTGGCCAATGCCATGCGCCAGGACAATGGCCTGCACCTGGCCCATGCCTGTCCGCGCTGCCACAAGGCCCAGCATGAAGCGATGGCCGCCTTCTGCAGTCGTTGCGGCAGCGCCTTGTACCCTGCCCCAGCGCCAAAGCCAGACTGACCGGCGGCCAGCTGGCTAGCCTACCTATCGATCAGGGCGCGCGATCAATCACCAGGCGCACTGCGGCCTCACCCAGCGATGCAGCTTCGCTGACCGCCTGCCACTCACCCTGGCTGGCATTGCCGCTGCGTGAAATGCGCGCCACGGCCTGCAACTCGCCGGCGCCCTGCAGGGTTTGCCCCGGCAGCATGATGTCGGCATCGCTGAGCGTCACACTGAGCGGCAGGTCGGCCACCGTGAGACGCTTGACGGCCAGCGGCATCGGCCCGCTGGCCGGTGCACGGACAAACACGAACAGGCTGTCATCGGCTGCCACTTTGTCCTGCAAGGCCGGAGCCAGGCTGACTTCGATACGAATCTGCGCCGTGCTCTGCACCGCCGCAGCGCCAGCAGGCGCCTCGCCCTGCTCGGCAGCCGGCAGGCGTGCACGGGCCGCCTCGATACCACTCTGGATCGCCTGACGAGCCGGGTCATTGGCAGCCAGGCCATCGACCACGCGCTGCCAGTAGCCGATGGCTTCGGCAAACCGCTCATTCTCGAAGGCGTCGATACCCAGCAGGCCCAGGCTGGTCTGCTCCTGCGGATTGGCCTTGAGCGCTTCGTCGACCAAGGCCTGGATCTGCTCGTTCCACTGCCGGTCGGCGGCAAAGTACAACGCCTGCGCCCACAACCCGAGCAAATCAGGCTCACGCCCGGACAGCTCGACGGTACGCTGGAAGGCACTCGCGGCTTCACCCAGGCGGTTGGCCGCCATGTAGCCACGCGCCAGGAAGAACCAGGCCTCTACCGAGGCCGGCTGATCCTTCACCGCCTGTTCCAGACGCACCACCATCTCATCCAGGCTCTGCGGCATGTTCTGGCGCTGCTCTACGGTTTCCTGCACCTGCGTGCTGGCCCCCCAGTGCAGGTAAAGGGCATAGCCCAGCACGGGCATCAGCAAGGCCATGACCAGCGGCAGACCACGTCCCAGCGGATTGCTCTGCAGGCGCTCTTCGACGCCGGTGTCCTCGAGCAACTCACGGCCGGCTTCGGCCTTACCCGCCTCCAGCTGCTCGGCACTGAGCGTGCCGGCATCATATTGCGCCTGCAGCTCGGCCAGGCGCTCCTGGTACAGGCTGACGTTCAGCGCGGTACGGTCTTCTTCGGTCTGTGCACGACGCCCGCGCACGATGGGCAACAACAGGTAGGCCAGAGCGATCAGCAGCAACAGGCCGGCGGCAAGCCAGAATAGGGTCATGGGTCTTTTCGTTCCTGATCAGCGGAAGAAGCAGCATTGGCGGCCAGCAGCGCCTGCAGGCGCGCCTGCTCGGCGGCATCCAGTTGCGCCTGGCTGGCCGCCTGGGCTTGCGGGCGACGACGACGGACGATCAGCAGCAGCACGAGCAGCCCGCCGACCAGCAGCACACCCGGGCCGAACCACAGCAAGGCGGTGCTGCTGTTAAGCGGCGGGCGGTACAGCACGAAGTCGCCGTAACGGTCCACCAGGTAGCTGATGATTTCGTCATTGCGCTTGCCTTCACCGAACATGCGGAAGATTTCCCGACGCAAGTCCATGGCAATCGGCGCATCCGAGTCGGCGATGTTCTGGTTCTGACACTTCGGGCAACGCAACTCGCTGGTCAGCTCGCGAAACCGCTCGCGCTCATGGTCGTTGCGAAACTCATAGGTATCGATGGCAGCCTGAGCTGCCGTGGCGCACAGCAGCAGGGACAGCCCCAGGGCACGCAGAATCATGGGGTCGCCTCGTCGAGCAGTTGCTGATAGAGCGGCGCCAGCTTGCTGCGCCAGACGTTTTCATCGATGGCACCGACATGCTTGGCGCGGATGATGCCCTGCTTGTCGAGCAGGAAGGTCTCCGGCGCGCCATACACGCCCAGGTCAATGCCCAGGCTGCCCTGCGGGTCTTCGATGTTGAAGCGGTAGGGATTGCCCAGGCGCTGCAGCCACTCACGTGCCGCGGCACTGTCATCCTTGTAGTTGATGCCGTAGATGGCCACCCCCTGTGCGGCCAGGCGATTGAGCATCTCGTGCTCGGCCTTGCAGGTCGGGCACCAGGTCGCCCAGACATTCAGCAGCGCCGGCTGGCCCTTGAGCTCATCACTGTTGATGATGCGCCCCGGCTCTTCCAGCGAGCCCTGGCTGAAACTGGGCAATGGCTTGTCGATCAGCACCGAGCGCAATTCCTTGGGGTCCAGGTACAGGCCGCGGTAGAGAAACACCGCCATGAGCAGGAATACCGCCAGCGGCAGCAGCAGCATCGCCCGCTTCATGCCGTCACCCCCTGTGCGCCCAGTGCCTCGCGGACACGCTGGCGCACCTTCAGGCGATAGCGTTTGTCCAGCGCCGCCAGCACGCCACCCAGGCACATCAGCAGGCCACCCAGCCAGATCCAGCGCACGTAGGCCTTGATGTGCACGCGCACGGCCCAGGCGCCCTCTTCCAGCGGCTCACCCAATGCCACGAACAGGTCACGGGTAAAGCCGGCGTCGATGCCGGCTTCGGTCATCGGCATCTGCTGCACGGTGTACAGGCGCTTCTCCGGGCGCAACACGGCCAGTTGGCGACCCTCTTCCAGGACGCGCACGGTGGCCTTGTCGGAGATGAAGTTGGGCCCTTCAAAGTGCTCGGCACCTTCAAAAACAAAGGTATAGCCACCCAGCTCCAGGCTTTGCCCAGGCGCCATGCGCAGGTCACGTTCCTCGCTGTAGTGGCTGACCATGACGATACCCACCGCACACACCGCCACGCCCAGGTGGGCCATCTGCATGCCCCAGTAGCTCGGCGTCAGGCTGGACATGCCACGCAGCAATCCCTTGTGACGGGTCTTGTCGAGCAGGTCGCGCACCCCGGCCAGCACCACCCAGGCGGCCAGGAACACCACGGCCAGCACGGCCCAGTTGAAGTCACCGAGCAGCACGCAAGCCAGTACGCCCAGCGCCACGCTGGTCAGCAGGACCGGCGCCAGCATGCCCAGCAACCAGCGCATCGGGGTGTCCTTCCAGCGCACCAGCACACCGACCGCCATGGCCAGCATCAGTACGGCCATCAGCGGCAGGAACAGCGCATTGAAGTAGGGCGGCCCCACCGACAGCTTGGCGCCGGTGGTGGCATCGAGAATCAGCGGATACAGGGTACCCAGCAGGATGGTTGCGGTAGACACCACCAGTACGATGTTGTTGGCCAGCAGCAGGGTTTCCCGCGACCACAGGGCAAAGCCCGAAGCCCCCTTGACCACTGGCGCGCGCAAGGCAAACAGGGTCAGTGAGCTACCCACGACCAACAGCAGGAACACCAGAATGAACAGGCCACGCTCAGGGTCGGTGGCAAAGGCATGCACCGAGGTCAGCACACCGGAACGTACCAGGAAGGTGCCGAGCAGGCTCAGCGAGAACGCGGCGATGGCCAGCAGCACGGTCCAGCTCTTGAACACGCCACGTTTTTCCGTGACGGCCAGCGAGTGGATCAACGCCGTACCTACCAGCCAGGGCATGAACGAGGCATTTTCCACCGGGTCCCAGAACCACCAGCCACCCCAGCCCAGCTCATAGTAGGCCCACCAGGAGCCCAGGGTAATGCCGATGCCCAGGAAGGCCCAGGCCACCACGGTCCAGGGACGCGACCAGCGCGCCCAGGCGGCATCCAGACGTCCGCCGAGCAAGGCGGCAATGGCGAAGGCAAAAACCACCGAGAAGCCGACATAGCCCATGTAGAGCATCGGCGGATGGAGGATCAGGCCAATATCCTGGAGCAGCGGATTGAGATCACGACCATCGGCCGGAACATGCGGCAGCAGGCGCTCGAAGGGATTGGAGGTGACGATGAGGAACAGCAGGAAACCGATGCTGATCATACCCATCACGGCCAGCACACGGGCCAACATGACTTCCGGCAGCTGTCGGGAAAATACCGACACGGCCCAGGTCCAGCCGCCGAGGATCAACCCCCAGAGCAGCAGCGAACCTTCGTGGCCCCCCCATACCGCGCTGAACTTGTAATACCAGGGCAGCGCCGAGTTGGAGTTGTTGGCCACGTAGGCCACCGAGAAATCATCGACCATGAAGGCCCAGGTCAGGCAGGCGAAGGACACCGCCAGCATGAAAAACTGCCCACGCGCCGCTGGCACCGCCAGGCTCATCCACAGGCGGTCGCCACGCCAGGCACCCAGCAACGGCAGGGTGGCCTGCACCAGACTCAGGCACAACGCCAGAATCAGCGCCAGGTGACCGAGTTCAGGCACCATCAGTTGAAAAGCCATCATCAATACTCCGCGGCCTTGGCCGGCTTGCTCTGCCCGCTTTCGTTGAGTGCCTTGGTCACTTCCGGCGGCATGTAGTTTTCGTCGTGCTTGGCCAGTACTTCGTCAGCAATCAATTCACCGTCATCATTCAGTCGGCCCAGCGCGACAATGCCCTGCCCCTCACGGAACAGATCGGGAAGAATGCCGCGGTAACGCACCGTGACATTGGCCGCGTAGTCGGTGACCACAAAGGCCACGTCCAGCGAGTCGGCCGAACGCTGTACCGAACCTTCCGCCACCATGCCGCCGGCGCGGATCCGCGTGTGCGCAGGGGCTTCGCCATTGGCAATCTGTGTCGGCGAATAGAACAGGTTGATGTTCTGCTGCAGGGCGACCAGCGCCAAGGCCACGGCGATGCCCACACCGGCGAGCAGGCCGAGGACGATGAACAGGCGTTTCTTACGTTGCGGGTTCACTGCGCACCCTCCCGGCGCAGACGGCGCGCCTCTTCCTGCAGATAACGACGGCGCGCCAGCAACGGCAGCGCCACATTGAGCAGCACCACCAGGAAGCTGATGCCGTAGGCGGACCAGACATAGGGGCCATGGCTGCCCATGGCGAGAAACTCGGAAAACGAGGCAAAACTCATCGAACCTTCTCCAGCAAGCGGCTCATCTCGGCCTTGACCCAACTGGTGCGCGCTTCCCGGCGCAGCACTTCCAGACGCATGCGCAGCAGCAGCACGGCACCAAAGAAGCAGTAGAAACCCAGCACCATCAGCAGCAGCGGCAGCCACATTTCCGGCGCCATGCTGGCCTTGCCGGTGACGGTGAAGGTGGCAGGCTGGTGCAGGGTGTTCCACCAGTCCACCGAGTACTTGATGATCGGGATATTCACCGCCCCCACCAGCGCCAGCACGGCACAGGCCTTGGCGGCACTGTCACGGTTGGTGATGGCCTGGCCCAGCGCAATCACCCCGAAATACAGGAACAACAGAATCAGCATGGAAGTCAGCCGGGCATCCCACACCCACCAGGCGCCCCAGGTGGGCTTGCCCCACACGGCACCGGTCAACAGGGCAATGAAGGTCATCCACGCGCCAATCGGTGCTGCCTGCTGCAGCGCCACATCGGCCAGTTTCATTTTCCAGACCAGGCCAACCAGGCCTGCCACGGCCATCATCAGGTAGCACGACTGGGCAAGAAAGGCGGCGGGCACGTGGATGTAGATGATTCGGAAGCTGTTGCCCTGCTGGTAATCCGGCGGCGCAAAGGCCAGCCCCCAAGCCGTCCCGACCAGAATCAGCAGGATTGCCGCGACACTCAGGCCGCGCAGCCACAGGCTGCTGATTTCATAGAACCACTTGGGCGAGCCCAGCTTGTGAAACCAAGTCCAATTCATGGTCTGACTCATCATCTCGCTAAATTACTGGATGAAGCCCACGCTTCATGCCTCATTCACATCGCCCCGCAGAGCGGTTCACTCACCGACGCTGATGGTCAGCCCTGCCGCAATGGCAAAGGGGGTCAACGTCACCGCCAGTGCCGTCAGGCTACCCAGCCAGAACAACTGCCCCACCGCCGGCAAGCCCTGCAATGCGGCCTGCATGGCACCACTGCCGAGGATCAGCACCGGGATGTACAGCGGCAGGATCAGCAAGGCCAACAGCAACCCACCGCGTTTGAGGCCCACGGTCAGCGCCGCCCCCACCGCGCCGAGCAGACTGAGAATCGGCGTACCCAGCAACAGCGACAGCAACAGCACCGGCACGCAACGTCCCGGCAGGCCCAGCATCAGCGCCAACAAGGGCGCCAGCAGAACCAGCGCCAACCCGGAAAACAGCCAGTGCGCGCACACCTTGGCCAGCACCAGCAGAGGCAAGGGGTGTGGCGACACCACCCACTGCTCCAGCGAACCATCTTCGAAATCACTGCGGAACAGGCCGTCCAGCGATAACAACACGGCGAGCAGTGCCGCCACCCAGATCAGTCCGGGCGAGAGGGTCTGCAACAACTGGGTCTCCGGGCCAACGGCCAGGGGAAACAGGGCAATCACAATGGCAAAGAACACCAGCGGGTTGGCCAGCTCAGCCGGTCGCCGGCACAGCAGCCGGGCCTCACGCTTGAGCAACAGGGTAAAGACGTTACTCATGCGGCGATCTGTCCCAAATCAAGTTCCCGGTAACCTGCCGGCTTGTCCTGCAGGTTGTGGTGTGTGGTGAGAATGACCAGCCCGCCCTGCTCGCAGTGGGACGCCAGATGGTGCTCCAACTGGGCTACACCGTGCTTGTCGAGGGCCGTGAACGGCTCATCGAGAATCCACAGGGGCGGTGCCGGCAGGTACAGTCGGGCCAATGCCACGCGGCGCTGCTGGCCCGCGGAGAGGGTATGGCAAGGTACATCCTCAAAACCGCGCAGGCCCACGGCGGCCAGCGCCTGCCAGATCGCCTCGCGGTCCTGGGTGACGTGCAGGGCGCTCAGCCACAAGAGGTTTTCCTCGGCGGTCAGCAGCCCCTTGATACCGGCGGCATGACCAATCCACAACAGGTTGCGCGCCAGGGCATGACGTTGGGTATGCAGCGGCTGGCCCTGCAGGAGAATCTCCCCGGCCGTGGGCTGCATCAGCCCGCACAACAGGCGCAGCAGGCTCGTCTTACCACTGCCGTTGGGACCACTGATCTGCAGCATTTGCCCGGGCAGCAACTGCAAGTCGAGATGCTCGAAGAGCAAACGCCAGTCGCGCTCGCAAGCAAGTGACTGGGTTTCGAGGAAGGGACTGGTCACGGCACGGCGCCTGTCAAGGTTCAAGTCGGGGGTGCTACGGCCGCTATACTGGGCGTACCCTGGGCGGCCAAAGTGAGCGGCATTATACACAGCCGCCGGAACGCTCTAAGCACGCATTTTCAACAGGTTGTAACCCGCCATGGTGGAAATCAGCAGCACCCGCGCCACCCCACCCAGCCCGCCGCTACGCCCATCAGTCGGCAGCGTCGAGCTGGCAGTACGTCTGCTGCAACCACTCGATCAACTGCTCGAAGCGGGCCAGACAGCCAAAGCGGAAGTCCTCCAGCTTCGCGAGGCCGCCAACAGTTTCCAGTTGGTATTGCGCCTGCAACTGGACAACGGCCAGAGCAGTACCCTGCAGGCGCAGAGCAGCCGTCCCCTGCCGATCGGCGAGCAGGTGCTGCTCACCGCACTATCCGCCACCCAGGCCAGTCTGCGCCCGCAAGGTGCCGCCAGTCAGGCGCTGCAACAGCTCGACCTGCACTTACTGCCGACCGGCAGCCTGTTGCAGGGCAAAGTGCTCGACAGCCAGTCACAGCTCGACGCACAAGGCCGTCAACAGTTCCGAATCGTGCTCAGCCTACTCAACACACCGCTGGCCGGACGCCAGCTGCTGATCGACTCACCACAACCGTTACCCAACGGCAGCCTGCTCACCGCACAGGTACAGGGCAGCCAGCAGTTGCTGTTCCTGCCGCTGAGCCAACAGCTCGATCAGCTGGCTGTACAGCAACAGCTGCAAGGCCAGCTGGCCAACCAGGTCTCACTACAACCGCTACTCAAGGCGCTACCCGCCCTGCTACAGGCCAAGAGCCTGCCGGAAGGCGTGCAACAGAGCCTGCGACAATTATTCGCAGGCCTGCCCGAGCTGGAGCAGTTGAGCAACCCCAAGCAATTGGCCCAGGCCATGGAGAATGCCGGCAGCTTGCTGGAAAACCGCTTGTTGAGCGGCCAGCTCGGCACGCTGCCACACGACTTCAAAGCCAACCTGCTGCGCCTGCTCGGCCAGCTTCTGCCACATAGTCCGCAACAGGCTCTGGCACAGGCGTTCAGTCTCGGCCAGGGTAGCCAGGCCCTGCCGGCCTTCTTCCGCCAGGCACTGGGCGCTCTGGGCGCTCTGGGCCAGAGCGGCACTCGCCAGCCTGCAGGCTTTCCCCTGCCAACGCGCCTGCTGCAGGACATGGAAGGCGAAGCTGATCTGGAAACCCTGCTAAAACTCGCCGCGGCGGCGGTATCCCGTTTGCAGAGCCATCAACTGGCCAGCCTGGCGCAAAACCAGACACTGCCCGATGGCACTCAGCTGACCACGTGGCAAATGGAGCTGCCGGTACGCCAACAGCAGGACATCGTGCCCGTGCAGGTGCGCATCCAGCACGAGGAGCCTGACAAAGCCAGTGAACGGGAAAGCCTCTGGCGGCTTGATCTGGCCTTCGACCTGCCGCCACTGGGCGCCTTGCAGGTACAGGCACAGCTGCTGCGCGGCACCCTGAGCAGCCAACTGTGGGCCGAGCAGGCCAGCACTGCTGCACTGATCGACCAGGAACTGGAGCACCTGCGCCAACGCCTCAAGGCCGCCGGCCTACAGGTTGGCGAACTGGCCTGCCGGCACGGCATGCCAGCTCAGGGGGCAAGCACACAACTCAGTCATCGCTGGGTGGATGAAACCGCATGAGCACGAGCAAGCATCAGGCACCACGCCAGGCCATTGCCCTGCGCTACGACGGACGCACTGCGCCGAATCTGACCGCCAAGGGCGATGACGAGCTGGCTGAGGCGATTCTCGCCATTGCCCGGGAATATGAAGTACCGATCTACGAAAATGCCGAACTGGTCAAACTGCTCGCTCGCCTGGAACTGGGCGAGGCCATTCCCGAAGCGCTGTACCGCACCATTGCCGAGATCATCGCCTTTGCCTGGCATTTGCGCGGCAAATGCCCGCCACCTCGCGGCACCGCCAGCGACACGGTGGAAGACGGTTTGCTCTGCCTGGCAGGGCCAGGCGGCAGGAAAGACGTTTAACCGCACAGCAGGCAAACAGAATGCCCCGGAAAACCCACTAGTCGCGGGGTGCCTGATGCAGCCTGCTGATCAACTCGGCCTCGGCCTTGCTCAGACCGCAGGACTGAGTGAGGTCATCGACACTGGCCCCCATGCCCACTAGGCGCGCGGCCTGGGTGAAGGACAGTGAACTGGGATCGCGCTGCTCGATCTGGTTGAGTTTCTCCGGTAGCGGCGCTACCACCCGGCGCAACTCATAGAGTTCTTCACCCATACGGATGCTGCCGGTCAGGTAGGTATCCAGGCGCTTGTTCAGCTCGCGCAGGCGCTGTTCAAAACCACGCGCCTGCACCTGCTGCTGTTCAGCCTGCTCACGCAGGCGGCGGGCCAACCACAGGCAAAACCCCAGTAGTCCGGCGCACAGCACCAGCAGGCCGCCCAGCGCCATTTCCAGCAACTCAGATGCTCTCCAGCTCGGACCACTCTTCCTCGCTCATCATCTTGTCGAGTTCAACCAGAATCAGCAGCTCGCCGTTCTTGTTGCACACGCCCTGGATGAACTTGGCGGATTCGTCGTTCCCGACATTCGGTGCCGTTTCCACTTCCGACTGGCGCAGGTAGACCACCTCGGCCACGCTGTCGACCAGGATACCCACCACCTGCTTGTCCGCCTCGATGATAACGATGCGGGTATTGTCGGTAACCGGCGCAGAATCCAGACCAAAGCGCTGACGGGTATCGATAACCGTCACCACGTTGCCACGCAGGTTGATGATGCCCAGCACATAGCTAGGCGCGCCCGGCACCGGAGCAATCTCGGTGTAGCGCAGCACTTCCTGCACCTGCATCACGTTGATGCCGTAGGTTTCGTTATCCAGGCGAAAAGTCACCCACTGCAGGATGGGATCTTCGGAACCTTGTGCTGAACTCTTCTTCATGTTCCCTAGCCTCGTCTTGAGCCGCCAGCAGCGGCGAACGTGGGTACCAATCCCACTGTTGTATTCACTATAGCCGGCCTCACGGCCCGCTTGTCACCTTCAGGTTGCCATGCGCTTGACCGCACCGCTGGCGATCAACTCAGCCAGCGCGGTGACGTCCAGCAAGGCACACATGTGCTCAATCACCGTGCCAGCCAGCCATGGCCGCTGTGCACGCTGCGCACGCCACTTGATCTGTGCCGGCTCCAGGCGAATGGAACGACTGACCTGATGCACCGCCAGCCCCCACTCGTAACCCTGCACGGATATTACGTACTGTAGCCCTTCGCGGAAATCCTCACGATAGCGTTCCGGCATCACCCAGCGGGCCGTGTCGACCACTTTCAGGTTGCCTGCCTGACACGGCAGGATACCGAGAAACCACTCAGGCTGGCCAAACAACGGGGTCAGCTCCTGTCCGTCCAGCGGATAGATACTGCCCAGGCACACCAACGGCACGGCCAGGGTCAAACCGGCCACATCGAACAGCAGGCATTCGAAAGCCTCCTCCCCCCAACTCGGCCGTCCCTCCAGGGACAAGGGGTTATGCGGCGGAACAGCCGGCGCCTCGACAGCAGCCTCGACGAGTGGCTCGGCCAACACCACTGGCGGAGGCTCGGCGGGCAGCTCTACAGGCGCAACAGGCAGATCAATACGCGCAACGGGCTCGGCTAGCGGCGCCGCGCTGGCAAGCAGGCGCGCATCACGCACCTGTTCCTCCAGTACGGCAGCCTGGAACTCATCCAGTTCGGCCTGCTCCAGCTCGACCGCCGCCTCCTGCAGCAAGGCATCCAGATAACTCTGCAACGCCAGCTGCGGACGGGTGGCAGTTACCGGCACACGATTCATAAAGCCATCCAACCTTCTTCAATAGTCACTCTATCGGCCATGCCATGGAGATTCTTGAGCCCAGCCCTCAGGCCACCTGCGTGACACCCTGTTGGCTGAGCAGGTGCTTGAGCAGTGCTCGGTAGGCAATCACCCCGCGACTTTTCGCATCGAACTGCGAAGGGGTCTGTCCTGCCCGACTGGCATCACGCAGGCGCGTATCCACCGGTATATAGGCAGGCCACAAGTGTTCTGGATAGGCATTGCGCAATGTACGCAGGGTCTGCAAAGAAGCCTGGGTACGCCGATCAAACAGCGTCGGCACGATGCTGTAGGGCAATGCCTGCTTGCGCGAACGGTTGATCATCTGCAAGGTGCTGACCATGCGCTCCAGGCCTTTGACAGCGAGGAATTCGGTCTGCACCGGGATCACCAGCTGCTGGCAGGCTGCCAACGCATTGACCATCAGCACACCAAGCAGCGGCGGGCTGTCGATGATGGCAAAGTCATACTGCTGCCAGAGTTGCGCAAGGCTCTTGGCAATCACCAGGCCCAGGCCACTCTGCCCCGGTGACTGACGCTCCAGGGTTGCCAACGCCGTGCTGGAGGGCAGCAGGGCCATGCGCTCATGGCTGGTCGGCAACAACAGGCTGGCCGGCAGCCCTTCAGCCACCTGGCCGTGGTCGAGAAACAGATCGAAACAGCTATGTTCCAAAGCGTCGGGATCATGCCCGAAATAACTGGTCATCGAACCATGCGGATCAAGATCGACCAGCAACACGCGCTTGCCGGCATCGGCCAACAAGCCCGCCAAGGCAATGGACGTAGTGGTCTTGCCGACCCCACCTTTCTGATTGGCAACTGCCCAGACTCTCATCGTACGCTTCCAGCCGGCCCGCAGCGGACCTGCACAGGTCAACCGCAGCCAGGCCGCGAATGACAGGGAATTGACGGACTGCGCTTAAGGCGCAGAGCTTGCAGGAGCATTTGCAGGTTGCGTGCCAGCTCGTTGCAAGGCCGCGTCCGGAGTGGCATTGCCACTGCCTACGCCACTCACACTGCGGCGCACTTCGAGATTGCGTGACACCACCAGCACTACCCGGCGATTACGCGCTCGCCCTTCCGGCGTGGCATTGTCGGCTACCGGCTGAAATTCGCCATAACCCACTGCAGCCAGGCGTGACGGATCAACTCCGTCCATCGCCAACAGGCGCACGATACTGGCTGCACGAGCAGTAGACAGCTCCCAGTTGCTGGGAAACAACACCGTACTGATCGGCACGTTATCGGTAAAACCCTCCACGTGCACCGGGTTCTCGTAAGGCGCCAGAATCTTGGCGACCTTATCGATGAGCACGAAGCCGTTCTCGTTGGGAATGGCATCACCACTAGAAAACAGCAGATTGGAGTTCAGCTCGATCTCTACCCATAACTCGTTGCCACGCACCGTCAATTGGTCACTGGAGATCAGGTCACCAAAGGCTTCACGTACGCTGTCGGCAATGCTGACCAGCGGGTCTGTGGGCGCGTCAGGGGCGCCTGTGCCCTGCTGTTGCTGCTCGCCCTGCTCGGGGTTGAGCAACACCGCCGGCTCCTCGCCAATGGGGATCGGCCGAATGGCGCGTTCGGGCTGGTTAAACACACCCACCAGCGAGTCGGAAAGAATCTTGTACTTGCCCTCATTGATTGAGGAGATCGAATACATCACCACAAAGAAGGCAAACAGCAAGGTAATGAAGTCGGCGTAAGAAACCAGCCAACGCTCATGGTTTTCGTGTTCTTCTTCGATGCGGCGACGCGCCATGGCTCGCTCTCCTAGCCAATGAAGCCCTGCAGCTTCAATTCGATGGAGCGCGGATTTTCGCCTTCGGCAATCGACAACAGCCCTTCCAGAAGCATTTCCCGGTAGCGCGACTGGCGCTGGGCAATCGCCTTTAGCTTGTTGCCGATCGGCAGCAGCAGCAGGTTGGCCATACCGACACCATAGATGGTGGCGACAAACGCCACGGCAATGCCACTGCCCAACTGGCTGGGATCGGCCAGGTTGCCCATGACGTGGATCAGACCCATCACCGCGCCGATGATGCCAATGGTCGGTGCATAGCCGCCCATACACTCGAACACCTTGGCCGCCTGGATGTCACGCGCCTCCTGGGTATACAGGTCGACTTCGAGGATGCTGCGAATCGCTTCCGGCTCGGCACCATCGACCAGCAACTGCAAGCCCTTGCGCGCATAGGGGTCCAGCTCGGTTTCGGCAATCGGTTCGAGTCCCAGCAGGCCTTCCTTACGCGCCGTCATGCTCCAGCCGACGACCTTGTCGATGCCGCCCAGCAGATTGATACGCGGCGGTAGGAAGATCCAGCCAACCACCTGCAAGGCACGTTTGAACACCGGAACCGGCGTTTGCAGAAAAGCCGCCCCCAGTGTCCCACCCACGACAATAAGCGCCGCGGGGCCATTGAGCAGTGAACCGACATGCCCGCCCTCGAGAAAGTTGCCGCCGACTATCGCCACGAAGGCCAGCACCAGCCCGATGACGCTCAACACATCCATCAGATACAGGCCTCGGCCAGGTGCCGACCGATGTCATCCAGGCTGTATACCGCATCGGCCAGATTGGCCTTGACCACCGCCATGGGCATGCCATAAATGACACAACTCGCCTCATCCTGCGCCCACACCTGGCTGCCACTCTGTTTGAGCAGGCGCGCTCCTTCACGACCATCGGCGCCCATACCCGTCAGCACCACGGCCAGAACCTTGTCGTTATACGACTTGGCTGCCGAACCAAAGGTAATGTCCACGCAGGGCTTGTAGTTGAGGCGCTCATCCCCCGGCAGAATCTTCACCACGCCACGGCCATCGACCATCATCTGCTTGCCACCGGGAGCCAACAAAGCCAACCCCGGGCGCAGCACATCGCCATCCTCGGCTTCCTTGACAGAAATTCGACAGAGCTTGTCGAGGCGCTCGGCAAAAGCCTTGGTAAAGGCAGCCGGCATGTGTTGGATGAGCAGGATCGGCGCCGGAAAATTGGCCGGCAACTGAGTCAGTACGCGTTGCAAGGCCACCGGCCCCCCCGTGGAGGTCCCAATGGCCACCAGCCGATAGGATTTGCGCTTGGGTGCCGGGCTAGTCGCTGCGGGGGCAACCGACGCGCTCTGACGCACACTGCCTGGCGAGGCACTGCTTGCTGCACTCGGACGTGGCGCTACGACAGGTGCGCTGCTCGGCACAGCAAGCTGCGGCTGACTGGCGCGCCGATTGCTACGGGCAATGGTGTGGATCTTCTCGCAGAGCAGTTGCTTGACCTTCTCCGGGTTGCGCGAGATGTCTTCGAAATTCTTCGGCAGAAAATCCACCGCACCGGCATCCAGGGCATCGAGCGTTACCCGTGCGCCTTCGTGGGTAAGCGAGGAAAACATCAGTACCGGGGTCGGGCAGCGCTGCATGATGTTCTTCACTGCCGTGATGCCGTCCATCATCGGCATCTCGTAATCCATGGTGATCACATCCGGCTTTAGCGCCTGGGCCTGCTCAATGGCTTCACGACCGTTGGTCGCGGTGCCGACAACCTGGATATTGGGATCGGCACCGAGGATTTCCGACACCCGACGCCGAAAAAAACCGGAGTCGTCCACCACCAGAACCTTGACAGCCATACACTCTCCTAACAGGCAGCAGACATCACTACTGCCAAACAATCAGATTCGACGTGCGTAGCGCTTGAGCATGCTCGGTACGTCGAGGATCAGGGCGATACGACCGTCGCCAGTAATGGTGGCGCCGGACATGCCAGGCGTGCCTTGCAGCATCTTGCCCAGTGGCTTGATCACGACTTCCTCCTGGCCAACCAACTGGTCGACCACGAAGCCGATACGCTGGCTGCCTACGGTGAGGATCACCACATGACCTTCGCGCTGATCTTCCTGGAAAGCATGCGGCACCAGCCAACGCTTGAGGTAGAACAGGGGTAGCGCCTTGTCACGGACGATCACCACTTCCTGGCCATCCACTACGTTGGTGCGCGACAGATCGAGATGAAAGATCTCGTTGACATTGACCAGCGGGAAGGCAAAAGCCTGATTTTCCAGCATGACCATGAGTGTCGGCATGATTGCCAGCGTCAAGGGCACCTTGATGACGATGCGCGAACCCTGGCCTTTTTGCGAGAACACGTTGACCGTGCCGTTGAGCTGGGAAATCTTGGTTTTCACCACATCCATGCCCACGCCACGCCCGGACACGTCGGAAATCTCCGTTTTGGTGGAGAAACCGGGAGCGAAGATCAGGTTATAGCACTCCAGATCACTCAGCCGATCCGCAGCATCCTTGTCCAGCAGGCCTTTCTCCACGGCCTTGGCACGCAGCACATCGGCATCCATCCCTTTGCCGTCGTCAGCGATCATCAGCAGAATGTGATCGCCTTCCTGCTCCGCGGACAACACCACTCGACCGGTACGAGGCTTGCCCGCCGCCTCGCGTTCCTCCGGTGTTTCCACACCGTGGTCAACAGCATTACGCACCAAGTGCACCAGTGGATCAGCCAAAGCCTCGACCAGGTTCTTGTCGAGGTCGGTTTCTTCACCCACCAGCTCCAGATTGATTTCCTTCTTCAGGTTGCGCGCCAGATCACGCACCAGGCGAGGGAAACGCCCAAAGACTTTCTTGATGGGCTGCATGCGGGTCTTCATGACCGATGTCTGCAAATCAGCCGTCACCACATCCAGGTTGGACACGGCCTTGGCCATGGCCTCGTCTTCGCTGTTCAGGCCAAGACGCACCAGCCGGTTACGCACCAGAACCAGTTCACCCACCATGTTCATGATTTCATCCAGCCGTGCGGTATCGACCCGCACGGTGGTCTCTGCTTCACTGGCCGGCTTGTCGGCAGCCGCCGGGGCAGCAGCCCGGGCCGCTGCAGGCGCGGCGGCAGCGGGTACCGGAGCAATCGCTGGCTTACTGGCAGCTGGCTTGGCAGGCTCTGGCTTGGTCGATGTTGCCGCCGGCTTTGCCGCGCTGATACCAGCTTGGGCATTGGCTGGCTCAGCGGCTTCGGCCGGCGGCACAAACTTGCCCTTGCCATGCAACTGATCTAGCAAGGCTTCGAATTCGTCATCGGTAATATTGTCGCCTGCCGGCACTGCAGGGCTGGGTGCCGCTAGCGGAGCTGCCGGAGCCACGGCAGGGGCAGCAGGCGCTTCGTCAACGACAAACTTGCCCTTGCCGTGCAATTGATCAAGCAGTGCCTCGAACTCGTCATCGGTGATCTCGTCACCGCCTGCCACGGCAGCAGCGGGTGCTGGCGCAACAGGGGTAGCAGCGGCAACGGGTGCAGCAACAGGCGCCGATCTATCGACAGCGAACTGTCCCTTGCCATGCAACTGATCCAGCAGCGCCTCGAACTCGTCGTCGGTAATCTCGTCGCTACTCGCTGCTGCTACCTCGTTTGCTGGCGCCGGGGAGCTTGGAGCATCGGCCGCTTGCAGCAGTTGCTCGAACTCGTCATCGCTGACTACTTCTGCAACGTCTTCGAGCGGAACCTCAGCCGGCTCGACAGTGGCAGTCTCGCCCACATCCTCATCACCGCCGGGCTGCGCCAGGCGTGACAAGGCCGCCAAGAGGTCTGGATGCGCCGGGGTTGGCTCGCAGCGCTCACGCACCTTGCTAAACATCTCATTGACCGTATCCAGCGCCTGCAGGACCACGTCCATCAGATCCGAGGTTACGCGGCGTTCACCCTTACGCAGGATGTCGAAGACGTTCTCGGCAATGTGGCAGCACTCGACCAACGCATTGAGCTGGAGAAAGCCTGCGCCACCCTTGACCGTGTGGAAGCCGCGGAAAATGGCATTGAGCAGGTCCATGTCATCCGGACGGCTTTCCAGCTCGACCAGTTGCTCGGACAAGTGTTCGAGAATCTCGCCAGCCTCTACCAGAAAGTCCTGGAGGATTTCTTCATCGGCGTCGAAGCTCATGCAGGTGCTCCCTAGAATCCCAGACTGGATAGCAGATCATCGACGTCGTCCTGACCGGACACCACGTCTTCACGCTTATCGGCATGGATCTGCGGACCTTCACCCCGGGAAGGCTCTTTTTGTTGTGCTTGTTCGCTGCGCAACTGCTCACGATCATGATGAATACCGGCAAAACGGTCGACGTGACTGGCCATCAACACCAGTTTGAGCAAGCTGTTCTCCACGTCGGCCACCAGCGCGGTGACTTTCTTGATCACCTGACCGGTCAGGTCCTGATAGTCCTGAGCCAGCAGGATATCGTTCATCTTGGCACTGAGCTGGTCGGCATTGTGTTGACTCTGGCCAAGGAACTGTTCGACACGCCTGGCCAGATCACGAAATTCTTCGGCCGACATTTCCCGGCGCATGAAGCGCCCCCAGTCATTGCGCAGGCCTTGCGCAGCCTGGCTCATTTCGCCAAGCAGGGGCGTGCTTTCTTCCACCAGGTCCATGGTGCGATTGGCGGCCTTCTCGGTCATTTTCACCACATAACCCAAGCGGTCCGTCGCATCAGCAATCTGCGACACTTCCTGAGCATGTGGCGAGGCCGGATCGATCTGGAAATTGACGATGGCGTTGTGCAGCTCACGGGTGAGCTTGCCGACTTCCTGGTACAGGCCGCGATCACGGACCTGGTTCAATTCATGGATAAGCTGGACCGCACCGCTGACATTGCCCATTTCCAGGGTCTCGATCAGCTCACGGGCATGTGTTTTCAGCGTCGACTCCAGGTCAAGCGCATTTGCTTCGTTGTACGCCATAGTGCCCTCGTGGCAGACATCAGCCGTTGACCCGCTCGAAAATCTTGTCGATTTTTTCTTTCAACACCTGGGCGGTGAAGGGCTTGACCACATAACCATTCACCCCAGCCTGCGCCGCTTCGATGATCTGGTCGCGTTTGGCCTCGGCAGTCACCATGAGCACCGGCAAATGCTTGAGCCGCTCATCAGCACGCACCGCACGCAACAGGTCGATACCGGTCATACCGGGCATGTTCCAGTCGGTGACCAGGAAGTCGAAGCTGCCACTCTGCAACATGGGCAACGCCGTCGTGCCGTCGTCGGCCTCGGACGTATTGGTAAAGCCCAGGTCACGCAAGAGGTTCTTGATGATCCGTCGCATCGTCGAAAAATCGTCAACGATGAGGATTTTCATATTCTTGTCCAAGTCGACCTCCGTACAGTCTCAAACGCATTCCCCTGGAATACGCCCTCTCATTCGTAAAACCGGCGGCTGATCAGCTCGCCCGCCACTCACTGAGCCTAGCGCGCAAACGTGCCGCGCATTGGCTATGTAGCTGACTGACGCGGGATTCGCTGACCCCCAGCACTTCGCCGATTTCCTTCAGGTTCAATTCTTCATCGTAATACAGGGCCAACACCAGGCGTTCACGCTCCGGCAGCGCACCGATGGCCTCACTCAACGCCTGCTGAAAACGCGCCTCTTCCAATTCCTGTCCCGGCCCGCCATGGCTACGCGCCATATCATCACGGCTGCCGCCCTGATCGCCGTCCTGCAGCAGGTCGTCGAAACTGAACAGGCGGCTGCCCAGCGTGTCGCTCAGAATGCCGTAGTAATCTTCAAGACTCAATTGGAGTTCGGCCGCAACCTCTTGATCTTTAGCGTCTCTTCCCGTTCTTGCCTCAATGGCACGAATTGCTTCGCTGACCATACGCGTATTACGGTGTACCGAGCGGGGCGCCCAGTCGCCCTTGCGCACCTCGTCGAGCATGGCGCCACGAATGCGGATGCCGGCATAAGTTTCAAAACTGGCACCCTTGCCGCCATCGTATTTTTTCGAGGCTTCCAGCAAGCCAATCATGCCGGCCTGCATGAGATCCTCAACCTGCACGCTGGCCGGCAGTCGGGCCAACAAGTGATAGGCAATGCGCTTGACCAACGGCGCATAGCGCTCGACCAACTGATGCTGTGAATCCTGCGCCTGCGCCTTACTGTACATACGAAGTCCACTGGCTGCTGTCATAGGGCCGTTCCCGCCGTCGAAGGCTGCACCAAACGCTCGACAAAAAACTCCAGATGGCCGCGCGGATTGGCCGGCAGCGGCCAACTGTCGACCTTCTGGGCAATTGCCTTGAACGCCAGGGAGCACTTCGAACGCGGGAAGGCTTCGTAGACTGCGCGCTGTTTCTGCACAGCCTTGCGGACCGACTCGTCGTAAGGCACGGCGCCCAAGTATTGCAGGGCCACATCGTCGAGAAAGCGATCGGTTACCTTGGTCAGTTTAGCAAACAGATTGCGGCCTTCCTGCGGGCTATGGGCCATGTTGGCCAGCACGCGGAAGCGGTTCATGCCGTAGTCGCGATTGAGCAACTTGATCAACGCATAGGCGTCGGTGATCGAGGTAGGCTCATCGCAGACCACTACGATCACCTCTTGCGCCGCACGCACGAAGCTGACAACGCCGTCACCAATGCCGGCGGCGGTATCCACCACCAGTACATCGACGTTATCGCCAATCTCGCTGAAGGCCTGGATCAGGCCTGCATGCTGCATGGGCGATAGCTGCACCATGCTTTGCGTACCAGAAGCTGCCGGCACGATACGAATGCCTCCCGGCCCCTGGATCAGCACATCCTTGAGATCGCACTCGCCATTGATCACGTCAGCCAGGGTCCGCTTGGGCGTCAGGCCGAGCAGTACATCCACATTGGCCAACCCCAGGTCGGCATCCAGCAGCATCACCCGCCGCCCCAGATCGGCCAGCGCCAGCGACAGATTGACCGATACATTGGTCTTGCCGACGCCGCCCTTGCCACCGGTTACCGCGATTACCTGTACGGGATGCATACTGCCCATTTCTCCACACACCTTGTAGGGCCAAAGGCCGCTGACTATTTCTTCTGTGGCCCTCAGAGGGCCGGCCGTCAATTACCCGGCGCGCAGTGTTGACTGCTGGTACAAGCCGGCAAAAGCGCCTGCCATCACGTCCTCGCTCGGTTCTTCCGGCAGCTGCAGGCTGACCGCACGACTAACCAGCTGATGACTCTTGGGCAGCTGCAAATCATCCGGAATCCGCGGACCATCGGTGAGATAGGCTACCGGCAGTTGCTGGCCTATGGCCAGCTCCAGAACCTCTCCCAAGCAGGCAGCCTCGTCGACCTTACTGATGATGCAACCCGCCAGACCACAACGTTTGTATCCATGGTAGGCGGCTTTGAGCACTTGACCCTGGCTGGTAGCCGCCATAACCAGGAAATTTTTCACTTTCAACCCGCGATTGGCCAGCGCCTCCAGTTGCAGGCGCAACGCCGGGTCATTAGCTGGCAGGCCTGCCGTATCGATCAACACCAGCTTCTTGCGCGCCAACGGCGCCAGCACCTGGCTCAGCGACTGCCCAGGATCAACCTGCAACACCGGCACATTGAGAATACGCCCAAGGGTCTTGAGTTGCTCATGGGCACCGATACGAAAACTGTCCATACCCACCAGCGCCAGCCCCTGCGGACCATGTTTGAGCACATGACGCGCGGCCAGCTTGGCCAGGGTGGTGGTTTTGCCCATGCCGGCGGGACCGACCAGAGCTACCAGACCGCCCTCTTCGATCACTTCCTGCTCGGGAATGCGAATGGCGTGCGCCAGGTGCGCCAGCAAAAGACGCCAGGCCTGACGTGGGTCGTTGATCCGCGCCACACGCTCGAGCAGCTGACGGCTCAGCTCAGCAGACAGCCCCAGGCGTTGCAGGCGCCGCCATAGGCTGGCCTGCTGAGGTTGGCGACTCTGCAGCTGTCCCCAGGCGATGGAACCTAACTGCACTTCAATCAGCTCACGCAAGCCGTGCAACTCGGCACGCATGGCATCCAGAGCCTGCTGGTCGGCCGGCGACGTGCTGGTACGCGACATCATGGCTGCCGGCTTGCGTTCCGCAGCTGCGTTGGCGGCAGCAAATAGCTGGCCATTCTGGCTAGCTTCCAGAGTACGGTTATCCAGCTCGCTACGCGCCGCAGCAATTTTTGCCTGGGTAGCGCGCAGCTCCTGCTCCAGCTGTGGATTGGCCTGACTGGCCGGCGGCATCTGCACATCCAGCGCCGCGGTCAGCTCGACCCCACCGGCCACACGGCGGTTGCCAAGGATGCAGGCATCGGCACCCAGTTCATCGCGCACCAGCTTCATGGCCTGGCGCATATCGGCGGCGAAGAAACGTTTGACCTGCATGAGCGGAGCCCTCGATTAGTTCTGTCCCACCGTAGCTACGATGGTCACCTGCTTGTTGTCCGGGATTTCCTGGTAGGCCAGTACATGCATGTTCGGCACCGCCATGCGCGCAAAGCGCGAGAGCATCGCCCGAACCGGTCCTGCCACCAGAAGAATCGCCGGCTTGCCCAGGATTTCCTGGCGCTGCGCGGCTTCGATCAGCGAACGTTGCAGCTTCTCGGCCATACCCGGCTCAAGAAGGATGCCGTCTTCGCTGCCTTGTCCGGCCTTCTGCATACTGTTAAGCAACAACTGTTCCAACCTTGGTTCCAGGGTAATCACCGGCAGCTCCGGCTCAAGCCCCACAAGGCTTTGCACGATGGCACGGGCCAAGGCAACGCGCACCGCGCCAACGATCGCGGCGGGATCTTGACTCCTCGGCGCCACAGTGGCGATCGCCTCGGCGATGGTGCGGATATCACGCACCGGCACCTGCTCCTGCAGCAGCGCCTGCAACACTTTGAGCAACCCGGACAGGGAAATCAGCCCCGGCACCAGCTCTTCGGCAAGCTTCGGCGAACTCTTGGCCAGCACCTGCAACAACTGTTGAACCTCTTCATGGCCCAATAGCTCATGGGCATGCTTGTTGAGCACCTGGTTGAGATGGGTTGCCACTACGGTGCTGGCATCCACCACGGTGTAGCCCAGTGACTGCGCCTGATCACGCTGGCTGGCATCGATCCACACCGCCTCCAGACCAAACGCCGGATCCTTGGCGGCAATGCCGTTGAGACTGCCAAATACCTGGCCAGGATTGATTGCCAATTCGCGATCCGGATACACCTCGGCCTCAGCCACACTCACCCCCATCAGGGTCAGACGATAGGCATTGGGCAAGAGATCGAGGTTATCCCGGATATGCACCGAGGGCATGAGAAAGCCCATGTCTTGCGACAGCTTCTTGCGTACGCCCTTGATGCGCGCCAGCAACTGGCCGCCCTGGTTACGATCGACCAACGGAATGAGTCGATAACCCACTTCCAGGCCGACCATATCGACCGGCATCACATCGTCCCAGCCCAGCTCCTTGACTTCCGCCGGGCGCTGCGCCACCGCCTGCTCCTGCTGCACGGCCAACGCCTTGCTTTCCGTCTCGCGCACCTGCTTCTGGCGATGCCAGATCCAGTAGGCACCACCGGCTGCCAGCAAACCCAGACCAATGAAGGACACGTGCGGCATACCAGGCACCAGGCCCATGGCAATCAGAATGGCCGCAGACACCGCGAGCGCCTTCGGCGAGGCGAACATCTGCCGATTGACCTGTCCACCCATGTCTTCCGAGGTGGAAACACGTGTCACCATGATCGCCGCAGCGGTCGACAGCAGCAGCGAAGGGATCTGCGCCACCAGACCGTCACCGATGGTCAGCAAGGCATAGACCTTGCTGGCATCGACGAAACTCATCTGGTGCTGGGCCATACCGATGGCGATACCACCGATCAGGTTGATGAACAGAATCAGCAAGCCTGCCACTGCATCACCGCGCACAAACTTGCTGGCACCATCCATCGAGCCATAGAAGTCAGCTTCCTGGGAAACTTCCGAGCGCCGCGTTTTGGCCTCTTGCTGATCGATCAGGCCGGCGTTGAGATCGGCATCGATCGCCATTTGCTTGCCGGGCATGGCGTCCAGGGTAAAACGCGCGGAAACCTCGGAAATACGCCCGGCGCCCTTGGTGACCACCACGAAGTTGATGATCATCAGGATGGCGAACACCACCGCACCCACAACGTAGTTGCCGCCGATCACCACCTCACCAAAAGACTCGATCACCTTGCCGGCCGCATCGCCGCCCTCGTGACCATTGAGCAGCACGACACGCGTAGAGGCCACGTTGAGGGCCAGGCGCAACAACGTGGCCACCAGCAGGATGGTCGGGAACACCGCAAAATCCAACGGACGCATGGCATACACGCAGACCAGCAGGACAACGATGGACAGGGCAATATTGAAGGTAAACAACACGTCCAGCAGGAAGGGTGGCATCGGCAAGGTCATCATGCCGAGAATAGCCAGCAGCAATAGCGGCACACCGAGGTTGCCGCGACTGAGGTCTGCCATATTGCTGCGCAGATTGCCGATCAGTTGACTGCGATCCACTGCCACCTTGTATCCCCTGCTCATTCAAACATTTGACGCCACCCGGCGCGTTACAGGGGATATCGCAAGAAGTATTCCAACTTTGCCAAAGATCAGCTGTCGCGCTGCAGATCCGGCGGAATCGGCAAGTCCGGCAGCGGCCCGGGACGCTTACCCTTGCCGGCGCGGAACTGCTTGAGCTGATAGACGTAGGCCAGCACCTGGGCCACCGCCAGGTACAAGCCGGCGGGGATTTCCTGATCCAGTTCCGTGGAATAGAACACCGCCCGCGCCAGCGCCGGCGACTCCAACAACTCGACACGATGTTCCTGGGCAATTTCGCGGATTTTCAGGGCCAGGAAGTCTCCGCCCTTGGCAACCAGGCGCGGTGCTCTCCCCTTGTCGGCATCGTACTTGAGCGCCACGGCAAAGTGCGTCGGGTTGGTGATCACCACATCGGCCTGCGGAACCTCCTGCAACATACGGCGCTGGGCCATTTCATATTGCAGTTGACGGATACGCGACTTGACCTCGGGCTTGCCCTCGGTGTCCTTGAACTCGTCGCGCACCTCCTGCTTGGTCATCATCAGCTTCTGTTTGTGATCCCATAGCTGAAAGGGCACGTCGATAGCCGCGATAAGGATCAGACTGCAGGCCATCCACAAGGAACACCAGCCAACAATCTGCGCGCTGTGTGCAATAGCCTGCGGCAGGGGCTCATGACCAATCGACAGCAGGTCATCCTGATTGGCCATCAACACCGCAACCGCCACCGTTAACACGACCAGGAATTTGCCAACCGCCTTGCCCAACTCCACCAGCGCCTGAACCGAGAACATGCGTTTAAGGCCGGACAAGGGATTCATCCGACTGAACTTGGGCTGCAAGGCTTCGCTGGAAAACAGCCAGCCACCCAACGAAACCGGGCCCGCCAGGGCAATCACCAGCAATGCCATGATCAGTGGTGCCAACAGTTCCAGGGCCAGCTTGCCGGTAGCCAGCAGGTACAGCGCCATGTAGCGTTCATCCAGCAGGACTTCCCGTGACAATTCGAAGTTGCCGCGCATGATGCCCAGCAAGGCATCAGCCATGCCTGCGCCAAACACCAGCAAGCCACCGGCGCCCCCCAGGGTTACCAGCAGCGTATTGAGCTCCTTGGAGCGGGCGATCTGGCCTTTCTTGCGCGCCTCTTCCAGGCGCTTGCTAGTAGGCTGTTCGCTCTTGTCGGCGCCACTCTCGCTCTCGGCCATCTAGCGTACCTGTGCCAGTTCACGCAGCCACAACAACGCCTCGCGGGCCAAGTCCTGGTACTGCGCCAGAATATCGGCCATACCCAGCCAGACGATGACCAGTCCCAGAACCAGGGTCAGCGGGAAGCCAATCGCAAAGATATTGAGTTGCGGTGCCGCGCGGGTCATCACGCCAAAGGCGATATTGACCACCAGCAACGCAGTGATCGCCGGCAGCGCCAGCAGCAACCCGGCACCCAACACCCAGCCCAGGCGGCCAGCAATCGCCAGATAATGATCCAGCAACAAGCCACTGCCCACCGGCAAGGTTACGAAACTCTCTGCCAGGACCTCGAATACCACCAGGTGACCGTTCATGGCGAGAAACAGCAAGGTCACCAGCATCAGCAGGAACTGGCCCAGCACCGCCACGGAAATACCGTTGGCCGGATCGACCATCGAGGCAAAGCCCAGGCCCATCTGCATGGCAATCATCTGCCCGGCCACCACGAAGGCATGAAAAAACAACTGCAGGGAAAACCCCAGCAATGCCCCGACCAATACCTCCTGGCCGATCCACAACCAACCCTGCAGACTGAGCGCATCAATCTGCGGCATGGCTGGCAACACCGGCATCAGCACCAGGGTAAAGGCCAGCGCCAGGTACATACGCACACGCACCGGCACCAGTTGCGTGCCGATGACCGGCATGACCATCAGCAAGGCGGCAATGCGAAAAAGCGGCAGCAGGAAACTGGCTACCCAGCCGCCGATCTGTGCATCACTCAGCGCCAGCATGTCAGCCGATCAGCTGCGGAATGTTGTGGATCAACCGTTCGGTGAACTCCATCAACTGGGTAACCAGCCAGGGCCCGAGCACCACCAGGGTAATCAGCATCACCAGCAGACGCGGCAGAAAGCTCAGGGTCTGTTCGTTGATCTGCGTGGCGGCCTGAAATACGGCAACCATCAGGCCGACAATCAGGCTAGGTACTACGCAGACGGCGACGATCAGCGAGGTCAGCCAGAGCGCTTCACGAAACAGGTCAACAGCAATTTCCGGGGTCATGCCTGTCCCTCGCTAAAAGGTGCCGAAACTGCCGGCCAACGTGCCGATGATTAACGCCCAGCCATCAACCAACACGAACAGCATGATCTTGAATGGCAGGGAAATGATCAGCGGCGACAGCATCATCATACCCATCGCCATGAGAATACTGGCCACCACCATGTCGATGATCAGGAAGGGAATGAAGATCATGAAACCGATCTGGAACGCGGTCTTCAGTTCCGAGGTCACAAAGGCCGGCACCAGGATGGTCAGCGGCGCCTGCTCCGGGCTGGCAATATCGGTACGACGTGCCAGACGCACAAACAACTCCAGATCGGAGGCGCGGGTCTGTGCCAGCATGAATTCCTTGAGCGGCACTTCGGCACGTGCCAGCGCCTGCTGCGCCGGCAGCTGCTCGTTAAGATAGGGCTGTAGCGCCTCGGCGTTGATCCGCTCGAACACCGGCGCCATGATGAACATCGTAAGGAACAGCGCCATGCCTACCAGCAACTGGTTGGACGGCGTCTGCTGCAAACCCAGCGCCTGGCGCAGGATGGAAAACACGATGATGATCCGTGTAAAGCTGGTCATCAGCATGACAAACGCCGGGATAAAGCTCAGCGCCGTCATGATCAGCAGGATCTGCAGGCTGACCGAGTATTCCTGCTGGCCTTCGGCGTTGGTACTCAGGGTAATCGCCGAGATTTTCAGCGGGTCGTCAGCCGCCAGAGCCAATGGCCCGAATAGCATCAGGCCCAGCAGCAGAACGAATCGCAGGCAGCACTTCATGGTTGATCCTTGGGCACGCGCCCCAGGGCTTCCATCAGCCGCTGGGCAAATTCAGGAGTGGCTGGCTGGTGATCCGGCAGGCTGACCGGCGTTTTCAACACATGCAACGGGGTGATTCGACCCGCGGTCAGCCCCAGCAACAGTTGTTCCTCGCCGACCTGCACCAGCAACAGGCGCTCGCGCGGACCCAATGCCTGGCTGGACAACAGACGGATGACCTGCCCACCACGCGGCGTGATCTGTTGCACACGGCGCAGCAGCCAGGCCATCGCAAAGATCAAGCCGAGCACCAGCAGCAAGCCCAACAAGAGCTGCAACAACGAGCCCACCCCACCGCTCAGCGAAGCATTGGCCGGCCCCTGCGGGTTGGCCAGGGCCACACCACTGACGAGCCAGGCCACGCCAGGAATCAGGCTACGCATAGTCTTAACGCAGCTTCTTGATACGTTCACTGGGGCTGATCACGTCGGTCAGGCGAATGCCGAACTTCTCGTTGACCACCACCACTTCGCCGTGGGCGATCAGCGTGCCGTTGACCAGCACATCCAGCGGTTCCCCGGCCAGACGATCCAGCTCGACCACCGAGCCCTGATTGAGCTGTAGCAGGTTGCGGATGCTGATCTCGGTGCTACCCACCTCCATCGACAGGCTCACCGGAATATCGAGAATCACATCCAGGTTGGGGCCTTCAAGCCCCTGCGGGACGTTGCTGATCTTCGGCGCGGCGCCGAACTCCTCCATGGGCGCACGCGGCGCCGCCGGAGCTGAAGGGGCAGCCGGCGCCTGGTTCATCAGCGCATCGATATCATCCTGGCTGGCCTCATCACCCGCCTCGGCCAACGCGGCCGCCCACTCATCGGCCAGAGCCTGTTCTTCGGGGGAAGTTGCTTCTTCGTCTGCCATAAGCCGACCTCATCCATTCGCTAGTAAGAGTAAGCTGCTGGTCAGCGCGGTCGCTCGACCGGCTCCAGCACTTGCAGCGCCAGGTTGCCCTTGTGCGCGCCAAGCTTGACCTTGAAGGTCGGCACGCCATTGGCGCGCATGACCATGTGTTCAGGCAGCTCCACCGGTATGACATCACCGGGCTGCATGTTGAGAATCTCGCGCAGGCGCAAGTTGCGCCGCGCCACCGTGGCCTCCAGTGGCACCTTGACGTCCAGGACGTCTTCGCGCAGGGCCTTGATCCAGCGTTCGTCCTGATCATCCATGTCCGACTGGAAGCCCGCATCGAGCATTTCGCGGATTGGCTCGATCATCGAGTACGGCATGGTGATATGCAGATCACCCCCACCACCATCCAGTTCGATGTGAAAGGTGGATACCACTACCACTTCACTGGGGCTGACGATATTGGCCAGCGCCGGGTTGACCTCGGAGTTGATGTACTCGAAATGCACATCGAGCACTGCATGCCAGGCCTCGCTGAGATCCTTGAAGGCCTGGTCAATGACCATGCGCACCACGCGTAGCTCGGTAGGCGTGAACTCACGCCCCTCGATTTTGGCGTGGCGACCATCACCGCCAAAGAAGTTGTCGACCAGCTTGAAGACCAGCTTGGCATCGAGAATGAACAGCGCGGTACCGCGCAAGGGCTTCATCTTCACCAGATTGAGGCTGGTCGGCACATACAAGGAGTGTACGTACTCGCCGAACTTCATCACCTGCACGCCACCCACCGCGACATCCGCCGAGCGGCGCAGCAGGTTGAACATGCTGATGCGGGTATAGCGGGCAAAACGCTCGTTGATCATTTCCAGGGTCGGCATGCGTCCACGGACGATGCGATCCTGGCTGGTCAGGTCATAGCTCTTGACGCTACCTGGCTCACTGTCGCTCTCGGTCTCGACGATGCCATCGTCGACCCCATGCAACAGGGCATCGATCTCATCCTGGGAAAGCAGATCCTGAACAGCCATCCGGGCCGGCTCCTACTGCAAGACAAAGTTGGTAAAAAGCACTTGCTCGACCACGCCGTCACCGACTTCCTTCTTGGCCAGTTCCTGCACCGTGGTGGTGGCCTGTTGGCGGAGCATTTCCTTGCCGACGGGCGTCATCAGGCTGTCGAAATTCTGGCTGGCGAACAGCATGTTGAGCTGATTGCGCAGTAACGGCAGGTGTACTTTCAGCGCATCCAGCTTGGCCTGGTCGCGCGCCATCAACGCCACGCTCACCTGCATATAACGCTGCCGTCCGGCATGGCTGATGTTGACCACGAAAGCTGGCGCCACATTCTCATAGATGGCCAGCTGCTTGACGGGGGCCGCAGGCGCTTCGCTCTTGGCCTCGGCCGGCGCATCATCCTTCTTGCCCAGGAAGAACAGCGTCCCCCCCACCGACAGACCAACCGCCAACAGCACCACCACGACAATGATGATGATCAGCTTGAGCTTGCTTTTGCCTGCCGGCTTTTCGTCGCCATCCGGCGCTGCGGCTTTTTCTTTCTTCGCCATGCCAATAATCCGTCGCTAGTCGACCTTTTCAGGCGTAGTTACCAGGTGAGAGCAAGGGTTGTGCCAGACACCTGACCCTGCCCGCAACTCTAGCGTCCCGTACCCGCCGCGCCTACCCCTGACAGCTATTCTTGCCGATAAACAAACGGCCCCTTAACAGGGGCCGCCGTTGGTGTGCGTCATGTACGCTCAGGCGTAGTAGTCAACCAGTCCCAAGCCTATGCGACCGGGCTGACTGTGCACTTCGCTAACCCCCTGCAACAGCAGCGGATCGGCTTCCCTGTCGTTGCGTCCGGCCGTTGCACCACGCCCCTCCTCGCCCTGCCCCTGCCAACCGCGGCCTGGCGACTGGTCGGATACATTGACATCCAACTGGGTCATGCCCTGCTGGTTGAACATCTCACGCAGGCGATGCAGCTGGGTTTCCAGGGCATCACGGACGTTGGCATTGGCACTGGCAAAGGTAATCTGGGTCTGCTCCTGATTCAGGCTGATACGCACTTCAAGGCGTCCCAGCTCCGCTGGGTTCAGCTCGATCTCGGCACTTTTCAGATTCTGGCTGGACATCCACATCACCTTGTCCACTGCGCCCTCTGCCCAACCCGGCTGTTGCAGATTGAGCGCTGCACCGGGCACTTGCGGGAGTACCGGTGAAGCCACTCGTGCAGTATTGAGATTATTCTGCGTAATCGCCTGACTGAGCACGCTAAGCCGTGCCTCCAGAGGCTCAGCACGGGGCAGCGAGGCGTTGCTGAGCGGCTGCTCAAGCTGTCTGCTCAGGCTCTCCACGTTTTCTGGCAGCCATTGCTCCACGTGGGGATCACTGCCCGCATTTTCTTCCAGCAGTTCACTGGCGGCCTGCGCCGGCGCCCCGCTGCTGCTGGCCAAGGCCGCCTGGCGCTGGGCTATATTGAGCGTGCCGTTTACCTGCAGCTCGGCCTCGGTAGATGGCTTACTGATCTGATCCTGAAGCACAGACGCCGGCTGCGCACCGAGCACGACAGCATCCAGCAGCAAATCAGCGGAGTCTTCCTCAGCCTGGTCAGACAGCTCAGACTGGGCTGCAGCCAGCGGCAGATCAGCCGCAGCGCTTTGCTCCCCCTCTTGTCCGGTCAAGCCAAGCAACAACAGTGGGTCCAGTTCCGCCAAGGCTGACTGATCATCGACGACAGCCGGCAGATCACCGCCTGGCGGGGCATCGCTCGGCAAACCCTTGCCATCAGCGGCAAGCGTATCGCCGTCATGTTGCGCCGGTTTGCCGTCACCGGCGCGCTCAGTCGCACCACGTACCTCTCCAGTCGCGCTGCGTGAAGCAGCCTCACGACGCTCCGGCGCCTGGTTCTGGCGCTCGCGGGCATAGACATTGGAAAAATCATCGCGCCCAGGCTGGGCGGGCTTTTCCGCCGTCTTCGCCGGGGCATAGCGAGGTTTGACCTCGACATTCATCTGCAGCAGCAGATCAGGAGCAACGGCCATGAGCTGTCTCCGTTCCAGGGTTTAGGTAACGGATAAAAAGCAAAGATCGGGCCAGGTTTTACAGATCAGTTGGCGTAGCGTTGACGCTCGCTCTTGAGCAGGATCCGCACGATGGCAAACTCACGGGCAATCTGCTCAACAAGGGCGGGGGCCTGCTCCAGTTGCTCACGGCGCGCACAGTCTTCCAACTGCTTGCACAGGCCGGCCAGCAGGCTGGCGCCCATGTTGCTGCAACTGCCCTTGAAGCTATGCGCGGCCAGACGCAGGGCTTGCGCGTCGGCCCCCTCAAGCCCCTGCTGCAAACCTCGCAGCCGCTCTTCGGAATCGACGATGAAGGTATCCAGCAACACCGGGTACTCGTTTTCCATCACGTCACGCAGCGTTGCCAGTACACTGCCTTCCAGGTGTTCAGCTGCCATCCGCCCATCTCCTTACTGCGCGCTGGCGGATTATGCCTGAGCCGGCCAATGGAACTCCACGCTCAGACAGCGCTGAGCCGCTTGCCAATGACAGGCATCCGCCAGTTTTCTGACCAACGCCAAACCACGTCCACTCAACGCATCCTGCGCCTGCGCTGGGGGATGAGCCAGCTGCTCGCTCAGTCCGCTACCACTGTCTTCCACCTGCACACGCAGGCAGCCACCGCCCTGGGCCGCACTACGCACCTCGAACAAGACCCGCACATAACCTTCAGTCAGGCTGGCCAGACCGGCACTACGCGCCTGGTAGTAGCGAGCAAAACCTTCGGCATCGCGCTTGAGGCGAGAGTCCAGACCCAATACGCCATGTTCCAGGGCATTCGAATACAACTCGGCGAGTACCGTATACAGCTGTCCAGCCCGCACGCGCAGCGGTTGCACCTCCAGCAACAACTGAAGAAGAAATGGCAGCGGATTGTAGTGGCGAAGGCTTTCGGCACGGAACTCGAACTGCACGTTCCAGTCATGCAGAGTACTGCCACCACTCCCTGCCAGGCTTAGCGCGGGACGCTGTAAACGCGCCTCATCGACCCACTCCACCTCCAGCAGACTGAGATCATCCTTGCTCTGCCCATGAAAGTCAGCCAAGGCTTGCTGGATTTCCGCAAACAGACTGGTCGGCTGCCGATTCGCCAGCAAGAGCTCACAAAGCCGCTGCTCACCAAACAACTCACCCTCGGCATTGCTGGTTTCCAGCACGCCGTCGGAAAGCAGGAAGATGCGATCGCCCTGCTGCAACGGATAGGCTTCGCAGGCAGGATTGAAAGCGCTTTCGTCAAGGATCCCCAACGGCAAGTGCCGGGAAACCAGCGGCTGCAAATGACCATCCATGGAGCGCCGCAGGTAGCCATCCGGCAACCCACCATTCCATACCTCAAGCACCCGGCGCTGAAAACTCAGGTTGAGCAATGCGGCGCAGCAGAAGACCCCCACCGGCAGGATACGCTTCAGCTTGGCGTTCATCTCGCGCAGGATATCGGTCATACCGAAACCCTTGGCGGTCATGCTGTAGAACACTTCAGCCAGCGGCATGGCACCAATAGCCGCGGGCAAGCCATGCCCGGTGAAGTCACCAAGCAACACGTGCATGCCTCCCGAGGGCTTGAAGGCCGCCAGCAACAGATCACCGTTGAACAGCGCATAGGGTGATTGCAGGTAGCGGATATTCGGTGCATTCAGGCAGCCAGAGTGCGCCACCTTGTCGAAGACCGCCTTGGCAACGCGCTGCTCGGTCAACAAGTGCTCGTTATGCCGGGCAATCAGGTCGCGCTGTTCCAGCACCGTGGCCTGCAGTAGGCGCAGGCGGTTCATTGCCTTGATCTTGGCGTCGAGGATTTCCCGGTTGTAGGGTTTGGCCAGAAAATCGTCGCCGCCGGCCTCCAGGCAACGCGCCAGGGCTTCGCTCTCGGTCAGCGAAGTCAGGAAGATGATCGGTACCAGGGTCTGCCCGGCCAGTTGCTTGATGCGCCGGGCCGCCTCGAAACCGTCCATAACCGGCATCAGTGCATCCATCAGCACCAGTTGCGGCTGCTCCTGCTGGAACAAGGCGACAGCTTCCAGGCCGTTGGCGGCGGTCAGCACACGATGCCCCTGGCGACTGACGATGGTCGACAAAAGCATGCGGTCGGCCGGGCTGTCCTCGGCAATCAGGACCGTCAGCCGGTTGTCCACGGAGTCAGGCAATGCTGAACAGTTGCTCGAAGTTGGAAATGGCCAGGATCTTGCGTACATCGGCGTTGCAGTTGATCAGCCGGATATCTGCACGATCACCGCCTGCGTAGTCTCGCAACAACAGCAACATGCCAAGCGCCGAGCTGTCGAGGTAGGTGGTATCTCGCAGGTCGACCACGTAGCGCTTGGGGGTTACCTCAACACGCTCGTAGGCATTGCGAAACTCTTGATGAGCACCAAAATCGAAACGTCCCTGGATACTGATGTGTAGCTCCTGTCCATCGGCCGAAGGCTGGGCAAGAATGGCCATGGATGACTCCTTGTTTGAATGTATTGAGCCCTGAGGCTGGCCTCAGGTTTAGCACTCGCCGCCCGCGAGAACAAGCCTCTCAGGGCGTATCTCGTTGGTTTAGGCGCTGTGCCAACTCGTCCAGCAGGCGCTGTTCACGGCGATCCTCGGCCTGGCGCGCCTCGTCACGGTAGCGCTGCACCAGTTTACGCAGGCCTTCCAGACGCACATGTTTCTGTTGCCAGAGGTCGCGTGCACGCTGCTGATTGTCACGCAGCCAGTCGATGCTACGTTGTTGTTGGCCAATGGCGACTTCCAGCTGACTGAGAAAGCGCTGGTAATTCATCAACCATTGACCACTGACGCCCTGACTGCCCTGCTGCAGCCACTGCTGCTGGTAATCGTGACGATAGCGCTGCAGTTCGCCCAGTTTCACTTCCCCCTGGCGTAACTGCTCCTGACTACGCGCCAGGGCACGCGCGGCATCCTGTTCTTCACGCTCGGCCATCTGCACCACTGGCAGCAGGCGTTCGGCTCGTTTGAGGCTCATGGCGGGCGTCTATCAACCGGCCTGGGGCGTGGACAACACCCCGACCAGGCGCTCCAGGCTGCGTGACAGCCCCTCGCTTTCCTGTAGGCCCTGGCGCAGGAACGCCTGCATCGCTGGCTGCACGGCCAACGCCTGATCGGTCTCACGATCCGAGCCCGGCACATAGGCACCCACGCTGATCAGATCACGGCTCTGCTGCAGGCGCGACCACAGTTGCTTGAAGCGTTGTGCCGCCTGCAGGTGTTCCGGGCTGACCACTTGCGGCATAACCCGACTGATGGAAGCTTCGATATCGATCGCTGGGTAATGGCCTTCCTCAGCCAGCCGTCGGGACAAGACAAAGTGCCCATCCAGCACCCCGCGTGCCGAGTCGGCAATCGGGTCCTGCTGGTCGTCGCCCTCCGACAGCACGGTGTAGAAAGCGGTAATCGAACCGCCACCCTGCTCAGCATTACCCGCGCGCTCAACCAGTTTCGGCAGTTTGGCAAACACCGATGGCGGATAACCCTTGGTGGCCGGCGGTTCGCCGATGGCCAGGGCGATCTCGCGCTGTGCCTGGGCAAAGCGCGTCAGTGAATCCATCAGCAACAGGACGTTCTTCCCACGATCACGGAAGTACTCGGCGATGCGCGTGCAATACATCGCCGCACGCAGACGCATCAGCGGCGCATCATCGGCCGGCGAAGCCACGACCACTGCGCGCTTAAGCCCCTCCTCGCCGAGAATATGCTCGATGAACTCCTTGACCTCGCGACCACGCTCACCGATCAGGCCCACGACAATGATTTCGGCCTCGGTGAAACGCGTCATCATGCCCAGCAATACCGACTTACCCACCCCGGTACCGGCAAACAAACCCAGGCGCTGCCCACGCCCCACGGTAAGCAGACCGTTGATGGCACGAATGCCTACATCCAGTGGTTGGTCGATCGGATGCCGATTAAGCGGGTTGATGGTCGGACCGTCCAACGGCACCCAGTCCTCGGCCTTCATCCCCCCCTTGCCATCCAGGGCGCGCCCGGCACCATCCAGCACCCGGCCCAGCATGCTCATGCCCATCGGCAGACGGCCAGCATCCGGCAAAGGCACCACCCGCGCACCCGGGGCAATACCCGCCAGACTGCCAGTCGGCATGAGGAAACTCTTGCCGCCGGCAAACCCCATCACTTCGGCTTCGACCTGCACCGGGTGATAGCTGTCGTCATTGATCACCAGGCAACGACTGCCGATGGCTGCACGCAACCCCTCGGCTTCCAGAGTAAGACCGATCATGCGCAGCAGGCGGCCCTCCACCACAGGCTGCTGGGGCAACTTGAGGGCCTCGGCATAGCCGCCCAGGCGCCGCGCAAAACTACTGCGCTCAAGGCGCATCGCCAGTCTCCAGATCCAGCTGGATATCCGCCGGCGGCACATGGGCTGCCTGCAGACGCTGCTGTTCATAAAGCTGCTTGATGGCCTCGTTCAGGCGCGTTTCGATCGTCGCATCGATACGGCTGTGCTCCGTCTCGATACGGCAGCCACCCGGCAGCAGACTGTCGTCCTCAAAGATCCGCCATTGCTCGGCATGCCGTTCACGCAGCGCCTTGACCAGCTCGAAATCCTGCGGATTGACATACAGGGTGATGTTGCCGGCGCCCATTGGCAGTAACTTGAGCGCCCCCTGCAACACCTGGCGCAACTGACTGGAATCGCTGTGCAGTTCGCGTTGAATGACTTCGCGGGACACGCGGATCAGTACATCCAGCAGCGCCTGCTCCAGTTGCTGGTCCTGCTGGGCAATGGGCTCGAAGAGGTGTTCCATCAACTGCTCCAGGCGTTGCACTTTAGCCTGCAGCTGCACCTCGGCTTCCTGGCGCGCCTTGACCTGCCCGGCATGCAGGCCGTCACGCTCGCCGACACTAAAGCCTTCGTTGTAGGCCTCCTGGTAGACCTCCTGACGAATGGCCTCCAGCTCCTCGAGGGTCAGGGGCTTGATCTCTTCAAGCGGCACATCTTCGCCCTGTGCGACAGGCTCGGCGAGCCGTGACGACTCGGCGTCCACCGGCTCCTCAGCAGTCCCGCCAGACGGCAGCAGGCTGCTCACGTCACCCTCGTCAAAACTGGGCAACGCCCAGCGATCGAAGGCCGCCAGATCCTTGGCGCGAATCAACTCACTGGGATTTTCCTTGGCGGCCATCAACGACTACTCCGCATCAGATCATCGCCTCGCCACCGGCACCACCGAGAACGATCTCGCCGGATTCGGCCATACGCCGGGCAATGGTGAGGATTTCTTTCTGCGCGGCTTCCACCTCGCTGACCTTGACCGGCCCCTTGGCTTCCAGGTCGTCGCGCAGCAACTCGGCAGCACGCTTGGACATGTTCTTGAACACTTTTTCCTTGATCGCTTCGTCGGCCCCCTTGAGCGCCAGCACCAGCACATCGGACGACACCTCGCGCAACAGTGCCTGAATCCCCCGGTCGTCGACATCGGCCAGGTTGTCGAAGACAAACATCAGATCCTCGATCTGCGTCGACAGGTCCTCGTCCACTTCGCGGATCGAGTCCATCAGCTGTCCCTCTACCGAACTGTCGAGGAAGTTCATGATATCCGCCGCGCGCTTGACCCCACCCAGGTTGGCCCGCGTGGTGTTGGCAGCCCCGGAGAACTGCTTCTCGAGAATCTGGTTGAGTTCTTTGAGGGCTGCCGGCTGCACGGTATTCAGTGACGAAACCCGCAGGACAATATCCAGACGCACCTTGTGATCGAAATTACTCAGCACTTCGGCGGCCTGGTCCGGGTCCAGATAGGCGACCACGATGGCCTGGATCTGCGGATGTTCATAGCGAATCACGTCGGCTACGGCACGCGGTTCCATCCACTTCAGGCTATCCAGACCACTGGTACTGCCACCGAGCAGAATGCGGTCGATCAGGTTGCCGGCCTTGTCCTCGCCCAGTGCCTGGGTCAGCATCTTGCGGATATAGCCATCGGCACCGACGCCCAGGCTGGTCTGATCACCCACCACCTCGACGAACTCGCTCATCACCTGCTCGACCTGCTCGCGCTGGATATTGCGCATCGCGGCCATCGCCACACCCACCCGCTGCACTTCCTTGGGGCCCATGTGGCGCAACACCTGCGCAGCATCGGTCTCACCCAGCGAGAGCAGAAGAATAGCGGCCTTGTCGACCTTGTTCAGCTTACCAGGGCGATTGTCACTCATCGGCGTTAATCCACTCTTTGACTACCTGAGCCACGCGACCCGGGTCATCGGCGACCAGGCTCTTGATGGCGTTGAGTTGCGCCTCGTAGCCCTCGGTCGGACTGGGCAGCATGATACTGCTCGGACCACCCAGACTGACACGGTCCTCGCTAAGCTCGCCACCCAAACCCTCCAGGTCACCCAGCTCGACATCGCCACCCCGTCCACCTTCGCCCGCACCAGAACCCTTACCGGGATTGATGATGGTGTTGAGTACCGGGCGCAGCACACCAAACACCAGCACCAGGATAAACAACACGCCAAGCACCTGTTTGACGATATCCCAGAACCACGGCTGGGTGTAGAAGGGAATCTCGGCCAACTCCTCGCCGGTCATATCGCTGAATGGCGCATTGATCACGCTGACGCTGTCACCACGGCTGGCATCAAAGCCGACGGCATCCTGTACCAGGCGGGTGAAGCGCGCCAACTCCTCGTTACTCCAGGGCTGGCGGGTAACCGCACCACTTTGCGGATCAACCTTGATCTGATCATCCAGTACCACCGCTACCGAGAGACGCTTCAGGCGCCCCTGCTGCTGGCGGGTATAACTGATCGAACGGTCCAGCTCGAAATTGCGCGTAGTCTGATCACGCTTGTCGGCCGGGTAAGGTGCCAGCATGGGCTGGCCGGTGGCCGGATCAATGACCTGCTGGCCATTCGCGTCAAGCAACGGCTGCCCCGGCGCCACTGCCCCGGCGGGAGCTGCCGCGGCAGCCTGCTCAGGCGCTGCCGCGGCACCCGGTGGCTGGTTATTCAAGGCACCGGGCACCCCTTGCGGCCCCAGCGCCGATGACCGCTGCTCCTTGAGCAGTTGCTCGCTGCGTAGCGCCGGCTGATCCGGATTGAACATTTCCGACGTCGATTCCACGGCACTGAAATCCACGTCGGCAGACACCTCGGCCTTGTAGCGCCCATTGCCCAGCACAGGCTGCAGGATGCTGTGTACGCGCTGGGTAAACAGGCTTTCCATACGCCGGCTGTAGTCGTATTGGCGCCCGGCGATAGTCAGCTCGGATAGCTCCTGCTGATCAGAGAGCAGATTGCCCTTCTGGTCGACCACAGTGACTTGCGACTTATCCAGCTCAGGCACGCTAGTGGCCACCAGGTTGACGATGGCCGTTACCTGCCCCGGCTCCAGCGCTCGCCCAGGATAAAGCTCGACCAGTACCGAAGCGCTGGGCTTTCGCTCATCACGCACAAACACCGAACTCTTGGGGATCGCCAAATGTACACGGGCAGCCTTGACGTTGTTGAGGCTGGCCACGGTACGCGCCAGCTCACCTTCGAGGCCACGCCGATAGCGCGTGGCCTCCATGAACTGACTGGTCCCCAGGCCTTGTTCCTTATCCAGCAGTTCAAAACCGATGGTGCCGTCACTCGGCGCGATGCCCGCGCCCGCCAGACGCAAACGCGCCTGCGCCAGGTCATCGGCCTTGACCAGTACGGCGCCGGAGTTTGGCTCGACGCGGAACGGAATATTGGCGGTATTCAGTGCCTCGACCACCTGATTGGCGTCCATACCCGACAGGCTGCCATACAGGGGACGGTAATCCGGCTGCTGCGACCACAACACCACGGCAAAACCGATGGCTACGCTTGCCGCCAGCCCCACCAGCAAACCTAGCTGGCGCAACATCGACATCTGTGCCAGGTTGTCCAGGAAGGCCAGGCCCAACAGCGGCTTACCCGAGGTACCTGCTTCGCTTTTGACCGGCATATTTTCCACTGCTGCTTCAGCCATGATTCAGCCCACCCTCAAACCGGCATCTGCATGATGTCTTGATAGGCCTGGACGACCTTGTTGCGCACCTGGGTCAGCGCCTGCATGGAGACACTGGCCTTCTGCGAAGCAATCATCACATCCGCCAGGTCAACCCCGCCCTGCCCCATCTCGAACGCAGTAGCCAGCTGGTTAGCCGCCTGCTGGGTATCGCTAACCTTGTTCACCGCCTGGCCCAGCAGATCGGAGAAGCTCGGCGCACCGACCTCCTGGGGCTGCTCGACTGGCTTTGCGCGCGCCATGGCATCCATTTGCATGGCACGCATTTCCAACATCAGGCGATTGAATTCGACACCCTGGCTCATCTGATCCTCCTGGCCGCATTTTTTTGACGCGCTGCGGCGCTTTAAGAAGGTCTTTGCAACAAGGATGCCAATAAACCTGCGATGCAGATTCAGAAAGCGTTAGCGCAGGGAGGTACCAGCCAGAGACCAGGCCCGGTCAAATCGGTACGGCCTGTTCACCTGCACGGGTCAACCATGCAGGCTCCTAGCCGAAGAGATAGGCATCCACATCCAGACCGGCATCACGCATCTGCGCCAGCTTGTGGCGCAGGGTACGCGGGCTGATCCCCAACCGTTCGGCCGCCTCGCGACGGCGCCCCCGCTCGCTTTTCAGAGTAGCCATGATGTGCTGGAACTCATGCTGACGCCGTGCATCATCCAGAGGCTCGTCCCGCTCGACAGCGGCCGTCACACCTGGCAGCGCAACAGCAGCTGTACGGGTCGGCACGGCGCCCGGCGCACCCTGCAGGCACAGGTCGGCGGCCTGGATCAGCCCGCCCTGCTGCAAAATCAATGCGCGCTGCATAGCGTTGTCCAGCTCACGCACATTGCCTGGCCAGGCGTGCGCGAGCAGCGCCTGGCGGGCCAAGTCACCCAGCTGTACGTTGGCCATGTGCAGCTTGGCCGCATGGCGCCGCAACAGGCGCTCGGCCAGGGGCAGGATATCCGCCGGACGCTGGCGCAACGGCAGCCAGGCCAGCGGGAACACTGACAGGCGATAGAACAGGTCTTCACGGAAACGCCCCGCACTCACTTCCGCCTGCAGGTCACGGTTGCTGGTGGCCAGCACACGAATATCCAGCTGAATGGCCTTGCGTGCGCCCACCCGCTCCACTTCGCGCTCCTGCAGCACACGCAGCAGCTTGGCTTGCAAGGCCAGGGGCATCTCCGAGACCTCATCAAGCAGTAACGTGCCGCCCTGCGCCAGTTCGAACTTGCCCGGCTGGCTCTGTACCGCGCCGGTAAACGCGCCTTTCTCATGACCGAACAGCGTCGCTTCCAGCATATTCTCGGGGATCGCTGCGCAATTGATGGCAATGAACGGTCCCTCGCTGCGGGGTGACTGCTGGTGCAGATGACGCGCCAGCACTTCCTTGCCACTGCCCGACTCCCCGGTAATCAACACCGTGCTGTCACTGCGCGCCACCCGCGCCGCCAGCTCCAGCAGCTGCCGACTGCTGGCCTCGACCGCAACCGGGCCGTCATCTTCCTGCAACTGACCGCGTGCATGACGTGCCACCTCCTGCAGCAACTGACGCGGCTCGAAGGGTTTGACCAGATAATCCTGCGCGCCCTCGCGCATCGCCGATACCGCACGCTCGACACTGGCATAGGCGGTCATCAGCAAAACCGGCAACCAAGGCTGCTGCTGGCGAATCTGTTGCAGCAACTGATGGCCATCCATGCCCGGCATGTTCACATCACTCAATACCAGACTGAACGACTGGCGCGTCAACTCAGCCAGCGCCTGCTCAGCACTGGCGCAGGGGCAGACTGCGTAGCCGCCTAGTTGTAGCGTTTCGCCGAGTGCCTCGCGCAAGGCCGCATCATCCTCGACCAGCAGAATCAACGGGGACATGAGGCCACCTCGCTTGCCGCCACCAGCAGGGGCAGCTCCAGCACCGCGCAGGTACCGCGCCCCAGACGTGAAAACACCAGCAGTCGGCCGCGATGGGCTTGCGCCACCGCCTTGACGACCGCCAGCCCGAGCCCCGTCCCTTGCGGCTTGCTACTCACCATCGGCTCACCCAGCTGCTGCACAAACTGGGCCGCCATGCCCGGGCCATTGTCGCTCACGCACAGGCGCAAGTGCTCACCCCGCCGGTACAGATGCACCTTGATGCGCAGCGGGCCTGGCGCAGACTGGCAGGCATTTTCCAGCAGGTTGTGCAACGCCCCCAGCAAGACATCGCGATGGCACACCAGCAAGCCATCGCGTGCATCGCATTGCCAGCGTACCTGCTGCCCTTCCAGCAACTGGGCACTGGCCTCGCGCAGGGCAAACAGGCATTGCGCTGGCGTCAGGCGGTCAGGCAACGGCAGGTCGCCACGCGTAAAGACCAGCATGTCACGCACCTGTCGCTCCAGCTCATGCAGGCGCTCCTTGAGTCGTGCGGCAAAGCGCTGCTGCTGCTCCACAGGGAGTGCCTGCTCAGCCAGGTGACTGGCATACAGCAAGGCGGTGGATAGCGGTGTGCGTATCTGGTGGGCCAGCGAAGCAACCATGCGACCTAACGCAGAGAGCCGGGCATGCCGTGCCAGCTCATCCTGCAAGCGACGGGTTTCCGTCAGATCGGTCAGCAGAATCAGCTGCCCCGGCTCACCGGCCAGCGAACGCGTGGCCAGCGACAGGCGACGTCCGTCCTGTAGGGAAATTTCATGGCCATCATCGGCACGCGGCGCGAAACTACGCTGGATGACTTCCCGCCAGAACACACCCAGCAGCGGCTCGCCGAGCAACTCAAGCGCCAGCGGGTTGGCCTCGACCACCCGACCACGACCGTCCAGCACCACGACCCCACCCGGCAGGATATCCAGCAAACTCTGCAGACGCTGGGCCAGTCGCTCCTTTTCTGCCAGCTGTTCCAGGCGCTCGGCACTGGCCTGGGCCAGTTGCCCCTTCAGCTCGCTGACGCGGGCTTCCAGCAAACCATAGGAGTTGCCCAGCTGCAGCGACATTTGCTGCAACTGTTCGACACGCTGCTGGAGCTGGTTAGCCGCTTGCTGCTCATCGGCAACAGGACGCCGGCTGTAAGGGTGCATGCTCATGCTCGGCTCTCGCATCAAAGGCCTACCGTCGAAAAACGGTCAGCCACGTTCAGTTGCGAGAATCACTGCAAAGCCCATGCCCAAAAAATAAGCCATTATAAACAATGGCTTATCTTAAAATTAAACAATCAGCGCCAAGAAACCGGCATACAGTTACTCAGCCTCATCATCCTCATCACGCCGATTCATGCCGTACTTGCGCATCTTCTCGACCAAGGTGGTACGCCGGATACGTAAGCGCTCGGCGGCGCGCGCCACCACCCCGGCAGCGTCATCCAGGGCCTGCTGGATCAGGTCTTGCTCCAGGTTGCCCAGGTATTCCTTGAGGTCGATACCTTCCGGCGGCAGCAACGCGCCACTTTCCAGGCTCGGCAAATTACCCATCAACGCGTCACGCTCCTGCAACTCCTCACGCAGGCTGGAGAGCTGCTCGTCCTCATCATCGACATGCCGGAATTTCTTCGGCAGCTCGGCCACGCCGATCACTCCGTAGGGGTGCATGATGGCCATGCGCTCAACCAGGTTGGCCAGCTCGCGTACGTTACCCGGCCAGTCATGCCGACACAGCGACATGATGGCCGCCGAGTTGAAGCGAATGGAACCACGCTTCTCATGCTCCATGCGCGAAATCAGCTCGTTCATCAACAGAGGAATGTCCTCGATACGCTCGCGCAACGGGGCCATCTCGATGGGAAAGACATTCAGTCGGTAGTACAGGTCCTCGCGGAAACTGCCCTCCTCGATCATCTTCTCCAGATCCTTGTGGGTGGCGGCGATGATACGCACGTCGGCACTTTGCGTTTTATTGCTGCCTACCCGCTCGAAGGTTCGCTCCTGCAGTACGCGCAGCAGCTTGACCTGCATCGGCAGCGGCATATCGCCAATTTCATCGAGGAACAGGGTGCCCCCGTTGGCCAACTCAAAACGCCCGGCACGGCTACTGATGGCCCCGGTAAAGGCACCCTTCTCATGGCCGAACAGTTCGCTTTCCAACAGCTCAGCGGGAATGGCCCCACAGTTGACCGGCACAAAAGGTGCCTCACGCCGCTTGGAGTGGTAGTGCAGGTTGCGCGCTACCACTTCCTTACCGGTTCCCGATTCGCCAAGGATCAGCACGCTGGCCTCGGTATCAGCGACCTGCTGCATCATCTGGCGCACTTGCTGGATGGCACGACTGGTACCTACCAGGCTACGGAACAGATTCGGCTCGCGCTGACGGCCACGCTCACGAGCCTGGTCGTACATTTCACGGTAGACCTGAGCACGGTGCAGCGAATCCAGCAGCTTGTTGTAGCTGGGCGGCATATCCAGGCTGACCAGGACGCGGCGGCGCAAGTCTTCCGGCCACTGTGCAGTCGGTGCCTCACCGACCAGCAGGATCGGCAGAAACTCATCACGCTCGCCTAACTGGCGCAGCAGCTCCAATACCCCGCCCTTGCCATCAACTTGTCCAACCAGCGCGACCGACAAGGTACGACAGTCTGCCAGGCCATCAAGCAGCGAGGGCCATTGCTGGCTGCTAGCGGCCAGATGCTCCTCACCCAGGAAGTTCAGAATGACGCCCAGGTCATGACGACGCGCGGCATCATCATCGATCAACAGAATCTTGGTTTCTCGCCACATGGCTTGGCTTCTGACTCAACGACGGTAAGAGAAAAGGCTGACACGGGCAGCCTGCCGCCAGGCTGAATAGTCAGCCCCGCCGGCAATTGGCCACTAGTAAAGTCAAAAGACCGACAAGAGTCAATTTAATGGCGTGAAATTTCTGAAAATACTGAAAGGATACTGCGCAGGATCAAGCCTGGCGTGCAGCTTGCCTGCACGCCGTAACAGTGCCTCAGCCAAACAACTGATACACCTTGGCGCCCTGTTGCGACTGATTAAGCTGCAAAAGCTCACTGGCCAGACGTTGCTGCTCGCTCTGACAGAGCTGCACCAACTCACGGTAAAGGGCCAACAATTCTTCGAGACGGCCACGCAGCTGTGCTTCGTCACGCACCGACTCATCCATGGCTTCATCAACCAGTGCCCGGCACTGCTGATCCAGCTCACCAATAGCCGCCCAGTCACGTGCCGCCAAGGCTGCACGCAATGCGCTGCCCGTTTGTTCCAGACGTTGTACCGACAGGCTCATGGCTGTGTCCCCAACGGGTTAGATCTGATTGGCAATGCCATCCCAACCGCTTTTTACTTCACGCAGCAGGCCGGCCACTTCATCGATGATAGCCACATCATTACTGCGATTGGCCTGCAGCAGGCGGCTACTCATGTACTCGTACAGACTATCCAGATTGGCCGCCAGCTCACCACCCTGACGCAAGTCGAGCCCCTCACGCAAGCCGCCAATGATGGCAATCGCCTTGCCCAGCAACTCGCCCTTCAAGGCTACCTGACCACGCTCCATCGCTCCCTTGGCTTGCGCCAGCCGACTGAGCCCACCCTCCATCAACATCTGAATCAGTCGATGCGGGCTGGCATCGAACACCTGCGCCTGGGTATTGACCGTTTGGTACTGCTTGAGGGCTGCCATGGCATTCATGATGACTCCGCACGATGTGTGTTGCTGATACTTGGTTATCGGCAAGCACACGAAAAGCTTGAGTCAAAACAACAGCTAACAGCGCACTTAGGGCCATGGCCGCGCCTGGACAGTCAGGCCGGCGACACCGGCTCGACTTCGGGCCCGATAGCATCCCACGCCGACTTGATCTGTTCCAGGAGCGCAGTCACCTCATCCAGGCTACGCGGTGTGCGATCCAGCGCCACACCCGCCAGGCGACGAGTCATATAGTCATACAAGGCATCCAGGTTGGCGGCAATTTCCCCACCCAGTTCTTTGTCCAGGCTACCTTGCAACACGCCGATGATATCCAGGGTATTGCCAACCGCCAGACCACGAACCTCTGGGTTGCCTTCCTGCAAGGCATGGCGGGCCAGGGAAAGACGATCCAAAGCACCCTGTAGCAATATCTGCACGGCACGGTAAGGTGTCACGTCCTGCTGGGTCTTGACGGACTTATAGGTATCGATGGGGTTGCTCACGGGTTAACTTTCCTTCTTGACGAAACCAGACAGGCTACCCAACGACTGAGTCAGGCGGTCACTGGTGCTGTTGAGCTGGCTGACCAGCGAGTCCATGGCATTGAATTGCTTGAGCAAGCGTTCCTGTACCTTGGCGATGCGCAGGTTCTGGCTTTCTTTCTGCTTGTCGATGTCCTTGATGGTGGCCTGCAGGCTGTTCATGCGCTGCTCAAGAATACCGCCGGTTTGTACAAAGCCATTGATGCGCTTATCCAGACGCGCCATAAGGCCGCTATCCCCGGTGAAGAACGCCCCCACCGCGTCATAGTTTTCCTTGAGCGCCTTATCGAAAACCGTATCGTCGATTTTCAGCGTGCCGTCTTTTTGCGTGGTAATCCCCAAATCAGCGAGCACACGCAAACTGTCGCCACTGCCGGTGGCCGGATTACCCAACTCGGCACGCAGGCCACCCAACAGGGTGCGCACCGACGCATCACCGACCAGGCCACCCACTACAGGCGGCTTGCCCTCACCCGCTGAGGTAACCCCGGTCAGTTGGTTACTGGTGGTGATCAGCGTGTTATAGGTATCAATGAATTTCTTGATACTGCTCTTCACCCCGCCGGTGTCCTGCCCCACGGTAATGGTCAGGTTGGTACCAGGCTCGGCCTTGAGCAGATTGAGGGTCACATCGGGTATGGCATCGCTGATGCTGTTTTTGCCACTGAACAGGGTCAGGCCATCAATGGCAAATTCCGCATCGGCTGCCTGGGTCAGGTAGCCAGCCGAACTACCGCTAACCGCCACTGCGGGGTCGATTTGCAGATCAGTCAGCCCGGCACTGGCGTTCTCAATGACGATGTCCTTGCCGGCACCGGTTTCCTTACCCGTGAGCACCAGGCGTGAAGTCCCTGCAGCAGGATCGTTGACAACGTTGGCCGTCACGCCCTGATCTTTCAGCGCAGCATTGAGTTTGTCACGAATGGCTACCAGGTTATCTCCAGCCGTCACCGCCACTTCCACGGCAGTACCAGAGCCCACCCGAACATCGAAGGTGCCGTCACTGGCTGCATTGAAGGTCGATGCCAGGCTTTGCGTAGCCACCTTGCTGCTGGTGGCCAGGCTACGCACTTCCAGCTGATAGCTGCCGGAAAGCGCAGTGGTGCTGGCGCTGGCCGTGGCCAGCTTGCTGTCCGAGGAAGTCGCCGTACGTTTGTCGAACAACTCAGGCTTGTTGAGTTCCTTGAGCGCGGCCTGCAGTGCGCTGGCGGCACCCTTGAGCTGGCCCAGGGCAGTGAACTTGGTGGTACTGGCTTTTTCCAGGCGTGCCAGCTGGGCATCCTTGGGCGCTCGTTCTGCACTGACCAGTGCCGAAACGATGCTTTTGATGTCCACACCTGAGCCGATGCCGGGTATACCTTCCATGTTAGCCACCTCGTCAATGGGTTGACGTTCTGATTCGTTGCGCTCCCTTTCACACAAGAATCATGCCAGTTTACTCAGGCTTCCGCCTTGAACAACAGGCTGCGCGCTTGTTCTAGGCTTTCCGCCAAACGCAACGCTTCTTCCGAGGGAATCTGGCGAATGACTTCGCCGGAAGCACCGTCGGTCACTTTCACCACCACTCGCCCCGTGGAGTCATCCAGGGAAAAGTTCAGGTTACGCTGCACGGTCTGCACAAACTGCTGGATGCTGGAAACCGCCTCTTCAAGCGGCTGTTCGCCTTGCCGGGCCGTATCGGCCGTTTCCCGCGCTGCGCGCACGGTTTCGGCCGCAGTGGCCGGCTGCACAGGCTGCGCAGCGCCTGACGGCTCAGTGCGACTGACCGGCTGGGCCGGGCGGCTGACCGACGACAAGCCGCCAGCCGCCATACTGTTGATATCCATAAGCTCACCTCGCATGGCAAGACGGGGAGTAGCGCCAGGCACTACCCCCCGTGTTCAAGCATACCGCTCGTTTCAGCTTAACGCAGGAGGCTCAGCACCGCCTGCGGCAACTGGTTGGCCTGCGCCAGGATCGCCGTACCGGCCTGTTGCAGCACCTGATTCTTGCTCAGGTTGGCGGTTTCTGCAGCGAAGTCGGTGTCCTGGATACGGCCACGGGCAGCCGATACGTTCTCCGAGATGTTCTGCAGGTTAGCGATGGTATTTTCGAAGCGGTTCTGCGTAGCACCCAGCGCCGCACGGTTTTTATCGATACTCGCAATAGCAGCGTCAATAATGGAGATCGAGTTTTGAGCGCCTTCCTGAGTGGTAATATCAATATCAGCCACAGTGCTAAGAGTTGAGACACCCAGGGTGCCAGCACCCAACATGTTCGCCACACTCGCAACAACCTGAAACGCACCAGAAGACTCAAGCTGAACGCTGCCTTGGATTCGGGACGAATCGTTCGTAGCTTGCAACTGAACCTGTGTTGCCGAGACGGCACCAGAGTAATCGATCGAATTCAGCTTTACGGTGTCACCGGTACCCGTAACACCCGCAATGGCAAAATTTTCGATAACAATGTCATCACCAGCCTCATTAACAAGCTTGATGTTGCCGTTATTATTAGTTAACTCTGCAGTAATACCCGTCTTACCAGACTGAGCATTAATAGCATTAGCAAGGTTAGTCAGATTACTGGCATCAGTTACGTTAGCACTGATTGTAGCTGTTGTAGCAGTCGAGCCCGCTCCAAGCTGCATGGTTACGTTACCTGCAGCGGCCAGGCCAGACAATTGAACACCTGTCCTGGCGTCTGCCTTGACACCAGTTAGGTCAGCGGATTTATTTATCGTATCAGCGACTTTTTTGGCAGAATCACCAGCCACAATCGTCATATTTGCGGCAACATTTGATTTACCATTTGGACCAGTAACTACAAGGGTTCCACCAACAGTAGTACCTGCAGCCGCTGCTGTAGCAGCCGCCCCAACTGTATTGAAACCAGTGCCCGCAAGACTAAATCGATCAGCACCAACATTTTTAGAAGAAGCACCGTTGACGTTTACGCCAATCACTTCATTTGCATTTGAGCCCACCTGGAAACTTTTTGTGCCAAAGCTACCATCTAGCAGTTTTTGACCACCAAAAGTGGTGGTATCGGCGATGCGGTTGAGCTCTTCTTTGAGCTGGTTAACTTCCTGACTTAGGGCTTGGCGCTCGGATGACGAGTTACTACCATTAGCCGACTGCAATGACAGATCACGCATACGTTGCAGGATGTTAGTTGATTGCTGCAGAGCGCCCTCCGCAGTCTGGGCCAGCGAAATGCCATCGTTGGCGTTACGCACCGCAACACCCAATCCATTGACCTGACTGGTCAGACGGTTGGAGATTTGCAGACCAGCAGCATCGTCTTTGGCGGAGTTGATGCGCGAGCCAGTGGACAGGCGCTGCAGAGAGGTGCTCAGCGCATTGGAGGAGTTGTTCAGGTTGCGCTGGGTATTGAGCGATGCAACGTTGGTATTGACTGTAAGTGCCATGGTATGAGCCTCCGATGGGCGGGTACTTAAGGTAGCCTGGTGGTGCGGGCCTAGGTGTTCAGCCTGGGCTGGCCCACCGTTTACCTCGCATTCGTACTGGTTATCGTCGGGTGGCGGGAAAGCTTGAGGACTTTTTTAAGTTTTTTTGCGTTTTTTTCTGGCAACGGGTTGACAGGCATGCCACTCGCCCCAGAAAGGCGTCTTACATCTGGCTGAACAAGGTCAACCCGGCGATTTTCACGTAGCTTTGCTGGGCAGCCTCCAGCACGATGCTTTCAAAGGACAGGCGCGATAACGCTTCGGCGTAGTCCAGCTCGCGCAACTGGGCCTGCACGCTTTTGTTGACCAGGCTGACATCCTCGTTGTCGGTCTGCGTGGTTTCGACGATATTCAGGCGCGCACCGATCTCGCCACGCACGCTGTCCAGGGTGACCATGGCATGGTCCAGATTGGTCAAGCCCAAGGCCACGGCATCACGCACCTGCAGGTTGCCTTCCGGGGAATCAGGGGCCTGTAGCAGCACCTGGCGCAGCTGGGCAATGGTATCCAGCACACCCTGTTTCTTAGCGTCAACAAAAACACCAGAGTTTAGGGGATCCTCTACCTGGCGCGGGGTGATCTGCACCAGTTCGCCGCCAGCCGGGGTGCCGTCGACGTTCACCACCACGCCACGGAATACCAGTTTGTCCTGCTTGGCCGGGTCACTGTCCAGTGTGCCGCTACCCAGCACGGCAGGCGGAGCAATCGAACGAATTTCGTAGTTTTGCGGGTTGACCGTATCAAACTCGATTTCGATACCGCCGGGCGGGAACGCCGGGGTGCCGCTGAAGGCCACTTCATCCTGCACCAGCGGTGTACTGACGCGCAGCCCTGGCAAACCCGGCGCCCCGGGCGGAGCCAATTGCAGACGCCCGGCATCGGTGATATTGGCGAAGGTCTTCTTGCCGTTGTCACTGATGGGAATATCCAGCGAGCTGGCGATCTGGATCTTGCGCTGCCCTTCATCCCCCTGATAGGCATAGCTGCCGTCAGCCTGTCGGACAAACGGCTGGGTTTTACCCTGGAAGCCGGCAAACAGGTACTCACCGCGGGCATTACGGGTGTTCATCACGCCCAGTAGCTCGTCCTCGCGCTCCTGCAGTTCTGCGGCAATAGAGGCGCGATCCTTGCTGCTCAGTGCGCCATTACCGGCCTGCACGGCCAGCTCCCGCACACGCTGCAGGATAGTGTTGGCGGAGTTGAGGCTAACCTCTTCCTGGGTCAGGCTGTTTTTCGCGGCGGTGAGGTTTTCTGCGTATTGGTTAAGGACATTCTGCTGCTGCTCCAACTGCAACAGGCGTACCGAGGCTACCGGATCATCGGCCGGGGTGAGGATCCGGTTGCCCGTACTGATCTGCTCCTGAGTACGGGTCACATTGGCATAGTTGCGCTGCAAGCCGGCAACGCCGTTATTGAATGCCTGCAAGGTTGAGATGCGCATAGAAAGCCTCTTGTCGCCATGGGAGTCTGCCTCCCGTCCACTTCAACAAGTCCAAGGGTGGGCTTGCCGCTGTATCGACTGGCCAACCAACAGCCAGTCCTCACCTAATTCGTCCGGCGCTTACCTGAAGGTCCCGATCAGGGTATCGAACAGGCTGCGCGCAACTTGAATGATTTGCGCCGAAGCCTGGTAATACTGCTGAAACTTGATCAGGTTGGCGGCCTCTTCATCCAGGTTGACCGCTGACAGCGAATCGCGGTTGTCCGTCGCCTGCTTGAGAATCGCACTGGTAGCGGTATCGTCGATCCGCGCCTGGGCAGTCAGCGTACCGACGCGTTCCACCAGATCGCCATAACCATCGGTAAAACTAACCCCGGCCACCAGACCATTGGGCCCGGAGCTGACACCCACCACCTGAGCATTCTGCAGGTCGACGAGACGCAGAGCATTACGGTTGTCCGAAACGCCACTGAGGTTCTGCCCCACACTGAAACGATCTCCCTCGACCGGGCGACCACTGAAGGTTTGTTCGACGGTATAGCTCTGGGTTACCCCACCGCTGGTCACCACAATCGCATAGCTGAGGTTATTGCTTTGCCCGGGGGTCACGTTCAACCCGGTAATCGGTGTAGGCGCCGGGGCTGGAGCTGCCGGCGGAGGGGGCGAGGTTTGTGGCACGCTGGTAATACTGACCCCGGCAGGCAGCGGCGTGACAAACTCCAGCTGATTGGTCGCCTGGTTGAAACGCAATTCGATACTGCCCAACGCCTGCAGGTTCTGCAGGCGCAGCGGGTCGGAAACGAAGTTCTGCTGCGGCAGGCTGGCCGGATCGATCACCAGGGTCACGTTTGGCTGACCGATCACGCCATTACCGGCATTCTGCAGATTGGCCTGGCTACGCAGCGGCGCAGCAAATGCCAGCTGATCGGGTTGATCCAGCACGCTGCTGATATCCGCCGCGCCACGTCGGGTCGGTTGCAGGAGAAAACGATCACCGGCATTGGGGGTGCCCGTCAGGTTGACGGTAATGCCCTGATCCACGCCATTGCCATCACTCAGACGCAATCCGCCCGCACCATCCGCGCTGACCGTCATCACTGCATTGTCACTGAGGCGCCGTGCGGTATAGCCGGCAGGCGCGGAAACCCCGTCATACTCCAGGCGATAGTCGCTGGCAGTCAGCAACTGGCTATCACGGATACTCACCGAGGCATCCACGCTCGAAATGTTGTCGGCATACGGCCGCGCCCGCAGATCAGCCAGCTGCGCGTCATTCAGGTTATTGAACAGTGCCACCCCGACATTACCCTTGAGGTCGAGCCCCTGGCCCAACTGGGCGTTGATCTCGCTGTTCATGGCGATAGCCAAACGGCCTACGCTGTTGAGCGTGGCGTCCAGCACCTCTTCACGATAACGAATCAATCCGCCCAATTCACCGCCGGATAGCTGGGTGGTCACCGCCTGCCGCGAGGAGCCACTGACAAAGTCAATCTCGAAGCGGGTTGGATCACCACGACCAATCACCGCCTCCAGCTTGCTCACCGTATTGCCAACCACCAAGGGCTGGCCACTGCCGATAAACAGGTTGTAGGTGTTGTCATCCTGCGGCACCACGGTCACACCGATATAGGTCGACAGCTGGCGAACTGCTTCTTCGCGGGCATCCAGCAGGTCATTGGGTGCCGCCCCATTGGCAGCGGCCACGGCAATGGCATCGTTCAGCTGACCGATCGAACCGGCAAGCCGATTGATCTGCTCGGTCGTGACCTGCATCTGCTTGTTGATGAATTCGTTCTGGCTGGCCAGGCGGTCATAGATGGTATTGAAACGCCGTGCCAGGCCTTCGGCCTCGGACAGCACCAGCTGTCGTGCCGGAATATTGGCGGGATCTTCCGCAGCCGTCTGCAACGAGGAGAAGAACTGTTGCAGCGACGGCGTAATGCCGGTGGTATTGCCGGCCAGCAGCGAATCCAGCTGCTCGATCTGACTTTTGTAGGACTTCACGTCGCTATTGAGTGCCGTGCTGCTGCGCAGCTGGGTACTCAGGAACTCGCTGTAGCTGCGACGGATATCGACCAGGGTGGTCCCGGAGCCGATATAGCCCGAACCACTGAACTGCGGCACGCGAGTAGCTTGCACGGTGTCCTGACGGCTAAAACCAGGCGTATTGACGTTGCTGATGTTGTGGCCGGCAACCGTCAGCGACGTCTTGTTGGCGGCCAGGCCGGAAAGGCCAATATTGAGAAGGTCTGCCATGGCTTAGGTCCGCTGTTGTGCCGTCGGGCGGCTGGCATCGGCTACCCGCTGGTAGGTGTCCAGTTGGCGGGCAATCTGGTTGACCTTGCGCGCATACTGCGGGTCGGTGGCATAGCCTGCCCGCTGCAGCTCACGCATGAACTGTTCGGGATTGGCGGTCTGCTGCAGGGCGGTACGATAACGTCCGTTGCTTTGCAGGAAAGTCACATAGTCATCGAAGCTCTGCGCCAGCGAGTCGTAGCTACGGAAGCTGGCGCGCTCCTTGATCGCCTGGCCATTGTGGTACTCGGTGGTCATCACTGAAGCGGAAGCGCCCTTCCAGCCGTGCGACTTGATACCGAACAGGTTATGGCTGCTTTCCCCGCCCTGTTTGATGATCGACTTGCCCCAGCCAGTTTCCAACGCTGCCTGCGCCACCAGATAGCGTGGGTCGACACCTATCTTGGCAGCGGCCTGCTCGGCCATAGGCATCAGGCTGGCTACGAAATCGGCTGGCGTATCGAAGTTGAGCACCTGGCTGCCCTGCGTCTGCAAGGGGCGTTCAGCAGGTGCCGCATAACTGCGCGCAGGCACCCAGTCACGCGCCGCCAATTGTGGGGGCTGTGCCGCATCCATGGCGACCTGCAAACGCTCACTGCCGCGTCCTGGCAGGGCCAGACGGCGCTGGTTAAGCAGCCGCGAGTCGTCGCGGGCGGCCTCGCCGGCAGCCGGCAGACGGCTGTTCAGCGCGGCCTGTGGCGAACTGGGCCAGGCGCTCGGGGTATTCATCTGGCTGACGGTTACTGCCGGCGGCACGCCTGCCGAGCCTTCTTGAGCAAAGGGATTGGGCCGGCTGGCACGTTCCTTGAGCTTGCTCATCTGCCGCACCAGTACATCGGCCAGGCCAATGCCGCCCTCCTTGGCCAGGGTCACCGACAGTTGCTGGTCATGCATATCCTGGTAAGTCTTGCTCTCGCTGCTGTTGAGGAAGTTGCCTTCGGCAAATACCTCGTTGCCGGCACGCATGGCCTTGAGCATCTGGTTGATGAACAGCGACTCGAACTCCTGCGCGGCCTTTTGAATATTGGCTTCGCTGTCGCCCCCCACCTTGTACTGGCCCAGGCGGTTGAGGTCGCTGTATGCACCGGAGTCGATGCCGGACGTGCGCGCTTGCATGGCCGTCTCCTCAGATCACGATCAGATCGGCCTGCAGTGCACCGGCCTGTTTGAGGGCTTCGAGAATCGCCATCAGGTCGGAAGGCGCTGCGCCTACCTGGTTGACTGCCCGGACGATCTCATCGAGGGTCGTACCCGGGCCAAACTTGAACATAGGCCGCGCCTCCTGCTCGGCATTCACCCGCGAGCGCGGCACCACCGCGGTTTCACCACCGGACAGCGCCTCGGGCTGGCTGACAATCGGATCTTCGGTGATGGTCACGGTCAGGCTGCCGTGGGTCACCGCCGCCGGCTGAACCTTGACGTTCTGGCCGATAACGATGGTCCCGGTGCGCGAATTGATGATCACCTTGGCCACCGCCTGGCCCACCTCGACGTCCAGGTTTTCGATGATCGACAGGTAATCGACACGCTGCCCGGGGTCGGCCGGTGCGCTGACACTGATCGACGCGCCATCCAGCGCCCGGGCCACGCCAGGACCAAGCAGTTCGTTGAGGGTATCGACGATATTCTTGGCGGTGGTGAAATCCGGACGGTTGAGGTTGAGCACCAGGCTGTTGCCCTGATCAAAGCCACTCGGCACCGCACGCTCCACCGTGGCCCCGGAAGGAATACGCCCGGCGGACGGTACGTTGACAGTGATCCGCGAACCATCGCCACCCTGAGCGTCGAAACCGCCGACCACCAGGTTACCCTGGGCCACCGCATAGACGTTGCCATCGATGCCCTTCAGTGGCGTCAGCAGCAGGCTGCCACCGCGCAGGCTCTTGGCATTGCCGATCGACGATACGGTGATATCGATGGTCTGCCCGGGCTTGGCAAAGGCCGGTAGCTCGGCATGCACCGATACCGCTGCGACGTTCTTCAGTCGCACGTTGCCACTGCCGGCCGGCACCTTGATACCGAACTGTGCCAGCATGTTGTTGAAGGTCTGCAGGGTGAAGGGCGTCTGGGTGGTCTGGTCACCCGTGCCATTCAAGCCGACGACCAGGCCGTAGCCGATCAGCTGGTTGCTGCGCACACCCTGGATGCTGGCCAGATCCTTGAGACGCGCCGCCTGCACGGGTGCGGCAAGCATCAGCCAGAGCAGGCCAAGTACGGCCACCAGGCTGTAGGCAGTACGGGAATGGAAGCTGCACGGATTCATCACTGCCACCTTGTCAGAACGGCCACATCGGGCTCATGAAGAAACGATCCAGCCAACCCGGCTGGCTGGCGTCAGCAAACGAGCCGGTGCCCGAGTAGGTAATCCGCGCGTTGGCAATACGGGTCGACGCTACGGTGTTGTCCGTGGCGATATCGTCAGCACGCACCAGACCGGCAATGCGCACCAGCTCATCCCCGGTATTCAGGGTCATCCACTTCTCGCCGCGCACCATGAGGATACCGTTGGGCATGACTTCGGCCACGGTGACGGTGATCGAGCCGCTCAGGCTGTTGCCCTGCGCCGCCTTGCTGTCGCCCTTGGTACTGCGCGTACCGCCGTACTCCACACCCAGTGTCAGGTCGTCAGCCTGCAGCGGGTTGAGGCTCCCCTGCAGCGGGTTGGCCAGGGACACCCCACCACCGAACAGCGAGGTCACCCCCATGTTGGTGTTGCTGTCCTTGGACAACTGGGCATTGGCGTTCTTGCTGGCCTGGGTCCGCTCGTTGAGGGTGATGGTGATGATGTCGCCTACCCGGAACGCCTTGCGATCGTCATACAGGTTGGTCTCGAAGCCCGCCTGGTAGATGGCACCACTGTTCTGCGCCGGCGGCAGCGGGGTACGCGGCATCACCGGGGCATAGTAGGGGTCATCCGGCTTGGGCTGCGGCGCCACACAGGCGGCCAGCAGCAGGCTCAAGCTCAACAGCGACAGCAATTTGGCGGCAGGCATGACAATCACCTCAAGACTCAGAGTTGCTGGGTGATGAACGAGAGCATCTGATCCGCGGTGGACACCACCTTGGAGTTCATCTCGTAAGCGCGCTGGGTGGTGATCATGTTGACCATCTCTTCCACCACACTGACGTTGGAGTTTTCCAGGGTGTTCTGCAGCACAGTGCCCAATCCGGTCAGGCCCGGTGTACCGACCTGCGGTGCACCACTGGCGCCGGTCTCCAGGAACAGGTTGTTGCCGATTGCCTGCAGGCCCGCCGGATTGATGAAGTCGGCCGTCTGGATATTGCCGATCACCTGCGGCTGTGGATCGCCAAAGGTGGTCACCGACACCGTGCCGTCTTCACCGACCATGAAGGTCTGCACCTCGGGCGGCAGCACGATGGCCGGCTCCAGGGCAAAGCCGTTGGAGGTCACCAGCTGGCCGTCGGAGTTGAGGTGGAAGCTGCCGTCACGGGTGTAGGACACCGTGCCATCGGGCAGCAGCACCTGGAAGAAACCGCGGCCATTGATCGCCATGTCCAGCGGCTGCTCGGTGGTCTGCAGGCTGCCGGCCGTGAAGATCTTCTGCGTACCGACGATGCGCACCCCGGTACCCAGCTGCAAGCCGCTGGGCAACTGGCTGTCCTGACTGGACTGGCCACCTGGTTGGCGACGAATCTGGTACAGCAGATCCTCGAACTCGGCACGATCACGCTTGAAACCCGTGGTCGAGACGTTGGCCAGGTTGTTGGAAATGGTCGTCAGGTTCATGTCCTGGGCGGACAGACCGGTCTTGCTGACCCACAGTGCCGGAAGCATGGTTACTCTCCTCGGGCGTCGGATTCATGACGCCCTTATCTACTCATCAGCTCAGTTGCATGACCCGTGCCATAGCCGCGGCATTGTCCTCGGCGGTACGCATCATCTTCACGTGCAGTTCGAACTGTCGCGCCAGCGACAGCATGGAGGTCATTTCATCGACCGCATTGACGTTGCTCGACTCGACGAAGCCGGACACCATGCGCACATTGGCGTCGGCATCCTGCGGCTGGGTCGCGTCCTTGACGCGAATCAGGCCATCAACGCCTTTCTCCAACTGCTTGGGATCGGGGTTGACCAACTTGATCCGGTCGACCTCAGCCAGCACATTAGGCGCTTCACCCAGGGCACGAATACTCAGCGTGCCGTCCTGGCCGATTTCGACCTTCTCCTCCGGCGGCACCAGGATCGGTCCGGCGTTGCCCAGCACCGGCAGACCGGCACTGGTACGCAACTGACCGAGCGCATCGATCTGCAGACTGGCCGTACGCACGTAAGCCTCGCTGCCATCAGCAGCCTGTACGGCAATCCAGCCCTGCCCTTCCACGGCCACGTCCAGGTCTCGCCCGGTTTCCTGCAGGCTGCCTGGCGTAAAGTCGGTGCCGGGACGCTCGCTCATGGCATAGGCACGCGCCGGCAGACTTTCGCCAAACACCGGCATGGAGCGGGCCTGCTCGAAATCACGGCGAAAACCACTGGTGGATATGTTCGCCAGGTTATTGGCGTGGGCACGCTGAGCCAGGGTGTTCTGACTGGCGCCGGTCATGGCGATATAGAGCATCTTGTCCATGTCTGATCTCCGCTGCAGGCCTCGGCCAAGAAAGGGATGAGCAAACAAATGCACAAGTCATGCCATTCTTTTAAATAAAAATAAGCTATTGATTTAAAAGAAAAATAAATAAAGCAAAGGAGAATCTGAAAAGACCAGCGGCGACAGAATGCCGGCGGCGGCAAGCGACTTTTGCCGGCGCATACAAACAAACGCTCGCCAGCATTCCACCCTGCGGCGAAACGCTGGCGAGCGTCTGTCAGTCACTAGCGGATGTTGAGAATGGTCTGGGTAACCGCACTCTCGGTTTCGATGGTCTTGGCATTGGCCTGGTAGTTGCGTTGCGCCACGATCAGATTGACCAGCTGATCCGACAACTCGACGTTGGAGTCTTCCAGCGCGCCAGCCTGCAAAGCCCCCAGCGTACCGGTGGCAGGTGGGTTACGCACCGGCTCACCTGACTCGAAGGATTGCACCCACTGGGTTTTACCTACCGGCGTCAGCCCCTGCACATTGGCAAAGTTGGCCAGAATGATCTGCCCCTGAATCATCGACTGGCCGTTGGTATAGCGCGCAAACACTTCGCCCGTTTCAGCAATTTCCAATCCGGCCAACTCACCGGTGGTGTAGCCATCCTGACTTACCCGGTTGACGGCAAAGGCGCTGGCAAATTGCGTAGCATTACGCATATCCAGATTCACCCCCTCCACGTTGGCATTGGCACCGTTTGCCACCGGCACGGCGGGCGTACCATTGTTGAGGTTAGCAGGGGTCCACTGGCGGAGATTGAGTGTGCCATCGGCATTCAACTGCCAGAAGTCATTGGCATCCGGCGGCGTGGCCGGCACCGCATTGGGGTCATACACACCGGTAATCGGCTGCAAACGACCCACGGCGTCGAAAGCCAGGTTGGCACTAATAGGCGACTGGGCACCTACGCGGGCCACAGCTGCTGCCACATCTGCTGCACTAGGCGGCGGCGCGGAGGCCAGCAAGGCACTGACCTCGGTATTCATGTCGGCATAGAAGTCGGAAGCGGGATCCAGCGTGCCCAGCGCAGCAGCCAATACGGCAGCCGGTGTCGCACCACCTGCCGCTGCCGTGGTGGCAGCCAGGTTGGGTGCGCCAGCCAAGGGATGTGCGCCGTCGATCAGCACGTTCATCGTCCAGTTATTCGGCCCGGTCTTGACGAAATACTGGGTAAAAACGTGCGCATTACCCTGGGAATCGTAAATATTCAGCGAGGTTGATGAGTTGTAGGTGGTCGGATCATCCGCTCGGAAGGGGGCATTGACCGGCACGGTATTGGTCGAGTTGAGGTTGTAAACCTGCTCGATGCTCGAGGTAGGCCGAGGATCCTGGCTAGCCGTACGAATCTGCAGATTACCCACGACCCCAGGTTGCAGTACGCCATTGGCGTCGACCGTATAGCCCTGCAGGTTGTAGCCAAAATTATCGACCAGGAAACCATCCTTATCGGTTCCGAAGTACCCGGCACGGGTATAGCTCAAGGCACCGTTGTTGCTGACCTGGAAGAAACCGTTGCCGTTGATCGCCAGGTCAAGCGCATTCTGCGTGTAGTTGATGTTGCCCTGATTGAACAGTTGCGACACATCCGCCAGCAATACACCACTGCCTTGCGGGTTCTTGCCCGTACCCAACACCGAGGACGCATACACATCAGCGAACTCGGCACGCGACTGTTTGAAACCAACGGTACCGGCGTTGGCAATGTTGTTGCCCGTAACGTTGAGGTCTTTGGTGGCAGCACGCAGGCCGCTGAGACCGATATTGAAAGACATCTTCGTCTCCTTTGCCGCGAGCGGCGCTTACTGACCGATGATCTGCACCTTGGACAGGCCGATACTGCCAATGCCTGCCAGGTTCAACATGAGTTCGCCGCCGTTTTGCGGCAGCACAACGCTGTCGACATTGGCCGGCAGCATGGTGTAAAGGCCTTTGTTCTCGTTACCGACCGTAGCCTGGGCTTCGAACTTGTAGGTTCCCGGCGGCATCAGCTCGCCTTTGGCATTCTTGCCATCCCAAATGAAGCTGACATTGCCCGCCGGCTGTTGACCCAGGTTGATACGATTAACCAGGCTGCCGGCATTGTCATACACGTTAACGAACACGTTATTGCTGCTTACCGGCAAAACGGCACTAGCCTTGAAGCTTTCACTGGTATCTACCAGCGCCTTGTCGGTCGGTACTATCACCTTGCGCCCCACCAGCGAAGACGCCTGCAGGGCCTGCGAGGACTGATAGCCGGACAGCAATGAGCCCATGCTGCTATTAAGCTTCTCGATGCCTTCGACCTGGCTGAACTGCGCCAACTGGGCAATAAATTCGCCATTACCCTGCGGCTCCAGGGGGTTCTGGTTGTTCAACTGAGCAACCAGCAGCTCGAGAAACTGGTTCTTGCCCAGTTCCTTGCTGGAGTTGCTTTCATTCTTGATCTGGTACTTCTCCAGCACCGATCCTGCCGCGCCAACCGTGCTCATCTGCCTGCTCCTTGCCTTACTGGCCCAAGGTCAGAACCCGCTGCATCATCTGCTTGGCGGTGTTCATCATTTCCACGTTGGTCTGGTAAGCGCGACTGGCCGAAATCATGTCGGCCATTTCCTCAACGACATTGACGTTGGGGTAATAGACATAGCCCGCCTCATCGGCCATCGGATGATTGGGCTCATAGCGCGGCATGAGCGTGCTCTGGTCTTCGACAATACCCAGCACCTGAACGCCAGCTCCCGCTTGGTCCTGGTCAGCAAATAGCGAACCGCCACCACCCTGCGCCTGCTGGAACACCGTGGCAAAGACCGGATGACGGGCACGGTAAGTCTGATCAATGCTGGACGATACCGTTTCGGCATTGGCGATATTGCTGGAGATTGTATTGAGGCGCGTGCTTTGCGCGCTCATGCCACTCCCGGCAATGTTGAATACACTGGACAGAGACATTTATCGTTCTCCTTATTCGCCGCGCAGGGCCGACATCAGCCCCTTGAACTTGCTGTTGAGCATGGTAAAGCTGGCCTGGAACTGCACCGCGTTCTCCGCGTACTTGGCCTGCTCCTGCTGGACATCCACGGTGTTCTGATCAATGGAAGGATGGTGCGGCGTGGTATAGCGCAACGCAGCATCCCCCATAGCAAGGCCCTCTCCGGCAATGTGCCGGTTGCTGGTACGCGCTAAAGACACGCCTTGGGAGCCCCCAGACTGCTGCTCAGCCAGTACAGCGGCAAAATCCAGGTCACGCGCCTTGAAATTTGGGGTATCCGCGTTGGCAATGTTGTTGGCCAGCACCTCTGCGCGCTGAGAGCGAAAGCCCAGCGCGTGCTGCTGAATACCCAGTGCTCGATCGAAACTGATGCTCATGGTCAGGCCCTCGCCCACACCTAATTGGTCAGCAACAAAAAAGCAAAGTGCGTGCCACAAAGATAATAATCTTATAAATCAATAAGATATAAAAAACTCAGGAAGGCAAAGAGCGACTGCGCGGTAGTTTTTTGCCGCTGATGGCAAGCCACCATGCCGCTCGCGACAGCCGCTACAAGCCCGCTGCACCGGGCGCTCCGCCCACACAGCAGACAAGACACCCCAAGACAGGCGTCATTAACCGGCAGACAAAAAACAGAAGGCGTCGAAAAAATGACGGTCACGCCTGAGCACGCATGACCATGACAAGGCGACCCGCGGGGCCCGCGGGTCCATAGCGGGCGCTACTTGACCTTGTAGATGATGCCCGGACTGCACTGCACCATCTGGTACAGATCCGGCAGACCGTTGAGCGCCTCGGAAGCCCCGAGGAACAGATAACCGCCGGGCTTGAGAGTGGCATGAATACGCGTGAGGATGTCCTTCTTGACCTCAGCCGAGAAGTAGATCAGCACATTGCGGCAAAACACGATATCGAACTTGCCGAGGCTCGCATAACTGTCCAACAGATTGAGCATACGGAATTCGACACGGTTACGAATCGCCGGCTTGACCACCCAGCGGCCAGGTCCCTTAGGGTCAAAATAACGCTGCAGGCGCTCTTGCGAAAGCCCGCGCCCCATCGCCAGGCTGTCGTACTCTCCTGCCTTGCAGGCTGTGAGCATGGACGCCGAAAGGTCAGTCGCGACAATCTGCACACCAGACTTGAGCTGCCCAAGGTTGCTGCGTTCAAACTCATCAATAGCCATCGACAGCGAGAACGGCTCCTGACCGGAAGAGCTGGCTGCCGACCAGATCCGCAAACGCTGCCCCGGATTAGCCTTGATCAGCTCGGGCAGCACACGCGACTTTAGTACTTCAAAGGGATAGGTATCACGAAACCACAGCGTTTCATTGGTGGTCATCGCGTCCACCACCTGCTCACGCAAACCACCACGCGGCTGACTCTGGATGCGCTGAACCAGCTCACCCAGGGTCTTGATATTGTTCTGCTCCATCAATTTGTTGAGACGACTGGAAACCAGGTATTGCTTGTTGCTACCCAGCAATATCCCGCAGGTTTTTTCCAGGAACACCCGGAACTGCTCAAAATCCAAATTGCCCGAAGACACGCGCGCCGCCTCTACCGTCAAAAAATAAGCTGAGGGCCAAGCCCTCAGCTAGCTTCTACTGCCTTGATCCTGTCCACTACGCGCGCCGCCAATTCATCAGGACGGAACTTGGCCAGAAAATCATCGGCACCTACTTTCTTCACCATTGCCTGATTAAACACGCCGGACAGCGAAGTATGCAGGATGATATGCATTTTCTGCAGACGCGGATCACTACGAATTTCCGCAGTCAGTGTATAGCCGTCCATTTCCGGCATCTCGATATCGGAAATCAGCATCAGCAGCTCTTCATCGACCTGCTTGCCCTGCGCAGCCATCTGCATCAGATAGTCATAAGCCTGACGACCATCGTTGAGCGCTATCACCTCGACACCTACCGTTTCCAGGCAACGGATAACCTGCTTGCGCGCCACCGAAGAATCGTCGCAGATAAGCACCTTCTTGCTGACCGCCTTGGCCTGAGTATCCACATCGATCACCCCTTCGGAAATCACTTCCGAGGTGGGTGCTACCTCCGCCAGAATCTTCTCGACGTCGATGATCTCGACCAGTTGATTGTCAACACGTGTTACTGCCGTCAGGTAGTGGTCACGCCCGGTTCCCTTGGGCGGCGGATGAATTTCTTCCCAGTTCATGTTGATGATGCGTTCCACCGAGCGAACCAGAAAGCCCTGAATCTTGCTGTTGTACTCAGTGATGATCACAAAGCTGTTCTTCAGATCCGACAGACCTGCCCGACCTGTCGCCATGGACAAGTCAAGAATCGGGATAGTCCCCCCACGGATGTTCGCCACACCTCGTACGACCGGACTGGATTTGGGCATGATGGTGAGTTTGGGGCATTGCAACACCTCCTTCACCTTGAACACGTTGATGCCATACAGCTGCGGACTGTCCAGACGGAACAACAGCAGCTCCAGGCGGTTCTGCCCCACCAGTTGAGTACGCTGGTTAACCGAATCCAATACACCGGCCATGCCCAGACTCCTTGTTTCAGTCATCGGACGCACTGGCAATGCTAGCAGTGCGGCACGAGCCTTGCTTTATAAGGTGTTATGAACGCAACGATGACGACTTTCCGACGCCACTTGGCATTGCGCTGCCATTGGGTACTTCTTTTACCTGCTTTATTCGGGGCCTGCCACTCTGTCGCACAGAGCCAAAGCATCGGGCCCGAACAGCTTATCGGCGCCAGCCAGCAATTTCTTGAGGAGCTGGTCAGCGCTCATTTGCAGCGTAGCAGTATCCAGGGCCGCCATGAGGTCGAAATCAGCCGCCTTGACCCACGCCTGCGTTTGGCCGAATGCACTCGGCCACTGGAATTCAGCCTGCAGGGCCAAGGGCATCCAATCGGGCGCCTGAGCCTGCGCGTTCGCTGCACAGGCACTACCCCTTGGGCCCTCCTCGTGCCCGCCCACGTACGTCTTTACCAGCCCGTAGTCACGCTTGTGCACCCCCTGCAACGCAACAGCCTAGTACAAGCCAGCGACATCAGCCTGGTTGAACAGGATGTCAGCCTGCTACGCCAGGGCTTCATTACCGAGACACAACAAGTGATTGGCCAAAAACTCACCCGCAATCTGGGGGCCAACCAGATTTTGACACCCAGTCATTTGCAGCAGGCAGAGGCCGTACGCAAGGGCGAACACGTGATCATCAGTGCCGGCACAGGCAGCATCAAGGTAAAGATGCCTGGCGAAGCGCTATCCGACGGCGCCGTTGGCCAACAGATCCGCGTGCGCAACCTGCGCTCCGAGCGTATTATCCGCGCACGTGTAACCGGGCCGGGACAGGTGGAAGCCGGCATGTAGAAACGACAATGCCGTGTGAGCCAATAGACATTTTTTCTTCTAAAGTTTTATCGAAAGCAGCCGAAAAACAGGCAAGCGTCCAGATACTGTCCGAGGTTTTGCATCATGGTTATCGACTTCAACCGGCTCAATAACGCCGCCAACCCGAACAACAACGGGCGGACGAGCGGCACCCAGAGCGGCCGTAGCGAGTCTGTACCGCCGGCTGCAAGCACCCTAAACCAGCCGCAGTCGAACAATGCCGACCAAGCTGCGCGTGCCGGCGAGTCCGTGCAACTGAGCAAGGATGCCCAGCAATTGCAAAAGATCACCGACAAGTTGCGTGACCTGCCGAGCGTAGACAAAGAACGCGTTAACAAGTTGAAGCAGGCCATTGCTGATGGTAGCTACCAGATCGACAATCAGCGCATTGCCAGCAAACTGCTGAATTTCGAATCCCAGCGCTAAGCTCATGCCGCGCTGGGAGCCCCTTGGACGCCAACTCCCAGAGCACGCCCATGCCAGACGCCTCTTTGCTGCAGTTACTCCACGAGGACCTGCAGACCAGCCAGCAATTGCTGGCGCTTCTTGACGAGGAATTCGCAGCACTGCAGGCACGCGACCTGCACCTGCTGGAGAAACTGCTCGGCAGCAAACAACCCTTGCTGGCTACCCTAAGCCAGAATGCCCAAGTACGCAGCCAAACCCTGCACAGCCTCGGACATAGCCCCGACGCTACCGGCTGGAACGCCTACCTGGCGGAACACGCACAGGCCGAAGACCTGGCTAAAGCCAGCCAACAGCTAGAACAGCAGCTTGAACAGTGCCGCCAAGCCAACCTACGCAACGGGCGCCTGATCAATGCAAATCAGGCCAGCGTCGGTAGTCTACTGGGCATTTTACGGGGTGCAGAAACGCCGAGCCTCTATGACAGTCGCGGCGCCACCGCTAGAATCGCGCAACAACGCCCGCTCAGTCAGGCCTAAAACGATAATCAGCGCCAAGGGCACGCCCGGAGTGCCATTCAACTTGCGCCACCGATGCGCCTGGAGACCCGCCCGCAGTGTCCTCCCCTTTCAACGATGAAGCCGGCCCACAGCCTCCTCGCCAACTGAAAACAGCTGTCGAGATCAATGCCAACCTGCGTCAACTACAACAGAATCACACACCGCTGATCCTGCGCTTCGTCGAGCGCCAACAGCGCTTCCAGACATTTCTGGTCGCCGTGGATCTGGAGCGCAAGCGCATTGCCCTCGATGAGCTGATCCCCAATGACGGGGAACGTCTTCTGGCCAATCAGGAAGCCTTTCACATCGAAGGGTTCCACGAAGGGGTACGGATTGCCTGGCAATGTGAGCAACCGGTAAAAATTAGCGAACTGGACGGCGCACGCTGCTATTGGCTGCCATTTCCCGAAGAAATCACCTACCACCAGCGTCGCGGTGCTTACCGAGCGGCCTTGAAGCTAGCCGATCAGGTGAGCGTCAGCTTGTCCGGAAAAACGCTGAGCATCGCGCTGCAAGGCAAACTTCAGGACATCTCAGCCACCGGCTGTCGCCTGAGCTTCCCTGGCGATGTCAGTAGCCGCCTGCAAGCAGGCCAGGTCTACGAGAACTTTTCAGCCAAGCTGCCATTTGGTGTGCTGACCCTATCCCTGGAAGCACGCCATGTGCAGTTTGACGAGAAGCACAACTGCACCTTTCTGGGCGCGCGCTTTTTCCGCATGAGCGGCCTGGAGCAGCGCAATATCGAGCGCTTCGTCTATCAACTGCAGCGCGAGGCACGTCGCTTCGATCTGGACTGAGCCAGCCGCAGGCATAACTCAGGTGATTGGTATCAACGCAGCCAATCAGCCTCAGCCAGCCAGCCCACCAGCAAAAGGACCGGCAGCAGCAACGCCAGCAACACATTACAGGCCAGCCAGGGCAGCAATGCCGGCATCTGCAACGCTGCACGGCGACAGCCAAACCATAGATAGACGATCAATGGCGAAGCGAGCCAGACCAGCAAACAAGTACCTGGCAAGACGCCCCAAATCACCAGCAGACTGGTCAACAGCAGCGGAGCCAGCCACTGCACCAGCAGCAAGGCCAGAGCCTGTTGCTGGCTGAGCAGCATCGGCAGGGTACGTCGTCCCACCAGGCGATCAGCCTTGATATCCGGAAACTGATTGAGCAAGAGCAGGTTGTTGCTGAGAAAAAACGGCACCAGCGCCAATAACATGAGCGGCAAGCTCACTGCACCTCCCAGCGCCAGTACACCCCCCGACACCATCAACGGGCCAAAGGACAGGCCGGGTGCTACCAGGCACAGCCAGGGATATCGGGTCAGCAAAGGCGTATAGAGCAGAATCAGCGCACTCCCCAGGCCGCCAATCAGCAACAATCCCCAGAACGCCTCAGGGCGCTGCAGGAGGAAATACATGCCGATCAACGCCACCACCAGCAAGCTCAGGCATCCCAGCCACAACGCCCAGGGCAAAAGGTGGGGCTGAGCCGGCAAGGCACCACTGCCACCGCTGAACGCGGTACGCCGAGTCTGCTGATCGAGGCCGCAGCAGAAGTCCTCGTATTCATTGAAGGCATTCACACTCACCTGTGCAGCCACGGCAGCCAGCAGCACCAACAAGCTATCTGTAAACGACACAGGTGCAGCCGCCTGGGTTTGGCACCAGGCAATCGCCAAACCAATCGAAGGCAACGCCAACAGCAGGAATGGCGCCCTGGCCAACGCCACCAACAGCTGCAAACGCTGGAGAAAAACTGACCATTTGCCGGAAAAAACCGCCATTAACGCCCCCTCCTCTTGTCTATCGCGGCCATCTGCCGGCATCCTTGCAGCAAACAATAACAAAGAGTGGCACCAAGCCATGGATTTACCCAGCCTGTTGTCGCGCCTGCGTCACGACTTTCAGTTATCGATCATCACCCTGATGGGCATTCTCGGCATCGTCGGCATCAGCCCCTATGCCGTGTATCGCCTGAGCACCGGCAATTACCTGGTGGGTCTCTGGGACTCGGTCATCGTGCTGTCCACCTTCTTTGCCGTGCTCTATGCCTGGCGCAGCGGTGACACCATCAAGCCCGGCATTGTGCTCTCGGTCATCTTCTCGGCCGGCGCCACCTTCATCACCCTGGACCTGGGCATCAATGGGCTGTTCTGGATCTATCCGCTGATCCTTTTCAACTTCTTCATGGTGACGCCAGGCAAGGCCTTGCTCACCATGTCCGTGGTTCTGCTGACCCTCTGTGGGCATGAACTGTGGAAGCCGCAAAGCGTCTTCGAAAGCCTTTATCAAATGCTTTCCTTTCTGGTCACCAGCCTGATGGCCAGCACCCTGACCTTCGTGTTCGCCTACCGCACACGCCACCAGCACCAGCTCCTGCATCACCTGGCCAGCAAGGATCCCCTGACCGGCGCACGCAATCGTCGCTCAATGGCCGAGGAACTCAAGATTGCAGTGGCCAGCAAGATGCGCCATGGCCACAGCCACGCGGTACTGGCCCTTGATCTGGACCATTTCAAGCAGATCAACGACCGCTTCGGTCATGCCGCCGGCGATCAGGTGTTGCAAGACTTCGTCAGCCTGGTCAGACGCTGCTCACGCAAGCAGGATCGCCTGTTTCGCCTGGGTGGAGAGGAGTTTCTACTGCTACTGCCCGACACTGACCGCAAGGGACTGCACGCCGCCGCAGAGCATTTGCTCTACTGTGTGCGCGAGCAGTTACGCAGCCCCGGCGGGTCCGTCAGCGTATCCATGGGCGGTGCGCTTCTGGAGACTGGGGAAAGCTGGGAGAGCTGGCTGCACCGTGCCGACGAGCAGCTATACAACGCCAAGCACAGGGGCCGCGACCGCTGGGTGAGGTCCGAGGCCCAGGCGCCGGCGACACTCGGCAACGCCTGAGTGATTACTCAGCAAACAGCGGCTTGACCGGGAACAAGTCATCGAACTGTGCCTGGCTCTTGGTCGCCTTGGCCTGGAAGGTCTTCATCATGTCATGCGGACGGAACATGCCAGCCTGCCAGGTGGCCATGTACTTCAGGCTGTCGGCCACACTGTGATCACGGCTGTAATTGAGCATTTCCTTGCAGCCCGTGACGGCCAGCGGCGAGTTGGCGGCAATCTGCGCAGCGATAGCCATAACACCTTCGAGCATGGCCTCCTGGTTGGGGTACACCTGATTGACGAAGCCCAGCGCCTTGGCCTCTTCAGCCTCCAGTTTGCGGCCCGTATAGGCCAACTCGCGCACCACACCCTGCGGCATCAGCTTGGGCAGGCGCTGCAATGTACCGACATCAGCGGTCATGCCCAGCTCGGTTTCCTTGATGGTGAAATAGGCATCAGCCGTGCAATAACGGCTATCGGCAGCACACACCATATCCAGCGCACCGCCAATGCAACCACCATGTACCGCCACCAGCACCGGCACGCGCACCTCTTCCAGGGCACTCAGGGTATCCTGCAGCTGCAGAACCACACGCCGCAGGTTTTCTGCCATGCGTCCCGGATCACCTGCCATCGGCACTGATTTCGGATTACTGAATACCGCCAAGTCCATGCCTGCCGAGAAATGCTTGCCGGTGGAAGAGATCACGATGACTCGCGTCTGCCCGCTGGCTTCCAGATCGCGCATGCACTGTGGCAACTCCAGCCAGAATGCCGCATTCATGGCGTTGAGTGCTTCCGGGCGACTCAGCTGAACATGGGCAATTGCGCCGTGGTGGGTAACGTTGAAGCACTGGTAGGACATGCGGCAATCCTCTGCTGCGGGTAGGTTGACTCGTCAAGGGTGCGACGCCATCCTGACACTGTCAAGTTACCCTTGCTGCAGGTACGCCATGCCCACCGTCGCCAGCCCCTACCATCATGGCAATCTGCGCCAGAGCCTGCTCGACTGTGGTCTGCAACTATTACGCGAGCAAGGCATCTCCGGCCTGTCCCTGCGTCAACTGGCAGAACGCTGCGCCGTCTCACGTAGCGCACCCTACCATCACTTCACCGACAAACAGGCCCTGCTGGCTGCCCTGGCTGCGCAGGGTTTCTCCAGCATGTGCGAACAGCTGAGCACCTATGTACAGGACGGCATACCCAGCGATGAAGCACTGCTGTTGGCTTGCCTGGACTACCTGGATTTTGCACTGCAACAACCGGCATTGTACGAGCTGATGTTCGGCAGCCTGTTGTGGCGCGACAGTGACCCAACGCACCCTGATACCGCGCGTTTCCAGCGATTGGGCAAGGACTGCTTTCGCCAGTACGTCCAACTGTTCGCGCAACGACCAGGGGCAAGTGCAGCGCATAGCCTGCGCCAAGCGCAGCTACTCTGGGCCAGCCTGCATGGGCTCGCCAAGCTGGCGCTGGATGGCATCTTCGTGAAGCGCGAGGATCTTGGCGCCATCGTCCGCCAGGCGCTATTGGTAGCCTGCACGGACGACCCTTCGGCAGAAAGCACTAGGTAATCAGCGGACAAACGCGTATGGTGACCGGCTGCTCGCGCCCTTTAGCGTCTGCAGCAGGCCATACCCTGTGCGGTGCGTGTGCGTTCAACGTGCCCGTCTGGCCTGGAAGACCCTCCAGGGGAAAGCCCTGCGCCGCCCCGGCGCCACCTCAGCAGGAGCGAGCTACATGCGCGTCAAAGGTTCCAGCCAGAAAAGCAAACCGGCCCCGGCCGTGGAAACCCGTGAATCCATCGAGGCGCAGATTGCTGCCTTCCTACAGGCTGGCGGTGAGATCCAGCAAATCGATCGTGGCGTCAGCGGCCAGACCTGGACCAGCGGCCGACAAATCAGCCTCGCCAAGAAGTAACCGCCCACGCCGGCGCCCGCTCAGGGCGCCAGGCGGATACCGTCGTCACCGATCAGAATGACGCCCCGCTTGTACAGGCCACCAATGGCCTTCTTGAAATTGCCCTTGCTGACCGAAAACTGCTGGCTGATCAACTCTGCCGGGCTCTTATCGCTCAGCGGCAGAAAGCCCCCCGCCGCCTGCAAAGCCTCGACAATCCGCTCAGCAAGCACATCACGTTGCTCTGCGCCCACCGGCTGCAGGCTCAGGTTGATCTTGCCATCGTCACGCACCTCACGAATGTACCCCGTCTCGCGCATGCCGCTGCGTACAAAGCGGAACAGTTCGTTCTTGTGCAGCAGCCCCCAATGGCGCTCGTTGATGATCGCCTTGAAGCCCAGGTCGGTGCGCTCGGCAATCAGCAGTTCGACCTGTTCGCCCACCTGATAGGTAGCCGGACTGTTGTCGAGGAACCGATCCAGGCGCGCCGTCGCGGTAATACGCCGGCTGCGCGGGTCCAGATAGACGTGCACCAGCACATAGTCACCCACCTGCAACGGGCGCTTTTCTTCGGAGTGCGGCAGCAGTAGATCCTTGCTCAGCCCCCAATCGAGGAACAGGCCAACCGAGTTAATTTCCACCACCTTGAGGCTGGCAAAACCACCCACCTGCACCTTGGGCTTTTGCGTGGTGGCAATCACCCGATCCTCACTGTCCAGATAGACGAAGACATTCAGCCAGTCGCCTACCTCCAACGCCTCCTGCTTGGGAATATAGCGCTTGGGCAGGAGGATTTCGCCATCGACACCTGCATCCAGATACAGCCCGAAATCGGTAAATTTACTGACTTGCAGTGTGTTAAAGCGTCCAATCAGAGCCATGCAGCCCCCTGTGCAGAAGAAACCATGGGCACCCACGATGCCCAGCAAGCGCCGACCATTCAGTCAGCCGCAGGCAAACGACGCTTGAGCGGCGCCAGCCCGTCGTCACTGACCAGCGCGGGTTTACCGGCGGGACGCGGCGCGCTCTTACGCTTGGCGGCCGGCTTGCCCTTGGCGTCCTTCTTGTCAGCTTTTTTCTTCTTGCTGCCGGCTGCCTTGCCCGACGCCTTAACGTTCTTCGGCCCCTGGTAGCTGCCCTTAAGCTCCTTGATGACGCGCCGCTCGAAGCGCTGTTTGAGGTAGCGTTCAATACTCGACATCAAATTCCAGTCGGTATGGCAGATCAGTGAAACAGCCATCCCGCCGGCACCGGCACGCCCCGTACGGCCGATGCGATGCACATATTCATCGCCCGAGCGCGGCATATCGAAGTTGATTACCAGGTCCAGCCCTTCGATATCCAGGCCACGCGCAGCCACGTCGGTCGCCACCAACACCTTGATGCCGCCTTGCTTGACCCGCTCGATAGCCAGCTTGCGCTCTTTCTGGTCCTTATCACCATGCAGCACGAACGCCTTGACGCCAGCTGCCACCAAATGGCCATACAGCCTGTCGGCGGCGACTCGGGTATTGGTAAAGATGATGGCCTTCTGGAAGCTCTCGTTGCCCAGCAGCCAATGCACCAGGCGCTCCTTGTGCGCCGGGTCATCGGCCGTGATGATCTGCTGAACAACATTCTCGTTCAGCTCACTAACCCTATTGAGCTGCAGCAGCAGGGGATCACGCAGCACCTGGCCAACCACCTCGCGCATGGCGTTGCCGCCACTGGTAGCGGAAAACAGCAACGTCTGCTGGCGCGCGGCACACTCGGCGGTGAGTCGCTGCATGGCTTCGGCGAAGCCCATGTCAAGCATGCGGTCCGCTTCATCCAGCACCAGCACCTCAACCGCACCAAGGCGCAAATTGCCGGCATCCAGGTGCTCGATCAAACGCCCTGGCGTACCGATCAGGATGTCCGGGCATTTGCGCATTACCGCCGCCTGCACCTTGAAATCCTCACCACCGGTGACCAGCGCCGCCTTAATGAAGGTGAACTGGGCAAAACGCTCCACTTCCTTGATGGTCTGCTGGGCCAGCTCACGGGTCGGCAGGAGAATCAGCGCACGAATATCCGCACGCGGCTGGGCCGGCCCCATCAGGCGATTGAGCAGCGGCAGGACAAAAGCAGCCGTTTTGCCACTGCCGGTCTGCGCCACTACGCGCAGATCACGCCCCTCCAGCGCCGGAGGAATGGCCGCAAGCTGCACAGGGGTCGGCTCGGTGAATTTCAACTCGGCAACCGCTTTGAGCAGCCGTTCGTGCAGGGCAAATTGGGCAAACACGGGATAATCCTCAACAAAGCACAGCTATACAGTGCTATAGGTTACCGTCTAAGCCATCCGTATGCGGAATTTTATCGTCCAGGCCCGATGCTTCTGCAACTTTGCCAGGCTAGGCACAGTCTCAGAACACGCCGACCAAATCCCCGGGAGTTCTTCAGCATGTCACGCCCCGCTATCACCTTTCTATCCGGCAGCCTACTGGCTCTGCTGTTGAGCAGCAGCCTGGCACAGGCTGCACCACCACACGACAAGCCAGCCCACGGCAAGCCTCCCCGAAGCACCAGCCAGGCCTACAGCTCCGCCTCCCTGCTTTCTGCCACGGACCTGCAAGGCATACGCCAGATACTGCATCAGCACCAAGCTCTGCTTAGCCCTGCCAGCAGCCTGCCACCAGGAATCCGCAAGAACCTGGCACGTGGCAAACCCCTGCCTCCGGGCATCGCCAAATCACTGGATCAGCGACTCCTGCGACAACTGCCAGAGTACCCCGGCTATGAATGGCAACAGGTTGGCCAGGATGTTGTACTGATTGCCCTGGCCACGGGTCTTATCGAAGCAGTCCTCGACGGCTTGTTGTGAAACTCGCAAGCCCACCTGGCGCCTGCTAGGCTATCTGGCCGTAGCAATACTACGGCCAGCAACCTCCGCAAGCTCAGCTGCATCCTTGGATCTAGCCACACTCATCGGCCTTATCGGCGCCCTGGCGATCATTGTCGCCTCCATCCTGCTGGGAGCCTCCAGCCAGATTTTCTTCAATGTGCCCTCCCTGCTGATCGTCGTGGTGGGTAGTTTCTTCGTGGTCATGGCCAAGTTCAGCCTGGGCCAATTCATAGGCGCCTTCAAGGTCGCCGCAAGGGCTTTCAAATTTCGCCTGCCCAGCGTCGAGGAAAGCATTGCCGAGCTGGTGGACATCGCCAATATCGCACGCAAGCAGGGCACCCTGGCGCTGGAGGAGAAAGAGGTCAGCTCGCCCTTCCTGAAAGCCGGTATCCAATTGATGGTCGACGGCCAGAATCAGGAAACCATTCGCGGCATCCTCGACAAGGAGCGCCTGTTGACGCTGGAGCGCAACCGCTGGGGCGCCAAGATATTCAGTGCACTGGGGGATGTCGGGCCTGCCATGGGCATGATCGGCACGCTGGTGGGCCTGGTACAGATGCTCTCGAACATGGAGGACCCCAAGTCAATTGGCCCTGCCATGGCTGTCGCACTGCTCACCACCCTGTACGGCGCCATGATGGCCACCATGATCTGCCTGCCGATCGCCGACAAGCTCAACCTGCGCATGACCGAGGAAGCCCGCATGCAACAATTGTGGATTGATGCGCTGGGGGCGATACAGGATGGCATCAACCCACGTATTAACCTGGCAAATAAATAGGGCATATTAGATAATCTGTCTCCATGAAAATAG
>VFQM010000183.1_pt1 | contig 78069 bp, 74 predicted proteins | sample 3512391 | NCBI WGS metagenome assembly VFQM01 (sample SAMN10412369, study PRJNA504923) | tailings metagenome | isolation source: Replicate 1 from Balatoc abandoned mine | place: Philippines | reverse complement strand
TCCGCCCTCCCCCGGATCTTCGGGATCCGAGGGCAGGGGAAGGGCGGCGAGGGGGGCTAGCCGCCCCCGAACGGATCCGTCTGTTGGGAAATTTTCAACAGATGAAGTGCTCGGCTAGGAGTCACCCGGGCGGTTTGCTTTTGGGGAGAGCTGAGCGCGTATGCTCCGTGGAAAAGAGCGCTGATCGGACTCGCGGGAGGATTTTTCGCGCTGGGGTTTCCGGCGCTGCTCTGGGTTTTCCGGGGAAAAGAGGATTTCCTCGGGATTTTGGCGATTGGCGCGCCGCTATGGGCATTCGGGGCGCTAGGGGCGCTGGTGGCGCTGCGCGGATACGAGCGATGCGTGGTCCGAATGTTCGGCGACGGAATCTGAATCGGGCGGCGCGGCGGCGCCGGGCCGGCAATTCAAGAATTCAGGGAAGCGGCGGGTAAGCGTTCGGCGACTCGTCGCGCGCGGGGCGAGAGCGGGGCATGGCGGAGCGCTCCGGGCGCGACGCCTCCGCCGCGGGGGCGATCTCGATGGGCGCTTCGGCCTCGGCGGGAGATGGCTTCGGGGAAGCCTCGGGCGGAGGGGGCGAGGAGGGGGAAAGGGCGACGAAAGCGATGGCGGCGATCAGAGCCAGATAGAGAGGAAATCCGGGAGGGAAAACGCGCTGTCCGCGCTTTTTGCCGTCATCATTGGGGGCCATCGGAAACTTTCTGTTCGAGCGAAGGGTTTTCGGGATGCTACAGGATTGCGGGTGAAGTTTCAATGGATTTCTTCGGGCGCCGGGGAAGCAGGGGGCGCGAGGAAACCAGGTATTGGGGATCGAGCGACCAAAAGCAGGCCTGGACCGAGCGGGGAACTCCGCGCTCGGCGCCGAGCCAGCGGCGCTGATGGGGGGCGAGATCTCCGATCTCCCAGCCGCCGGAGGGCAGGGGAGCGAGGCGGAAAATGAGATCCCATCCGGCCTCGAGCGCTTCGCGCTGCGGAGCCGGAAGCGGCTTTTGGCGATAGGGGTCCACCCCTTGGCGGCGCCAGGAGCGCTCGGCCAAGCGCTCTTCCCCCGCGCTGGGGAAGAGGGGCCAATAGTTGAGCGGATGATGCCAGAGATGGAAATCGGAGAGGAGAAGGGATTCGCGGGGAATCTCCATCTCCAGGAGCGCGAGGGGCTCCTGGCCGGATTTCGGAAGGCAAGATCTCGCGTCGGGGCGCGAGGCGCCGCCTTCGCGCCACCAGGCCCAAGCCCAAAAAGGGAATTGGGCGCCACAAGGGCGAAGGATCCCCGCGGCGTCCATCCGCTGGCCCATCCATTCGTAAGCGTGGCGGAATCCCCAGGTTGCGCCGGGGGATTCGCCCCAGGAGGAGAAATCCGGAGCCGCCAGGAGGGCTTCGCCGCGCGCGAGGCGCTCGGCCAGCGCGAGGGGCTGAAGCGACCAGACTCTCAAAGAGGAGCCTCTTGGGAGGAGGGCTTGGCCTGATATCCCGGAAGCGAGCGCAGGCGCTCATAGAACGAGCGCAGCAGCGCCTGCTCGGTTTCGTGGCGCCGATCCGCCGGAGAGGAGAAGCGCACGACGATATCGGCGGTGTCCTTGTCCTTGGGGCGGATGGCGACGGAGGGCTCGACGGAGGGGGCTTTGAGCAGATGGGAGTCGACAAGATGGGAGCGGTAGGCGCGAACTTCCTCAAGCCAAGGCTCGGCGGCGGCTCGGGCCAAGACGAGCGCGATCTCGGAAGCTTCGCTGGCGGCCTCGGCCTTGCAGGGGATGATGATTTGGCTGAACCGCCAGGGCCCGGAGATGGAGTGATTGTAGATCGAGGAGCCCAGCAGGACGCTATTGGGGACCCGGATGAGCTTTCCGGAATGGGACCCGGAAGGGGAGGCGTCCAACAGCGTCAGGTAAAACCAGCTGTGATCGACCAGCTCGCCGCAAAACCCGGAAACCTCGATGACATCCCCGATCTTGGCGGGGCGGCTGGCCGCGAAAAGCAGCCCCGCGAGGGCGGAGGAGATGATCTCCTTGCTGACGATGAAGGTCGCCGCGAGCAGGGCGGCGACGGAGAGCAGCACCGCGCGGATTTCGCCGGCCCAAATGAAGAGGAAGAGCAGAAAGGAGAAGAAGGCCACGCGATTGCGGAAAGAGACCATCTGGCGGCGCTTCGTGTCCAGAGGCAAATCCAGGCGGCCGCGGACGATCGAGGCGTGGATCTTCAGCAGGCCCAAAGCGCCGGCGAGCAGGGCCAGCGTGGCGAAGGCCTCCTGCGGCACGGAGCCCAGGGAGGAAAACGCCCAAGAGCGGGACTCGGAAATCCAACGGGAGAGGGAGGAGAAAAACTCGGACACGGGAGCGATTTCGGAATGCGGGGCCGAATTTTGCCCCAAAGGGCCAAGGATGGCAAGGGAAAGGGCTCAGAGCGAGCGCGCGGGAGCGGGAGCGGCGGAGGCCGAAGGGATTCGCGCGGAGATGGAGAGGGCTTCGAGGCGGGCGGCGGAGCCTTCCCAGGCGGTCCCGACGAAGTCGGAAGGGGAAATGCCCATCGAATCCGGGCGATAGAGGTCGGCGCCCGCCAAGAGAAGCTCGGCGGCGCATTCCTCGCCGCCGCCGCGGGCGGCGCAGGCCAGCAGCGGAGTAGCGCCGCTCGAATCGATCCGATCGGCGAGCAAGCCCATTCGGCGAAGCGCGCGCGCGGCGCGGGGGGCTCCGGCGGCGCCGGCGAGATGGAACCAGTCGGAGCCGAAGCGCCAAGGCAGGGCGATCGGGTGGGCGTCCGCCTCGTAGGAGCTCCAGGCGCGCCGGTGCCGAAGGATCTCTCCGCGGCCGAGAGCGTCCTGGCATGCGAGGAGAAACTCTCCGAAGTCGCGGCAGATGGCGGCCTCGAAGGGGCGCAGGCGGCAGCGGCGGCCCTGGTCATCGCGCGGCCAGGGAGGCTCGAACGGATCCGCGCCCAAGCGCAGGGCCAGAAGGCAAAAGGGCTCGAGGGAATGGCGGATGGCGCAGTCCAAAAGCCCCTCCGATCCGGAAGGCGTCGGGAGAGAAGCCAGATCCGGAGACGCCAAGAGCGCGCGCTCCGCCGCGGCGCCGTCGCCGCGCGAAAGCAAGAAGAGAATCCGCTCGCGAGCAGGGAGGAAGCGGGAGCGAGCGCGAGCCCAAAGCCGAGCCAGCGGAAGGAGAAAGCGGAAAGGGGAATGGATTTCGCGCACGGGCATGTCCTTTTGACCGGCGGATCATGCAAGCGGAAGAAGTGGAAATCAAGAGTTGGGGTTGACTTATGGATGCGAGCTCTGTAATGGAAGCGGCTGAATGATTAAAAAATCAAATTCAAAATAGAAACCCGGAGGGGAGAGAGCATGGAGAGCCAGGGGCCGGAGGGGGGGAAGAAAAAGTCAGCCCGCGGGGGAGCCCGGGCTGGAGCCGGCCGAAAGCCAGGATCCGGAGCCTTCGGAGAGAAGACGGTTCCGATGCGGATTCCGGTGTCGCTGGCCCAAGAGGTGGAGCGGGAGCTGCAGCGCCGGCGCGATGAGATCGCCAAAGGAAAGGGGTTGGCCCGGGATGCGAGGCCCATCCAGTGGAAGCCGCTGGGGATTCCGGCGGCGGGGAAAGAGCCGGGGGATCCGGAGTGGCTGGATTTGGGGCGGGAAATGGCGCCCTCGGCCGCGAGCAGCTGGGCGATGCGGATGCCGGAGGACTGGGAGGAAGAGGGCCTGCGGCAGAGGGATTGGGCCATTGTCGACCGAGCCGCGAAGCTGCGGGAGGGGGACCTGGTCGCGGCGCTGCGCGAGGGGGCCCCGGTGGCGGCGAGGCTGGAGCGGGACGGCGAGCGCTGGATACTCCGCGGGCCCGGCGGAGCGGCGCTAGCCGAGGCTCCGAGCCCGGAGGATCTCGGAGCCTGGGGGACGATCGTGTCGCTGGCTCGCCGCCTCAGCTAGCCTGGCGCGAGGCGGATCATTCGCCGGAGCGCCCCAAAATAAGGGAAACGATCTCCGAGCTTTCTTCCGACATGCCCTCGCCGCAGCGGGCTTGGAGAGCCAGGCGCATTCGCTGGGCGAATTCTTCCTGCAGCGAGGAGGATTTGGCGAAGACGCGAAGCAATCCGGCGGCGGATTTGGGGTTGTCGGAGTCGATCGACGCGGCGAGGGTGGCCAGCAGCTCGTAGCCGCGGCCATCGGCGCGATGGAAGGCCTCCGGGTTGCGCAGCAGCCCGGAGGCTAGGGCTCGAGCCCGATTGGGGTTGAGCCAGAGGGCGGGGGAAGCGAGAAAGGCCGATTCCGAAGCGCGAAGGCCCTCCTGGGAGAAGCCAGGGGAGGCGATCAGGGAAAGCCATTTGTCCAGCAGCAGGGGATCGGAGCCGAACTCGTCGCGGAAAGCCGCCAAGGCTTCTTCGGCGGCGCCGGGATCGGCCAGGCACAAGGCGGAGATGGCGCCGAGGCGATCGGTCAGGTTGTCGGCTCGCGCGAGGGCCTCGCGGCAAGACCGGGCGACCGATTCGCCGGCGCCGGGGCATTCGGCGAGCCAAGACATCGCGCTCCACCGGGCGGCGCGGCCGGCGGCTTGGGCGCCGTCGGGAGAGTAGGGCTCGGAGGGGGCGCGGGACGGCTCTGCGAGCGCATCGAGAGCCGGGCGAAGGCGCGAGGCGATCTCGCGGCGAAGCGAGCGCTTGGCGCGCCAAAACAGCAGCGGATGGATTTTCGCGCCGCCCAGGCTCGAGGCGAGCGATTCATCCGAGGGCAAGGCGAGCAGATGCGCGCGCAGAAAGCCGTCCTGAGCGCGGGAGAGCGCGGAGGAAAGGGCTTGGGCCAAGGATTCGAGCGCCTCGCCGGGGGCCTCGCGCAGGATTTCCCCGAGGCTCGCGAGCATGAGCGAATCGATGGAGCTCTTCAGGGCCCAGGAGTCCGTCTCCGCGAGGGCGAGGCGGACCGCCGAGGCGGGGGAGCGCCCGTCCTCGAGGATGGCGGGCGCGGAGAAGCCCCGAAGCAGCGACAGATCCGGAGCCTCCTGAAGCGCGCCCTCGGAGGGGTCGATCTGCAGAAGGAAAGATTGGCGTGGCTCGCAGAGGCGAAGCATGGCTTCGCGCCCGAAGGGGGCGGAGGATCCGGCGAGCCGAAAGCGCACGAGCCAGCCGCGATAGGCCAAAGCGATCCCGACGGGGATGAGCAGGGGCGAAGCGGGGGAGCCGCCCTCTTGGGCGGGAGCGGACTGGCTCATCTCGACGCGAAGCATCCCGAGCGCGGGGTCGAAGGAGGAGACGCTCGCGCGGATGCGGGGCGTCCCCGACTGGTCCCACCAGCGCTCAAAGCCCGGCAGCGGATCTCCGGAGGCTTCGCGGACGGCGTTGGAGAAGTCCTCGCAGACGCCGGCTTTGCCGTCGTTGCGGGAGAGGTAAAGGCGAACCCCGCGGGTGAAGGCCTCGGTCCCGACCAGATTTTCGAGGCACCGGACGATCTCGGCGCCTTTCTCGTAGACGGTGGAGGTGTAGAAGTTGTCCACGCGCTCGTAGGAGCGCGGGCGGGGGCAATGCCGCAGGGGGCCGGCGTCCTCCGGGAATTGCCTCGCGAGGGCGTCGAGCGCCTGCCGGACGCGCTGCTCGGGGCGCGAGCGCATGTCCGAGGAGAATTCCTGGTCGCGATAGACGGTGAGGCCCTCCTTGAGGGTGAGCTCGAACCAATCGCGCACGGTGGCGCGGTTGCCGGTCCAATTGTGGAAATACTCGTGGGCGACGATGGCCTGCACGCGGGCGTGGTCCTCATCGGTGGCGATGGAGGCGTCGGCCAGAAGGGCTTTGCTGTTGAAGATGTTCAGGCCCTTGTTCTCCATGGCGCCCATGTTGAAGTCGGGGACCGCCACGACATGGTATTCGGCAAGGTCCAGATCGAGGCCGAAGCGGCGCCGATCCCAAAGAATCGACTGCTCGAGGGCCTCCATGGCATAGGAGAGGCGGGGGAGATCGGAAGGCTTGGCCCACAGGGAAAGGGTCGCTTCCCGCCCGTCGAGCAAAGCGAGCTTTCGGTCCAGGCGCGCGAGATCGCAGGCGACGAGGGCGAAGAGATAGGTGGGCTTGGGGAAGGGGTCCTCGAAGCGGGCCCAATGGCGAGAGCCCGAGGAGCCGGATTCCGATCGGGGGCCGTTGGAGAGAAGGACGGGGAACTCGGCGAGCTCCGCCTCGATGCGGACAGACCAGAGCGGAAGGCTGTCGGGGCGGTCGACGCTCCAGGCGATGCGGCGGAATCCTTCCGCCTCGCATTGGGTGAACAGGCCGGATTCGGAGGCGTAGAGTCCCTCCAGGGCGAGATTGCGGGAAGGGTCGAGGCGGACGCGGCAGGCGAATTCGGCGCGGTCCGATGAGCAGGGGATGCAGAGGGAGCGCCCATCGGGCGAAAGAAGCGAGCGCCAATCGATCGCGGAGCCGTCCAAGGAAGCCTCGAGAGTGGCGTCCGCCAAGCCCTCGCCATCGAGGCGGATGGGCTCGGCGGAGCCCGGGCGGGAGCGGCGAAGGGCGATCCGGGCGGTGACGATCGCCTCGGCGCGGGATCGGATATCGAAATTCAGATCGACGCGCTCCGCGAAAAACGCGGGCTCGCGATATTGGTCCCGAAAAACGCGCTCTGCCATGGCATTCCCCAATCCAAAAGGCGAATGATACATCAAGCTTTGGCGCGCGCGCGGTTTTTTTTGGCCCGAGACCCAGGTCAAATGCGCCGGAAAGGTTTCGCGGCGGGGGAAGGGGCCTCGCCGGAGAATCCGGCGTCGAGCGCGAGGCGCTCGGCGGCGCTGCGAAGGGAGCCGAAATAAGCCTCGGGCGATCCGTCCAGCAGAATGCAATCCTCTGGGAGGGAGCCGCCAAGGCGCTCATTCAGGGCGATCCATTCGGGAATCGGGACCGGCCCGAAATGAGCCGACGCTCCGCCATCGCCCGGGGCGGGAGCGGAGAGCCGCCGCCAAAGGCGCCCATCCCAATGGGCCCAAAGCAGGCCGGAGAGGAGCATCTCCTGCAAAGGCATTTCGATGGAGCGCAAAAAAGGGTTGGGCTGCGGAGCGGGGAGGACCGAGAGGGAGCCGTCGGACTCCTGGCGAAGATGCCAGGCGGGAAGGGAGGTCGGGATGGAGGGGGCGCTCATCGTCTCCCTCCGGAGGATCCGGGCGGTCGGGACCGGGGGAGATCCGGATCCTCCGTCCCGGAAGAGGGCGGCAGGCCCAAGGCCATGCGCAGCAATTCGCGCATCTCCTCCATTTGGGCGGACATTTCGTCCATGCGGGCCCGCAAGGAGGCGATCGCCTCATTCGTGGCGGCTTCGGCGGCTCGCCGCTCCAAGGCCCGCGAGAGCTCCCGGTGAGACTGGATCATGTCCGCGATCAGCCGGCCTTTGTCCTTCCCTTCCGTGCAGGACTCCCGGGCGACAAGATCCGGGGTCTTCCCCTCCTCGTTCTTCGCGTCGAAATCCGAGCCCGCGTCGAGCAGAAGGCGGCAGCACCTTGGCTTGCCGTTCCCCGCGGCCAAATGCAGGGCGGTCCAGCCGTTGGATTTGGCCTGGCTGGGATTCGCGCCCGCCAAGAGGAGAGCTTGGAGGGATTTCGAGCGGCCTTCGCGCGCGGCCCACATGAGAGCGGTCCACCCATCCGCATCAGCCCAATTGGGATCGGCGCCGGCGGAGAGCAGGGAAGATAGGCCCGATTCATTGCCCTCGCGAACGGCCGAAATCAGTTTGCGGCCCGCCTTCTCCAAAATGTCCATTCGAATCGCCCGGCGCTTTGCTCGAGAGGACATTTTCCGGCATTCGGGAAAAAATGGCAAAAAGAAGGAGACGCCGCCGAAACAATGGGGTTGACAGGCGGCGGGGAGCGTGTATTATCAACTACACACTACACACTACACACTACACACTACACACTACACACATTCAGCATCAGGAAAAGCGATGGGATTCGGATCGGAAATACGCAAAGCGAGGGAAGCCAAGCAGGCGAGCGGCGACAAAAGCTATAGCTTGAGGCAGCTCGCGGGGCGGGTGGGGGTGGAGCCCTCTTATCTCTCGAAAATCGAGAGGGAGGAGGAGCAGCGGCCCTCGGAGGATTTGGCGAAGGCGCTGGCCAAGGAGCTGGGGATGGATCCGGATGTGGCGCTCGCGCTGGCCGGGAAGGTCTCGGAAGATTTGCGCTCGATCATCATCAAGCGTCCGGCGCTGTTCGCCGAGATGCTCCGGCAGCTCAAAGACTTGCCGGATGACGCGATTCTTCGGGTGGTTCGGGAGGTGCGGGACGGGAATTGGTAGGCGGGGGCCAGATCGGCCGAGCGGTTTTTTGGAGGCGAAGACAAGGAGAATGAGCATGGGATACGCGGAGATCAGGGACGGGAAATTGGTGATGCGCTTTCCGGAGATCGGGGAGGATTGCGAGCTGCGCATCGGATTCCACAGGACGCTGCGGGTGCCGGATGACAATCGGGAATATCCGTTGCCGCCGAGCCTGGGGCTGTTCGGGCTCGAGCATGTGGACGACCATCTGCGGACGCTGCCGGCGGCGTGGGGGGAGCATGGGGGCATCGCGCTGGCGATGTGGCAATCGGAGGCGCTCTGGCTGAGCCTGGAGAGCCCGTCGGGGCGGCCCTTCGCCGTGAAGGTGGCGGCGGGGAAAGTCAGCGCGGTCACGGGGAAGCCCTGGAGAAACGAGCTCGGCGGAGCGGGGGGGGAGCAGGATTACCTCGTGGCGCCGGACCAGCCATGGATCGACGGATTCTGCGTGGCCAAGGGGAAGGTGCGGCAATTCGTGGCGATGCCGATGGGCGCGGGATACACGGCCGAGGAGCAGATCACCGGAAAGGCGGAGTTCGGCGGGCTGCAGATCGTCGCCTATCCGATGCGGGAAGAGAAATGGACCGCGCTGCGGATGCGCCGGAGCCTGGAGGAGCTCGAGCGGATGCGCTCGGGCCCGGGGTGCTGGGGGGGCGGGATGTTTGGGGGGCCCCTGTCCTCGCCGCCGCATTGGAATGGCGCGCCGAAATGGAGCGAGCCCTGGAGCGGTCCGGACAGTTTCCCGGCTCGCAGCTATGGAGCGGTGTCGGCGCAGTCCCTCAACGGGGTCTGCCAGGCGGAGATGGGGTTGGCTCCGGGAGGGGCGCTCCGGCAGCGGGTGATGGCGGATCCGCATGGGATCGACGCGTGGGAGACGCGGGGGGCTCGCTGCTACGCGCACATCCTCAACGCGGAGCAAAGCCTCAAGGCGCTCGGGAAGCCCCCGGCGGGGAAAGCCCCCAGCGCGGCGGAATACGCCAAGGCGGGGCTGCCCTGGTTTGAGCATTATGCCTTCGGGGAGATCCTCCCGGGATCCGAGAAGCTAGGCAAGCTCCAGTCGGTGGCGAGCCTAGGCATCGCCAAGGGGGAGGAGCCGTTGCCGGAGAATGAGCCGGCGAGCATCGGAAAAGAGGCGCTCAAGCCGACGGGGCCGCTGTTTTTCGGGCAGCATCTGGCGATGAGGAAAAACGACCGCGCGAGGGACGGGAAATGGTGAGGAGCGAGGAGGCGGCATCTGCAGCGGTCGCGACGCCGGAGACGGATCGGGCGATCGCGCGGCGCGAGCGCGAGCGCGGCGAAAAGGCCCGGCGCGAGCGACAGCAGGAGAAGGATTGCCCATGGAGCCCGGGGTCGCTCACCGCCCAGTGGTGGCTGGAGGGATACCGGGGAGACCCGGCCGCGAGGAAAATCGTGGCGGCGGGCGCGAAGGAACCCTAAAGGCCGCGAGGGGGGCTCGAGCGGGAGGCGGGCGAGCTGCCGCGGCGAATCGCCTCGCGCTCCGAGCGGGACCGGATCCAGGCGAGAACAGGAGCGAATGCGGGATCCTCATGCAAGGCATGGAGGATCCCCTGTTCGCGGGGTTGGGCAGGGAGAGGGGGCTCGAGCAGGCCGGAGAGGGGGTAGCCGCAGGCGTCGGCCCAAAGAAGGCAGGGGATGGAGCCGGGGAGAAGCGAGGAGAGATCCGAAAGGCCGGATCCATGGAAATCCAGATCCATTCCGGCGAGGATGGCTCGGCGCGGATCCCAAGGGCGGCCTCGCCAGAGGGGGGAGCTCGGAAGCGAGGAGCCTCCGCGGCGAAGGATCCGAATCAAATCGAGGCGGCTCTCGATGCAGGCGATGCCCAGCGGGGAGTCCCCGTCATCGTTGAGGGCGTCAGGATCCGAGCCGAGCCGCAGCAGAAGGCGGGCGCAGCGAGGCGCTCCGACGAGCGCGGCCTCATGCAGGAGCGCGCCGTGATGGAACGCGATGGGCCACTCCAGGCCAAGCCCCTTCCCGATCAGGGACGCCAAGGCGTCGGCGTCGTCCTGGAACAGGAAATGGCGAGCCGCCCAGCGAAGGGGGCCGTAGGCATCGGGGGGCAGGTCGCCGCGGGAGCTCCGGATGGCGGAAATCGGATCGCGCGATCCGATCGCGGCCATGCCTTGATCGAAGAGGGAGAAGGCTTCCTGGTCTCCGGAGAGATTGTCTGGCATGGATGGGGGCTAGGGAAAAGAAAGCTCCGCGCGAGGCGGAGCTTCAGGGTCCTCGAGGAGGGCGGCCGCCAATCCAGTCAGCGAGCTTGGCCGTCCAGGGAAGAGGAGATTTCGATTTTCGGGGAGCCCGCGCGAGCGAGCAGCTTGCCGTCGAGGAATCCCTCGGAGCCGGGGGCCCATTCGACAGCGACCTGGCACTTGCGCATCGGGCCGAGAGCGGCCGGGCAATCGGATTTGAGCGAGAGCTCGGCCTTTCGGGGGCTCTCCAGGGTGAACTGCAATCCGGAGACGCCGGCTTTCTGGGACATGTTGTAGACGGTGAAGAGCATTTGGCCTGCGTAGCCCGGAGCGACGACGCCGAAGGTCCCGTCGTGGCTGAAGACGGTGAGGGCGTGGGTGGGCTTTCCGGCGCCGGAGGATTCGGCCAGGGCGGGGGAAGCGGCGAGAGCCAGGGCGGCGAGGAGGGCGAATCGGGTGGCGATCATGGGAATCTCCGCGGGTCAGGTGAAAAAGGAAGCTGTGATATTGTCAAAAAAGGGTTGAAAGTCAAGTTCAGCGGTAGGCGAGGAAGCGCGCCGATCCATCGCGCCAGACCAGCAAGGCGACCGGAGATTTGGTTTTGGCGGATTCGCGCAAGGCCCTCTGGAAGTCCTCCGGGGAGAGCAGAGGGGAGCCGTTGGCGGTGACGAGGATGTCGCCCGAGCGCAGACCCGAGAAGAATCCGCGATCGCCCGGCTCGAGAATCTCCAGGCCGGAGGAGAGGCCGATGCGCTGGGCCTTCTCGGGCGGAAGGGGCAGCAAAGACAAGGCGGGCCCCTGATGGGCGTCTCCGGAGCCGCCGGAGGAGAAGTCGGCCTCGCCGCCGATGCGGATCTTCATGGGGCGGATCTTGCGGGAGCGCAGAACCTCGAGCGCGATCTCGGAGCCGGGATCCGATTGGGCGACGCGGCGGACGAAATCGGGGCTGCCATCGAGGGGGACGCCGGCGTAGGAGATGACCGCGTCGCCGCGGAGAAGGCCGGATTTGCCGGCCGGTCCGTCGGGGTCGGCCTCGAGAATGATGGCGCCGCCGCGGCCTGGGGCCCCGAGCGCCTCGGCCAAGGAGGGGGTCATATCCTGGACGACGGCGCCGATGCGCCCATGGACGACGCGCCCGGAGGATTTGAGCTTGTCGGCGATGAGCAAGGCCTGATCGATCGGGATGGCGAAAGAGAGCCCCATGTAGCCGCCCGAGCGCGAATAGATTTCGGAATTGATGCCGATGACCTGCCCTTTGGCGTTGAACAGGGGACCGCCGGAGTTGCCGGGATTGATGGCCGCGTCGGTCTGCAGGAAGGGGAGGAAGCTCCCGTCGGGAAGGAAGCGGCCCTTGGCGGAGAGGACGCCGACCGTGGCGCTGGCCTCGAACCCGAAGGGGCTTCCGATGGCCAAAACCCACTCGCCGACTTTGGCGTCGGAAGGATTTCCGATCGGAGCCGGAACGTAGGGGCCCGGGCCATCGGCTTTGAGCAGGGCGATGTCCGAGCGCGAGTCCGTTCCGATGAGGCGGGCGGGAACTTCGGAGCGATCGGCCAGCCGGATGATGATGGAGCGGGATCCGGCGACGACGTGCGCGTTGGTGAGCAAATAGCCATCGGAGGAAATGAAGAAGGCCGAGCCGATGCTGGAGGCGGGGTCCTCCTCCTCCTCATCGAGAGGAGCCTCGGAGCCCGGCGGCAGAGGAAAGGGGAATGCCCCGCGCTCCGGGGAGGGAAACAGGTTCGGATATTCGGCGGAGGGGTCGGGGGCGAGCTCGCGAGGCTGATCCGCGATGATTTGCGCGACGCTCGGGCGCAACGCCTCGACCGAGGCGGAGAAATCCTGCGATCCGAACGGGGGGGGCGGCGGCGCGGAGGGGGATCGGGAGCCCCAGTAGCTGCCCAGGCCGAAAATCAGAGCGGCGGCGGCGATGGATGCGGCGGCGCGAAGGGAGAATCTCATGGGGTGGGCCTGGCGCGAGCGGACGCTAAGGAGCGGCGGAGGCCAACAAAATAGGGGCGATAAAGCGAAGAGTCAAGGAGAGGGCGGCTGAAGCAAGGCTTCGGGGGCGAACGCCAGGACCGGTTTTTTCCCCATCCAAAATCCGGAGCGGGCCAGGGAGCGCCAATCCGGCGGCAAAATGCTCGCGGCGATCGGATCGACCTCGGCGACGGAGAGCATGTCCGGAATATCCGAAAGGGGAAGCAGAATCTCCCGACGGGCCCCGGAAGGATCCCGCGCGGCCACGAGAGCGTGGACGCGGGCCTGCGGGCTGAACTCGCCGAGCCAAACCGGAACGAAGCGCTCGCCGATCCAGGCGCCATGGCGAATCGATCCGAAAGCTCCCGGAACCGGGATCGATTGGACCTCCGGAAGGAGATGATCGATTTCCCGGGGCGAGAGAGCCCAGCGGGATTCGGAGATCCCGGCGATGGAGATCAGCCAGAAATCCAAAAGGTCCGGACCGACGCGAAGGGGAGGGAGGATCGCCACGCTCGAGCGGGAGGGGAACGGCGAGAGGGCCGCGCGAGGGATGGACAGCGGCAGAGCTCCATCGCGAGAAATGGCATCCGGCCATTGGGCGAGGGCGTCGGAATCGAGAGTCCACAAGGGGCCGATCTCATCGCGCCCGGCGCCGAAGAGAATGTCCGCGCAGAAAAAGGGATCAAGCGGGATCTCAACGGAGAGATTCCGGGAGGATTGGACATCCGAGCAGAGAATGCCGAAGCCGGACTTGAGCAGAAGAGCCGCGCGCGGCGCCTGCTCGAAGAAGCCCGATCCGCCCAGAGGGTCGAAGATGGGGGCGTCCAGGAAAAACAGGGCGGAGCCCTCTCGGCGCAGATCCAGCGGAGATTCGATGGATTGGACCAGGTTCGCGGGGATCGCGAACCGCTCAGATCCCAAGGCGGCGATGACATGGGAAAGGGAAAACATCAGTCAGGCTCCGAAGGGGAGCTCTCGGCGGGAGAGCGCGCGGCGAGGAGGTCCTGGAGGCGCTCAAGCAGGGCCTGCTCATCGAAAGGCTTGACCAGGTAAGCGTCGATGCCTGCAGATTCGGCCTCTTTGCGATGCTTTTCGGTCGATCGGGACGTGATCATGATCATCGGCAAAAGGGCCAGCGCGGGCTGGGCGCGGACATGGCGAGCCAAGTCGATCCCGCTCATGCGGGGCATCTCCATATCCGTGACGATGGCGCAGACGGGGGTCTTCGAGAGGACGCGGACCGCCTCGAGGCCGTCAAGGGCCTCGACGACAGGCCAGCCGGCCTGGACGAGCACCCGGACCGTGGCGCGGCGGGCGGAGACAGAGTCGTCCGCGACGAGGACCGGAAGGCGGCGGGAGCGCCGCGAGCCGGAGCCGGAGTCCCGGCGCGCGGAGGAGGAGCTCGCGGCGGGAGCGGAGCCGCCCTCGGCGGCCTCGAGCAAAGCGACCAGATCGAGGATGACCGAGACGTATCCGTCGCCGGAGATGGCGGATCCGACAACGCCGGGGATGGGGGGGAGAAAGTCGGAGAGCTTGTTGACGACGAGCGTTTGGGCCTCGGCGATGCGCTCGGCCTGAATGACCGTCACATGGCCGCGATCGTCGCGAATGTAGATGAGCGAAGCGTTCTCCTCGCTCTCCGCCGGAGGGAAGCCCAGCAGAGATTCGAGCGTGACGACGGGGATGGCGCGGGATCCGTCGATGATCACGCGCTTTCCGTTTTGGATGGTGATCCGGCCGCGCTCGAAGAACTTGAGATCGCGCACGCCGCGGTTGGAGATGGCGAAGCGCTTGCCGCCGCTGCGCAGGAGCAAAACGCTCATGGAGAGCAGCGTGGAGGGGATCCGGATCAGAAGGACGGCGCCCTTGCCGCGCTCGGAGTGGATCGAGATCGTGCCTTGGGTGGCCTCGACCATCGCGCGGACGGCATCCATTCCGACGCCGCGGCCGGAGATTTGGGAGACCGCGTCCTTGGTGGAGAATCCGGAGTGGAAGACCAGCTGGTGGATCTCTTCCGTGGAGGGAGTCTCGTCGGGGGCGACCAGGCCCATGGAGCGAGCTTTCGCGAGGATGCGATCCGTGTCGAATCCCGCGCCGTCGTCGGAGAGGCGCGCCAGGACAAAGCCGCCCTCAGAGGAGAAGGAAAGGCGCAAGAGGCCTTCGGAGGGTTTGCCGGCGGCCAGGCGGGCCTCTTTGGTCTCCAGCCCGTGGTCGACCGCGTTCCGGATGGCGTGCATGAGCGCGTCGGCGAGCGATTGGAGGATATGCCCGTCCAGGAGGACGCTTTCGCCGCTGACGACGAGGCGCGCCTCTTTTTCGACCATGCGGGTGACTTGGCGAAGGCCGCGCTGAAGGCGCGGGACGACGCTGCCGACCAGGGCGAGGCGAGAGCGCAGAACCGCCTCCTGATGGGATTCGTGAAGGCGGGCCTGGCCGTCGACCGACGCGCGCAAGGTCCGGAGGGTATCCAGGGAGCGGGAATGGGCGTCGCGGAAGTCCGCGGCCATCTCCAGGAGGCGGCGAATGAGCGTCTGGATTTCGCCGGCGCGCTCGAATTCGAGATCGTCGAATCCCTCCGGAGTGTCGGAGGCCAGAACCGCTTCGCTGCGGGAGAGCGTGTCGATTTGCCGCTCCAGATCGATGGCGAGGCCTTGGAGGGCGTCGGCGCGCAAGCCAGAGCGGATCTCCTCTTCTTGGGTGAAGTCGACCAGGTTGCGAAGGCGCGCCGAGGAGGTCATCGATTCGCCGACCATGCGCAGCATCTCATCGACCAGGACAGCCGGGATGCGGACATGGGGGACGACTTGGGCTTCGGAGGAGGCCTCGGACTCCGCGGCGGCCACGGGGGCGGGTTCCCCGGAGATGGACTCGGGGCCTTCGATGGCGACTTTGGCCGCCAGAGAGGAGATTTCCCGCAGGCCCTCGAGGACTTGCTCAGGGGCTTGGCCTTGGCCCAGGAGAAATTCGCCCATGGATTCGAGAAGATCCGCAGCCCGGGAGAGGGCTTCGCCCGTGCTCTCGTCCGGGAAGAAGCCGCGCTCGGCCAGGGGAAGGAGGACGTCCTCCATGCGGTGGGTCAGGGAAGCCATGCCTCGGACGCCGACGGTGTTGGCGGCCCCCTTGAGGGTGTGCGCCGCGCGCTTGGCCAGCTCCAGATCGCCGCGGGAGCCCGAGCGGGCGATGACGCGGCGCAGAGCTTCGGTCAGATGGGCGGTCTGAATCGGGATTTCCGCGAGCAAGCCGTCGAGAAGCTCGCTGTTGACGTCTTGGGGAATCGCGAGGGAAGCCTCGGCCTCGGAGACGTCAAAGTCGGAGAGATCCGCTTGGAGATCCCAGAATTCGACCGGGAAAAGCGCGCTGAAAGCCAAAGAGGGATCGCTGGCCCATTGGGACAGCGCGAGCGCGCTCGCTTCCGTCGGGTCGAAAAGGTAGGCGGGCAGGTCGCGGGCGAAGCCCGGGAGAGCTTCCCCGCGTTCGGATGGAAGGGAGGCGATGCGCGAGAGAATGTCCTGGATGAGCCAGGGAAGGCTGGTGAATCCCGCCGCCTCGGCGGCGCCGGCGACCACGGAGATTTCCTCGGCGAGTTCGGGGAAGGCCGCGAGCATCTCTTGCTCTTCCGCGGCGACCAGGGCTCCAGAGCGCTCCTCGATGGAGGAGAACAAATGGCCGGCCTCATCCTTGAGGATCTGATGGGCCGAGCGCTCGATGCGCTGCGGACCGCCGGAGGGGGATTCCGGCGCCTCGGACGGGCCGAAGGCCATGAAGCCCGGGGAGGACTCGGCCGCGATGGCGGCGGGCCCCTCCAGGGTGTGCGCGACCCAAGCGGCCTCCGCCGCGGAAAATGCCGATTCCGGTCCGGATTCTGGCTCGGATTCCCATCCAGATTCCGAAGCGGCCGCGAAATCCGCGAAGCTCGGCTCGGCGGCAGGGAGATCGGAGAGAGCCTCCGCGAAGGAAGATTCGGCGGGAGCGGAGGGCTCGCTTCCGGGAATGGAAGACAAGAGCGCGTCGCGCTCAGACGGAGACAGGGGGAACCACGGAGCACGCCAGCCGGGGGCGGAAATGAGTTCCGCGATCATCTCCATCGGCTCGGAGGAGGGGAAGTCGCACAGCATGCGGGCTGAATCCGCCAAGGCCGCGAAAAGGGCGGATTCGCCCTCGTCGAGGGGATCGCCCAAGGAGCGCTCGAGAGCGCGCAGGCCAAGGGCGTCGGAGAGGGCTTTGATCTCCGGGCGCTCAAAAGTGGAGGCGATGCGGGAAACCTCCATCGCGAAAGCGACCAGGCTCTCAAGATCCGCTTCGGGAAAATCGATGGCTTCGCAGCCCGAGAGGATCGGGGGGAGCGGATCGGAAGGCTCGAACATGCCGAAAGAAGGCATGGCGGGAGCGGAAGGGTCGAGCCAGCGCTCGCCCATGGGGCAAGACTCTGCCTCCTCGCTAGCCTCCTCGATAGCCTCCTCGATAGACTCCTCGATAGCCTTCTCGCTGGGATCCTCGAGAAAGGCCTCCGCAGGAAGGGAATCCGAAACGGAGCTCGCGGGGGCGAGAGGGGCAGCCTCCGGCTCCAGGCAGGAGAGGGAGAGCGCTCCGCGCTCCTCAGCGGAGAGCGGAAGCCAAGGCTCCATCCAGCGAGGATCCGAGGCGAGATCGGCGATCATGTCCGCGGATTCGGGGGAGGGATATTCGACATGAAGGGCGATCGATTCGGCCAGAGCGAAAAACAAGGAGGACTCGTCCTCGCTCAGCGGAGCTCCGACCGAGCGCTCCAGAGCGCGCAAGGAGAGAGCTTGGGAGAGCAGAGCCAAGTCCTCCCGCCCCGAGGCCTCCCCAAGAGAGGCGAGCTCGGTGGCGAAGGAAACGAGGCTATCCAGATCGGCCGAATCAAAACGAAGCATCCTAGGGCCCTTCAGTCATGGTGTTCACAGCGTGGAGCGCAAAACAAAGAATTCATGTTCCGGGGAATCGTCAGGCTCCCATTCCATTATTCGGGAAGGCGGAAGACGCGAACCGACTCCATCAGGCGGCGAGCGTATTCGACAAGGCTTTCGGACTGCTTGAGGGAGGAGACCACGGCGGACTCCGTCTCTTCGGTGCTTTTCTGGATCTGAACCGCACGCTCGAGGAGAACCTCGGTGCGCTGGGCTTGGACTTGGGAGGAGGAGGCGATGTCGCGAACCATCTCCACCAGGCCGGAGGTGGATTTCTCGGTGGCCTTCATCTCGGCGCCGGCGGTTTCGGCGAGGCGGCTGCCTTCGACGACCTGCTCGATGGCGCGGTTCATCGCGGCGACGGTGTCGGCGGTCTCGGTTTGGATGTTGGCGACGAGCGTGGAGATTTGGGCGGTGGCTTGCCGGGCGTTTTCCGCCAGGCGCTGCACCTCCTCGGCCACGACCGCGAATCCGCGGCCGGCTTCGCCGGCGGAGGCCGCGTGCATGGAGGCGTTGAGCGCGAGGATGTGGGTCCGCTCGGAAATCTGGTTGATCATGCCGATCGCGCCGGAGATCTCCTGGGAGCGCTCGCCCAGGCGCTTGATCCGCTTTTCGGTCTCGCGGATGGTCTCGCGGGTGTTTCCGATGCCGATGACGGTGTTCTGCACGGTCTCGAGGGCTCGCTTGGTGGTGAGGATCGCGGACTCGGCGGCTTGATTGCAGGAGTTGGCCAGCTGGGCGATCTCCGCCATCTGGACGGAGGACTCCACCAGGGCCTGAGCCGTCTCGGCGGCCTCTTCGCGCTCGCTCGCGGCGGATTTGGCGATGGATTGGGCCTGCTCGCGAACGGCCAGGGAAGCGGCGGTCACGTCGGTGGCGACGTTGGAGACCTGCGAGAGAACCTGCCCTGTCTGGGAGCTGAGGCTGTTGAGTGCGGAGGCGATCGTGCCGACGATGTTGTCGGAGACGGGCGCCTTGGCGGTGAGGTCGAGCTCGGAGAGGGCGTGGACGGCCTGCAGGAGCGCGATGACCGACTCGTTGAGGCGATCGTTCTCCTCCTTGATCTCCTGCTGAACTTTCGAGCGCTCCATCTGGACGCGGACGCGCTCATCCATCATCTCGTCGAAGGCGGTGCTCAAAAGGCCCCATTCGTTGTTGAGTCGGATATTGGATCGGGCGGTGTCGTCGCCGTCGCGAGCGAGGTTCATCGTCCGGATGATGCTGGCGAGCGGGCGGGCGATGCCGCGATTCATCAGATAGCCGCCGATGGACATCAGGCCGAGAATGAGGACGGCGCCGGTGAAGATCGCGATCTGGAGAATCTGCGCTCGCTCGATGTTGGATTGGATTTCGAGGCTCGCGCGGTCGATCTGCTCCTGGATGATAGGCTCCATCGCCTTCTGCAGCGCGGTGGAGACGGTGTCGAACTCGAGCATGATCTTGTTGCCTTCGGCGGGGCCGAAATCGATATAGGCGTGGGCCATGCGCTCGCCGACGGCATACCAGGCCTTCAGGCGGCGTTCGACCTCGTCGGCCTGCTTGAGGCCATTGGCGTTGCCGTCGCGCGCATAGGTTTTCCGGATCTGCTCGAGACCGCCGAGGAACGCGGCGCGGGAAGCTTCGGCCTCCTTGAAGCCGTCATCGAGCCCGTCTTGCGCCCGGGTCGCGGAGATGTAGGTGAGCCACTGCTGCATCTGAACGACCTGCATCTGCATGTCTTTGGCGATCAGGGATTGCGGAACCCGGACGGTCCGGATCTCCGCTTGGGATTCGCTCATCTGCTGGAAGACCGAGAAGAAGATCGCGCAGACGACCACGATGACGACGGTGACGGCGATCGTTCCCAAGGTGATCTTCTGGCCGACCGTGCGGCCCATCTTGGGGCGCTTGGCGGCGATTTTTTTGGGTTCGGGTTTCTTGTTCGTCAAAGTCATGGAAAGGGCCTCCGTTGCGCTGCGTGTCGTCGATGGGTTGCTTGTTTGTTCTCCGCGGAATGCGGACGCCAAGAGACAAGATGGCGGGGAAAGAAAAGGAAAATCTACTCTGAGAGTCAGGATACTCCGGAGCTGGAGAGGAGAGATCGCAAAAATGCGGAGTGATCGAATTCGATTCGCATGGCGGATCCCTCAAGCCAAGAGCCGATCGCGCTGGAGCGGAGGATGTTCGGGATGCCGGAGGCGTCCGGCGCGGGGGAGAGCTCACCCGCGGGCTCGGGCAGGCCATCCACAAGAAAAATGGCTTGGCGATCGCCGGAGCCGAGCATGAGAAAGCGCGGGTCGGCGGACTCGCGGGAAGCCTCCGGGGCCTCCGGAAGCAAGGCGCGCAGGTCGAAGACCGGAATCGCCCGGCCCCGGACATTGGCGAGGCCGAGGACCCATGGAGGGGCTCCCGGAATATGCGCCATCTCGTCGGAGCCTACGCCCTGATCGATCGCTTCGGCGAGGACGCCCTCGGGAATCAGGAAGCCGAAGCTGCCGACCCGAAAGGTGTAGCGCCGAGGCGCTCGCAGGGCGGCGCCGCGGGAAGCGGCCCCCGGATCTCGCGTGAGGGCCTCTCGAGGCGAAGTCCAGGGGACGATCTGGCTCATCACAGAGCGAGCTTCTTGACGGCGTCGACGACATCTTCCGGGCGGAAGGGCTTGCCGATGTGGCCTTTGGCTCCCTGGAGCTGACCCCAGACGACATCGGCCTTCTGGTTCTTGCTGGTGACGAACACGACGGGGATCTTCTGGGTCGAGGGATCTTTGGAGAGGATCTTGCAGGCCTCGAACCCATCGGTCTCGGGCATGACCACATCCAGGAAAATCAGGGCCGGAGACTCGGAGCGAGCCTTCTCGACGCCTTCTTTTCCGGTGGACGCGACGACGACGGAGCACCCCATGTCGGTGAGCAGGGAGCGCAGGCGGGCCTGATCGGTGGGGGAATCGTCGATAACCAAAATCTTTTTCATTGCGGAGTCTCCTTGGTTGCGATGCCTTTTCGGAAGAGAAGGCGGTGGTGAATCAGAAAAGAATGTAGCGGAACGGCAATTATTATTTCAATAGGGGAAGAGGGGTTTTTCGCTTTATTTTTGGTCGGGGGAGAGAACTTCGGCCAGCGTCTCCTTGAAAGTGGCGCTGTCGACGGGCTTGGTCAGATACTTGGTGCATCCGGCGAGGCTGCCGCGGATGCGGTCGAACGCGCCGTCGCGGCCGGTGAGCATGATGACGGGGACATGCTTCATGTTGGGGAGCTTGCGCATGGATTTGCAGATGTCATAGCCATTCATGCCGCCGGGCAAGTCGATATCGAGGAAAATGACATCGAAGGTCTCTTTGCCGACGCTGCGCAGAGCCTGGTCGCCGTCCTCGGCGAGCACGCAGGAGATTCCGGCGGAGCTCAGGCAAAGCTCGAGCTGCTTTCGGATGGTGGAGCTGTCGTCGACCACGAGAGCTCGGGTGGATTTGCCGGCCTGCGGAGCGCGAGCGGCAGCAGGATGGGATGGCGCGGCCGCGGGGGCGGCGGGGCGAGAGCCCTGCGGAGCCCGAGCGGCGCCGGGGCCGAACTGCATGCTAGGAGCGGAAGCCGCGGGCGCGCGGGCGGCGGGCGGAGCGATGGATCCGCCGGCGATGGCGTGCTCTTTCGGCGCGGATTCCGAGAGGAAATCGAGCTTGAGCAGGATTTTCATCGGGGAGAGGGGGCGAGGGAAATGCGCCCGAGTCGTCGTATCCCGGCCGGCCAGATCGAAGAAGAGCGTGGGGATTCCGGTGTGGGCCCAGTCGCGCTCCCAAGCTTGCAGAGCGGAGGGATTCGCTCCCTCGACGATCAGCAGATCCGGCAAGCCAGAGGCGGCATCATCCAAAACGGAATAATGGATCGGCCGAGCGCTCGAGACGGCGCAGAGGCTGCGGAATAGCCGGGTGTCCTGATCCGAGAGGCCAAGAAGACGGCAGCGGCGAGGGGGTTGGGCCATGGGATTCCTTGCGTTTCGTCTAAGGAGAGGATTTTCGGGAGAGGATAGTCACTTTTCGGCGATTTGCAAGAAGAATGAAACAAACATAAGTTGTGGAGAGAAGCGGACACTCAGCGCTAAGAGAGCAAGCATGGAAGAAAGAAGAGTTTTGTGTCAAAAAAACAACAAAAGAGATAAAGAGGATTTGACATTGGTTAATTATATGGGTAGGCAGTTGCGGCGAAGATGAGAATCTGATGCGATGATCTGCGCTGCCAGAATGGAGGCGCTGAATTTTTTGTTTTTTCAACCAAGGAGCAATTGATGAGAAAAGCCAAACTGCTGTCCAAAGTCGTCGGAATCAGCCGCGCTGATCGCCAGCCCCGCCTTCGCGTTCCAGCCGCTGATCACGCGCGTTCCAGCCGCTGATCACGGATGACACGGGAACCCAGGGCGCCGGGGGCAATCAGCTGGAGTTTTCCGTCGGATACGACAAGGAAGAAGTCGCGGGCTTCGAGACTCGCGTGTTTTCCGCGCCGCTGGGATACACCCGCGGCCTGACCGACACGATCGATGTCTTCGCGGAGATCGGATACGTCTCGGTGGATCCGGATGGCGCGAGCAAGGAAGGCGGGATGGGGAATTCCGTCATCGGAATGAAATGGCGCTTCTATGAGAACGAGAAGAGCAAGACCAGCCTGGCGATCAAGCCGGAGATCGCGCTGCCGGTGAGCGCGTCCTCGGAGGCGAAAGGCCTGGGCAACGGGGAGACCTCCTACGCCCTCACGGCGATCCTGAGCCAGGAGCTCTCGTTCGGCGCGGTCCACGTCAACGTCGGGCAATCGTGGGACAGATACGACGATCCCCTGAGCTCGGACGAGGACACCCTGATGTTCTCCGTGGCGCCGGTGTGGGACGTTTCGGAGAAGTGGAAGCTGGCGCTGGACCTTGGGACCGCCAAGACCAGCGGCGGCGGAGCGGACAGCCGGACCAACTTCGTCGAGGTCGGCGCCATCTACGCCCCCAACGAGAATATGGACCTGGCCTTCGGCGTGATCCGCGCGAAAGACGACCAAAGCCCCAGCGCGACCACGACCTCCTTCACCGCCGGCGTGACCTGGCGCTTCTGATCGAGGCTGGAGACGAAAAGGCCCCGCGATGCGCAAGCCGAGCACTTAATCTGTTGAAATTTGGAGTTCTAGGAGCCGAGAGCCGCAAGAAAGCTGCGTTGGCGAGCATGGCCCCCGCGGAAGAAATCTTGCGCGGGGCTTGATCCAATCCGAAGCCGGAGGCAATCTGCCCCAAAGGGTTCAGGGAGCGGGCGTTGATCGGATTCGCGGAAAGCCGGATGCGGATGGCGGAGGCCGACGAGGAGCTTCTCATGGAGCTGCTCTCCAGCCTGAATCGGGCTACGCGGACTGTCCTAGCCCGAAGCCTGCGGGCCGGCTTGGCCTGGACGGAGATCCGGGAGGATTGGGCGCTGTCCGCCGGCTGCTTTCCCCAGGAAATGACCTCGGCCCAGCGAAGCCTGGCGCTGCGCAAGGCCCAGGACCTGCGCAAGGCGGCCAACGCGAAGGCGAAATGGGCCGGGCAGGAGCGGCTGGAGCTCTCGAAGGCCTGCGAGGCAAAGCTCGCGAAATTGCGGGACGAGCTCTCCTCGCGCCAACAAGCCTCCGCGAAGGGGAATCCCTTCGCGAAGCCCAACGCCCAGAGGGAATCCTCCGAAAGGGCCGCCAAGCTCCGGCAAGCGATCCGGGCCGTCGCGGCCCGGAGGGATCGGCTGACGGCCGCGGGGCGGAGGAGCCTGGATCTCGCGAGGGCAGGGAAGGCCTCGGCCTGCCTGGGGAGCCGGAAGCTCCTGGGGCAGCGTGATCTTCTCGAGCGGGCGGACTCGCCCTTCGGGTCTGAGGACGCCTGGCGGGAGGCCTGGGAGTCGGCTCGGGACGGGAGCTTCCTGCTGGAGGGCAAAGCGGCCGCCGCCTCCAAGAACGATCACGCGAAGCTCGACCCCGCGACGGGGCTCCTGCGGATCCGCCTGACGGAGGCCCAGGCGGAGCGGAGGATGGCGGCGAAGGCGCTGGAGCTCGGGATCCCGCTCGGGGACCTGAAGGGCAAGATGAAATATTCCCCCCTGCGGATGGCCTGCCGGTTCCTGGAGACCCGATTGGAGTTCGCGGGGAAGCGCCAGCTGGATCGCCAGAGGAGACTCTCCGAGCGGCTGTCCGCGGGGAAGGGATCGGAGGATTTCGCCCCGGTCGGATGGAGGATCCGGGCGGAATCCAAAAACGGGAAGCGGATCTTCTTCGCGAGGGCCGAGTGGCAGGAGGCGGAGCCGCCCGCCAGGGACCTGGGTCTCGGGGCTTTGGGGGCGGACCTCAACGCCTGGGGGATCGCCTGGGCGGCGGCCAAGGCCGACGGGAACCTAGCGGTCTCCCGGAAAAAGGAAGGCTTGCCGCATTTCGGAAATCTCCGGATGGATTGGCGGGAGGCCTCCGAGGCGAAGGCGACCCACGCGGCGAGGGTCGCGGCCAAGGCGCTCGTCGCCCTGGCGAAGGAGCGGATGCTGCCGATCGTCCTGGAGGATCTGGATTTCTCCGCCAAGAGGCGGAGCCTGCGGTATGAGGAGGGAGTCCGGGCCAAGGGCCTCTCGGGCTTCGCCTACCGGAAATTGATCGAGGCGATCCGATCCCGGGCCGCCCGGGAGGGCGTGATCGTCCGCTTCGCGGACCCGGCCTGGACCTCGGCCGTGGGCTTCGCGAAATACGGCCGGCGGAACGGATTGAATCCGGACCAGGCCGCGGCCCTGGCGATCGCGAGGAAAGCCCTCGGATTCCGGGGGGCCAAGGAGAAGGCCGTCCGCAGGGGCGGGAAAAAGATATCGGTGTTCGATCGGACGGAGCGGATCCCGCATCTCCGGGCCTCCGCCTTTCCCCCGCGGAGCAGGGGGAATGGCTCGGAGCCGGAGAGGATCCTCTCGTCCCTCCTGGGCAGGGACCGGCGGGAATGGGGGGCGAGGCTCAAGGGCCTCGGATCCCCGCCCGGGGCCCGGGCGCCGGCGTCTTCCCCGGAGGGCGTCCCGCCCTCCCCCGGATCCTCGGGATCCGAGGGCAGGGGAAGGGCGGCGAGGGGGCCTAGCCGCCCCCGTGCGGATCCGTCTGTTGGGAAATTTTCAACAGATCAAGTGCTCGGCTAGCGCGATGCGGGGCCTTTTGTTTGGGGGCCTCAGGCCGGATGGCCCTGGCGAGCTCGCCGGGGCTCAAAGCAGCTTGAGGTGGGAGGTGATCGGATCGATTCTCGAGTTTTCGGCCGGGCCGATGGCGCAGGCGGTGAGGGTCGGGACGCCGCCGAACTCGGTCAGCCCGGCGTCGCGGATGAGCGCGCAGGGCAATCCGGCGGCGACGGCGCGCTCGTGGAGCTCGACGAGCTCCGCCTCGCTGTCGGCGCCGACGGCGATCTTGGCGAATCGCCCCTCGAGCCAGGGGCCGATATCCGGATCCTCCAGGGAAATCGAGAGGGAGCGGGGCTCGGAGTTTCGGGTCGCGCGCGAGAGGATCGCGGCCATGGAGGCGTGAGCGCCCTGGGCGATCATTTTGCCCTTGCGCATGTTGAGATCCTTGCGCAGGACCAGGATCTGCTTATGGGTTCTGGAATCGGTCATAGTCGTTCTCCTCGACAAGCCCCTCCTCGTCGATCTCCGTGTCGGGGAGCTCGGGGGCGATGGATTCGAAGCGGGCCCAAAGCGAGCCGAGCCAGCTCCAGAAGGCGCGAAGGAGGATCGCCAGGAGGCTCCAGAGGAAGAGCCCGAAAAGCCACAGCAAGGCGATCCGGAAAGCCCCAAAAGCGCCCAGACCGAGAAAGGCGCCGCGCCCCGGGGCCGCCAGCAGGGCCAGTGCGCAAAAGATCGTGGGGAACAGGAGGGCCATACCCGCGGAGAGCAGCTTCGGGAGCGATCGGATGGAAAAGAGGATCGGATCGAGGATGATCCGCCAGGACGAGTCCGCGTAGGAGCGCGCCGCGCGGGCGAGCCAGCCGGAGCGGCGCGGAGCCTTGGGCTCGGCGCCGGATGCGGGGAATTCGGATTCGTCGCGGGGCATGGGTCGGTGTGCGGATGAAAGAAAGGCCCGCTAGCGCGTCGCCGGCGGGCCTTTTCTTGGCGGCGAGCCGATCAGTCCGGGCTGCGCAGATGGGAGAGCATGCTGTCGAACTGGGCATACATCTCGTCGAGCCAGCTGCGGGCGAGGGCGCGGTCGTTGACCTTCAGGGGGCTGCTGGAGCCGGCGGCCTCGGAGAACTGCAGGTGCATGCGGCGGATGCGGGCGTTGGTGCGCAGCGGCAGGTTGGGGACCTCGTAGATCAGGCCGCTGTAGGACTCCACCAGCTCGCGCGCCGAGATCGGGCGGCCCTTGGCGTCGACGAACATGGGCTCGGCGTCGGCCAGGATGGTGTTCGGCTCGAAGTAGACGAAGTCTTCCGGGCGGGCGTGGTTCATGTTTTTCCAGACGACGTATTTGGCCTTCTCGCCGAAGAGGTCGATGGCGGTCTGGATGCCGTCGATGGTGTCGTCGTAGGGGTCGACCAGCAGCAGCAGGACCAGCTCGTAGCCTTCGGCCTTGAGGGTGTCGGCGAAGTGGTGGGCGCTGTTGAGCGAGGTGAAGATCTTGCGGATGGAGCCGGCCGGGGTGTCGAAGAAGACGACATCGGCGCCGGTCTCGATCGAGTTGACGACGTTTTCGCGGTCGTCGGAGACTTGCATGTTGAAGTAGCCGACATGCTTCATGGGATCTTCGGTGTAGGTCTGGCCGCCGTCCTCGGTCTTGCCGTAGAGCTTGAGCAGGCCTTTGACGTCGCCGTCGGTGTCATAGACGGCCGCGTTCACGCGCTCTTTGCGCAGGTAGTCGGTGAAGGCTTTGGAGAGAGTGGTCTTGCCGACGCCGCCTTTGTTGGAGAGGGCGAAAATCGCGAGTTTCTTGGCGCTCATAGCTGGTAGGCTCCTTCAGTCATAATCGGAATCCGGCAGGCGGCGGGCCCGCCGGGGTCGCAGGGAAAATCCCGATGCGAGGCGAATAGTAGCAAGCTTTTTTTTGTTGTGCAAGATCCAAATGCAAAAAAATGATTGATTTTCAGAAATCAACCATTCAACAGAATCCAATGAAGTGATCGACCGTCCGTTTTGGAACCGACAAAGCAAATAGCCCGCTCCGAAAGGCTGGGAATGAAAGGCCGCCGAGGCGGCCGATCAAGTCAGCTTCGCGAATCGGGCGAGCCGCTATCTTTGCTAATGCGTCGCGGTGCGGGTCATGCGGGCCGGAATGGGAGCCGCATCGTCGATTCCGAGGAGGTTTCGGCGAAACGAGCCGAATTTTCCTTTGGCGATGGGGGGAGCCGGGGAATCCTCCCGGCTCTTCGGAACGGAAGAGATCGCGATCCCCAAAATCGATTCGGATTCGGGTTGGCGGGCGGCGGCGAGAGAGCGCGCCTCCGGAGAGGGCGCGGGAGCCTCGGAGAAAGAGGATTGCTGCTGGCGAGCGTGCTCCCTGGCCGCGTATTCGATGGCGCCGACGCTGTCCTTGGCGATGTCGTCGCCGCCGTTCCCAGGCAGGAAGACATTGGAGACTCCGTCGTTGCGCAAAGCGATGGCCGCGGAGGATCCGGAGGAATACTCGTCCTGGGGGCTGGAGGCTTCGCGCTGCAGCAAAGCGGAGCCTTCGATGACGAAAAATGGGGCCGGGGCGGGGTTCGCCGAGGGCTGGCGAGAGAAATGGTCGATACGGGCCGCGGTCAGAAGGGTCGCCTCGGCCTCGCCGAGGGTCGGGTCAGCCAGGGATCCCTTAAGATCAGGGGTGTTCGCGAGAACTTCCGGGTCGATCGCCGGCATGGTTTTGAGATAATCCTCCGTTTTCGGCTTTTTGGAGGACGACGGCGTCGGCGATTTCAGAGACGAGAGGCGAGAAGAGGGGGCGAGGTCATCGCGGCTGCGGGAAGTGGCTTGCATGGAGCGTCTCCGGAGACATTCGAAAAGAGATCAGACAAGGAAAATTCTAGCGCCAAGCGGCGGCAAAGCAAAGCCCTCCAAAGGAGGGCTCGGGGTTGATGCGGAAAAGGCTCAGGGAGCCAATCGGCGGCGAGGGGGCGGCGCTTGCGGGCGCTCGAGATTGAGAAGGGGATCGGCGATCGAGTCGAAAAATCCGCCGAGCGATCCGGAGGATTCCGGCTGGTAGAAAGGATTGGCGGGATAGAGATCGCTGAAATCCTCCTCCAAAGGGGCGGCCTCGAAAGAGGGGGCCGGAGCGCGAAGCGACAGCGCGGAGGGTTGGGGGGCGGGCTTGGCCTGCGGCTTGGATGCGGATGGAGCGTCGGAGAGCGTGTTCATCATATGAAGGATCCTCGATGTTGGGGAAAAGGAAAATCAACCCGAGATCATGATAGCGCAGGCGCGGGGGCGAAAAAAGGAAGCGCCCCGCTCGGGGGCGCTCCAGTCGTCGGATCGAGCTAGCGCCCGAAGGGAACGCCGGGATATCCGCCCGAAGGGGGAGGGTCGGGGGTGAATCCGCCTTGGCCCGGGAAGGGATTCGGAGCGGGATAGGACGGGCGCGGAGCCGGGATCACGCCCATGCGCTCGAGGTTTCGCCGCGTCTCGTAGCGGATCGTCTCGACGAGGAAGGGGCGCTCCTCGCGATCGAACGTGGTTTGGGTCGCCGGATCGTAGACGCGGCGGCCATGGCCGGTCCCGAGAGAGGGGGCTGCGGCGCGCGCGGATTCCATCGACTTGGCCGCGCCGTTGGCCATGGAGTCCGCGGATTCCATCGGCACGGCGAGCATTTGCCGCTCGGAGAAGAAGGCCGCGCCGATGGCGCCGAGGTTGCCGCCCTGGCCCGTGCGCTCGGCGTAGGAGTCGCCCGGATAGGTGAAGTAGAAGGAGGCGGTGTCCTGCATGCTCTTGCGCCATCCGCGGATGGTCGAGCTGGATCCGGGGTCGAGCACGTAGCCTGTCTGGTCGAAGCTCGCGGGGGAGCCGTCGATCACGTTCAGGCCGTCGACGGAAACCACGGCGAGGACGCGATGGGAGCAGGAGTTGTGCAGGCGGATCGTGTATTCCTGGCGGGATTTCCCCTCGATCCAGGATTGCCCGGCGTGCCGATACACCGGGGTGTATCCCGATCCGGCCTGGATGCTCATGCCGGCGCAGTGGGGCTGGATCGGAGCGGGAGGATGCATCCGCTCAGGGAAGGGCGCGGAGGGGGCGGATGCCGAAGCGGAAAGGGGAAGCGACAAGAAAGCGGCCAGCGCGAGAAAAGAAGGGGATCGGAAGGGGATCATGGTGCGCTCCTGGTGGGTGGATGGATCGGAAAAGCCGGGGAAGCAGTAGGATGCTGCGCCCGACGCGGACGGGAATCAAGGGCGAGCGCGTTCGCGAAGGCGCCTTCGATCGGAAAAGCTGTCTGGAGCGGGGCGAGCGAAGGCGCGCTCGCCGGAGGCGGCCGGAGAGCTTTCGCGCAGGCGAGAGAAGGTCTGGCGAAGCCGCTCGCGCTCCTGGGCCTCGCATTCGCGCAGGGCTTGGGGCGTCTGGGCCGCGCGGACGCAAGCCTCGGCTTGGCGGAGGCTCTCGGAGCGCTCGCTGCGGTAGGCGTCGGCGGCGGAGCCTTCGCGGATCTGTCGGCGCTCGAACCCCAATCCGTAGGCGGAGCGGTCCTCGCGCCGGGCGCGGGCCTCCTCCATGCGATCGGACCGATCGCGAGGCCGAAGCTCGGGATCGGCCGATTGAGCGAGGGCCGGAGCGCTCCAAAGCGGCAAGGCCAAGGCGGCGGCGAAAATGAGGGCGGGGAAATGGCGGGGCATGCGGTCCTCCAATCGATTCTTCCGGTTCTTGCTCCCATGAAAGCACAAAATGGGCGAAAAAAGATTTCGCGGCGGCGCGAAAAAGAAACAAATTGTTTCAGGAAAGTTGCCTTGCGGCGAGATTTCAGGGAATCTGGCGGATCATTTCGTTGGAATTCATGGGGATGGCATGGGCGAGTTCGAGAAAAAGCTCTCCGGAAGCTTCGCGGGGATCCTGACTTGGGAGGCGCTGGATCGGCTCTGGGCGAGAATCGGGCAAGAGGAGGGCTGGCACATCTGCGCGCTCGGGTCGCCGGCACCGAAGAAAGCCGCCAGCCCGGCGCGGCTGCGGCTCTTTCTGGAGGCGGCGACAAGGCTGCTCAAGGAGGAGCACGGGGAGGACTACTGCGGCATCGTCTACGCGGACGATCTGGAGCGGCCGACGATGGTGAAGATTTACGATCCGGCCAAAATCGGGTCGTCGTGTTCGCGCGGAAAGCCTTATCCGCCAGGCTGGGTTCTGGGGAAAGACCGGCCGGAGCGGGAGATGGAGGGGGGAGAGCACGTCGACGCGCGCCGCCGTCGCTGGTGGGAGGATCTTTCCGAAAAAGAGCAGGGATGAAGGGCGAAAAGAAGACGCTTCGGCGGCGAGCGAGCTAAAGCCAGAAAAGCAAGAGGCCGCCCATGGGCGGCCTCTTCGCTTGGGCTCTCGGGAGATTAGCCGCAGGTTCCGACATGGCCGCAGGCGGTGCAGAAATCGCAGCCGTCCTTGCGGATCATGGCGGGGGCGGAGCACTCGGGGCAGACCTTGCCGCGCATCTCGGCGACCGGCTCGGGAAGGGCTTTGTCGCGGGGGCCGCGCTGGACCATCAAGCCCATGTCGGAGAGCGGGATGCCTTCGGAGTCGAGCAGGCCGAGCTGCTGGTAGCGATGCAGGATCAAGGCGGCGATGTAGGAGACGGTGGAGGGCCATGTCGCCATTTTGCCTTCCGGATGCCCCGGGATCTTCGCCATGAATTCGCCCAGCGGCTCGGCGTAGGTGGTGAGCTTGCGCAGCTTCAGGCCGATCCAGGCGGGATCGACCACCCGCATGTCGAGGCTGATGAGCTTGCAGAGGCCGTCGAGCGCCTTGGGGTAAATCCCGGAGAGCCACATCGAGTAGGGGCGATGCGTCCCGTCGGGCAGGGTGATCTCCTTGAGTCCCAGGACGAAGTCGTCGCCGGTGGCCGGGTTGCTCACGTCCGCGAACCAGCCCATGGTTCCGCCAGGGCCGGTCTTGGGCTCCTTCGGGGAGAAGAGGGAGTCGAGCAGGGGAGCTCGCTCGATCCAATCGCGCTCCTCCATGGGGCGCGGATCCTCGCTGTCGAAGGCGCCGATGTTCTCGATGCGCCAAAGGATGATCTTGGCGACCGCCTGGCAGGCGGACTGCATCCAGCCGAGCTCGCCTTCGGGGGGCATGGGGACCTGGAAGGGCGCTTCGCCGGTGGTCTTCGCGAGGGCGTCGAGCTTCTTGACGATCCATCCCTTGTCGGCGGCGCGCATGTCGATCGAGAGGGTCTTGGCGACGGCGCCGAGGCCGCGGGGAGCCTTGCGGCCCTGGATCCAGATCTCGAAAGGAGCTTTCTTGCCGCGCTCGCCGTTCTCATGGATTTCGGATTCGTCGGCCTCGCCCACGAACAGGGCGAATTCGCCGTCGGGATGGTCGACCATGTAGGTCCAGGAGCTGTTCCCGGAGGGGAACTCGGGGCGGTCGGGCCAGCGCAGGCTGCCGAGGACGGGCTCGGGCAGGTTCTTGATGACGATCCGCCGATTGGCGTCATCGCTGAAATCCTGGCCAGAAGGCTCCGAGGGGGCCTCGGCGGGCGGGGCCTCCGGAGGGGGCGTGGTGGAGAGCACGGCGCCGAGGGTCGAGTTGGGCCGATAGGTGGCCAGGCCTTTGAGCCCGGCTCGCCATCCGCTCATGTAGAGGTTCTTGAAATCCTCGTAAGGATAATCCTCGGGGACGTTCACGGTCTTGGAGATCGCGCTGTCAACGTAGGGAATCGCCGCGGCGACCATGTTCATGTGGTCGAGGGCGCTCATTTCGAGAGCGGTGACGAAATAGGGCGGGAGATTCTCGACATCGCCGCCCATGGCCTTGTAGAGGCGCCAAGCGTGGTCCTCGACCGTGAAATGCTTCCAGCTGCCGTCCTGCTCGCGCTTGCGGCGATTGTAGTAGTAGCTGAAGGGCGGCTCGATTCCGTTGGAGGCGTTGTCGGCGAACGCCAGAGAGATCGTGCCGGTGGGTGCGATGGAGATCAGGTGGCTGTTGCGCAGGCCCTGCGCGCGGATCTTGGATTTGACGGGCTCAGGCAGGCGAGAGGCGAAGCGCCCGTCGTCGGCGAGGTATTTCTCGGCGTCGAAAGCCGGGAAGGAGCCCTTGTCGGCCGCCACGTCGGAGCTGGCCGAGTAAGCGGCGTCGCGCATCGCCTCGGAGATGCGCGAGCACATGGCCAGGCCCTCGGGCGAATTGTAGCGGATCTTGAGCATGGCCAAGGCATTCCCCAAGCCCGTGTAGCCCAAGCCGACGCGGCGCTTGTCCTGGCTTTGCTTGTGCTGCTCGGGAAGCGGCCAGTGCGTCGCCTCGAGAACGTTGTCGAGCATCCGGATGGAAACGGAGATGACCTGCTCGAATTTCTCGAAATCAAACGTCGGATTCGCGCCGAAAGGATCCTTGACGAATAAGGTCAGGTTGAGGGAGCCCAAACAGCAGCAACCATAGGACGGCAAGGGCTGCTCACCACAATTACCTGTTGCGATTCCTCGGAAAATTAAAGAATGTTTGTCTTTTTGCGTTGTATCATAAACAGGCTCTTTCCCGATCCAATCAATCGATTGGATTTTTGAAGAATATTTTCGCTCAACCTGGGGCGAGCGATTCGTTCTCCAATCAAGATATTTCTGATTCTTGTAATCAAGCAAGAATCCAATTTCGCTCATGAAAATATCGCGGGATTCCGCCCCAATGATAATTTCATAATTCGCTTTGCAAGCGTAATCGCGAGATCCGCCTTTCCCATCAGGAAGTTTGCGCTCAGATGCGTCGCGCCGCTTTTTGATAGAGGAGAAAATTCCGAAATTCGCAAGCAAAACTTGCACATCGGACAAAAGTTCCGGATAGCTGGAGGATAAGCGAATCGTGCAATACGATCGAAGATCGTCGCGCTGAACGGTCCCATCCGCCTGGAAAAGTCCGCGCAAGTAGCCTTTGACGCACGCTTCCGTTCCGCGCCAGACCACCTCAGGAACACGCAGCTTCGTCGAAGCGGAAAAATCATATTTCTCCGCGAGGATGCTTGCCAGAGTCGTGGACCGAATAAAGCAATGGTCGCGAGAATCTACGGAAACAGGAGAGACGGAATAATCCCGATGCTGATGGAGAGAGGCTCCAGAAATCATGGAATTGACGATGGAGGCCACCTTGTCCGCCAGAACTTTGTCCTCCCCCCAGAAAGAGACAACCGCGGCCATCTTTCCCTGTCCGCGATTCGTGAAATGGCCATCGCCAGCGATAAGGCCGAGCAGGATTCCAAGATCCTCATCGCCCTCCTGGCCAAATTGCCCTTTCCCGGATTGAACCCAAAGCTCATCGCCCACGCGCAAATCCTGAAGCTTCAGTTTGCCGCGATTGGTGTAAAACTCATGCCATTCCGTGGCCTTGATTTCATACCCGGCCTCCGTCACGACTTTATAGACGTCCGCAGAGGGCGCTGTCATGAATACAGGAATGGCCGGGCGAGCCTCAACGCCAAAAGAATCCTGGCCAAGAGTGCGCTTATCGACGGTGGCGACGACAGGGGCTTGGCTCGCGAAAAGGGCATCCATGCGAACGAGGCCATATTGGGTAGCCAGACGCGTATCGCCGGTGACGCAAGGATTGGTGGCCTCAATCGTCTCACAATATGCCAAATTGTTATCATTATTCACGCGATCGATGAAAATGATGCCAGGCTCGGCGTGGTCGTAAGTGGACCACATGATCTGCTCCCAAAGATCGCTCGCCTTGATCCTCTTGTAGACCCAAACTCCATCCGCGCGCTGGTAGGCGCCAGAGTCCATGACGGCCTGGGTCGGCTCGGCCTTGTGGACGAGCTCCCATTCGGCGTCGTCGGCGACGGCTTGCATGAAGGCGTCCGAGACGGCGACGGAAATGTTGAAGTTGGTCAGATCGCCCTTGTCCTTGGCGTGGATGAATTCCTCGATGTCGGGGTGATCGATGTTGAGCATACCCATCTGGGCGCCGCGGCGCGCGCCGGCGGATTCGACCGTCTCGCAGGAGCGGTCGAAGACGCGCATGTAGCTGATGGGGCCGGAGGCCGTCGAATGGGTCCCCTTGACCTTCGCGCCCTTGGGGCGGATGGCGGAGAAGTTGTATCCGACGCCGCCGCCGCGGCGCATCGTTTCGGCGGCCTGGGCGAGCGCCTTGTAGATGGAGACCTTTCCGTCCTTGTCTTCGCTGACGGCGTCGCCGACCGGCTGGACGAAGCAATTGATCAGGGTCGCCTTGATGTCGGTTCCGCCGGCGGAGTTGATGCGGCCCGCGGGGATGAATCCGTTCTCCATGGCCCAGAGGAATTTGCGCTCCCAATCGGAGCGGACCTCCGGCTTCTCGAATTTGGCCAGCCCCTTGGCGACTCGGGCGCGGATCTGATGGATATCCTCGGGGCCTTTGGCGTATTTCTCCGAGAGCACCTCGACGCTGATCTCCTGAGCGGGCAGGGATTCGACAGGCTGAAGCGGATTGAGGGAAGGATTGAACGAGGGCATGCGGAAACTCCATCGGTTGGTTTGCGTGGGATTCGTGCCCGGAAGAAAGCCAGAGGCCCCGGGCGAGGCGAACAATATAGCGTGAAAAAAGGAAACAATCAATTTCCGCTCTCGAGATTCGCAAGGAATCTCGAGAGCGGAAACGGCTGCGCGAGCCTTGGGGCGAGGGGAAAAAAAGCGGCCTCTTGGCATAATATTTTATAAATATTTTTTTCGAATTCCCCTTCGCTGGATCGCCTTAGAGCCTCAAGCAAACGGCTATCCCGGAGGATTCGTCAAATAGCCATAATCGCTTCGCGGCGGATGCGATTTTGGAGCGGGAGAGGCCTTGGGAGCTTTTGGGGAAATGCCTTTTGACAGGCGAAGCCGGCGGAGGCTAGAGTGCGCGGCGAGGCAATGGACGAATCAATACCAATCATTTCGCGAGGGGGCGGGGATGAGGAAAATCGGCGGAGGGCGGCGCCAATGAAATTGAGCGTGCGGGCGCACCTGATCCTGCTGGCGGTGATGGCGCTGGCGAGCTACTCGATTTTCCTCGGGGCGTTCTTCTTCTATCGGCTCGTGGACGCGGAGGATCTCTCAAAAAAAGAGAGCGCGAGGGCGGCTCTGGCGGTGGCCCAGCGCGTGGGGACACTCCATGAGCGCTCCTTCCTGGCGCTAGCGAAGATGGGCTCGGCGCCGGAAACGCTCGATTTCATCGATCGGGGAGGCTGCGAATCCTGGGCACGGGCCGCGGTGTCGGGGTTGGGGACCGCGAAAAATCTGGTCGTGGCGAAAAGAAATGGAGAAATCGCGTGCAGCGGGCACCCCCCGACGTTTCTGGGAGCGGGGCGGTTGGCCGAAGGAATGCTGCTGGAGGCGCTCGAGGGGGCCTCGAAAGGGAAAAGCCGGATCAGCGGAGTCTGGGGGGAAGGAGCCCAAAGAGAATACGCGCTCGTGGCGCCGGTGGAGCGAGCCGGAGCGGTCCTGGGCTTCTTGCTGCTGATCAAGGAGACGGGGGACATCTCGGAGATCGTCCGCAGCGCCCAAACGCCAGCGGGCTTGTCGCTGGCGGTTCTGGGTCGCGACGGGCAGACGCTGGCGGATCGGGGATGGGGGCAGCGCAGCCAGAGGAACGCGGCCTCCGAAGCGGGGAAATCCGCGCTCGCGAAAGCGGCGGCGCTGCCCGAGAGCGCTCGAGCCCCTTCGGGGGATTTTCTCGCGTTCGCGGCGCTGCCGGCCTCCGGCTGGGTCGTCGCGAGCGATTTGCCCAAGCAATCGATCTATCAGGAGGAGCAGGAGGCGGTCGCGCTCCAATCGGCCTTGGCGCTGCTGTTTGGGGGGATGCTCTTCGGATTGTTCTTCCGGGTCTCCTCGCGCCTGTCGGCGGCGGCGCTGACGCTCACCCGGGTCGCTGAGCGCGACGGGCGAAAGGGCGAGAAAATCTTATCGACGGGGGTGCTGGAGATCGACAACAGCCTCGCCCGGATCGAGCAATCCCGAAAGATGCGGGAAAAGGCGGATCGGGAGCGGGCCCTTTGGAAAGAGGCCGCGCTGGGGGGCGCGTCGGGGCTGGCGATCGGGCGCTGGGGGAAGGCCGGCCCGGAGATCGAATTCTGCAACGAGGCGTTTTTGCATTTGGTGGGGCTGGGGGGGCATGCGGGAGGGGAGCGGATCGCGCTGGGGAGCCTGCCGAATTCGAGTTGCCTGGCGGAGTCGGGGATGAGCGCCGCGCTGGAGCGAGCCATGCGCGACGCGGAATCCATGGAGCGGCAAGCCGGGGGTGTGGACGCGGAGGGGAGGAAAATCCGGGTGAGCGTATCGGTGGAGCCGATCTGGCCGGGAAGCGAGTCGGGCGGGCCGCGCGTCGCGGGGGAGCCGGCGCCGTATTATTCCGTCTACATCGATGACCTGACGCAAATCCTGGAGCGGGAAGAGGCGATGGCCAAGCAGGCCTCGACCGATTCGCTCACGGGGCTGCCCAATCGGGCGCTCTTCTCGGATCGGCTCGAGCAGGCGCTGCACCTGGCCAAGGCCAAGAAGGGGCGAGTGGCGGTCGCCTGCGTGAACATCAATCGCTTCAAGCTCATCAATGACACGCTAGGGCACGCCTATGGGGACGAGCTGCTCATCCATGTCGCCAAGAGAGTCTCGTTCCAGCTGCGCCCCGGGGAGACGCTCTCGCGGCTGGGCAGCGACGAGTTCGGGCTCATTTTGGGGTTGGGGGAGGACGCGCGGGATTCGGTTTCGGATCGGCTCGAGGCGCTGGTGAAAAACTTCAAGGATCCCTTTTTCGCCAAAGGAAAAGAGATCACAGTGACGGTCTCGATCGGCGTGGCGGCGTATCCGGAGGATAGCGACAGCGCGGCGGATCTCCTGCAGAAGGCCGATATCGCCATGATCCAGGCGAAAGGGGAGACGGGCGGAGCGGTCCGGTTCTTCTCCGGAGACATGGGGGCGGCATTCCGAGAGCGGCATCAGATGGAGCAGGCGCTGCAGGCGGCGATCAAGCGAGGCGATATCCAGGTGATGCTCCAGCCCAAGGCGAGTCTGGAGAACGGAAAGCCGACGGGGGCGGAGGCGCTCGCGCGCTGGACCGATCCGGAGCTCGGGGCGGTTCCGCCCTGGAAATTCATTCCGCTGGCGGAAGATGCGGGGCTGATGGGAGAATTGGGGCGGCTAGTCCTGGAGAAGTCGCTCGCGGCGGCCAAATCCCTCATCGATGACGGATTCGACTGCCCGGTGGCGGTGAACATCTCCGCCAAGCAGATCGAGCCGGGATTCGCCGCGGGCCTTCGGCGGATGATCGAGGCGGCGGGGGTCCCGCCGTCGGCGGTGCATGTGGAGATCACAGAAAGCTCGATTTTGCCCAATTCGGAGACGATGATGGATTTCCTGGGGGGGCTCAAGGAAATGGGGATCAAGGTGGCGATGGACGACTTCGGGACCGGATGGTCGAACTTTTCGCTGCTCAAGAAGCTGCCGCTGTCCTACCTGAAGATGGACCGCTCCTTCGTCGTTGGGATCGGGCAGGCGAGGGAGGATGACGCGCTGGCGAAATCCATCGTCGGGATGGCGAAAGCCCTGGGGATCAAGGTGATCGCCGAGGGGGTGGAGACGCTGGACCAGGCGCAGCGGCTGCGGGATATGGGCGCGGACGATCTGCAGGGATATCTCGCCGGCAAGCCGCAGCCGCTCAAGGATCTCAAGGAGTGGCTGCGCGCGGGAGCGCCGCTGAGCGAGAAGGGGTAGGGCCGCTGGAGATCGAGACCGAAGGGAAAGCGGCCCGCGGGATCACCAGATGGGAGAGGGGGACGACTCGACCATCTCCGCGGATTCGGGGGTCAGGCGGGAATGGAGATTGAGCCCGGTCCAGGATTCGATCTGGCGGATGGAGACGACGCGGGCGGCGAGGATCGATCGCCATTTCGAATAGTCGCGGGGCGAGGCGGAGACACCAAGGTCGCCATTGGGCAAGACGAAGGCGATCGCTTCGCCCCGGCGGGGATCGATCAGGACCTTGAAGAGATGGGTGGGGGCTGCCACGCGGGATTTTCCGATGAAGGCCAAAGCTTGCCCGTCGGCGTAGATCGGACCGGAGAGCGAATAGATCTCGCCGCGGGATTTGGCCCAGGAGCGAGCCAGAGCCTCCAGGCTTCCCCAGGAGAAGCGATTGCTCTCCGGGCGCTGCGGAAGAATGTTCGTGAAGAGGAAGGAGTCGCTCATCGCCTCCGCTCCGAGGGCGGAGAAATCCTTGGCCGGAGCCATATGGCCCCTGTCGAAGCCGCTGCGCGAATAGTCGGAATTCGAGGGCATGACGGGGCGGGGAAGCTCGGGATCCTGGCGAAAATCGTCGGTGCGCGGCTCGGTCCCGGACATGGCCTCGGGGCCGATGCGATGAGCGACCCATAGCGGGGTCTTGGTGGCCGGATCGAAATACGCGCTGAAGAAGGGCTTGCAGACATGGAAGGCCCGGCGCTGGATTTTGGGGCTGGAGGATTCCGGATATCCCCATGGGGCGAATTGCGGGCAATCGGGATTGAGGCGGCCCTGGGTCGCGGAGGCGGCGGCGGACAGAGGGAGCAGAGCCGCGAAGGCAAGAGCGAAAACAGAAAAGAATCGGGCGGAGGCAGTCATGGCATCTCGAAAGAGAAAAGAAAGTGTGGGAAAATTATACTCCCAAAAAAGAGGGCTCGGGCGGAAATAAAGGAATTCGGGTTGATTTTTGCTCTTCTTTGAGGGAAATTCCCGCCTGAATCCGAAGGGAAAAGCATGACCGAAAGAAACGCCGAGACCGCTGGCGAAGGGAAACGATTCCGCGTGGAATGGGAGCAGCTCGCCATCGCGGGAGGAATCGCGCTCGCTGGAGCGGGCGGGATGCTGCCGAGCGCCGGAAGCTGGCTCCTCGGCGCGGGCCTCGCGCTCACGGCCGCCGCGGCGGCGGCTTGGGCCATTCGGGAGAGGAAAGAGCGAGCGCGCGCCGAGGAAGTCTCCGGAGCGATGCGCGAGGCGCTGCGGGATATGGATCGGCAGGGGCGGCTGCGCGAGATCGTCTCGGGGGAGCTGCAGAAGGAGCGGGAAATCGCGCAGAGCTACTCGGAGCTGGCCAATATCGTCATGGCGGCGATCGGACCGGACGGCAGCGTGGAGATGATCAACCGGAAGGGGTTGGAGCTCATGGGGAAGAGCGAGCGCGACCTGCTCGGGGAGAATTTCGCGGAGATGGTGGTCGCGGAGAGGGACCGGGCGAGAATCCGGAGAATTCAGCAGCTGGCGCTGGAGGAAAAGGAGGCGATCCCGCCGATTCTGGAGTTTTCGGTGGCGTCCCCGAATGGGGAGCGCCTGGTCCGCTGGTCGAACAGCGTATCGAAGGAAAAGGAAAAGGGGATCTCGCTGCTGATCTGCGGGGAAGACATCACGGAGCGGCGCGAGCAGGAGAATCGGCTGCATATGATGCGCAAGATGCTCGAGGGCGTCGATGAGGGGATTTTCTCCATCGCCGAGGATGGGCGGATCATCTGGGCCAACCCGGCGGCGGGGCGGATTTTCGGTTGCCTGCCGGAGACGCTGGTGGGGGTGAGCTTGGCGCATCTCTATCCGACGAAGACCGCGAGAAACATGCTCAAGGAGGCGGAGCGCTATCTCGCAGCGGGAGAGGCTTGGCGAGGGGAGCTGCACGCGAAGCGCCCGGACGGGAAAAGCTTTCCGCAAAAGCTCTCCCTCTCTCCGATCCTGGATGGGGACGGGAAAATCTCGCATTCAGCGGCGGTGTTCTCCGACATCACTAAGGAGAAGCAGCAAGAGGAGAGCATCCGGTATCTGGCCAACCACGACTCGCTCACGGGCCTGCCGAATCGGGCGAGCTTCGCGGCGGCGCTCGACGCCGCGCTCGAGCGAGCCGAAGGGACCGAGAACAAGATGGCGATTCTCTTCATCGACCTGGATCACTTCAAGAAAGTCAACGACACGCTCGGGCACGCGGCCGGGGACAAGCTGCTGATCGAAGTGGGGCAGCGGCTGCGCTCGACTATGCGCCAGGGGGATTTCATCAGCCGGCTCGGCGGGGACGAGTTCACGGTGATTCTGGAGAATCTGCGTTCGCCGCAGGACGCGGAAGAGGCGGCCAAAAAGATTCTGGCGACGCTCTCGAAGCAATACGATTCGGTGGGGCAGCATGAGATCCGGGTGACGCCCTCGATCGGCGTCTGCATGTATCCGGATGACGGGTATGACGCGGAGAGCCTGCTGCGCAAATCCGACCAGGCGATGTATGCGGCCAAGAGCAGCGGGCGCGCGGCGCTGCGCTTCTTCAGCCCGGACATCAACGCCAAGGACATCGAGCACCTGGTGCTGGAGAACAGCTTGAGAAAGGCCATCGAGCGGCGGGAAATCGAAATCCGATATCAGCCGAAAATCGATCTGCGCAGCGGAAAAACTGTCGGATTCGAGGCGCTGGCGCGCTGGCGGGACGCGGGGTTGGGAGAGATCAGCCCGGAGATCTTCATTCCGCTGGCGGAGGAGACCGGGATGATCGTCGACCTGGGCTTCTACGCCGTGCGGGAGGCTTGCGAGCAGCTAGCGCGCTGGAAGGGGCGCGGCGTCGAGGACACGTCCATCGCGGTGAATTTCTCCGCCAAGCAATTCCGGGCGGACGCCCTGCGCGAGGGCGTCAAGAAAATCCTGCGGGACACGAAAGCCGAGCCTTCGCTGCTGGAGTTGGAGCTGACCGAGACGGCGGTGATGAGCGATGCGGTGGAGAGCGGAAAGATCCTCAAGGAGATCAAGGAGATGGGGGTGTCGATCGCGATCGACGACTTCGGGACGGGATACTCCTCGCTGATGCGGCTGCGCGATTTCCCGATCGACTGCGTGAAAATCGAGAAGGCGTTCGTATCGGGAATCCCCGAGGTGGACCGGGATGTGGCGATCTGCAAGGCGATCGTGGATCTGGGGCACAACATGGGGATCCGGGTCGTGGCCGAAGGGGTGGAGACGGCGTTCCAGGAAAGCGCGCTGCGGGATATGGGCGCGGATGAGGTGCAAGGGTTCCTGTATTCGGAGGCGATCACAGCCGAGGAAGCGCTCAAGCGAATCCTGGATGAGAAGATCCGCGAGCGGATGGGCGCGCAAGATTAGCCGAGCGAGAACTCCACCGGAGTCCGGAGCGGTCTGATCTGGATTTTCCCGTGGATTATGGCAAAATGGCGAACCTAGCAAATTTTTTGGCGATCAGCGATGTCAGAGTGGAGCTGGAAAGAGTCGGTCCGCAAGGAGCGCGCGATCTTCGCGGCGTTGGCCGCGAGCGCGCTCGCGCACGCGTTGGCGCTGTCGGTGACGTTCGTGCCGGTTCCGAAGCCGGAGGCGTTCCAAGAGAGGACCCTCACGGCGGTGCTGGTCAATGTATCGACCCCAAAAGCGCCGGCGAAAAGCAAGAAGATCGCGCAAGCCAATCTGGAGGGGGGAGGCGAGACGGAAGAGGAGAGCGATCCGTCGAGCCCGCTGGAGCGCTCGAGAAATCCAAAGGTGGCGCTGGGGGAGAAAAAGCTCGCCCAGGAAGAGATGGAGAAGGCGCGCAAGATCGAGCAGGAAATCGCCAGCCTGCTCAAAACGGCGAAGCGAAGCGATTGGAGCGTTCCGGTCGGAGAGCGGCAGCAGGAGGAGCAATCCGCGGCGGAAGCGAAGGCGATGCTGGATTTGGCGGCCAAGATCGAAAGGGATATCGTCGCCTACGCGCAGCGGCCCAAAAAAGTCTTCCTCGGCGCGAGCGCGAGGGAGAGCGACGCGGCGTTGTGGGTGGAGGCGTGGCAGCGGAAAGTCGAAATGATGGGGAACCGCTTCTATCCGGAGGCGGCCAGGGGAAGAATCCGCGGCGCGCTGATTTTGACGGCGGGGGTCCATAAGGACGGAAGCATCGAGTCGGCGACGATCGACAAGAGCTCCGGGCAGCGGATCCTCGACGAGGCGGCGCTGCGGATCCTGCGGCTGAGCGGCCCCTTCGAGCCCTTCGACGCGAGGCTGCGCAAGAAGGCGGATATCCTATATATCACCCGGCAATGGCAATTCGGCGCGGACGGCATCGTGCGGATGAGCGCTCCGATCGCCTCGGAAATCTGATCTCGCGAAGCCAGGAATTGGGCGCCTCGCAGGGAGGCGCTATAATGGAATTTTGCGGGAGAAGCGCATGATCAAAGTCTGGCATCTCGATGAGGAGCGGCTGCTGGGGAATCTGCAGTCCTGGAGCGAGGCGGATCCGAGATTCCTCGCGGCGAAGATGGGGATGCGCGAGGATGACTCGCAGGGGCAGGCCGCGATGTCGCTCAAGAAAGACGGGTTCTACCGGCTGGTCGCCGAGGTCGAAACCCAGGATCTCGAAGAGGCTTGGGAAAAGACGAACAACATCGACGAGAGCTGGACGCTCAATGCCGGGGTTCGCTCGAAAGTGGAGCATCCCCGCTCAAGCGCCACGGGCGACATTTTCGAACGGGAGAGCGGGGAGCTCTTCGTGTGCGCCTCGATCGGATTCCGGGAAATCGAAATCGGCCCGGAGACGGAGGCCAAGCCGAAAAGCCGCAAGCCCTAGCTTGGGGATTTTCAGGCCTACGGCCTGACGCCGCCCTACCGGAAGCCTGAGCCGCGGAGGCGGCGCGAAGAACCGGTGTCAGATGTGGGGTTTGAGGCCATGGAGAAGCATTTTCTGCCACCCCTCCTCGGCCGAATCCGCGAAATCGAACAGGCGAAGAGCGGAGGGGGAAACCATGCCATGATCGATAAGGGCCTGGAAATTGATGATCGAATTCCAGTAGGCCCGATCGAAGAAAATGACGGGGATCGGATCGACTTTGGTGGCGAAGAGGTTGAGGATCTCAAAAACCTCATCGAGCGTGCCGAATCCGCCGGGAAAGACCGCTAAGGCGGAGCAGCGGATGGCGAGGTGCATCTTTCGGATGCCGAAATACTTGAATCGGAACGTCAGCTCCGGCGAGCTGTAGGGATTGGGCGTCTCCTCGAAGGGGAGCTCGATCGTGAACCCGATGGAGGGGGCTCCGGCATCGTAGGCGCCGCGATTGGCGGCTTCCATCAGGCCGGGGCCGCCGCCGGTGGCGATGACGTTGCGCCGAGCGGATCCGCCGGCGCCATTGAGGGCGCCGCCGCGCTCGCTGGCGATTTTCCCGAATTCCCGAGCCATCTCATACCAGCGCGTCTGCCCTTGGCGCATGGAGGCGGCGGCGATCTCCTCGGGGGTTTTCGCCTCGAGCGAGGCCTGGGCGGCCTGCTCGGGAGAGAGGACGCGAGCGGAGCCGAACGCGACAATGGTGCTTTCGATGCCCAGCTCGCGCAAAGCCCGCTCCGGCTTCTCGTATTCCAGCATCAGGCGCGCGCCGCGGAGCTCGTGCTTGCCGAGGAAATCCGGATCCTCGGTGGCCAAGCGGTAGGCGGGGTGGGCGAGGTTGGGCTGCGTCGGGGCGGAATCGGGAGCCTGGTTCTTTTTGTCTTCGCTTCGCATGAGGTGTGGCCAATGAAAAACAGGAGCCGATTCTATTTTCTTTCGGGAGGTTTGTCGATAGAATCGGGGGAAATTGGAGGAAGCCATGGAAACACAAGAAAACGGCTTCGTGTGGCTAGACGATCTGCGCGATCCGAAAGATCACGGGTTCCCGCAGGCGCTGTGGGTCAAGGATCCGAAAGAAGCCATCCGGCTGGCCCAGGAAGGGAAGATTCGACGAATCTCCTTCGATCATGACCTGGGCGTCTTTGACGAGGACGGAAAAGAGATCTCGGGGGCGGAAGTCGCCAAGGCGTTCGAGGAGATGGCGTTTCACGGGCAGCTGCAAGCCGTTCCGCAATGGAGCGTGCATTCCGCGAATCCGGAGGGGCGCCGGCGAATCGAGGCCGCGATGAGCGCCGCGGAGCGATTCGTGGCAAAATCGTCCGGGCCCGGATTAGGGCGAAAGCCCTAGGGGAAGCAAGGGAGAAAATCGAGAGCCAATAGCGGATCCAGAAAACCGATCAGGCTCCGCGGCGAGCTTTCTGGCAGGCCTCTCGGGCGAGCGTGTCCGCCCGCTCGTTGCCTTCATGGCCGTTGTGCCCTCGCACCCATTTCCATTCGAGGCGGCGGCGGGAGCAGAGGTCGTCGAGCCGCTCCCACAGATCGCGGTTTTTCACGTCGCCGCCGGTGGAGCTTTTCCATCCCTTGCGTTTCCAGCCGTGAATCCATTGGGTCATGCCGTTTTTCGCGTATTGGCTGTCCGTGATGATTTGCGCGGCGGAGCCCTCCGGAATGGCCTCGAGGGCCCGAATGATCGCCATGAGCTCCATGCGATTGTTCGTCGTGTCGCGCTCATGCCCGGAGAGCTCGGAAAGGGCCCCTTTCGGGGAAAGGATCGTCGCGCCCCAGCCGCCGGGACCGGGGTTTCCGCTGCAGGCGCCGTCGGTGTGGAGGATGTATTGCGGTTTGGCCGGAGCGGAGCTGGAGGACATGGGATCTCCCGAAAAAGACAAAGATACCGCGCGGAGAGGATCCGGCAAGAGGGGGCGGGGATTTCCGCCGGAAAAAATCACAAGGAGCGGGGGCGGCGCGAAACCGTTTCGGCGACGATCCCTTTTTTCGCGAGGGCCCGGTCGCGCCGAGCGCTCGACTTGAAGCTTTGCTCGCGCAAGGCCAGGCTCTCGAAAAACGCCAAGCAGGCCTGCTTGCGCTCGCCGGAGAACATCAGGGAGGAGATTTGGCGGCGGGCGGGGCGCCATTCCGCCCCGTGGGCGAGCAAAACGCCGGCGCTTTGCCAATAGCCGCGAGCGACGCATTGGGTGAAGGCGTCGGTCTTGCGCGAGCCGGGAACATTGGGAGCCTCCACTTCGAAGCGGGAGGAGAGGCCTTCGGGGTTGGCGGAGAGCATGCGATCCAAGAGCGCGGCGATTTTTTCGTCGATCTCCAAAACCTTGGAGGAATCAGCGCGGCGAATCCCATAATCCTTGGAGATGAGAGCGAATGCGGGAGGGAGGCGGTCCGGGCGCTTCGGGGAAGGGGCGAAGACGCGAGAGCCGAGGGAGAGGGCGATGTCGACCCACTCGGGCTGAGCGTCATAATCCGGATCGCTGGCGGCCCAAATCATGGGATCGATAGCCGCGATCCGATCGGCGGGATCGGTTTCCTTGGACTCCGCGAGGCGGCGAGAGCTCCAGAGAGAAAGGGCCCAGCGGGCGCGCTCCCAGTCGGGAGGATTCATTTTGGCGGCCTGGATCGCGCAGCGCTTGATTTCGGAATTCTCAGGCCAGGCGAATCCCAGGCTCTCCAGATCGCTCAAATGCTCCCAAAGGAAATGCCCCGGGGTCGCCTCGCGCACCATCTGCCAGGCGGAGCGGGCCCGCCCGCAAGCCTGGAGATGCAAAGCGGCGGCGCGGCGAATCAGATCAAGATCCCGAGATTCGGCGGCGGCGGCGATAAGGGAGACCCAGGCATCGTCAGAGCCAGATCCGGCGGCGGGAGCCAGGCGCTCCAACAAATAGATGCCGAAGGGCCGGGATCGGGGATCGCGAAGGGCTTTGGCGGCGACCTGGGCGACCCGCTGGGCATTGCTGGAGAAGATCCGGTCCAAAGTGTCCGGCTGCCCCTCGCAAAGAAAGGAAATCCCGGCGGAATCGCCGGACTCGAGACAAAGGGAGGCTAGAGCGACGGAGGAGCGCCAGGATTCGAAAAAGGAAGGGCGGCCGGATGGCATCTGAAAGGGAAGCGAGCCATTGGATTGCAGGCGCTCGCGCTCGTCGGCCTCCAGGTGGGCGTCGGCGAAGGGGGTGGTGGCCTTGCCGACCCGCAAGGCCAGATCGCGGGCTGCGGCGGCGGGGGCGGAATCGGAATCGAAAAGAGACCGGAAATACTGCAAGGCGGCGGCTTCCGCGGCCAAATGGGGCTGGAAAGACCGAAGGCGGGAAAACTCCGATTCCGAGAGATATTGGGCATCCATAGGGAAATTATAGCGCGATTCGCGCTACAATCGGAAAATTTCGGAAATCGGGAAGCTCCGAGTCCGCGACCAGACAGAAAGGGGAAAGCATGAGCGTGTTTGTGTTTGATGTGGAGTCCGATGGCCCGGCTCCGGGGCTGTATTCGATGGTCTGCTTCGGCGTTGTGCGGCTCGACAATGATCTGCGGACCAGCTTTTACGGGGAGACAGCGCCGATTAGCTCGCTGTGGATTCCCGAGGCGCTGGCCGTGAGCGGAATCAGCCGGGAGCGGCATGGGAAATTCCCCGATCCGAAGAAGACGATGGCGGAGTTCGCGGACTGGGTGGCGAAAAACAATCTGTCAGGCTGCCCGACCCTGATTTCGGACAACCCGGCCTTTGATTGGCAATTCATCAACTACTACTTCCATGCCTTCGCGCAGGGAAATCCCTTCGGGCATTCCGCTCGGCGCATCGGGGATTTCTGGGCGGGCCTGGAGCGAAACTTCGGGAACGCCTCCGGCTTCAAAAAGCTGAGGAAAACGGCGCACACCCACAATCCGGTCGATGACGCCCGAGGAAACGCGGAGGCGTTGCTGGCGATGAGCCTGAAGCACGGAGTCCGCTTGCCGGGCGTCGCCCGGGAAGCGTAGGCGGAATCAGGCGGGAGCGGAAGCTTTGCGATGCGCCGGGGCGGCCTCCGGCGCCTTGGGGTAGACGTCGGCCTTATGGCCGAGGGCGCGAAGCCGATCGGCGAGCTCAAGAGCTTTCGAGAGGCCCTCGGGATCCTTGGCGCTCCAGGCGCAATAGAGCGGCTTGGAGCCGGGGCGCACCCAGCGCTCGAGCGTGGAGAGATCTGCCTGCGGAAGGGCCATGGCGATGTTCGGGGCCTTTTCGGGGTGCTCGGAATGCTTCTTTCGGAAGTGCCCCCAGGAGAGCAGCGCCTCGCGCGGTCCGGGAACGATGAGCCAAGGAGCTTGGCGGAAATGCTCCGAGTTCGGGAGAACGGGGATGTCCGGATCGCCGGCCTTGAGCGCGCCGGAGAAATCCCATCGAGCGGTCGGATGGCCGTGCGAGGGGTCGATCGAAAAGAGGCGAGGATAGCCAAAGCGATTCGCGTCCCAAAGAGAGGAGCGCAAGGAATCGAGAGCCTCCCGAGCGGAGGGATCCGAAGCCCATTCCGGAAGGTCGGAGGATTCCGGCGATTCAGCAATGGAGACAACAGGAGCCTCTGATTTCGGAGCGGCTTTGCGGAAGAAGGGGAACGAGGGCTTTTTCGCGGGAGGCTGCTTGGTTTTCTCCGCCTGCGAGAGCAAAGCGGAGAACAGCGTCGGCTCGGGATGGCGCTGGTCGGGGTGATCCTCGGGATTGTCCTCGGGGGCTTTCGAGGGGCGCCAGGCGCCTTCGCCTTCCTTGGTCATGCGCTGGCGGCGCTCTTGCATGTGCTTTTTCGCCATATTGGGGGTCGGATTCGCCGAGTCCTTGTTCCAGGCGATGGCGGCGGCCTGGAGATAATCGGACTGGGAAAGGGAGGCGGGCTCGGCGAGCTTCTTGAGGGCGACGCTGTCGCGGCGGCGCTCGGCGTCCTTGGCCATGCGCTCGCGCAGCTCGTGCAAATCCAGATAGATATCGCAAAGCTCAGTGTGGCGGCTCATGCCGACATAGGCCAAGCGCCGATTCATATAGGGGGAGTCGAGCATGAAGACGCGCTCGACCGTCTGGCCTTGGCTCGCGTAGATGGTCGTGGCGAAGTTGTGCGTGAGAGGGACCGCGTCCAAGTCCGGGTCGCGGTAGACGCTCGTGTCGATCTCCGTCTCCCCGCCTTCGGCCAGCAGCAGGCGAAGGATCTTCTCGCCGCGCTTTTGCGGATGATTGCGGATATCGAGGATGATGCCGTTCATGCGGTTGAAGATGCCTTGGCGATCGATTTCGTCCGGATGCTTGTCGTGATCCGAGCGCCAGCTGTCGAGCGCCTTGGCGAAGAATCCGCGCTCCGCCTGGGCCGCGCCTTTTTCGCGAGCTTTGGCCAAGCCTTCGTGCAGCTTGGAGAACGAGCTCTTGAAGACCGGATGTTTGGCGTCGTTTTTGCGCAGGACGACCTGGTCGCCGACGCAGAATTTGGCTTTGAAGGCGCCGCGCCCGTCGGAGATCTTGATCTCGTGCTCATCGCCGACAAGGCGCCCGACCTGCTGCAGGCGCTTGCGGATCTCGCGGTTGAGCGTTTTGACCTCTTCGTTGGCCAAAGCGAGGATCAGGGGGGTCTTTTGGGGGTTGTCGCAGGCGTATCGGACATAATCGCGCATGACCTGCTCGCGGCGGGCGTCGGCGTTTTCGCAGAAGTGGATGGCCTCCTGCTGCCAATAGGTCCAAAGGCCGTTCTCGGCGCGGCCGAAGCAGAAATGCTTGACGGCGCGGCGATGGGATTCCTGCTTTTGCCGGCGGATGGTGTCCAGGCGCGCGCTGCCGCAGGCGTCGACAATCGCCTCCAAGGCGTTGCCGGCCATGACCGGATTGAGCTGAAGGCTGTCGCCGGTGAGCATGACCCGCACGGGGTGCTTGCTGTGGGCCGCGTGCCAGAGCAGCTTGTGCATGTGCCCGATGCCGACGAGGCCGGCCTCGTCGACGATCAGCAGCGTGCGGCGCTTGAAGAACTCCTCCTCTTTTTCGCGAGCCTGATCCATTTTGCGGGTGAGTCCCTCGATGGCGACGCCGCTGCCGGGCTCGAGGCCGGCGGAGGCTTCGAGAACTTTGGTCGCGGTCCAGGAGAGGGCGGTTCCGATGATGTCATATCCCTCGGCTTCGGAGGGGGTGCGCCCGGGCGCCTTGGTGTAGATTTCCCGAATGGCGTTGAGGGTGAAGCTTTTTCCGGCCCCCGCGGTCCCCTCCGTGACGACGACGGCCTTGCGGCCGGTGCAGGAGGCGATCGTCGCGTTTTTCTGCTCTTCGGCCATGGTCGGGCGAGAGAGGAACGCCTCATCGATGAGATGCTGGGGAATGGGATGATCGTCGGTCTCGCGCTTGGCCAGCTCGATCATCTCCGCCTCCAAATCCATGAGGCGCTTTGGGGCGTAGAGGGCCCAGGGGCTCTCCCGATTGGTCTGCGCGAGAGCGATCAGGCCGATGTTGCGGGCGACCAGGCCGCGCATGGAGCCCCATTTCGGGTGGGAGAGCCAGCCTTGGTTTCCGATCTCGGAAAGCTTCTTCTCCCATTCGCGCAGAGGAAAAACCGCCTTGTTCGCGGAGACGTCGCGCAGAGCCTTCGCGGAGGCTTCGGCCATTGCCTGGGCTTGGGAAGAGTCGAGGCCCGCGCCCTCCAAGTCCGAGCGCAGCGCCTGCAGGGCGCTTTCTTCCTCTGGGGAGAGCGCGTCGGGATCTTTCGGATCCTTGCCGGAGGAGGATGGGGTTTGCGCCATGGTCGAGCGAATCGCGAGATTGGATTTGCGAGAAACAAGGAAATTTTAGCGCCGGCGAGCCGGAAGCGCCAGCGGAAACGGGATAATGGGCCGAAACGGCGCGGGAAGTCCAGAGCTTGACCCGAAGGGGGGAATGCGGGAAAAATCCCGATTCGTAATCAGCGAGGAGACGGCGATGCAAGCGGGCCTGAAAGTGATCAATCTGTTCGGAGCCCCCGGAATCGGGAAATCCGCGACCCGAAGCGGATTGTTTTGGCTGCTGAAGGTCAAGGGCGTGAGCGTGGAGGAGGTCAGCGAATACGCGAAATACTTGGTTCTGTCGGACAGGAAGTGGCAGCTGGACCGGGATCAGCTGTATGTCGTCGCGCAGCAGCACCACAAGATGCTGATTCTGGAGGGGTCTTATGAGTTCGCGGTGACGGATTCGCCGCTGCTGCTGGCCTCGTTCTACGCGCCCGACGCGACCACGCCGCCCTCTTTCCATCCGATGTGCGAGGAGTATTTCGCCCGGTTCGAGAACATCAACTTTTTCCTCACGAGGGACCTGCGCAACGGGGCGGCCTTCGAGAAGCAAGGGCGCGTGCATGGGCGGGAAGAGGCCATTCGGCTGGAGTCGGAGCAAAAGGAGTTTTTGGCGAAAAGAGGCATTCGCTGGACGGACATCGAGCTGGACCACAAAACGCCGTGGACGCTTTGCGAGGAATTGGCGAAAATCTGCCCCGGAAGCATTCCGGAGGCGGGCCCGGTCGCCCCGGAATATCGCGAGGGGAGCTGATGGCGATCAGAGACCGGAGAATCACCGTGATGGCGGCGGACTACACGGATTTGGCCTTGGGGCTGGGGGACACGAAGGCGTATCTTGCCTGCCTGGATTTCTCCTCGGCGCAGCTGCGCCCGGCCTGGGCCGCCTGGCAGAAGATGAGCACCTCGCTGATTCCCGAGCCGATCGCCCACGGAAAGGCCGATGAGGAAATGGAGCATCTGGCGGGTCTGGTGGCCGCCTCCTGGCTGCGCCGCGGGGACTTCGGATTCCGCTATCTCCAAGTCCACGCCAAAGTGTGGGAAGATGGGGTCTCGGAGGCGCTGCTGCTGTGCAAGGGGGATTTCCAGAGCCAAAGGCCAAAAATGCGGGAAGCGATGGAGCAGTTGCGCCGCTTGCTGGGAATTTACGGAATCGCGTCTCCGCTCGGATCCGAGCCGATCCGCCTCCACGCGAAGAGCCGGGAATTGGCGAGGCCGCTGGAGCATCCGAAATGGCGAGACTGGACCCGAAGCTCCTTTGAGGCTTCAGAGGGGAATGGGATTTGATTTAATGATCGGAGTCTTGTAGTCTCCATCTGTGTGCATTTTGGCGGCGATCATGAGGCTTTCGCTAATCATCCTGGTATTGGCCAATGGGCTGCTGCTGGCGGCGCTGCTAGGCGATCGAGGCGCGGAATCCGAAAATCCGGCGGCCTCCTCGGCCGCTGGAGTTCCGGAGCTCAAGGCGCTCGGAGCGAAGGAAGAGAAGGAAGCCCGGGAGCGGGAAGCCAAAAAGCCAGGATGCCTTCGCTTCGGGCCGTTCGCCGAAGGATTGGAGGGGGAGGGCGAGCGCTTGGCGGCGGCGGAGTGGCCCGGGCGGAAGCAAGCCAGGATCCAGACGGAGGAGGGGATCTGGATTCTCGTCGACGCCAAGGCGAAGCGAAAGGCGAAAGGCGAGGCGGGGGAAAGCTTTGGCGCGCTGGTGAAGCAGTGCTCGGAAGAGGATCAAAAAACGCTATGGACGGAGGAAGGGCAATGAGAGAGGCAGAATGGGATTTGGAGGCGCGCTGGAAAGGGCCGCTGGGGGAGCGGGAGCGGGAGCTGCTCAAGCAATGGTCCGCGGCGCTGAGCGCCGTGTCGCGCTCGGACCTGAAGATCGGGAAAGAGCGAAGCCGGCTGCGGCTGGTGTTCGAGAGAGAGGCGATCCTGGCGGAGGCGAAGCGGCAAATCGGGGAGGTGAAAGTCCTGATGGAGAAGGACGAGGAGCTGGTCCGAAGCGGAGCGGCGGAGGCGGTCGAAGAGCTCCGGGCCGCGAATCCGGAGGGGGCGAGAGGGGAGCTGCTGCGCACGTATGAGAGTCTGCTGCGCAAGGAGCTCTCGGATCAGGCGGCCGGAGCGCTGCGCAAGATTCTGCCCAACGCGAGCGCGCTGAGCATCGAAATCGCCGAGCAGAAAGAGGAGGCGCTCGGAGCTCCGCTGGAGTAGAGAGAAAGGCGAGCGAAGGAAGGAAAGCGAAAGGGCCTCCATGAGGCCCTTTCGCTTGGGGGGTGACGCTTCAGCGAGAGGAGGCGCGCTCGGTGGCGACGCAGAGCATCTGGGCTTCTCCGTCGAGGCCGGTGCCGGCGAGAGCCGAGCGGATCGTCTCCGGGCCGAAGCCAGAGCCGGTCTGGCGGGAGGCGGCCGCGAGCTTGAGGAGATGGTCGATCGCGCGGGCCTGCTCGCGGGAGATCTTCCCGTTTTTGCGCGCGCTTTCGCGAACGACGGAGGCGAACTTCTCCACCGGGGCGGCGGCATAGAAGCGGGATCCGCTCTTTTCCGGGCCGGAGACGGTCAGGTAGATCGGAGAGCAGGCCTTCTCGGCCCCGGCGGCGACGGAGCGCACGAGAGGGGGCAGGGAGCTGGCGTAGGGCTCCGGGAAAGGCTTCTCGGCCGGGGCCTCCTGAGCGAAGGCGAGCGGGGAAGCGAAAACAAGGGCGGCGGCGAATCGTGCGATAAGTTTCATGGTGTCCTCCAGTGGTTGCCGGATTGTAGCCAAAGAAAGAGAGGAAGCAAGAGGCGGAAGAAGGCGATGGAGAGCAAGAAAATTGACAAAAAAACTTTTTGAATGTAGTTGTCGAAGGGATCGCCAACCAACTCAACCAGGAATAAAGCATGAAATCGACAACGGGCAAAACCGGGGCCAAATCCGCGACGCTGAAAACTTTGGACTACGAACAATGCCTGGATGCGATGGAGCAATTCCGAAAAGAGTTCCCCCAAGTGGTCTCGGACGCGGCGTTTTTGGGGGTCAGCCTGGCCCAGGAGGAGGGGGGGGCTTTGCTGAAGGTCACGATCGGACAGACCGGCAGAGCGGAGTTCGACAAGAAAGTGAAAATGCCGAAATCCTTCGAGGCGCGCTTCGGAGAGCAAAAAGCGATCCTGAAAATCGCAGTGATCACCGCGCCGATTTTGACCAGCGTCTCGCTGCGCTCCAACGGAAAGAAAGCGCCGCCCACCCCGCCGGCCCCCCGATAGAAATTCCGCGCGCGGCCGCGTCGGATGCAAATCCAAAAAAGCCCGCCCAAAAAAGCCGCCAGAAAGTCCGCCCGAAAGGAAACAAGAAAGCTCCGATCATTTCCTAGGCGCTCACTGAATCTGTTGAAATTCGCGCCGAAGCCCAGTGTTTTCTGGCCTTCCCAAAGAAAAAGCTCCGGAAGATTTTTCCGGAGCTTTTTGCTCTCTAGCCCTTGCGGCCTGGCGTTTCGCTCAAGACATCAACAGATTCAGCGCCCGGCTTGGATAATTTCGGAGATTTTTCATCGGGGCGGCGACGCCAAGATCTGCCGCCCCAGCGGAGCTAAAAAGGAACCCAAGGATTCGCCGCGCCATAAGGGGTGGCGGAGCGCCGAGCGGAGGGAATCGAGGCCGGAGCCGGCTGCGGAGCGGCGGAAGCGGAAGAGCTGGCGGGCGCGGCCGGCGCAGGAGAGCTGGTGGGCGGCGGCGGAAGGGAGGACAGGGTCTTGAAGGAGCGGGGGCCCGAGGGAGCTCCGTAAGCGGAGCGAGAAACCGCGCTGGCGGCGGAGGCGTCCCCATACCCCATCTTGGAGACTTCGCCGGGGCAGGATTCGAGAACGCGATCATACTCCTCCAGCGAATCGTGGCGCCCCTGGGCTGGGCGCGAGGCGTTGTTGAAATCGGAGTTGGTCCGATAGAACAGCCACTGCTGGTATCCATGGATAAAATCGGAGGCCTCCTTCTCGGAGGCGACTTCCGAATGCCAGGGCCGAGGCTTCGCATGGGCATTCTCGACGGAGGAGCGCAAGCCGGCGGCGACTTGGCGGTCGATATCGAAATGATGCAGCTCATGCTGCCAAACTTGGGCATCCGTGCAGCTGCCCGGAGGGATCTCCGCCGCCAGGCGAATGGAGGGGCGCAGGGTTTGGATGACGCGCGCGGAGCGGACGCAAGCGTAGGACTTTCCGTTAGGGAGCGTGATCATCTCGCCATCCGCCTCGACGGCGAGGGAGCGCCCCGACTGGTAATTCCCCAGAACGCGATCATAGGAATGCAAGGCGGGGGAGGTGGACGGAGGGCCGGCATTGGACATGCGGGAGAGCTCATCGAAAGGCAAGGAGCGGTCCAGCGTGGGAGCCGAGGAGGAAAATTCATAGGAAATCCGCGGCGGCTGGCAAACGGAATCCTTGGCCTGGGCAATCGACGGGGCCAGGGTAATCGCGAAGAGAAGGGGAATCAGGGCGGCGCGCATTGTTTTTTTTGTGGACTCGCTAGGGGAATTTTGCCAGAGCAAAACAAGAAAGCAATGCCGATGAATTGGATTGGTGATTTGACCATTGAATCGGATTGGTGTAATTGATTGGGTCGATCGAAAGAGAAGCGGATGAAGGGGAATCGCATGGCAAACAGGATCAAATATGGGATGGCGCTCATCGCCTTCGCGGGGCTGATTTCGGCCGGAGCGCAAGCGCAAGACCAAGACCGGAGGCTTCAGGATGCGAAGGCGCTCGAAGCGGAGATGGGGAAGGCCGGAGAGGGAAAAGGGTCGGGGCTGAGCGAGCGGGCGCTTCAGGAGCTGAGCTTGCGGGAGAAGCTGGAGGCGAAAGCGAAGGCGGCGGGCCTGGACAAGCGCCCGGAGGTCGCGGCGAGAATGCGCATGGCAAGCCAGGGCGCGCTCATCGACGCGTTCATGGAAGACTTGCGAAGCGCGGCCACGGTCGAAGAGAAAACGCTCCGGCAAGACTATGAGGTCGCATATCCGCCAATCAGGCAAGCGGAGATCGAAGCGGCGCTCTTCGAGCGGCGCGAGGACGCCATCGCCGCGAGAAAGCGCATCGCGAAAGGCGCCTCCAGCGTCTCGGCGGAGGCGAAAAAAGGGAGCAACGAGATTCTGCGCTCGAGCGGGGGGAAAATGGGGTTCATGGCGCTGAACTCCTTCCCCGAAAAGGAAGCCGCGGCGCTGGAGCGAGCCAAAGATGGGGAGCTGCTGGCGGAGCCGATCGAAACGCCATTCGGGCATATGATCGTGCGGGTCCTGAGAAAAAAGACCGAGCCGGAAAAGACGTTCGAGGAGGCAAGGGCGCAGCTGGAGGAGAATCGGCGGCAGCTGATGGCGAAGATTCGGCTCAAGGAGATCCTCGCGGAGTGAGGCGCGAGGCCGACGCGGATCAAATGCCGCGCCGGGGCGACGCGCCAGATTTCGAGGAGCTGATGGATTCGCGCAAGGAGTCGCGCTCGCGCAGAGCGGAAACGATTTCCGGAAAAGCGGTTCCCCAGGCGCGGGCCATCTCCGGGATTCGGAAAGGATAGATCCCGGACTCGGCGAGAATTCCGGCGGATTCATGGTCGGGAATCTCCGAGACAGCCAAGGCGAGATCGGCGGCTTGGGGAGAGCGGATGTCGGCGCCCTGGGCGAGGCAAGCGCGCAAAACGAGAGGATGCCCGGCGCAGAGGGAAAAGAGGGCGTCGCGAGGAAGCTCGCCCGGGATCTCGGATAGCGCGGGGTCGCTCAGGGTTCCGCGCTCGAGCATGGCAATGAGAAAAGCGTCGCGCCCCTCCCGCAAGGCCTGGTCGAGCGCCGAGAGGGAAATGGCGGCGCCGGCGGAAATCAAGCGCTGGCTGCAGGGGAGATCGCCTTTGGAGAAGGATTCGGAGAGGGCGGCGGACAGGCTGGATCCGCCCGGCTCGAAAAAGCCCTCCGAGAGCAAAAGCTCAAGAAGCGGGAGCGAGCGGGAACGGGCGGCGGCCGCGAGTGGATCCAGGTCCCGGGCGGGGTCGAAAAACAGGGGGTCGGCCCCGGCGGCGAGCAAGGAGCAGGCCAAAGGGTAATCGCCCGCCAGGCAGGCGTCGAGCAAAGAGAGGCTTTGGAGGTCGGATCGGGAGGGCATGGGATCTCTCAGGGGCATGGAAGAATTCTAGCGCGGGAAGCGGCGAGCCCCAAGCCGTGAAATGGAATGCGAGCCGGAATTTGACAATGGGATGGATTTGTGAAAAGTTGTCCAAAGCCGCAAGAGACGGAGTCTCCTGCGGTCTTTATCAGCGATAGATGCGAGACTGGCCGAAGGCGAAGAAATTCGCCGCCTGAAAAGGACTGAGGCGCCTTAGACTATGATAGTGATGAAGTGAGCGGGCCCCCGAAAGGGGGCCTCGCTTTTGCTGGGATCGAGCGCGAGGCCGTAAGCCTCCGGGGAAGCTCAGGAGGAGCGCTGGGAGTCGCGAATAAGAGCCCATTGGCGGCGAGAAACGGGAAGCTTCTCGGAGACCCCGTCCAGAAGGGCGCACCATCCGCCCTCTTCCGTTTTGCTTTTCTCGAATCCGCGAAGGCGCGGGCGGGAAATGAGGCAGTTGCGGTGGATGCGGACGAAATCCGCGGAGAATTCCTGCTCGAAGGAAAGCAGAGGCTCTTCGGTGAGGTATTCCTTCTCGGCGGTTTTGATCGTGGTGTATTTGAGCTCGGACTTGAAATAAATGATGTCCCCGATCGGAATGAGAAAAACGCGCCCGCGCTCCGCGACGGAAATATGCGTTCGGGAAGGCATGCCGGCCTCCGCGGCGGCTTTGGGGGTCAGGCGCTGAGCGAGACGGCCGGCGCGAAGGATTTTCTCGAAGGCTTCCCGAAGGCGCTCTTTCCGGGCGGGCTTGAGAATATAGTCCAAAGCATCCGCTTCGAACGCGCGGACGGCGTATTCGTCGTAGGCGGTGACAAAAACGACCAAAGGGGGGCGCTTGGACTTGGAGAGGTGCAAGGCCAGCTCAAGGCCGCCGATTTTCGGCATGCGGATATCCAAAAAGGCGATGTCAGGGGCGCAGGGGCGCGCTTCTCCCTCGGAGGAGCCGGAGAGAAGATTGAAGGCTTCGAGCCCATCGGAGGCGACCAGAATTTCGCCGATGGGAAACTCCTCGGACAAGGAGCGGATCATCTGAGCCAGCCGCTCGCGGGCCAGCGGCTCATCGTCGGCGATGAGAATCGAAAGTCGGCTATCGCCGCTAGTCATGAGAAATCTCCACAAGCGCGTTTTGCATCGTAATTATGGTCATAGGGATCCAGCGAAAATTCTGCTTGAGGATATTTCTCCGCTTCGCGGGCGGTCGTCAAGGAGTTAAAAGGAAAGAGGATGGAAGGCAATAGAGAAATCCGGGAAATCGCTAAGAAACGGCGCCCTCGGCCAGAGCGCGGGCGGATTCGTATTGCGTTTTGAGGTGCTCAAAATAGGCTTCGACCGGCTCGGCGTCGAAGCCTTTCGGGAGATACATCCGCCCGACGCCCTCGGCCCAGCGAAGGCCGGCGGCCCGCATTTGGGGGCGGAGGTCTTCGGGGATGTCAAAGATTTTTCCGAAAGGGAAGGTGGCGGGATCGGAATAGGAGCGAGCGGCCATGCTTTCCGAAATGGAGAGCGTCTCCTGAATCAGGCGCGCGGCGTCGCCGTCTTGGGCCAGGGACTCCCAATGGCGCTCGTCGAGCCAGAGGGCGTGATCCCCCGTGAGCACGACGGGGAATCGCCCGATGCCGATCTTTCCCGCGCTCACGGAGAGAAGGTCGGCGTCGGAGACGATCAGGGATTTTCGGCTTTTGAGGAAGGGGATCTGCAGCCCGAACCGGGGCTTGTGCAGGCGCATGAGGTCCGGAACCCAAAAAACCGAGGGCTCATCCTGAATCAGATCCAGGCGGAAGAGAAAGAAATGGGCCTTGACGGCGATGGAGAGCAGGCGGATGAGCGATAGGCGGGCTTCCGCGAGCCGAGGGTCGGACGCCCCCGCGTCAAAGAAATCGGAAAGCGAGCGGGCGTAATAGCCCGAGCGGGAGATCCATCCGTCGCAGACATAGGCTTGGTAGAGCGTCGGGGGAAGAGGAGCGATTTCATTCCGGCGGGCCATTTCGGCGAGCCAAGAGGAGGCCACGTTGCGCGCGTGCCGAAAATGAGCGTTGCGAAAGGGGGCGAGGTTGCGGGTCATTGGCGGATTGGGCGCGACAGGTCCGCGTCATTAAAGCGGCTTCCGCAACGATAGGCAACAGGGGCCCGCCAAAAGGAGAAGGCCGCTTTCGCGGCCTTCCGAGAGAGCGCTGCGGCGCGAAGCCTTGTCAGGCCAAAACTTTGCTGGCCTTGGCCCGCGGCGCTTCGGGGGCGGAGACCGACACCTCCGGGATCTCCGAAGCGCAAGCGTCCAAGGCCGACTGCATTTTGGAGTTGATGGCCTGGAGAGCCTCGGCGCCGTTCATGACGGGAATCCCGAGGACTTCGGCGATGCGCTTGACGCAGGCCGTCGCGGGGCCGAGCATCCCGTCCGGAGCCGGAATCGCCAGAATGAAATCGGGGGCCGAGCGCTGGATGGCGGAGAAGGCCTTCTCGAATTGCGGGTCATGCTTGAGGACTGTGGCGGAAAGCTTTCGGTGGGAATCGAAAAAGGAAAGGCGGGTCAAGTCGCCGACCGTCGCGGTCGTGGGGCCTTTGGCTCGGATGTCGATATCCAGGCCCTCATAGGGGATTTTTTTGGATTGGGCCCATTCGCGGGCGAACGCGTCGGCGCCGGAGCAGGGGCCGGAGATCACGCAGCCGATGTCGAAAACCTCCTCGAAACCATTGAGAAGACCTTGGACGAAGTCAGGCTGGTCGGCGCGGGCGGATCCGATCACTCCGATGCGGATCGGACGAGATTCATTTTTGGAGGAAGCGCTCATGTTGTCTCCTGTTGCCTATTCAGCGAATAGATAAATTATCGCATGGATGAAAACCAAGAGCAAAAGTTTTTTTCTCTTGGATAATCAAATGGATGCGTAGCATTCGCCCGATGGCGGGATGAAGGGTTGGCAAAAGTCCGATGGCGTTCGCTAAGGCGCGGCAGGCGGATGGCCTCAAACGGTGAGGCACGCCAAGAGGACCGAGAGGATATAAAGGCCGTCGGCTTTGACGCGCGGATCGATCGGGACCACGGGAATGCGCCATCCGGCATCATGCAGAAATTCCGCGTAGTCGCGAGGGGAGAGGCCGCCAGGAGCGTCGGCGTAGTTGAGGCCGACGACAATGGAGCGCCGATCAAGCAGGCCATCGAAGTTCTCCAGATAGATCTGGAGGTCCCCCAGGGGGTTCGGGCGGCGATTGTCGATCATGATGATCAAGCCGATGGCGCGCGTGCAGAGGGTTTTCCACATGAACTGGAAGCGCCGCTGTCCGGGCGTCCCATAGATTTCGAGGAAGCGGTCATCGTCGAGCGCGGTCTCGCCATAGTCGAGCATCACCTCATCGGTCCCCTCCGGGGCCAAATGCGGCGCGTTCTGGTAGATATTGGAGGAGATCATCTCCGAATCGGCGAGGCTGCGCACCAGGCAGGATTTGCCGGATTTCGGGGAGCCGGAGACCAAAAGGCGATTTCGAAAACTCATGAGTGCGATCCGGAAGAGAGGGAAAGGACGGCCCGATCGAGGGAATCGGAGCAATGGAGCGCGAGCGACTTGAGGAAGATGGCCTCCTCAGGCTCAAGGGCGAGGGGCGCGGGCTTCGCGACCGGTGTTTTGGAGACCGGCTCGATCGCCCCGAGCAAAGCCAGCCCGTTGAGGGTTTTGCAAAGGTCCTTGCGCCCGGCCTGAAGCTCGGCGAGAAGCTGGGCGAAGGTCGCGTCGCCCAGGGAGAGGCGGGCGAGAGCGCGGATGTTGGAGAGGCGCCAGGAGTCGCGGGGAAGCTCGGGCCAATAGGCCAAAGAGATCGGGGCGTCCTTGGGGATCCAAGGCAAAAGCTCCGAAGTCCGGATCGCCCGATTGCCAACGCGCCAAAGCAAGGCGGAGGAGGAGCGGATCTCGGTGGATTTTTCGCTGAGCGATTTGCGGGGGAAAGGGCAGGCCCAAATCTGATAGATCCCATCGAAGTCCGAGACGAGGGTCTCCTCCGGGGCGCTGGACCAGTAGAGGCCGAATTCCGGCCAGCACCAGATCTCGCAAGGGGGGTGCCCATCATGGTCGCTGCGGCGGATCTTGTAGAATCCGAGCTTGTCGGCCTCGCGAAACACCGCGTAAAGCGAAAGGGAGAGCGAGGAGGCGCCACCGGTCCCGCCGGCGGGGATCTGCAGATCCATAGGCGTCTCGACCGTGGGCGCGCCGCTGGCGGAGGGGCGCTCCTCCAGGGAGATTTTCTGGGCCCGAACGCGCTTGGCCGCCAGATTGAGGGTGTCGATCGTGTCCTGAGGGCGGAATGGCATGCGCAGGAAGAGGGGCACCTCCGGAGGCGAGGCCTCGAGCGGCGGCATGGCGGCGATCGGAATCGAGGAGGCTGCGAATTGGGAGAACCAGTAGCGCCCATCGTCGCGCTTTGGGCAATAGAGAATCGCATCCGGCTTTTCCGGAAATTCCGCCGGCTCGAAGAACACGGTCCAAGGCTCGGCCAAATCGGCGGAGCGCGCGCGCAAGACCGTGATGAGAATGGAGCTTTCCTGGGGGGTCAGCCCAGCGATGGCGAGGGATAGCGGCATGGTTTCTCAATCATGGAAAGAAAATGTGCGGGAATCCTACGGCGACTGCCGAAGAGAATCAAGACCAAAAAAAGGGGAATAGGATGCCTCCGCCTTGGGCGGCGAGGGGCCTCGCCAGGCCGCGCCGGAAAGAAGCCTGCGCAAAAGGGCGTCGGCGGTGTCGGGGGAAACGAAAGCCCGGGAGAATGGGGTGGAGGGAAGGGCGTAAGCCCCCTCGCAAGAGCCCATCCCCGCGATGAAGTAATTCCGCGCGGGAGCGTAGCGGCCGGATGTCAGGCGCACCTCCAGCAAAGCCGCCGGGCATCGGGCGCCGGAGAGCGAGGCCTCCCCCACCGAAAAAACGGAAACGGAGGGGGAAAGCTCCGCGCCAGCCGAAGCCCAGCGAGAGCAGACCTCCCGCTCGCGGCGATCCAGCGCGGCGACCCGAGAGGCTCGAGCATCCCCAAAGAGGGCTTGCTGCAGCGGAGCGGAGGTGCCGCCTTCGAGGAATTTCGAGGCCCTAGCGGATTCGTCCCGTTTCGCGCCGGCGGGGTCTTCGCACCACAAATCCCGGTGGGCCTGAAGGACCGGGGCGAGGTGGGCGACGGCGAAAGCCATGGCGGAGCATCGGCCCATGGAGCCGGCGACGGCGGGGAACACGCCGGGAACGCCGCCATTGGGGAGGCGAGAGAGGCATTCGGGATCGAGGGAGGGGGATTGGAGCGCTTTGGGCGTGTCCGGGTCATCCAGGTCGATCTCCTCCAGCGAAAGGCCGGAGCGGGTGGTTTTGGCGCTGGAGGGGCTCAGCGGAGAGTCCGAGGAGACCGGGGCCTCGGGAGCGGGCTGGGCCAAGGCGGCGAAAGAGGCGCTCCCGAGGGCCAAGGCGGCCAGCGCGAAGAGGGGCATCCGGATTCGCGAAGCCGTCATAGCGATCTCCGGGCGGAAAGGGCCGACGGGGCGAAGACGCCCCCGCCCAGCGCCACGCGATCCCGCAGCGCGGCCAGGGCCAGGCTTGAAACCCCCTCGCCGGCGGCGAGAAGGGCATGAGCTCCGCCGGGGACGGATGCGATCTCCCAAAAGCTCTCGGCGGAAGCGTCGGCCCCGGAGAGAGCGTCGATCGCGAGCGGTGCGAGCGTCTCGAGGGGGGCGGGAAGGGAGCTAAAGCGCAAAGCCACGCGCGCCGCGGCGGCGAAAGCCTCGGGAGATTCGGAGGAGGAAGGCATCAGGCGCTCCGGAAGCGAAGACATGGAGCGGAAAATCGGCTCGGCCGGATGCCGCGGACAATCGTCCGCGGGCTCGGCGAGCAGATCGCGGCAGGATTTCGCGGAAGAATCAGACAAAAGAAGCCCGCGCAGGGATTCGACCCATTCGCTCCAACGGGTCTCATCGCAGCCGATGGAGGAGAGGGAGGAGCAATTGGCCACAGCGAGGGAGAGCGCGTCGGCGATCCCGGCGGGCCGCCAAGGAAGCTCCGGCATGCGGAAGCGATCGAGCGGGCGAATGCGGCCGGACAAGGCCATGCGGGAGAAGAGCGCCGAAGCCGGAGCGTCCCAGCAAAGAAACCGATCCTCCGAGGAGCGCATCCCGAATCGCAGGAACAGGCGAGCCCAAAGGGTCAGCCAAAGAAACGCGGCCAGGGGGCGGAAAGGGGGGAACCAGATCGCGCGGGCCTGGCTGAGGAAAAAAAAAGCGAACCCCTCGGCGCGGAACGCAAGATACGCCAGCAAAGAGGAGGCCCTTCCCCGCAAGATCTGCCGAAGGCGAAATTCAGAAAGAGAGAGGAACAGGGATCGCATGGGATGAGATATTACAAAAAAAAATGACTGTAGCAATAGATCGCGGGAAAAGAGATTGTTGCGTAGGGTGTGGAATAAAGATAACCTGCGGAGGTTTGCTGGAGGGCTGAAGGCATGAATCTTAAGGAAAGCAGGACGATGAGCGTGAGCCATCTCGAGAGACAAGCAACGATTTGGAGCGCGATGGTGGCGGCGGGAAACGCGGGACTGCTGATCGCGCTAGGCGCCAATCCGCTGCCGTCGCCCGGCTGGCAAATGGCGTTCGGGATCGCAGCATTGGCGACGCACGGATGGGGGGTTTGGGAAATAGGCAGAAACTGGAGGCATCTGATCGACTTGTCGAAGCAAGAAGCGATCAGCGCGCGCCTGGATCTGGCCGCTTTCGCCAGGGAAAAGCGGAGCGAGATTGCGACGCGGCGGCCCGGACGAGAATGAGCGCCTCGAAAATCGCCTCCGAGGCCGCGCGGCCGGCCGGAGCGGGATGAAAGAGCGAAGCCTCGCGCTCGGAAGCTGCGCGCAAAAGCGCGGAGCTTAGCGGCGAGCCCTCGGCGGCCCGGCGCAGAAAAGCGGGGGAGGATTCGGAAGGGGCTCGGCGCAGGCCCGTGAGACCCTCGACGGCAAAAATCAGCTCCTGGCAAAGGGAGGCGGGGTCGGGGGAGCGGGATCCGCGGCGCAAGCGACGCCAGAGAGCGTAGGACAGAAGCGCGAACAGCAAGAAAGAGAAAATCGGAAGCAACGCGCGGGAGGAGGGCATCGAGGGCAAGAAAGCCCCTTGCTCCATCGTGTCGATGGAGTATTGCAGACGATCGATCCAGTCGCCGATCCAGGAGATGACAGGGGTGCGGGATTCCGAGGGCCATCCGGCGGGCGTCGAGTCGAGGAAGACCCACCCCGAGCCATCCCAATAGGAGCTCCAGGCGTGAGCGTCGCTGGAGCGAACCCAAAAAACCTCTTCGAAGGAGTCGCGATGGGAGACATGAAATCCGGTGACGTAGCGCGAAGGGATATTGAGGCGCCGAAGAAGCAATGAGCTGGCGGATGCGAAATATTCGCAATGTCCCCGGCGATCGGAAAAGAGGAAATCGGGGATGGAGCGTGGCTCTCCGTCAGGAGTCTCCAACTCCAGCGTGTATTCCCAGGAGGAGAAGACCTGCTCGATGCGAGCCGCAGCCTCTTTCGGCGAAAGGCCCCGCAAGCCATGGGCCGCGATGAAGGCGTCCAGCGAAGGGATCAGGCGCGAGGGGACGGATAGATCCGCCCCGTCTGGAGGAGGAAGGTTGATGAAGGCGGGATCATAAAGGGCGGTGAATTTCACAAAGCCCGGGGTGCCCTGGGCGCTCGCCGCGTTCTGCCGGGAGAAATCGAGGATGGGAAGCGGCAAGCCGAAGAGGGACCCGGATCCGGGAGGAAGGGCGATGGCTTGGCGATCCCGAGAAAGGACCGTCGAGATGGTCGCTCGCGCCGGAAGGGCTCCGGGGGCGTCCGCTCCGGGGCGGAGGGTGAAAGACCCGTCATCGTTGGGAAGCAGCCGGCGAAAGGATGGAGGAAGAGCTCCGCCGCGCAAAAGGCCCAAGTCGGTCCAGGCGGAGCGGTTTTGGCCAGAAGGCCCGTCGCTCCAGAAAGAGCCATCCGGAGAGGGGCGGGCATAAGCGCCGTCGATCAGGTAGCCGGTCGATTCCGGCCAATCGATGCGATAGAGGAGCTGATCCGGAAGATCCATTCGTCCTTCGCCGCCGATCGATGTCTTGGCGATGCCGGGGTTGTATCCGCGGGACATGCGATCGAAGAATCGCGACATGCGCTCCTCAACGGCCGATTGGGCGGATTGGATGGCGAATCCGCCGGCCCACATGGGAATGAGGGAGAACGCGGCGAGAAAAGCGAAGGGAGCCAGGCGAAAAAAGGGGCGCCGCTCCGAGGCGGGCGCCAGGCGAGCGAGAAAGCCAAAGCGCGCAATCCCAAACAGAAGAAAGAACACCGAGCCGGCGAGGGCGACGCGCTCCGGGGAGCGGGCGGCCGCGCCGAAAACGCAAAAGAGCAGATAGGCCCAGGGGAAATCAAAACGGAATGGATCATCGAGGAATCGCCGCGGGCCGGTCAGTCGAGCGACCCAGTCCCGAACCGCCCAGGCGCCGTCGAGGCGTGCCATGCCGGACTCGCCGCGGGACTCGGAGAAGAGGACGCCGAAAAGAAGCCGAGGAAACAGTAGCGCGGGGAAAAGGAGCAGAGCGTGAATCGCCAGGTTTCCCTGGACATCCTGGCGATTGAGGTAGGTCCATCCGGCGCTGATCGCGATGAGGAAAATCGACAGCTCCGTGGCGCGAAGGCGAGATTTCTCGGAAGCGCGCCAGCGCGGATTCCAAAGAGCCGCCAACAGCAAAGAGATCGCCATTCCGACGGACAAGGAAAGCCGGTTCGTGGACCAACCCCACCAAAGAATGCCGGCGGAGCAAGCTAAAGCGGTCACGGCCCCCATAGAGCCTCCTCGAAAAACATCCCGCGAACCCCCGCGGGGAAAGCGAGATCCGCTGGGGGAGAGAACACGAGGACGCAAACGCCAAGGCCCATGGCGGCCAGCTCGCGGGCCAACTCCGATCGGGCGGGATCCCAAACGGCGAAAAGAAGCGCCACGGAGGACAAGGAGGGAGCGCGCTCCAAAAGGGAGGAGCGCAGCTGCGCGATGCGATCTTCAGAGGGCTCATCGGGAATGGCCGCGAGCAAATCCAGCGCAGAGAGGGGGTCGGCGTGGGCCTGAAGAGTTTCGATGCGGTGGGCTTGCCCGTCAATAAAGGCCAAGTCCACAATCGTCTCCTTGCGATCCATGCCCAACAGAAGGCCGGCGGCGCGCCGAGCCATCTCATCGGAGCGGTGCCAATCCGGATCCGGAGCGAAAGTGTCGATGGCGATGGCGCTGCGAAGGCTGTATTCGGGGGAGTATTCCCGAATGATCGGCTCGCCGGCGCGGGCGGTGGCCCGCCAGTCGATGCGGCGAAACGAATCGCCGCTGCGCCATTCCCGCAATGATCGGAATTCCTCGGAATCGGCGCTGTGCTCGAGGGCCCGATCTCCGGGCTGGCGAGAGCGGGATCCCGTAGGAATCCGCAGGGGAAAAGGCTTGGGTTTGGGCAGCACGGTGACAGTTTGCCGCTTCGGAAAGAACAGCACGCGCCGAGTCATGCCGAACGGATCGGGGATGCCGCAATAAAACCCCAGAAAGAGGCGTTCGCCGCGGCGAAAGGAAACCGCTTTGGCAGAGAGGGAGCGCGTCTCGCCCGGGGCGAGCGGAGCCGCCGGGAAATCCGAGGCGATGGCGTCCTGGCCGCGCTCGAGGAGCCAGAGCCACTTGGAGTATCCGCTCCAGCGATCAAAGGCATTCAGATCCGACTCGAACGGAGCGCGCAAGCGCGAAAACAGGGAAGGGGATGGCATGCGCATCTTGGCGTGATCCCGGACATCCATATGCGGCGTCGCCGAGGAGCCAGGATTGGAGAGGGCGATGGAGTATTCGAACGGCTCGCCTTCGATCGCCCGGCGCGGAAGCGTCCGCTCGATGCGAATCGAAGGAAGGCGGCGAAAGCGGTTGGAGAGATATCCGACCAGAAGAAGGCTTCCGCAGAACGATGCGATATAGGGCATGGCTTCCTGGGAGAAGTCCATGGACATGAGCAGCGTGGCGGCGCCAAGAGCGGCCACGTAGCGGCCGCCGGGCATGAGGGCTCGGGAAATCGACATGCCCTGGAGGTGGGAGCGCTCGTATGCCTGAAAGGATGCGGAGCGCAAAGATCGGAGAAGGGGGCTCTGAGCCATGGGGTCAGACGGGGGCGGAGACGGAGCGGATGGCCTCTTCGATGATCGAAGCCGGCGTCGGACCGGAAAAGCGAGAGCCTTCGCGCAGGACGATGCGATGGGACAGGCAGGAAGGCGCGGCGGCTTGAACATCCTCCGGAAGGACGAATTCCGAGCCGCGAAGCAAAGCTAGAGATTGGGATAGGCGCATAAGGGCGACGGCCCCGCGGGTGGAGACGCCCATCTGCACAGCTTCATGGGCTCGGGTCTTTCGGGCGAGGGCGACAATATAAGCAGCCACGGAAGGGGAGACGTGGATTGATTTGGCGCGGGCCTGCATGGCGATCAGATCGCCGATGGAGAGGACGGGAGAGACCGGCGAGTCCAGCTCGCCGCTGGCTTTGCCCAAAAGGATGGAGATTTCGTCGGTCTCGGGGATCCCGCCGAGAGGCAGCTTGATCATGAACCGATCCAGCTGCGCTTCCGGAAGAGGATAGGTCCCGTGCATGTCGACCGGATTTTCGGTGGCGACGACGAAAAACGGATTGGGCAGGGGCTTGCTGGAGCCGTCGACGCTGGCTTGGCGCTCCTCCATCGCCTCCAAAAGAGCGCTCTGCGTTCTCGGGCTCGCTCGGTTGATCTCATCGGCGAGCAGCAAATTGCAGAAAACGGGGCCGGGATGGAAATCGAAAGAGAGGCTCTTGGGATTGTAGACGGTCGATCCGACGATATCGGAAGGCATCAGATCCGGCGTGAACTGGACCCGAGAGAATTTCGCGGAGATCGAATGGGCCAAGGTCTTGGCCAAGGTCGTCTTCCCAGTTCCGGGAAGATCCTCGATGAGGACGTGGCCTCCGGCGAATAAAGCCCCAAGAAGCAAGCGAATTGACTGCGATTGCCCCCGGATTCTCGATTCGAGAGAAGCCTGCAGCGCGGAGGCGAGCGATGGGAATTCGGCGGCGATCGGCATAGGAGGAGCGGCAGAATGAAAGAGCTGCATACTGCTAGAGATGGAGTAATTAGTCAAGGAAAGTGGGGTGGTTGGGTGGTCCGCTCCGCGCCAGGGTGGGGGTTTGCTAATTGAGTTGTTTGAAGGTAGTGTGCGGCGCTGGCTTAATGAAGATGGAAAATGGAGAAAAAGATATGCTGCACAAAATAGCCCAAGCGATTTTGCCATCCCGCAGAGACCGGCTGCTGGCTCGCTGGAGCAAAACGCTTCGGGAAATCGGGGCCCTGGAGGAGAGTTTGGCGCGGGAAAGCGATGAGGGATTGCGGGATCGAGCTTCGCGCCTCAAAGAGCGCATCCGGGAGCGATTCGAGAAGGACCTGGGGGGTGAGATCGCCAGGCTATCGGAAGAGAAGGAAAGCGCGCATCCCAATCTGGTCGAGGCCTTCGCGCTGGGAAGGGAAGCGAGCCGGCGGATTCTGGGGATGCGCCATTTCGACGTCCAGATCATCGGGGGATTGGCCCTGGGAGAGGGAAAGCTCGCCGAGATGCGGACCGGAGAGGGGAAAACGCTGGCGCTGACTTTGCCGGCGATTTACAGCGCGCTCAACGGGATCCCGACGCACATCGTGACGGTCAATGAGTATCTGGCGAAGAGGGATGCGGAGCAAATGGCTCCGCTCTATGCGTTCTTTGGATTGAGCACGGGGCTGCTGCTGGATGAGCAAAGCCAATCTGAGCGCAAGGAGGCTTACGGAAGGGACATCGTATACGGCGTGAACCATGAGTTCGGATTCGATTATCTGCGGGACAATATGGCGAAATCCCCGGAGGCCAGAAGAATGCGGGGCATGGGAATGGCCATTGTCGACGAGATCGATTCCATCCTGATCGACGAGGCCAGAACGCCATTGATCATCACAGGGCAGGATGACGCCGACACGAAGCTCTACCAGGCGATCTGGAGGGAAGTGAGCAAGCTGGAGTCTCCGGAGGATGTGGAGCTGGAGATGAAGAGCCGGCAAGCGATCCTGACGGAGAGAGGATTTGAGCGGCTAGAGCGCCTGCTCGAGGAAGCCGGGGTGGTGGAGAAGGGCGCTCACCTGTATTTGCCGGCGGCCGCGCACGCGATGCGGGCGGCCCAGGCCTGCCTCTCCGCGAAGTTTCTTTTCCGGAAGGATCGGGAATATATCGTGGAGGACGGGAAAATCGTCGTGGTGGATGAGTTCACCGGGCGAGTTCTGCGGGATCGGCGCTGGTCCGGAGGGATCCATCAGGCGGTGGAGGCGAAGGAGGGCGTAGAGATCAAGGCGGAGAGCAAGACGCTCGCGAGCATCACCTACCAGAATTTTTTCCGGCAATACGGGAAGCTTTGCGGGCTGACCGGAACCGCGATGACCCAAGCGGGAGAATTCATGCAGATTTACGGGCTAGAGGCCGTGGCGATTCCGACGAATCGGCCGATGATCCGAAAAGACCATCCGGATGTGATCTACAAGACCAAAGAGGAGAAGTTCGAAGCCATCGCGCGCGAAATTCGCGAAATCGCGGCGGGCGGCAGGCCCGTGCTGGCCGGGACGGGGTCTGTGGAGGATTCGGAGCGGCTGGCCGAAGAGCTCGAGAAGCTGGGCGTGCGCCACGAGGTGCTCAACGCGAAGAACCACGCTCGCGAAGCCAAAATCATCGCAATGGCGGGCGTGCCGGGCCGAGTGACGGTGGCGACCAACATGGCGGGGCGGGGAACCGACATCCTGCTGGGGGGGACTCCGCAGGGGTGGGAGGAGGAGCTGGGCGATCCGGATGCGGCCAAGGCCGCCTGGGAAGAGGCCAAAAGGGCCGCCAGGGAAGCGGGCGGGCTCTACGTTTTCGGGTCGACCCGGCACGAATCCCGACGAGTGGACAACCAGCTGCGGGGAAGATCCGGGCGGCAAGGCGACCCGGGGGACAGCCGCTTCATCCTTTCGCTGAAGGACGACCTCTTCGAGCACGCGCAAAAAGGAATGCTCGCGATGATCGATCAGCTCAATCTGATGCCGAGGGGCACCTCGCTGGAGCATCCATTCCTGAATCGAGCTTTGGATCGGGCGCAAGGAGCCATGGAGAACCACCATTTCAACATGCGAAAGCGCCTGCTCGACTATGACAACGTGGCGGCGGATCAGCGAAAGGCGGTCTACGCCTGGCGCAACGAGATTCTGGATTCGGAAAACGCTAAGGAGCTGGCCGAGCAGATGATCGAAGAAGCCTGCGTCGCCATCTGCGAAGGGCACGCGCCGGAAGATTCGATGCGGGAGCAGTGGGATCTTCCGGGGCTTCGGGCCGCGCTGGAGGCCGAGCTGGCGCTGGAGGAGGAGAGCTGGGATTGGCTGGCGGATGCGGAGTCGGCCCGGGAGATCAGGGAGAGGGCCCTGAGGATGACCAAAGAAGCTTGGCGCCAAAGAAGGGAGGCCCTCGGGGAATCCGCCGATGCCCTGGAGAAGGGCGAGGTGCTGGCGATTCTCGATGAATCCTGGCAAGCCCATTTGACGCAATTGCAAGGGCTGATGGAGGGGATCCATCTGCGGGCCTACGCGCAAAAGGACCCGCTGCAAGAATACAAGAAAGACGCCTTCCGGCTTTTCGGCGAGATGCGCGAGGAGATGGCGTTGCTGGCGGGGGCCGCGCTGATGCGCATGCGCCCATTCGCGAGCGTCGCCATCGATCTGGGCGAGGCGGAGTGGGGATCCGCCATCGAGGAGCCCAGCGATCCGCCGATCGAGCCGCAAAGGGATCTTTAGATTAAGTGCTCGGCTAGCTTTAGATTCCGCGGGCGGGTTTGCGGCGATAAGGCAGATTATCGGGGCCGATCTCCTCGATGATTCGGATCGACTCGTATTCCGCCAGCAGCGAAAGGTCGCGAGTCCGGATGGCGTAGTCCAGAAACGCGTCCAGCGCGATAGAGCCGGAGCCCGAGCAAGTTTCGCAGCACATGTCGGCCAGGTCCGGGCTGCCGCAACATCCGCCATCGCCCAAGCGGCCGCAGCAGACGAACTCGGCGGTGTGGCCGAGGCCGGAGCAGGCGGGGCATTGGCAAAGCGGCATGGCGGACCTCAAAAACGCGATGGGTCCAAGAATAGCACAAAGCCAGGTTTTGCGCTTATTTTTTTAAGGGGTGAATTTCTTGGGAGGGGCGGAGAAGGAGGATTCCGGCAGGGCGAAGGAAGCGGAGGCCCCCTCGGAAAGCCCCAGGCGCTTGCGGATGCTGTCGGCCTCTTTTTTCCTCAGGTAATCCCAATGCTTTTCTTCGTAGACCACGGAGGTTCCCGGAGCGATCGTCGCGCCTTTCGGGACGGGATAGTAGGCTCGGCAAAGCCAGATTTCCGGGCTGGGGAATGGCTGGATGGCCTCGATGCGGGCCAAGGCCTCGGCCGTGGCGGCTTTGACTTTTCCCGGATTGACGCGGGACACGTTTTGGGCGCTTTGGTATTTCTCGGAGAGCTGGGCAACAATCCGCTGGGGCTGCTGGACGCAAATGGGAGATTCGCGCCAAATTCCGATGAGGCCCGAGAAAAGCCAGACCATGGATTCATAGGGCTTGACGATGGCGAGGCGGTTGGAGAGCTCCCACATGGGGAGGATATGCCCTTCGCGAGAGCGAGCCTCCAGCCAGAGCAGAAGCTTGGGGTCATTGGGGAGCTTCTCGATGGAGGCGATAGCAGCGGCCGGCCCGTGCTCCCGAAAAATGCGATTCAGCTTTGCGATTTCAGAATCCGGCAGGATGCTCGTCGCCAAAAGCATCTGCTCTTTGCTCGCCAAATCCGAGAATTTAAGCTTCCGGCCGGAATCTGAGTCGATCGCCTCGAAATCCGTGCTGACGGCGCTGCCCGGGGTTGCCGCATGGGCGAGGGGGCAAGCGAAAGCGAAGGCCCCTGCGACGGAGAGGATCCCCAAAAAACGGCGGGAGAAGAGAAAAGAAACGGCGCTCATGGGGAAAGGCTAGCAGTCCGAAAGAAAACTGCAACTCCGAGCGAAGCCAATTCCGCGGCGCTCACGGGGAAGGGGTTTTGCGATCCGGATCGACGGGCTCGAGCTTCGCGTATTTGACGATCAGCTGCTTGCGGCCGTGCTCCTCGAAATCGATCTCCACCGCCTCATCGGCGCTGCCGGTCGCGATTTTTCGGCGAATCTGGCCCAAGCCGAATTTCGCATGGCGAACCAGGCGTCCGGGGGCTAGCGGATCATTCGGATCGGCGGCGCGGGACGGGGCCTGAAATGAGGAGCCGGCGGAGCGCTGCGGCTGGCGGGATTCCCGGCGAGCCGAATAGGCGGAGGCATATGAGGAGGAATAGGAAGAGGAAGGTTTTGAAGAGGACCAGGAGCCGACATTGCGCGTCGGGGAGGAGAGGCGATGAAGGAGCTCTTCGGGAATCTCATCCAAAAAGCGAGACGGCAAGTTGGCCTCGGTTTTTCCGTAAAGGGAGCGCTCGCGAGCGCGGGTAATCGTCAGTCCCTTGCGCGCCCGGGTGATGGCGACATACATCAGGCGGCGCTCCTCCTCGATGCTATCCGTTTTGGCGAGAGAGTTGGCGTGCGGGAAGATTCCTTCCTCGAGACCAGCGAGAAACACATGGTCAAACTCAAGGCCTTTCGCGGAATGGACCGTCATCATCTGCACGGCGCTCTCGCCCTCTTTGGCCCCATGCTCGCCGGCCTCAAGCGCCGCGTGCGCCAAAAAAGCCTCCAAAGTCGGCGAGTCCGAAATGACATCGCCGGAAAAGGATTTGGCGGCGGAAATGAGCTCTTTGAGGTTTTCGACGCGGTCGGCCCCGTCTTTTTCGGAGTTGTAGAAGGCGATCAGCCCGGATTTCGCGATGGCGCGCTCGACCAGCGAAGGCAAGTCGCCTTTGGCGGCTTCATTCCGGAGCGAGTCGATGAGAGACACGAAGCCCTCGAGCGCTTCGCGGGTCTTGGCCGGCTCGGAGTCTTTGGTCGCGAGGATGGCGTCCCAAACGGAGATTCCCTTGAGGATCGCCTCTTTGGAGAGGCGCTCGAGGGTTTTGGCGCCGATGCCGCGAGCGGGGAAATTGATGATGCGAAGCAAGGCGGAATCATCGGCGCTGTTGGCCGCCAAGCGCAGGTAGCCCATGGCATGCTTGATCTCGGCGCGCTCGAAGAAGCGGAGGCCGCCATGGACCCGATAAGGCAAGCCGGCCTGGAACAGAGCGTGCTCGAGCGCGCGGGATTGCGCGTTGGTGCGATAGAGGAAAGCGATTTGGCTCATGTCCGCGCCTTCTTCGCGCAATTTGGCGGCTTCGGCGGCGAGGAAGGATGCCTCTTCATCGCCGGAGAGCGCCTCTTTGAGATGAAGAAGGCGCCCGTCGCCCTGGCTGGTCCACAGCGTCTTCTCCATGCGCGAGGTGTTGTTGGCGATGACGGCGTTGGCGGCCTTGAGGATGTTTCCGTGGGAGCGGTAATTCTGCTCGAGGCGAATGACATGGTCGCCCACGCCGAAATCCTCGATGAAATGGCGCATGTTTTCAGGGACGGCGCCGCGGAACCCGTAGATGGACTGATCGAGGTCGCCGACGGCGAAGACCGGATTCTCCATGCCGGTGATGAGCTTCAGCCAGCGATATTGGAGCTTGTTGGTGTCCTGGAACTCATCGACGAGCACTTGGCGAAATTGCTCCTGAGCCCAAAATCGAATGTCTTCGTTGTCCTGCAGAAGCTCGACGGTTTTGAGCATCAGCTCCGGGAAGTCGACGGCGCCTTCCTGCTGCAGCTGCGCCTCATACGCCTCAAAGACTTCCTTGAGGAAGAGCTCGCGAGAGCTGTCGGCCCGGACGCGTTGGGGGCGGATGCCCTGCTCTTTGCGGGAGGCGATGAAGGCATAGGCCTCCTTGGAGGGGAGGCGCTCCTCGGACCAGCCATGATCCTTGTAAAGGCGCTTCAGAAGGGATTTGGAGTCGTCGGTGTCCAAAATCTGGAAACCGGAGGGGAGACCCGCTGCCTTGTGGAATCGGCGGAGGAATCGATTGCAGAGCCCATGGAAAGTCCCGACCCACATGCCGCGGGGATCCGTTCCGGTTTTCTCGAGGCGCTCGGCCATCTCGCGAGCGGCCTTGTTGGTGAAAGTCACCGCCATGATCTGGCTCGGGGGAACCTGGAGATTATGGATCAGATAAGCGATGCGGGAGGTCAGAACCTTGGTTTTCCCGGAGCCGGCGCCGGCCACAACCAGGGCGCTGGCGGAGGGGAGGCGAACGGCCTGATCCTGGCGCTCGTTGAGCCCGGCAAGCCAGGCGGGTTGAGTCATGGAAGAATTTTGCGCGGTCATAGGGGGGTCCTGAGCATAGCGGAGGTCTTCCGCTTCGTGTTTTTTTGGGGTAGCTTACAATTTTGCGAAAGCGAAATTATAGCGCATTTCGCGCCGCGGCGCGGAATTTTCGGAGAGACGATGAAAATCGAGGCGTGGAACTACCTGACGCGAGGCTGGGATCGCAGAGAGAGCGAGCAGCGCCGCATCGACGAGGCCGCGGGCGTTTTGTTCGAGGCGGTGGCGCGCAACGATTGGATGGCCGTGAGCAAGCTCATCGAAAAAGGATGCTCGGCGAATATGCTGCTGGGGCAGCGCTCGCCGCTGATGGTGGCGGCGGAATACGGCGCGGTGGAGACGGCCAGGCTGCTGCTGGCGACGGGGGCGAGCCTGGGAAGCCAGGATGAGATCGGAAGGGATGCCTTGATGCACGCAGTGGAGAATCGCCAGGACGCGCTGGTCGATTTGCTCCTGGACAGCGGAGCGCCGATCAAGAGGATGGCGCAGGACAATGCGACCGCGCTGATCCAGGCGGCGAAATTCTCCAATGTCCATGCGACCAGGGCCCTGGTGAAATACAGCAAAAATCTCGTCGACATGTATGACCGAATGGGGCGCACCCCATTGTGGCATGTCCTGTCGAAAGAAAGCCTCTCCGACGAAGACAATGAAATCGCGAGAATTCTGATCGATTCCGGGGCAGACCCGGGGGTGGTGGATTTCGAGGGAGTCTCGCCTCGGGATGCGGCCAGAACAGAGGCGGCCCAATCGCTCGCGGAGAGGGCGGATCTGGCCCGAGGGATGGATGCCGGGGCGGAGCCGCCCGACGAGCCGGAAGCGCCAAAGCGCGGAAGGCGAATGGGGCTCTGAGCGGAGAGCGGCCCAAAAGATTTTCGCCGCCGCCGGGGCCGGCGCGTGGCTTTTTTCCAAAGCAGGCGCTATCCTTCCCCCAAAGCGGGCGAACAGCGCGGAGGAGAAAATATGAGTTCAAACCAGCCTTGGAGCAAAATCCAAGAGAGGCTCATGAAATGGCAAGCGAACCCGTCCGCCTGGGAGCTCAGGAAAATCCTCTCCGACTCGGAGCACTTTCGGGAGATCGCGATTTTCGCGGCCCGCAGAGCAAAAAACCGAAAGCCGGGGGTCACCTGGCAAGATTGGTGGGGTTTTTATCTGGAGAAGATGCCAGAAAAAGAAGCGATCCAGCTTCTGCTGGATGTGTGGAACAAAGACGTGAAGGCATTTTTGGCGAAATCGTCCCGCCAGCAAGCCAACCAGATCATCGAAGGCCTGTCGGAGTATTTGCGGGAGTTTCCAGAAACGCGGATCGACCTGCGGCTGTTCGGCGCGGAAGGAAAAGGATCCGCCGGAGCCGATGGGCTGCGCTCGCCGGAAGCGGAAAGCGGCCCTCGAGAAGACGGGGACCCGAAAGAATAGCTCGCGCCAGGAGCAGGCCGGCGGAATCCTCTAGCCCAAAGACGGCGAATAAGGGTTTGGCTGGCGAGTATTGACCATGAAGAGTAATTAGATTATTCTGTGGCGGCGTTGGGTCTTCGGATCTTGCGCGTTTTTTTGTCGCGGGATTTCCCTCGGCAGCTTACTAACCAGACAGGAGCAGCCCATGCGGTGGTATATCATTCACACGACGCCAGGATACGAGAACAAGGTGAACGAGCGGATTCGCGCTCGCGCCGAGGCGGCTGGGCTCGCCGAGAAGGTCGGGCAAATCCTGATCCCCTCCGAAGAGGTCCAGGAAATGAAGGGCGGCCAGAAAAAAACGACGGTGCGGCGCCTGTTCCCGGGATACGTGTTCCTGGAGCTGGAGTTCGATGACGCGGTCTGGCATCTGGTGCGCAAGACGGCGAACGTGACCGGTTTCGTGGGCGGCAGCGAGAATCGCCCCTCGCCGATGCGGGATGCGGAAATCAAATCGATTTTCGACAAGATCACCGAAAGCAAGGAGCGCCCGGCGCCGAAGACGATTTACCAGATCGGCGAATCGGTGCGGCTGATCGATGGGCCGTTCAAGGATTTCAACGGAACGATTCAGTCCGTGGATTACGACAAGGGGCGGATTCGAGTTTCCGTGACGGTGTTCGGACGGGAAACGCCGGTGGACATCCAATTCGGAGACATCGAAAAGGTCGTTTGAGGCTGGCTGTCCGCGGACAAGAATTGCGAATCGAAATGGCCCCGATTTTTCGGGGCCATTTTTTTGCGATGCGGATTTGCGGCGAGCGTTTCGCGAAAAGACGGCGGATTTTCAGAAAAACCAAAAAGTTGCCGATGGATGGCTTTTCGGATATAGAGTCGGATCCTCAGGAAAGCGCACGGAGCGATAGAGATGAAACGGATTCAGGCAAAAAAGAGAGGCAAAGAGCTCGCGATGGCGGCGGCGCTGCTTCTGTGGAGCGCGGGAGCCCAGGCCAGCTGGATGAACCTGCTGCTTCCGCTGGCCCAGGGGCTGTCCCTGAAGATCATGGAGAACTCTGTTCAGCAAGAGGAGGCCCGGCGCGGAATCGGCAAATTCGCCGAGGGGGAAAAGATGCGGATGATCGAGCCGGAATATCTGCTGGATCTGGATGCCGCAGTGATCCAGGCCTTCCCAAGCCTGGATGCCCGGGAAGCGGTGGATCTGAAGCTGGAGATCGCCGGGTGGGTTCGGGAGCAGCCGCCGGAAGCCCAAGCGGGGCTGCTTAGCGCTCTCAAGGAGGATCTCGAGAGGATTCGCCTCCAGCGCGAGAGGATCGGAGCGAGATCTCCGCTGGAGCGGGTGCAGAGCGCTTCCCGAAGCGGGAGCCAATGCCAGAATCTGGGCGAAGAGGAGGCCCGGCGCAGCCTGGCGCTGCTCGAGTCCAAGCTGTCGCCATGGCCGGAGGACGCCTCCCGGGCGTGGAGCCAAAGCTGCAGGGAAATCCTGGGGAAATAATTCCGGGGCGGGATTCCGCGAAGAGGCTATCCGTTGGTTTGGCTCTTCTGGCGAGCGGCCCAAACGCGAAGCTGAATCAAATCGGTCCGCTCAAGCCCGGGAATGCCGCGGGCTAGGGACAGAAGGCGCGCGGGCGACTTGTCGGATCCCTTGTCAGACCGGAGGAGCTCCGGCATGCGGGAATCCAGCAGGGATTGCTCGCTGGAGATCGCCAGCAGCGAGGGATCCAGCAGGCGCTCCTGCAATGCGAGCAAGGCGATCCGCTCGGCGTCGCGCGGGGAAATGCCGGCCTCGGAGGCCAAGCTGTCGATCCCGGCGTATGGATGGACGGCGAGAGTCTGGGAAATCAGCGAGAATCCGCGAAGATCGCTGGCGGCCTGGGGGCGAGATAGCGGATCCAGGCCCAAGGGAGCGTCTGATGCGGGATCGATAGCCCAAGCGCCGCGCCAGGAGCCCGCGGCGAAAGCGGCGATGGGAAGCTCGGGCGAGCCCGAGCGAAGCAAGGTCAGGCACCCGCTCTCGACGCGAAACGCGTCGGCCAAAAAGCGAAGCTCCGCCTCTTGGCCGCTGTCCAAAATGACTTGGACCGCAATGGAGCGGAAAACGGGGGAGCCGGATTTCCCGCTCCCCTCCTCCCCTAGCTGTTCAGTTTCGAGGGACATTCCGATCTCACTGGGCGTCGACTTCGCCAAGGACCTGGGTCGCCAAGCCCAAAAGATTCTCTTCGCCGCGGATGATGCCGCCTTTTTCCTGCTCGCGCATGACCAGGCTGACAATGCGGTTGACGTCGCCGGGCTTGATGCCGAGGCGATCGGCGATGGCTTTGGTGTCGTCGCGGATCGCTTCCTGATCCAGCTTGAGCTGATTCTTGTTCTGAACCAGGCCGAGAATCATTTTTTTGTGCTCATCGGTGAGGGTGCGCAAAGGCTCGCCGTCTCCGGATTTTCCGACAGCGGTGGACAGGATGTCGTCGAGGGTTTGCTCGTTCTTTTTGGGCATGCGGTTCTCCAGCGAATAGTATCGAATGATATGGCAAATGGGCTCCCCGAAGGGAGCAGAGAAAGGAATACAAAATAAAAGGAAGAAAAGCAAGTTTCTGGCGGGGCGGGAGCCCGCGCGACGCGAGGAAGTTTCCCGGGGGAAGAATTGCGGGTATGATAGTCGGAAAGCTTTTCATCCAGGAGATGGCGATGTTCGATCTATACCGGAATCCCGAAACGACAAAAAACAGCGACTTTCATCAGGCTTGCCTCCGGGGGGACACGATGGCCGCCGAGCGGCTCCTCGACGAGGGCGCGGAGATCGATTGCGTCCAGAGCGATCTGCCCGCGCTCTTGGCGGCCGTGGCGGGCAAGCATTGGGATACGGCGAAAATGCTGCTGGACCGCGGGGCGGAGCCCAATTGCATGAATCTGCACGGCTGGTCGCCGCTGCACGCGGCGGCGGCCGCGGGCCACGAGGAGATGATCAGCCGCATGATCGGAGCCGGGGCGTTCGTCAATCGCAGAGATGGGCATGGCGAGACCGCTCTCTATGAGGCCGCCAAGGCGAATCGTCTGGAGGCCGTTCGGCTGCTGCTCTCGCTCGGAGGGGATCCGGACATCGGGAACAAAAAGGGGGACACCCCGCTGCACTGGGCATCCAGGCACGAAAGCGAAGAGATGGCCAATGACTTGCTGGCCAAGGGGGCCCGCGCCTCTCGAGAGAATCGCGAAGGGGAAACGCCGGTGACGCTCGCGCCGGAGAGCCTGCGGGCGGTTCTGGAGAGGGCGGATCTGGCCAGAAGCGTGGAGGAGGCGATCGAGGCCGCGACCCCCAAAGCGCCGGAAAATGAAGGGGAGGCCGCGCCAGCGCCGACGGCGGACACCCGAAAGAGATCGATCCGAAAGGTTTAGCCGATCGCCAGGAACGCCGAGCCGCTCAAGAAGCCCCTCTGGAAAAAGAGGGGCTTCTTGACTTTGATTGTTTTTTAAAGTAATAATTTTGGCTCTGGAAAATAAGAGAGGCAAGACATGCGCTACGGAAAATTTCTCGGATCCATTGGAGTGATCGCGGCTCTGGTGCTTGGGGGCTGCTCGAAGGAAGAGGCTGCGGCGCCGAAAGCCGATCCAGCGGCGGGAGCCGGGCAGCCGGCGCAGATGGAGCGCTACCAGGAAGGCCGAGAATACAGCCGGCTGCCCAAGCGAATCGGAGGGGAGCCAGAAGCCGGAAAGTTGGAGATTGTGGAGTTCTTTTTCTACAAATGCCCGCATTGCTACCGGCTTCAGAAGCCGCTGGGCGAGTGGGTTGGCTCGATGGGCCCCCGGGTGAAGAGAACGATCCGCCCGGCGGTGTTCTCCGAGCGCTGGGAGCCGATGGCGAAGGCGTTTCACGCGATGGAGGCCGCCGGATTCGACGAGGGGCTGCATCAGGCGATTTTTCGGGAAATCCACGAAAAAGGCGTCGATCTGGATGAGGCCGGGAAGCTATTCGCCCTGGTGGAGCGCGTGAAGGGGCCGGCCTATCGGGACGCGTTCGAGAAAGCCTATGGATCGCCGAAAATGGCGGAGCTGATTCGCCAGGATGCCGAGGCCGGGAAGGCGGCGATGCTGGAGGGGACGCCGACGGTGATCGTCAATGGGGTGTTCACACTCAATTCCGCCACCGCCGGCGGCGAGGATCAGATGGTTCCGGTGCTGTCTTTTCTCGCGCAGAAAGCGATGATGGGGCAGCTGCGCTAATCTGCCAGGAAGCGTTCCGCCGAATGAAAGATAGCCCTATTCTTAGCTAGCCGAGCACTTCATCTGTTGAAAATTTCCCAACAGACGGATCCGTTCGGGGGCGGCTAGCCCCCCTCGCCGCCCTTCCCCTGCCCTCGGATCCCGAAGATCCGGGGGAGGGCGGA
>VFQM010000182.1_pt1 | contig 78518 bp, 73 predicted proteins | sample 3512391 | NCBI WGS metagenome assembly VFQM01 (sample SAMN10412369, study PRJNA504923) | tailings metagenome | isolation source: Replicate 1 from Balatoc abandoned mine | place: Philippines | reverse complement strand
GATCTTCCAGCGACAGGTAGAAGCGCGAGGAGCCGGGGTCGCCCTGGCGGCCGGAACGGCCGCGCAGCTGGTTGTCCACGCGCCGCGATTCGTGGCGCTCGGTGCCGATGATGTGCAGGCCGCCGGCCGTCAGCACCTGTTCGTGCACCTGCTGCCATTCGGACTTGACCTGCTGCTTGCGCGCATCCTTTTCGGCATCGGCCAGCGACTCGTCGGCGTCGATGGCGTCGATCTCCTTCTGGACGCTGCCGCCCAGCACGATGTCGGTGCCGCGGCCGGCCATGTTGGTGGCGATGGTGATCGCGCCCGGGCGGCCGGCCTGCGCCACCACCTCGGCTTCGCGCGCGTGCTGCTTGGCGTTCAGCACCTCGTGCTGCAGGCCCGCCCTGGTCAGCAGTTCCGACAGATGTTCGTTGATCTCGATGGAAGTCGTGCCCACCAGCACCGGCTGTCCGCGTTCCTGGCAATCGCGAATGTCCTTGATCACCGCCGCGTACTTGTCCTCGGTGGTGAGGAACACCTGGTCGTGCATGTCCTTGCGGATCATGGGGCGATGCGTCGGGATCACCACGGTTTCCAGATTGTAGATCTGCTGGAACTCGTAGGCTTCGGTATCCGCCGTGCCGGTCATGCCGGACAGCTTGGCGTACATGCGGAAGTAGTTCTGGAAGGTGATCGAGGCCAGGGTCTGGTTTTCCTTCTGGATCGCCACGCCTTCCTTGGCCTCGACCGCCTGGTGCAGGCCTTCTGACCAGCGCCGGCCGGACATCAGCCGCCCGGTGAACTCGTCGACGATCACCACTTCGCCGTTCTGCACCACGTAATGCTGGTCGCGGTGATAGACGGCATGCGCGCGCAGCGCGGCATTGATGTGGTGCATGAGGCGGATGTTGCTGGCGTCGTACAGGCTGCTGCCTTCGGGCAGCAAGCCCATTTCGATCAGCAGGGCCTCGATCTTCTCGTGCCCGGTTTCCGAAATCAGCACCGTATGCGCCTTTTCGTCGACCCAGAAGTCGCCGGTGCCCTTCTCTTCTTCCTGCCTCTGCAGGTGTGCGGGGATGGCGTTGACCGCCAGGTACAGGTCGGTATTGTCCTCGGCCTGGCCGGAGATGATGAGCGGCGTGCGCGCCTCGTCGATGAGGATGGAGTCCACCTCGTCGACGATGGCGAAGTTGAGGCTGCGCTGCACCTTTTCCGACATCTGGAACACCATGTTGTCGCGCAGGTAGTCGAAGCCGAATTCGTTGTTGGTGCCGTAGGTGATGTCGGCGGCATAGGCGACCTGCTTCTGCTCGTGCGACATCTGCGAGAGGTTCACCCCCGTGCTCAGGCCGAGAAAGCCGTAGAGGCGCCCCATCCAGCCGGCGTCGCGGCTGGCCAGGTAATCGTTCACCGTGACCACGTGCACGCCCTTGCCCGACAGCGCGTTGAGATAGGCCGGCAGCGTCGCCATCAGGGTCTTGCCCTCGCCGGTGCGCATCTCGGAAATCTTGCCGCCGTGCAGCACCATGCCGCCCACCATCTGCACGTCGAAATGGCGCATGCCCAGTGCACGCCGGCCGCCCTCGCGCACCACGGCGAAGGCTTCGGGCAGCAACTGGTCGAGGGTTTCGCCCTTGGCCAGACGCTCGCGGAACTCGTCGGTCTTGCCGCGCAGTTCAGCGTCGGTCAATTTCTCCATGGCCGGCTCGAGCGCATTGATCGCTCGCACCTTCTGCATGTATTGTTTGATCAGCCGCTCGTTGCGGCTGCCGAAGAATTTCTTGAAAACGTTTTGCAGCATGGGAAGCGGAATGCCCCGAAAAGTGCCAGTAAATCAGTGGATTTTATCACAGCGCATGTTGCCGCCCGGTGAAGGTGCAGCCTGATGGCGGAGCGCCTGGGCAATCTGCTGTCGAACCTGCCCGCAGTGCGGCAGGCGCTGGCGCTGTCTTCCCTGCAAAGGCAATTCGACGCCGTCCTGCCCGCCCGCTTTCGCGAGGACGCCCGCGTCGTCGCGCTGGATGACGGGGAACTGCGGGTATTGTGCAGCAATGGCGCGGTTGCCAGCCGCCTGCGCCTGGAGTCGCAGAATCTCGCCGCTGCGCTGCAGCAGCGCGGCCTGCCCGTGCGGCGCGTCAGCTTCAAGGTGCAGCCCGCCACCGTGCGCCGCGCGCCTGCCGTGCGCCAAAAGCCGCCCCTGCCCGCGGCTGCCCGGCAGGCCCTGGAGTCAGCCGCCACGGAACTGGAGGAAGGCGAAGTGAAGGCCGCCCTGCAAAACCTGCTCAGGCACCATTCGTCGGACTAGCGTCCGCCGCGCTGCTCCCAACTGCGTACGCCCTGTTCCTGACCGCGATAAGTCTGGTTGGCCGGCTTGCCGGGCAGCGGCTGGGTACGTCCTGACTGCGCGGGTTCGGCGCGTACCGGAGCGGCCTGGGCCGGCGGGCGTTGCACGCCGGGCGGCGGCGCAGCCGGCGTTGGTGACGACTGGGCCCGCGGCTGCGGCGGCTTGGCCGCCGGCACGGGCGGAGGGGTGCGCTGGGCAGCGCCTGGCTGCTGTGCAGGCACAGGCCTTGGCGACTGCACGGGCGGCGGTGTCCTGGCAGCCGGCTGCCACGCCGGGGTCGGCGTGCTTGCCGCCGGGCGGGCGGGCGATGCCGGCGATGCCATCTCACGCAGGCGCGGCGGCTGCGGCGGCGGCAGGCGCTCGGGGCCGGCATCGGCGCCGAATGGCGGCCGCTGCACCGGCTGCTGCCTCGCGTCTCCCTGGCCGGGCGGCTTGACGTACTTGACCGCTGGCGCGGCCTGCGGCCCCTGCGTGCGCGGCCGCTCAGGCTGCCAGGGCAGGGTTTTCTCGCGCGGCGGCCGTGTCGCCACTGCCGGACGCGACGTTGCCTCGCGCGGCGGCGGCGCGGCCCTGGGCGCACCGCCGAACAGGCTTTCGCGCGCGGGCTTGACCGGCATTTCGCCGCGCACCGGCACGAACGTTTCCTGGTGCAGGCGTGTTTCCGCCACAGCCCGCACCGGTGCGCGGCCGAGCTTGTCGGCCGGCGCCGTGAGGATGGCGCGCGGCTGCCGCGCATTGTGGTAATGGATTTCGTTGACGTTGATGACGGTGGTCTGCTTGATCACCACGTTATTGACCACGCGCGGCCCGCCCCAGCCGGCCCAGCGCGGATGCCAGCGATGGCGCTGGTGTCCCCACCAGGGCAGTACCGGTTCGCCCCAGGAGAGCGCCACCCACCACAGCCCGGGCAATCCGGTACTGACGCGCACCGAAACATCGTGGCCGCGCACCAGGAAGGCCACCAGCGCCGGCGCATACACCGAGCGCCTCACCACCGGCCCCGGCGCCCATGCCCAGTAGCCGCCGATGTGGACCCAGCGTCCGTAATGGAAAGGCGCCCAGCCCCAGGGCGCATCGTCGATCCAGGTCCATTCGTAGTAGGGATCCCACACCCAGGCGCCCATGCTGTAGGGTGCCCAGCCGGCGGTCACGCTGCGCGGAATCCACACCGGGCCGTAGTCGGGCAGCACGCGCCAGTAGCCGTAATGGTCGAGGTCTTCGGCGCCATAGACATCCGGCGGCAGGTAACGCGCACTGACCGATTCACCGATCCGGTCGCTGCGCTCGTTGTTCCAGCGATCCCAAGCATCTTCAGGGGGTGCAGCGTAAGTGGCCACTTGCACCGCAGTGCCGGCGGCGACCACGATTTCCTCGGAAGGATAGATGTCGAGTGAACGCCCGTCGGCCGTGGTCAGGGTCGCGCGGCCGCCGCGCCGGGTAATGAAGCGGGTTTCACGGCTGCCCACTTCCACCCGGTAGTAGCCGGGCTGCTCGATGACGAAGGCGCCGTCCGGCGTGCTGACTTCGACGCCGTCGCCCACCGCCATGCTGCGAATGTCGAACGAGGCCAGGCCGCGCGCGACCTTGAACTGGATGTAACGCTCTTCCTGATTGAGCAGCGACAATTCCGTGTTCTCGTCCGCGCGCACGAAGCTGCGGCTGTCGAACTGGACCTCGAAGTTCGAGTTCGCCCCGGCATAAAGCGCGTCGCCTTGCGCCAGCGGCAGGTTGCGGCGGGCGACGACCCAGTCGTCCGCCCCCTCCCGCCAGTACGACACCTGGCCGTCGATGAAGCCCAAGCGCGGCGGAGTGGGTGCGCGGAAATCCGCTTCGTCGTCCCATGCCTGCGCCGCCGGACCCATCAGGACCAACAGCATCAGAACAGGAAAAAGCAGAAAATGGCGCAGGCTGATCATGGCCCCTCCGGATGTCAGGTCACAGGCTCGAACGGGGAGCACGGCAAGTCCGCCCCCACCGAATCAATATAGACCCGCGCACGGGTACGGGGTTCAGGCTGCGATGCAGCCGGCTAGCGAAGGATCAGGCGCTCGGCCACGAAAACCAGCGCCACCACCACGCCCAGCACGATGAGGAAACGCACGATGCGGCCGGCGATGCGCAGGTATTTCCTGTCCTTGGTGAACATCCATGTCAGGGCCAGCCCGGCAAGGATGATCAGCGCAAGGACCAGGATCAGCCGGAAAACCATCAGGCGGCCTGCGGATAAAAGTGCGCCACGGCCTCGGGCGCATCGCTGTCGTTTTCGAAAGTCACCAGTTCCCAGGCCGACTGCTTTTCCATCAGCGCGCGCAGCAGCTGGTTGTTGAGGGCGTGCCCGGATTTGTGCGCTTCCAGGCGGCCGATGATGGGCTTGCCGATCATGTAGAAATCGCCGATGGCATCCAGCACCTTGTGCTTGACGAACTCGTCGTCGTACCTGAGGCCGTCGGCATTGAGGATGCGGTACTCGTCCATGACGATGGCGTTGTCGAGCGAGCCGCCAAGGGCGAGGTTGTTGTTGCGCAGCATTTCCACCTCGTGCATGAAGCCGAAGGTGCGCGCCCGCGCGACTTCGCGGATGTAGGACGTGTTGTCGAAATCCACGCTCACCACCTGGCCGGACTGCTCGAACACGGGGTGGTCGAAGTCGATGGTGAAGTCGATGCGGAAGCCGTCATGGGGGCTGAGCCTGACCCACTTGTCGCCTTCCTTCACTTCGATCGGTTCGCGGATGCGCACGAACTGCTTGGGCGCGTTCAGCTCCTCGATGCCGGCCGACTGCAGCAGGAACACGAAGGGTGCGGCGGAGCCGTCGAGGATGGGCACCTCGGGGCCGGTGAGGTCGATCACGATGTTGTCGATGCCGAGTCCGGCCAGCGCCGACATCAGGTGCTCGACCGTGGCGACCTTGGCCTTGTCCACGGTCAGCGCCGAGCACAGGCGCGTGTCGGTGACCTTGTACGGATCCACCGGAATATCCACCGGCGGATCGAGGTCGACGCGGCGGAACAGGATGCCGGTACCGGCCGCCGCCGGCCGCAGGGTCATCTCGACCTTGACGCCGGAATGCAGTCCCACGCCAGTGGTCCTGACCTGGCTTTTGAGCGTGCGCTGTTTGATCATGTCCTCGATTGGCCAACTTGTTGTTTGAGAATGGATTTTAACTGCAACGGGGGCCGCGGGCGAGGATTTGGGGACTGGAGCTTGCACGATGCCCGAAGCAGACCAGCCCGACGGTCGCGTCGGCCCCTACGTGCGCGACGAACCCGCTGGCGACCGGCTTGCCGGAAACGATGCCAGCGCCTAAGTTGAAAGCATCGAAAAGGAGCCGTCATGATGTTCGCCAATCGCCAGGATGCGGGACGCCAGCTCGCCAGGGCCCTGTCGGCCTACCAGGGCCGGCATCCGCTCATCCTCGCCATCCCGCGCGGCGCCGTGCCGATGGGCAAGACCATCGCCGAACTGCTGGAAGGCGAACTCGACGTGGTGCTGGTGCGCAAGCTGACCTCGCCCTACAGCAGCGAGTTCGCGCTGGGCGCGATCGACGAGTCGGGCTGGGCCTACATCGCCGATCATGCCGCTTCCGCCGGCGGCACGCCGGAATACATGGAACGCGAAAAGCAGCGCCAGATGACGACGCTGAGGGAACGGCGCGCGCAGTACACGCCGCTGCGCCCACCCGTCGATCCCGCAGGGCGCGTCGTCATCATCATCGACGACGGACTCGCCACCGGCAGCACCATGATCGCGGCACTGCACGCCACCCGCGCCAAGCATCCGGCCCGCCTCGTCTGCGCGGTACCGGTGTCGCCGCCCGAAACGCTGGAAACAATCCGTCCGCTGTGCGACGAGCTGGTGTGTCTCTTCGCGCCGGCGGATTTCCGCGCCGTGGGCCAGTTCTATCAGGACTTCAACCAGGTGTCGGACGACGAAGTGATCGATATCCTCAGACACTCATCTGCCACCTGAGTGGCTATTTATGATGTCCTGAATGGTCGCCATTTCAAACGCGACATCCCAACACCACGCACCAAACCCGCCTTTGGTGTTGACTCCCTGCACCCAGGCATCCAGCGCCTGCCGTTTAGCCTTGTTCTGAGAACTGTCTTCGCCCTTGATTTCAAGTATCAAGGTCTTGCCGTTTGCCAGTCGCACGAGTAAATCCGGCACGAAGCGGCGGCGCGCGCCATTCCACAGGTAATGCACCTGAAAACCCAAGTGGTCATTCTTGGCATAGGCCAGCACCTGTCCGCTCTGCTCCAGCACATTGGCGGCATGCGCCTCCCAGGCCGAATCGGCCACCACATGGCTGATTTGTGACTTTTGCGCAGGCTGGCAGGGTTTGGTGGTGTACCAGGCGCGCATGGCACGGGTCGTACCGATGGGAAACTCCTCGTCGAATACCGGCTCGATTCGCTCCAGGTTTTGCTCGGTCAGGCGCTGCACCAGATGACCGACCACTGCGTTCATGTTGAGGGCGACGAGAATGCGCTTCCGCAGCGGATCCTGGTGGAACAGCGAAGGAATGTCCAGCTTGTCCGATGCGAGAAACTGCTCAACCAAACGAATCAGTTGCATGGCAAGGTAATCGCGCTCGCCGGTAAATCGCCTCTGCATTTCATCGAACGCCTGGCGGGCCGCCTTGAAAATCAGCCTTTGCTGGCGAAATTCCTCGGGCAACTGCCCCAGATCAATCGCCTTGATCTGGTCCCATGCCGTTGCACCGCCAATGGCCGGCGCAATCTCGGCCACCAGGGGCGTATGCGCCGGGTCGAGCCGCAAGGGCTCGACCGTGCTCCAGTCAATCGACAGCACGGGCTGCACCACCGTATCGACCCGCAGCACGTTGGGCCAGCGGATTTCCAGATGATTCCGCTCAGGCAGCGACTCGATCTGGGTGCTTGGCCTGGGCGGCGGCGGCGGCTCGCCGCCCTCGCTCACGTCCTGGAAAATCGACAGCGGCACGCCGAAGATGTTTACATATTCAGGCTTGAAAAGCTGCCGCTCCACGCCATCGGGGCCGACTACCGGCTCCGTGTCGTAGCCCACGCGGCGCAGCCCCCGGCCGATGACCTGCTCGCACAGCAACTGGCTGGTGAAGGCACGCAGGCCCATGATGTGCGTCACGTTCTTCGCGTCCCAACCTTCCGATAGCATTGCCACCGAAATGACGCTCTGCAAATCCTGACCAGCCTGCCCGCGCTTGCCGACGTTGTCCACAATTTCCCGCAACAGTTCTTCCTTCTTCAGGCCAAGCAATCGCTGCTTACGGTCATCTGGGATCAATGCTGCCTCAACAATCATACGCAGCCGCGCCTCGTAATCTTTGTCAGTACCGGAGGATTCGCCGATCTCCGCCTTCTCCAGCACCCTGGAATCCACCCGCAAGGTTTTATCAGGGGCATGCATCTCGGGCCAGTGGGCGTCACCGCTACTGAAATAACGCTCGATACGGGCGGCGGTTTCGGTGCGGTTGCAGACTGTCAGCATCACCGGCGGCGAGGTATGGCCGGCTGCCTGCCAGTCTTCAAGCGCCTTGCGCCAATCTGCGCCCAGCAGGGTGTAAGCCTGCCGCACGAGTTGCGGCAAAGGCTCATGCGGCTCGGCGCCCCGGCGATTCAGGTCTTCGGAAACCTCTCTCTCGCGGTAGAGGTGGTACAGCTTGGGGCGCAGTGTTTGTGCATCAGGAATCGCCCCATCGCGCACCACCACGCGCGGTGTTTTGACCAGTCCCGCCTCGATGGCGTCGTTCAAGCCAAAATCCGACATGACCCAGTCGAACAGGCCCTGTTCGGTATTGGCCTTGCCGGTGGGGGCAAACGGCGTGGCCGACAAGTCGAAGCAGCGGTTGATCCGCAGTTCCTTGTGGATGCGGTCCAGCCCCTCGATCCAGCGGGTGGACTCCTCCAAGTCTATCCCCTGTTCTTCCGCCTGCTTCTTGCTGATCTTGATGTCCGCCGGAATGCGGTAGGCGTGATGCGCCTCGTCGTTGATGATGGCGATGTCCTTGTAGCCGGCCAGCTTACCCAGCACCCGCTTCACAAATGCCTTGTCGCTCTCCGCGCCTTTTTTCACCACCGAGCGCTCCGGCTCCTTCAGCGGCATCAGGCTGTGCCAGTTTTCCACCAGCAGTTCAGCCTGATTCAGCTTCTGGCGAAGCGCCTCAGACGGACACAGGCCAAACTCGTCGTAATAATTGGCTGGATTGCCGGGGTACAGCACCTGTAGACGCTCCTTCACCGTCAGCCCGGGCGCCACAATGAAGATCGCGCGGGTGAATTCCTTGTTGCGCTTGGGGTAAGTCAGCGCATTGAGCACCTGCCAGGTGATGATCATCGCCATCACCGCCGTCTTGCCCGTGCCCGTCGCCATCTTGCTGCACATCCGCTCCCAGGGGCCGCCATCGCCCGGCACGAAAATGCCCTGCTTGTAGTCGGGTGCCGCCTCCACGTGCCAAATCAAGGTCTCGATAGCTTCGAGTTGACAGAAATAGAAGGGGTGCTGGCGTGCGCTCTGGTCGTGCCAGTGCGTCAAAAGGCTGCGGGTAATGCTGGTCACGCCGGGGTAATCTGCCGCCCGCCAAGCATCGACACGTTCGCGGATGCGGTTTACCAGTTCCAGCGGCTCAGTCCGGCGAGTGTTGTTGCGGGTGTCAAAAATCTCGTAGCCCGCCGGGCGGCGGCCACTCTCAAGCGTCAGGTTGCCCCGATCCTCGCGCCAGAAAAACTGCGGCGCTTCGTAGGGGGAATTGATGATCAGGGATTTCGATGCCATCATTCACCGCTCTCCACAAACAGAAGCCCTGGAGCGCCATATGCTTGTTGGGGATGATTCGGATCGGACGGATAGCGGTAGACGAGCATACCTTCCGCCACCAATGCCGAGAGATAATCTTTTTGAAGATATTCCGGGTTGCGGTCTGTGATGCGTGCCAATTCGTCGGCACGATAGAACCGGCGTCCGCAAAGGGCCACTAGCATTCGTTTCAGGCGCCCTTTGTCACGACTTCGTTGGCCCAACCCCGCCACTTCCTCGGCAAGCGCTTGGGGCAACTCTGCCAGCAGCGCATCACGGATTGGGTCCGGAGATAAAGCTTCCAGCTCCGGAGATAAGCCCCCAAGCTCCGGAGATAAGCCCCCTGACTGGGGAGATAAGCCATCGCCAAGCAGCAGATCAGTCGGCTCATAGTAGGTAGCCGACCCCTTGCCCTTCTGTTTAAGCAAACCCGCGTCCCGCAGCCGCCGGAGTTTTTGGCTTGCGGCAAGCGTGTCTATCCGGTTGAGTTCCCGAAATCCGGCATTGTCGATGGCGCCAACCTCGCGCACCCAGACAAGCGCCTTGGCTTCCTCGTCGGTAAGCCCCAGGTCGCGGAACCGGCTAAGCCAGGCGATATCCTCCGGCCCGAGGAAGTGGTGGAAAAGATAACGGGACGTGAATTTGTCCTGCGCCCTGTCCGACTCAAAGGTGGGAGGCGTAAGACCCGCCTGTTCCATCATGTCGCGCATGACGCGGATGCCGCTGCCCTTGGTTTCGGCAAACCTGGTTTCATGTAAAACGGCGGCGATTTTCGGATTGCGCGCCAAAGAGCCAGGTTCGCCCAGGTGCTCGGGTGATTTCAGCGAGAAACCGGGGTTGATGATTTCAAGTCGGTTGGCATAGCGAATAACCTGTATGGCACTCTGCACCCGGTAATTCCGGTGCATGACCGCGTTGACGATGGCTTCGCGAATCACGCGCTGCGGAATGCGATAGACATCCTGCCGCTGGAGCTGCCCCTCCGGCAACGAAAAACTTTTGGGCAGGTCATCCATCACCGCCGCCGTTGCGCGGCGGATAAGGCGTATCAGGGGATCGCGCATCTCGATGCTGTCAAAGCGCTTCTCGGGATCGGGAATCCACTCGCGCCCCGACACGCGGATGTAGTCCACCCGCATCATGGGGAAAAACCGGCGCAGCGCAATCGACTTGCCGAACAACAGCAGACCTGCGACCGTCGGCACAAGCCTGCCGTCTTGTTGTCGCATGCAGCCAAGCGCCAAAAGCAGATCCGTATCGCCCCACCTCAATTCCTCGGCATCGGGGTAGGCTTCTTCTCTTGCCTTGCGGTACTCGGCTACCGCGTCAGGATCGATGTCGTCGGGCGTGGCATCGCGCACTACGCTGTAGTCATAGGTCTCGCTTCCCCGCCCCTCATAGAAAACCAGAAGGTCGTCTTCGGTACAGCGCTGGTCGGTCGGTCCGACCCGGCGGAATGCACCCCGAGGCAAACCCTGACCCTTGAAAAAAATTGGCTTCTCGCCTGCCTGCGCCTCCGGCACAAACACCACCAGAACCGTTTTGTCGTCCAGCCGTTCAGCCTGGATGTCCACCCGCACCGGCACATTGAAGTCACCCCGGCACCGGGTGGCGATCTCGCTCGAAAGCTTGTCGGGGTTGTCGATGCCGACAACTTCATAAGTCGGAAACAGCGCCAATTCCTCGCGCGCCACACCCAGCAGCAGATGGCCGCCGCCCAGCCCCGGCTCGTTGGCAAACGCGCAGATCGTTTCCATGACGGAATTGCCGACTTCGGCGGCACGCTTGGCCTCGATGCGTTCATTCTCATCAAGGGTAACAAGGCGTTCGAGCAACTCTTTGGCGGTCATGGGACGTTACGGCTTTCAATCCAGCGCAATCACCTTCAACGACTCAATGCCCCGGTCGTCGATAATTTTCACTGCGATCTTGCGGTTGTCGCCGGCAGCGAAGGGCAGGCTGACGGTGCCATGGAACTGTTCCAGCAGGTCTTCGTTCAACTCGGCCTTGATGTCCTTCTTCAGCTTCTGCCAGCCTTCGCCCTTGCCGGCCATGGGCAGGAACACCTGGCGCGGGAACAGGCTGCGCTCGTCGTAGTCGGTGTCCAGCAGCCACATGGCGATCCTGCCCTTGCCGCCGGAGACCAGTTCGCCCTTGGCGGTATCGAAGTAATCGAAACCATGCACCTCCACGACGTAGGCGCCATCCTTCTGCTTGCGCACTTCCACGTCCGGCTGGCCCATGAGCCAGAAGCTCTGATTCGACGAGCGCGCCTTTTTCAGGTCGTCGGTCAAGAGGTCGATATTCATCTGCGCCTTGAGCGCGGTAATGCCCTTGGTCTGGTCGATGTCCTTGGCCGCCTCGGGGTCGAAGGTAAAGGCGCAGAACACGATCATTTTGGGGCGCGGGAACAGTTCGCCCGCCTCACGCATGGCCATTTCCACCTGACGCTGCTCCAGCGCCGCGTGCTCGGGGCCGAAGCTCACCACCACCCGTTCGCCGGTGTCGAGGTGGCCCGCGCAATGCAGATACTTGGTGTCCGGCAGGGTTTCCAGTTCGGCAAACTTCAACATCTGCCCGCCCTTGCCGCGTATGCCGGTTTTGATCAGCTCGTCGCGCCACGAATGCTGGCGAGCCGACTCCCCGCTGCGGGCGATGCCGGCGTCGGCCTCGCCCGCCACGGTATCGGCTTCGTCCAGCGACTTCACCGACGGGAAAGGCACCGCCTCCACCGAAAACGGGCCGGTAATGCGCAGCTTGCTCTTGTCCGGCTGCGGCTGGTCGTAGAGGATTTCCTGGTCGGCATGGGCGGCAATGGAGGCATCCATCTGCTTCTGCATCGCCTGACGCGCGGCATGGAAGGCGTCGAAGGCCTTGCGGGCCGCGTCGGGCCAGCCGGCGGGGAAGTCGAACGGCACTTCCCATTCCTTGAGCTTCTGCTTCGCTACTTTGTTCAGTTCCGCCAGCGCCGCCTCGATGGCCGGGTGCATGCGCACGTAAATTTCGTCAATGTCCGGATTATTGGCGATGGATTTGAGCGTGACATGCGGCACGGTCTTGTAGATGAAGCCGCCCTTCAAACCCTCGTGCGGATAGCGCAAGGCATAGTAGTCGAAGCTGGCAGTCATGAGCCGCTGCTTGGCGAGCGTCACCGCCACGCGCGAGGTGTCGGTGGTGATCCAGCGCCGGCCCCACTTCTCGGCGACGAAGGCGCTGGTGCCGGAACCGCAGGTGGGGTCCAGCACCAGATCGCCGGGGTCGGTAGTCATGAGGAGGCAGCGTTCTATAGTCTTCGTGTTTGTTTCGACAACATATTCCTTCTTTCGCCCGAAGCCACTTATGGCTGTGTCATCCCATGTAGCACTAATCGGCGAAACAGGGAAATCATTCAAGAATCGCTTAAACCGAAGAGTCTCACCGACCGCCATCAATCTGTTCTGCCTGGCTAGTCTTTCCATGCCCGCTGGAGTGGTTTTCCAATGCGAGTTGACCGGCAACTTGAACTGCCGCCCATTCCACGTGAGTGGCTCAGACGAGTCACCTGATATTCCCTGTGAAGTTATGTTGTCGTGAACAATAAGTTCATAACCGTTCGGGATACTACGTGGGTTAGCCACCTCGGATGCACTCAGGGGTCTCACTTGACCGCTGGGTGCTTGGACCAGGCGATAACGGCCCACATCGTCATCACTGGCCTTGTCGAAAAACAATTGCCGATACTTAATGTGGCCAATGTCTTTTGAATACCAAATAAGATAGTCACTGACAGTTGGCAGCAGCTTAGATGCCTGCCCGCCTGTCGTTCGATAGGCCACTATTTGAACGAAATTCTCCGCTCCAAAGACTTCATCCATGATTTCTCGCACATGGTGTAAGTTCTCATCCGAAATCTGCACAAACACGCTCCCCGACTCGTGCAGCAGCTCCTTCGCCAGCAGCAGCCGGTCGCGCAGGTAGGTGAGGTAGGAGTGGATGCCCAGCTCCCAGGTGTCGCGGAACGCCTTGATCATTTCCGGTTCCTGGGTCAGGTCTTCGTCCTTGCGGTCCTTCACGTCGCGCTTGTTGACGAAAGGCTGGAAGTTGGAACCGTACTTGATGCCGTAGGGCGGGTCGATGTAGATCATCTGCACCTGGCCGGCCATGCTCTCCTTCTGCAGCAGGGAGTTCATCACCAGCAGGCTGTCGCCGGAAACCAGCCGGTTGGACCAGCCTTTTTCGTGCTTGTAGAAATCGACTGCGTCGCGCAGGGGCAGGCTCTCGAAGGGCGCCTCGAACAGGCCGGTCTGGAAGCCGCCGGATGCCTTGCCTGCCGGCTTGGCTGCTTTTTGCTCTTTGCGCAGCGCCGACAGGATGCTCATGGGGTCGATACGCTCATGCACGTGCAGGGAAACCGTGTCCACGTCGAAGCTGGTGCGCTCGGCCTTGCCGGTCCAGTTGAGATAGGGCGCCTGCATGCGCTTCAACTGTTCCAGTGCCGTGCGCGCAGATTGGCTGTCTACGCCGGATGCCAGGCGTTTTCGCAGGTTGCCGATAACTTCCCGAACCGCTGCTTCATCCGAGCCCGCCAATGCGTGGTCCAGCCAGGCGAGGATTTCTTCATCGTGCGCCGACAAGCCGCCCAGGGCATCATCCAGCAGGTTTTCCACTGGCGCGCGCTGGCTGTCGAATTGCAGGGCAGGGTCGATGTGGGGGTCGTAGGCCCACACGGTCTTGGGTTGCTCGGGGTCGGTCTCGGGCGTGACGACGCCCACGTCGGGGTTGTTCTTGCGCTTCTGGTCGTGCCGATAGGACAGGATGGCGGCTTCGTCCGCCTGCGCGGCGGCCTTGCCCTTGCCTCGTGCGGCAGTCTTCCTGGTTGCCTTGCCCTTGCTGAGCGGCAACTCGCCGGCCTGCTGCTGGGGTTTCAGCGCGAAGTCATCGTCCAGATCGCTCTTGTCCGGCATGGCCGGCGGCCTCCCTTGTGCTTGTTATCAACCGAATAATCGCACAATCAGGCGGGGGGGTTGAATATCGCCCTGGTTACGGGAGCAGAATTGCAGGCAAAGCTGCCCGGCCGGTTTTTTTATTTGAAGTTCTTCTCGAACCAGTCCGCCGCCTTCTCCGCCACCTCTTCGAGCGTGCCGGGCTCCTCGAACAGATGGGTGGCGCCGGGCACGATGAGCAGCTGCTTTTCGCAAGCCAGGTCGGCGAAGGCCGCTTCGTTCAAGGTGATGACGCCGAAATCCTGGCCGCCCACCAGCAACAGGGCGGGCGCTTTCACTTTCGCCAGTTCTGCAGGCGAGGCCAGGTCGGGGCGCCCGCCGCGCGACACCACGGCAGCGACGGATTCCTCATGCGCCGCCGCGCGCAAGGCAGCGGCCGCACCGGTGCTGGCGCCGAAATAGCCGACCGGCAAGGCGGCAATATCCGGGGCCTGCTTCACCCAGTGCGCTGCCGCGCGCAGCCGTTCGACCAGCAGGTCGATATCGAAGCGCTTCGAATAATCGCGGTCCTCTTCCGGCGTGAGCAGGTCCATCAGCAGGGTGCCGATGCCATGCTCGCGCAGCACGCGCGCCACATTATTGTTGCGCGGGCTGTGGCGGCTGGAGCCGCTGCCGTGGGCAAACAGCACCAGGCCAACGGGATTGTCGGGCAGTTCCAGCGCGCCTTCGATGTGGGCGCCGTCGACCGGAATGCGCACCACTTCATTTCTCATTTCAGGCCCCCATGTCCAGGCGGATGGGTATGCGGCGCTGGCCGAAGGCACCCTCGAACCTGCCGAAGCGGCCGGCAACCTGCGTCCGGCAATGCGGGCAATGCCCGTCTTCGCCGACTTCGTACTTCAGGATGCGGTGCCAGTCGCGCACGATGAGCGCCCGCTTGCATCCCGGACAATGCGTGGTGCCGCCGTCGGCATCGCTGATGTTGCCGGTGTAGACGTAATTCAGGCCCTCGCCTTGCGCGATGTGCCGCGCGCGGAACAAGGTGTCGGGCGGCGTGGCCGGCGCATCGACCAGCTTGAAGTCCGGATGGAAGGCGGAGAAATGCAGCGGCACGTCCTGCCCCAGTTCCTTCACCAGCCATTTGCACATGGTTTCGATCTCATGGCTGGAATCGTTGTAGCCGGGGATCAAGAGCGTGGTGATCTCGGTCCACACCTGCGTTTCATGAACCAGGTACGCCAACGACTCCAGCACCGGCTGCAAATGCGAGCCGGTGAGCTTGAAATAGAACTCGTCGGTAAATGCTTTCAGGTCGACGTTGGCCGCATCCATGTGCAGGAAGAACTCGCGCCGCGGCTCGGCGTGGATGTAGGCCGCGGTCACCGCCACGGTCTTGATGCCGCGCGCGTGGCAGGCCTCGGCCGCATCGAGCGCGTACTCGGTGAAGATCACCGGATCGTTGTAGGTGAAGGCCACGCTCTTGCAGCCGGAAGTCTCAGCGGCGACGGCGATCTGCTCCGGCGCGGCCTGGTCCATCAGCCGGTCCATGGTTTTCGATTTGCTGATGTCCCAGTTCTGGCAGAACTTGCAGGCCAGGTTGCAGCCGGCGGTGCCGAAGGACAGCACCGAGGAGCCGGGATAGAAATGGTTGAGCGGCTTCTTCTCGATGGGGTCGATGCAGAAGCCGGACGAGCGGCCGTAGGTCGTCAGCACCATCCTGTCGCCTTCACGCATGCGCACGAAACAGGCGCCGCGCTGGCCCTCGTGCAGCCGGCAGTCGCGCGGGCACAGGTCGCACTGGATGCGGCCGTCGGCCAGCATGTGCCACCACCTGGCCGGGTAGAGCCCGGTTTCGGTTTCAGCCATGCGCGCCCTCCTTCCACTTGCTCACGCCATAGCGCGAGAGCCGGATGTCCTCATGCCAGAAATCCGCCGGCAACCCGGCCTTGCGCTTCAGCTGGACCAGAAACTGCTCGGGCCTGGGCAGGCTCTCCCACACCTGCGGCAGGAAAGTGCTGCGCTGGCGGCCGTATTCGAGGATGAGGCCATCCTCGTGCGGGCGCAGCAGGCTTAGTGCGTGAGATTCGCTTTCGAACTCGAGCGGCTCGGCCCGGCCCAGTTCGGAAACCTCCACCCGCACGCGCGCGAATTCGTGCTTGTCCAGGGGGGCGAAGCGCGGATCGCGGAAAGCGGTAGCGACGGCATTGCCCTGCACGTCTTCGAGCAGCGGCCGGTGCGCCTCCAGGCTGCCGATGCAGCCGCGCAAATCACCGTCCAGCATGAGGGTGACGAAACTCGCACCCGGCACCACCATCCACGGCCGGCTGTGCAGTGCCAGCGGCCCGGCGCCGAAGCGCTCGCCGATGGCGTTGCGCGCGGCCGTCAACAAAACTTCGCCGCGTTCATCCATTTGCGGCTGCAGCGCTGGCGTTTCATGGAAGGCAAGCGCGGCGTAGCCGACCACGCGCGCCTTGTCGCCGGCGGTGTCGCCCGAATTGCGCAGGTCAAGCAGTTCCGCTGAGAGGCCGCGCTGGCGCGCCAGCGCCAGCAGCCCATTGACCGGTGTCGCTCCGCAGGCTTGCTCGTGGTCGAGCCCGGGTTCCAGCCGCAACATGCGTTGCACCGCATCGTCATCGGTTCGCCGGGCGGCGGCGTAAGGCAGGTAATGCGACAGATCGGAGCTGATGACAATCAGTGTTTCCGGCCCGTCCCACAGACGTTCCAGCACCTGCGCCACCTCGTCCGTGGTGGCGTTTCCCACCACCAGCGGCAGCAGCTGAAACTCGCCCAGCACTGTCTGCAAGAACGGCAGCTGCACTTCCAGCGCATGCTCCAGCGCATGCGCCGCCTCGCTGATGACGACCTGGGACAGGGCGGCGATGTCTTCGATCGCCCGCTGGTCCAGCGCCACTTCACCCAGCGGCGAGGCGAAGCTTGTCGCAGCCGGCAGCGCCAGCCCGCGCACGGCCACGCGATGAGCCGGGCCCAGCAGTACCACGCGCCTGATCTTGTCCGCGGCGGGCACGAGGCGAGCATAGCCGCTTGCCGCGATGGCGCCGGAATAGATGTAGCCGGCGTGAGGCACGATCAGTGCCTTGGGGGCAGGAGCATCCTTGGTTTCCGGGACGGCAGCCAGCATCCGGCCCAGCTCGTCGCGGAGCAGAACAGGATCGGCCGGATAGAAGTAGCCTGCCACGGCAGGCTTGCGCACAGCGTTCATCACCTCATCTTAGATGAGGCTCGCGGCAGAAAAAATCCAGGAATGAAACAGATGGGGGCAACCCCCCGCTTCCGCCGATTCTGGCGGAAGTTACCCCCTCCCCCGGAGAGCGTGGGGGAGAGGGGAACCTATGGCCCGGTCTGCGGGTGAGCGCCGCTTAGTCGGCCTGCTTGCGCAGGAAAGCCGGGATGTCGAGCGAATCCACGCCGGAATCCTCCCAGGCCTTGACCACCGGGTTGCGCTGGCCGCGGCCGCGCATGACATTGGGCATGTCTTCGCCGTTTTCCGCTGCCACCGGCATGTCGTAGGTGCCGGTGCGGATCACCTGCATGGGCTTGGGCTGACTCCGTGCCACGGGGTTGCCGAGACCGGTCGCGACCATGGTCACGCGCAGGCTGTCTTCCATGGCGTCATCCACCACGCTGCCGACGATCACGGTAGCCTCTTCCGCGGTGAAGGCCTTGATGGTTTCCATCACCTCATGGATTTCCCTCATCTTGATCGAGGAAGAAGCGGTGATGTTGACCAGAATGCCGCGTGCCCCGGCCAGGTTGACATCCTCCAGCAGGGGAGAAGCCACGGCCTGTTCGGCTGCCTGACGGGCGCGGCTCTCGCCCTCGGCCGCGGCGGAACCCATCATGGCCATGCCCATCTCCGACATCACCGTGCGTACGTCGGCGAAGTCGACATTCACCAGACCCGGACAGTTGATGACTTCGGCGATGCCGCCGACCGCGCCGTGCAGCACGTTGTTCGCCGCCTTGAAGGCTTCCAGCATCGACACGTCCTCGCCCAGCACCTGCATGAGCTTGTCGTTGGGGATGATGATGAGGGAATCGACATGGCGCGCCAGCGCCTCGATGCCGGCGTTGGCGGCGCGCACGCGCTTGCCCTCGAACATGAAGGGCTTGGTCACCACGGCCACGGTGAGGATGCCGAGTTCCTTGGCGACTTCCGCCACCACCGGCGCTGCGCCGGTACCGGTGCCGCCGCCCATGCCGGCGGTGATGAACAACATGTCAGCGCCATCGATGAGCTCGGCGATGCGCTCGCGATCCTCCAGCGCAGCCTCGCGGCCGACGTCGGGGTTGGCGCCTGCACCGAGGCCCTTGGTCACCGCAGTGCCCAATTGCAGCTGGAGCCTGGCCTGGTTGCGCTTCAGCGCCTGGGAATCGGTATTGATGGCGATGAACTCCACCCCCGACAGCCCCGAAGTAATCATGTGGTCCACGGCGTTGCCGCCGCAGCCCCCCACGCCGATCACCTTGATGACGGCGTCCTGCGTATCGGTATCCAACAGTTCAAACATTATTCGCTCTCCTTAAAACAAAAAAACATGCTCACTCACTGCATTTTTCCGATGGCTGCCGCCACTCGGAAAAACTCCCAAGCCCGCCGCTAGAAGTTGCCCTTGAACCAGGACTTCATGCGGTCGAGCAAATCCTTGAAACTGCCGGCGCCCAGCCTGGCTGGCGCCTCGCGCCCGCGCGAATCGAGGCCGGCCAGCAACAGGCCCACGCCGGTGGCGAAGCGCGGGTTGCGCATCACCTCGGACAATCCGCCTTCGTAGCGCGGGTAGCCCAGGCGCACCGGCATGTGGAACACTTCCTCGCCCAGTTCGACCATGCCCGACATGGCGCTCGACCCGCCGGTGATGACGATGCCGGACGACAACAGCTCCTCGAAGCCCGAGCGGCGCAGTTCCGCCTGCACCAGCGAATACAGTTCTTCCATGCGCGGTTCGATGAACTCGGCGAGGGTCTGGCGCGACAGGGTCTTGGCCGGACGGTCGCCCACGCCCGGCACTTCGATCATGTCGCGCGCGTCGGCCAGCTGGCGCAATGCGCAGCCGTGGCGGATCTTCAGGTCCTCGGCTTCCTTGGGCGGCGTACGCAGCGCGACGGCGATGTCGTTGTTGACCTGGTCGCCTGCCACCGGAATCACGGCGGTGTGGCGGATGGCGCCGTCGGTGAACACGGCGATGTCGGTGGTGCCGCCGCCGATGTCGACCAGGCACACGCCCAGCTCCTTCTCGTCCTCGGTCAGCACTGCCATGGCGGAGGCCAGCGGCTGCAGCACCAGGTCGGTCACCTCGATGCCGCAGCGGCGCACGCACTTGACGATGTTCTGCGCCGCACTCACCGCGCCGGTGACCATGTGCACGCGCACCTCCAGGCGCACCGCGCTCATGCCCAGCGGGTCCTGCACGTCTTCCTGGCCGTCGACCACGAATTCCTGCGGAATGGTGTGCAGGATCTGCTGGTCCATGGGAATGTTGACCGCCCGTGCGGTGTCGATCACGCGCTCGACATCGATCTGGCTGATCTCCTTGTCCTTGATCGCCACCATGCCGTGCGAGTTGAAGCTCCTGATATGGTTGCCGGCGATGCCGGTGTAGACCTCGCGGATCTTGCAGTCGGCCATCAGTTCGGCCTCCTCCAGCGCGCGCTGGATGGCGTTGACGGTGTGCTCGATGTTGACCACGACGCCGCGGCGCAGGCCCTTGGACGGGTGCGAGCCCATGCCGATGATTTCCAGCGTGCCTTCGGGCTGCACTTCGGCGACGATGCAGACGATTTTAGAGGTGCCGATATCGAGGCCGACGATCAGGTTCTTGGGGTCTCTCTGCTTGCTCATGATTGCTTGTTCACGGTTTTGGCGGCTTGCGGCAGCTTCACGGCAAAGCCGTCGGCATAGCGCAGGTCCGCGTAGGCGGGAGCGGCACCGAGCCGCTCGCTGAGTTTCCGGTACTGCGCGACGAAGCGCGCGAGGCGCGGTTCGGCGTCCTTGCGGCCAAGCGCGATTTCCAGTCCGCTGTCTGTCTTCAGGCGCCAGGCGCGGCGCGGGGACAGGCTGATCTCGGCCACTTTCATGCCCAGCGGCGCGAGGATTTCACCGTAGCGGCGATAGGCCTCGACCACCTCGCGGCCGGAGCCTTCGATGCCCGCGAAGCGCGGCATTTCGGCATCGGCGGCGGCAGCGAATACTTCGCCCTGCGTGCTCACCAGGTGCTCATCGTTCCAGCGCGCCAGCGGCACGTGTTCGGCCAGTTCGACGACCAGGGCATCCGGCCAGCGCCGCGACACGCGCGCCTCGTCCACCCACGGCAGCTTCTCGAAGGCTGCGCGCACCTCGTCCAGGTCCACGGTGAAGAAATTGCCGCGCACACCGCGATCCGCCACCAGCTTGATGCTTTGTTCGCTGACGTGGCGCAGTTCGCCGCGCACCTCGATGCGGTGCAGCGCGAATGCGGGCAGCGACACCAGCCAGGCCAGCAGCGCATAGGCCAGCAGCGCACCCGCGCCTGCATAGAGCACATTGGCGAAGGGGTCGGTGGGCATGCGCGGCGTTTCCATCAAAGCGTCATCTCCAGGATGCGCAGGCACAGCGCGTCGAAATCCATGCCGGCGGCGCGCGCCGCCATCGGCACCAGGCTGTGGTCGGTCATGCCGGGCGAAGTGTTGATTTCCAGCAGGTAGGGATTGCCCTGGCTGTCCAGCATCACGTCGACGCGACCCCAGCCTCGGCAATCGACCACCTGGAAGGCCTTCAGGCACAGCGCCCGGATGGCCTGCTCCTGATCCTGCGCCAGACCGCAGGGGCAGCGGTACTCGGTGTCGTCGCGCAGATACTTGGCTTCGTAGTCGTAGTACTCGTTTTTCGGGATGAGGCGGATCATCGGCAAAACCTCGCCGCCCAGAATCGCGCAGGTGTATTCGCCGCCGTCGACGAACTTCTCCGCCAGCACCAGGCTGTCGTACTCGGCGGCCTTTCCCCAGGCTGCGCGCAGGGTGTCCGGCGCCTTGACCTTGCTCATGCCGATGCTGGAGCCCTCGCGTGCCGGTTTGACGAAGATGGGCAGGCCCAGCTGTTTTTCGACTGCGGCAAAATCGGTATTCGCATCGAGCAGCGCGAATGAAGGCGTTGGCAGGCCGGCGGCCTGCCACAACAGCTTGGTGCGCCACTTGTCCATGCCGATGGCGGAGGCCATGACGCCGCTGCCGGTGTAGGGAATGTCCAGCAGTTCGAGCGCGCCCTGCATGCAGCCGTCTTCGCCGAAACGGCCGTGCAGGGCGATGAACACGCGGTCAAACTCGGCCATGGCGAGGTCGCCGAGGCTGCGGCGCGCCGGATCGAAGGCGTGCGCATCGACGCCCTGGCGCGTGAGCGCGGCCAGCACCGCGGCGCCGCTTTTCAGCGAAACCTCGCGCTCGGCGGACTGACCGCCCATGAGAACTCCAACCCTACCGAACTTCTTCACTTCCGTTCTCCAATGATTCTGACTTCCCGGATCAGCCGCACATTGGTCCTGGCCTCCACGGTTTCTTCCACTTTCTCGATCACCGCCTCGATGTCGGCCGCCGTCGCGCCGCCGAGGTTGACGATGAAATTGGCATGCTTTTCCGACACCTGGGCGTTGCCGATGCGCAATCCCTTCAAGCCGCAGCTCTCGATCAGGCGGGCGGCAAAATCGCCGGGGGGGTTGCGGAACACCGAGCCGGCATTGGGCCGGCTGAGCGGCTGGGTATCGATGCGCTTTTGCAGCAGTTCCTTGATGCGTGCGCGCGCAGCTCCGCCATCGCCCCTGGAAAAGCGCAGCCAGCCGGCGACGAACCACTCCTCGGCACCGTTCTTCAAGGCGACATGGCGATAACCCAGCACATATTCATCCGGCGTGCGTTCGTTCAGCTCGCCCTGACGGTTGACGGTGAGCACCTGTGCGACGTGGCTCCAGGTATCGTCGCCGTAGCAGCCGGCATTCATGGCCAGCGCACCGCCCAACGTGCCGGGAATGCCGGCAAGGAACTCTGCGCCGGCAAGGTCGTGATTGGCAGCAAAGCGCGCGATCTTGGGCGAAGCCACGCCGGTCTCGGCATAGATCAGACCGGTTTCCCCGCTCTCCGCCGAAGCCACCGGAATGCCGAAACTGCGCGATTCCAGCGCGAGCCGTTTCAGGGTGCCGTGCAGCAACACCACCACGCCGCGCACGCCGCCGTCGCGCACCAGCAGATTGCTGCCCAGCCCGGTCATGTGCACCGGCTCCTCTTGCGGGATGGCCTGCAGGAGCAAACGCAAGTCGTCGAGATCGGCCGGGATGTACGCGCGCTGCGCGGGCCCGCCGGCGCGCCAGGATACGTGTTTCGACATCGGCTCGTTGTGCAGGAAGCGTCCGCGCAGCACAGGCGCGTCGATCGGAGCCAGCCCCGTGCCGCCGCCGTGCATTTCTTCGGGTGCACGAAACCTAGCCTGCATGGTTCGCCCCCGTCAGCCTGCCTGCGACATGGCCGATGGAACCCGCGCCCATGACCAGCACCACATCGCCATCCAGCACGTGGCTGCGCACGGCTTCCGGCAGGTCCTCGACCGATTCGACGAACAGCGGCTCGAGCTTGCCGGCCACGCGCACGCCGCGCGCCAGCGCGCGGCCGTCGGCGGCGACGATGGGCTGCTCGCCGGCGGAATACACCTCGGTCAAGACCAGGCCGTCCGCCTCGGACAGCACGCGCACGAAGTCCTCGAAGCAGTCCCGTGTCCGCGTGTAGCGGTGCGGCTGGAACACCAGCACCAGCCTTCTGTCCGGGTAGGCGCCGCGCGCGGCCGCGAGGGTGGCGGCCATTTCCACCGGATGATGACCGTAGTCGTCGATGACGATGGCCTTGCCGCCGTCGGGCGTATCCATCTCGCCATAGTGCTGGAAGCGGCGGCCGACACCGCTGAATTCGGCCAGCGCCTTGATGATGGAATCGTTGTCCGCACCCACCTCGCTCGCCACGCCGATGGCGGCAAGCGCGTTCAGCACGTTGTGGCGCCCGGGCAGGTTGAGCGTGATCGGCAGACGCGTGACGCCGCCGTTGCGAATGACGGCATCGAAGCGCATGGACGCGCCTTCCGCGCGCACGTTCTCGGCGCGGATGTCGGCATCCTCGGCAAAGCCGTAGGTCGTCACCGGCTTGGTCACGCGCGGCAGGATCTCGCACACGTTGGCGTCGTCGACGCACAGCACGGCGCGGCCATAGAACGGCAGGTGCTGGAGGAAGTCGACGAAGGCCTGCTTCAGGCGGGAAAAATCATGGCCATAGGTTTCCATGTGGTCGGCGTCGATGTTGGTCACCACCGCCACCACCGGGGTAAGGTAGAGGAAGGACGCGTCGGACTCGTCGGCCTCGGCCACCAGGAAATCGCCCTTGCCCAGGCGCGCGTGCGCGCCGGCCGCGGTGAGCTTGCCACCGATAACGAAAGTCGGATCCATGCCAGCTTGCGACAGGCAGGACGCTACCAGCGAGGTGGTGGTGGTCTTGCCGTGGGTGCCGGCGATGGCGATGCCCTGTTTCAGGCGCATCAGCTCGGCCAGCATCATGGCGCGCGGCACGATGGGAATCTTCTGTTCGCGCGCGGCGACCACTTCGGGATTGGTTTCCGGCACGGCGGTCGACACTACCACCGCCTCGGCGCCGGCGATGTTTTCGGCACGATGCCCCTTGAACACCTGCACGCCGAAGCCCTGCAGGCGGCGGGTAGCGGCATTGTCCGAGAGGTCAGAGCCCGACACCGTGAAGCCGAGGTTGGCCAGCACCTCGGCGATGCCGCTCATGCCGGCGCCGCCGATGCCGACGAAGTGGATATGTTTGACCGCGTGTTTCATTCTTTGCCATCCAAATCTTTAACCACGGAGCTCGCTGCGGTCGCGGAGTAGAACCCGATACCCAGTTTTGCTCTGCGTGTTCCGCGTGCCCTGCGGCAAAAATGTTTTTCAGCCATTTGCCAGCTCCTCGCAGATATTCGCCACGGTCCTGGTCGCTTCGGGCTTGGCCAGCGCCAGCGCCTTCCTCGACATCAGCTCGAGCTGTGCGCGCGTCAGTGCGGCAAGCCGCGCAGCCAGCTTTTCCGCGGTCAAGTCCTGCTGCTGCATGCACCAGGCCGCATCAGCCTCGGTGAGGAAGGCGGCATTGGTGGTCTGGTGGTCGTCCACCGCATAGGGAAAAGGCACCAGCAGTGCGGGCACGCCGGCACAGGCGAGTTCGGCCACGGTCATGGCGCCGGCACGGCACACTGCGACGTCGCACCATTCGTAGAGCGTCGCCATGTCCTCGATGTAATCGCGCACCTCGGCTTCAACGCCGGCTGCGGCATAGTTGGCATGCAGCTTGTCGACGTGCTGACGGCCGGACTGATGCACCACTTCGGGACGAACATCAGGCGGCAACAGCGCCAGGGCCTGCGGCAGCAGTTCGTTGAGCGCGGCCGCGCCCAGGCTGCCGCCGACGACCAGGAGGCGCAGCGGGCCTTCGCGGCCGTCGTACTTGTAGTGGTCGCCCGCCAGACCGGCGATCTGCTCGCGCACCGGGTTGCCGACCCAGGTCGTGGCGGTCTTGCCGCAGGGCACAGGCTTGTCGGTGCCGTGGGTGAAGGCCGACGGGAAGGCCACCAGCACCCGCTCGGCCAGGCAGGCCAGCACGCGGTTGGTCAGCCCGGCGATGCTGTTCTGCTCATGAATGACCAGCGGCTTGTTCAGCAGCGATGCCATCATGCCGCCGGGGAAGGCGGTATAGCCGCCCATGCCCAACACCACGTCTGGGCGGCGCGCAAGAATCGCACGCAGGGCCTGCCAGAAAGCGACGAGCAGCATGAACGGGGTCAGCAGCTTGCGCAGCAGCCCGTGCCCGCGCAGGCCCGACATCGAGATCCACACCATGTCGATGCCGGCTTCCGGTACCACGCGCGCTTCCAGGCCAGAACGCGTGCCGAGCCAGAACACCTCCCAGCCGCGCGCGCGCATTTCCTCGGCCACCGCCAATGCAGGGTAAACGTGGCCGCCGGTGCCGCCGGCCATGACCATGAGGGTGCGATTCGTCGCCGCCATCAGAACGTCTTCCCGCGCATCATCTGCCGGTGCTCCCAGTCGATCCTGAGCAGCACCGCCACCGCCACGCAGTTGGCGACGATGCCGCTGCCGCCGAAGGAAAGGAAGGGCAGGGTCAGGCCCTTGGTCGGCAGCAGGCCCATGTTCACGCCGATGTTGATGCCGGCCTGCACGCCGAACCAGATGCCGATGCCCATGGCGGTGAGCGCGGCGAAGTTGCGTTCGAGACGCGCGGCATGGCGCCCGATCAGGAAGGCCTTGCCCACAAGCAGCACGAACATGGCCAGCACCACGGCCACGCCGACGAAGCCGAGCTCCTCGGCGATAACCGCCAGCAGGAAGTCGGTGTGCGCCTCGGGCAGGTAGAACAGCTTTTCCACGCTGCCGCCGAGCCCCAGCCCGAACCATTCGCCGCGACCGAAAGCGATCAGCGAATGTGAAAGCTGGTAGCCCTTGCCATAGGGATCCGCCCACGGATCGAGGAAGCCGAGGATGCGCTGCAGGCGATAGGGCGAGGTCAGGATCAGGGTGACGAAACCGACCAGCAGCACCGCGATCAGCGCGGCGAACACCTTCCAGTTGAGTCCGCCCAGGAACAGGATGCCGACGGCGATGCTGGTGATGACCACGAAGGCGCCGAAATCCGGTTCGTGCAGCAGCAAGGCGCCGGTGATCAGCATGACCGCGGCCATGGGCAGGAAGCCCTTCTTGAAGTCGTGCATGACGGCCGCCTTGCGCGTAGTGTAGTCGGCGGCGTAGAGCACGGCGAAGAACTTCATCAGTTCGGACGGCTGCAGGTTGGCGAAGCCCAGCGAGATCCAGCGGCGGCTGCCGTTGACCTCCTTGCCGAGGCCCGGGATCAGCACGATCACCAGCAGCGCGATGCCGGCCACGAACAGGTACGGTGCCGCCTGCTGCCAGGTGCGCGTGGGCACCTGGAAGGTCACCACCGCCGCCACCAGCGCGATGAGGATGAAGATGCCCTGGCGCAGCAGGAAGAAGTGGCCCTGGTGCCCGGTCATGCGCGAGCCCTCGGCGATGGCGATGGACGCGGAATAGACCATGACCAGGCCGAAGCCGAGCAGCGCGAGTATGAGCCAAGCCAGCGCGAAGTCGAGCTCGCCGGTGGGCTTGGGGGCGCGTGCCGTGTACAGCATCAGGCCGCCCCTCCGCGTCCGAGCGCGCGCACGGCCTCGATGAACACTTCCGCGCGATGGGCGTAGTTGCGGAACATGTCCCAGCTCGCACAGGCCGGCGACAGCAGCACGGCATCGCCTTCCCGGGCCAGCTCGAATGCCAGCCCCACGGCGGCTTCCATGGCCGAGGCCTTTTCCAGGGGTACGCCGCAACCCGCGATGGCCTTCTCGATCAGCGGCGCATCGCGTCCGATCAGCACCACTGCGCGCGCATTGGCGGTCACTGCCTGCTTCAGCGGCGAGAAATCCTGGCCCTTGCCGTCGCCGCCGAGAATCACCACCACCTTGCGGTCCATGCCGCGCAGGGCTGCCTCGGTGGCGCCGACGTTGGTGCCCTTGGAGTCGTCGTAGAAGCGCACGCCGCCAACCTCGTCGACGAATTCGACGCGGTGCGGCAGGCCCTTGAATTGCCTGAGGCCTCGCAGGAGGCCGGCTTCAGACAGGCCGACAGAGGTAGTCAGCGCCAGCGCGGCCAGCGCGTTGGCGGCATTGTGCAGCCCCACCACCGGCAGTTCGGCCACGGCCATCAGCCGCTCGCTGCCGCGACACAGGCTGCCTTCGTCCAGGCCGAAATCGCCACCGCCCGGTGCGGCATCGAGGCCGAAGCTGAGCTGATGTCGGCCGGGAATCGCCATGGCCATGACGCGTGCGTCGTCGCGGTTCAGCACCTGCACGCCGCGCCCGGAGAAGATGCGCGCCTTGGCGGCGGCATAGGCCGCCATGCCCGGGTAGCGGTCGAGATGGTCCTCGCTGACATTGAGCACGGTGGCGGCGGTGGCATCGAGGCTGGCCGTGGTTTCCAGCTGGAAACTGGAGAGTTCCAGCGCCCACACCTCGGGTTCCTGCATGCGCCCGGCCTCGATGTCCATCAGCGCATCCAGCACCGGCAGGCCGATGTTGCCGGCCACGCAGGTCTTCCTGCCCGCCGCCTCGCTCATGGCCCCGCACATGGCAGTCACGGTGCTCTTGCCGTTGCTGCCGGTAATGGCGATGAGCCTGGCCTGCGATGCCTTGATCGCGCGCGCAAACAGTTCCACATCGCCGGCAAGCTCGATGCCTTTCTGCAGCGCGCGTGCCACCGCCGGTTCGGCCAGCGGCACGCCGGGACTGGCGACCAGGAGATCGGCGGCCTGCAACACCTCATCCCGGAATGCCCCGCAGTGCAGCGCGGCTTCCGGCAGCATGTCCTTCAAGGCCTGCGCGTTCGGCGGCGACTCGCGGCTATCGGCCACCGACACGATGGCGCCGCGCGCCGCCAGCCAGCGGGCGCAGGACAGGCCGGTGTCGCCCAGTCCGAGGACCAGGGTTTTTCGGCCGGAGAACTGCAACGCGTCGTAATTCATAACAAGCAGCTACACAGAGGTAACAGAGGAAGCAGAGGAATCCCTGAAAGCTTCATTTGCTTTCCTCTGTTCCCTCTGCTGCCTCTGTGTTCGATTTTTTTCATCGCAATTTCAGCGTCGACAAACCGATCAGCACCAGCATCATGGTGATGATCCAGAAACGGACGACGACCTGCGTCTCCTTCCAGCCCTTGAGTTCGTAGTGATGGTGCAGCGGCGCCATGCGGAACACGCGCTTGCCAGTCATCTTGAACGAGGTGACCTGGATGATCACCGACAGGGTTTCCACCACGAACACGCCGCCCATGATGAAGAGCACGATTTCCTGGCGCACGATCACCGCCACCACGCCGAGGGCGGCGCCCAGCGCAAGCGCGCCGACATCGCCCATGAACACTTCGGCCGGATAGGCGTTGAACCACAGGAAGGCGAGGCCGGCGCCGGCGATCGCCGCGCAGAACACCACCAGCTCGCCGGCGCCGGGAATGTGCGGCACGCCGAGGTATTTGGCGAACACGGCGTGACCCGCAGCGTAGGCAAAGATGCCGAGCGCCGAGGCCACCATCACGGTCGGCAGGATGGCGAGGCCATCGAGGCCGTCGGTAAGGTTGACCGCGTTGCTCGAGCCGACGATGACGAAGTAAGTCAGCACCACGAAACCAACCACGCCGAGCGGAATCACCACGTTCTTGAAGAAGGGCACGATGAGCTCGGTCTGTGCCGGCAGGTCGGTAGAGGTGGCGATGTAGATCGCCGCGCCCAGGCCGAACACCGACTGCCAGAAGTACTTCCAGCGCGCGATCAGGCCCTTGGGGTTCTTGTGCACGATCTTCTTGTAGTCGTCGACCCAGCCGATGATGCCGAACCCCAGGGTGGTGAGCAGCGCCACCCAGACATATTTATTGGTAAGGTCCATCCACAAGAAGGTCGACACCGCCACCGCGGTAAGGATCAGCGCGCCGCCCATGGTCGGCGTGCCGGCCTTGATCAGGTGGCTTTGCGGGCCGTCGTCGCGCACGGCCTGGCCGAATTTCATGATCTTGAGCCGGTCGATCATCCACGGCCCGACCACGAACGAGATCACCAGCGCGGTGAGCACCGCCATCACCGCGCGCAGCGTGATGTAGCTGAACACGTTGAAGGCGGAGATGTCCTCGCCCAGCATCTGAAATAGCCACAGCAGCATCAGTGCGCTCCCTCACTCAAGCTTTTCACGACCCGCTCCATCTGCATGGTGCGCGAGCCCTTGACCAGCACCGTCACATCCGGGGCCAGCGCGTTTTCCACGTCGGCCAGCAGTTCCTCGATGCGTTCGTAATGCATGCCGCCGGCGCCAAAGGCCCTGACCGCCTCGCGCGCCAAATCGCCCAGCCCGAACAGGCGCTCGACGCCGGCTTCGCGCGCAGCCAGGCCGATCTGCGCGTGCATGGCAGGTGCCTCGTCGCCCAGCTCGCCCATGTTGCCTAGCACGAAATATTTGTGCCCTGGCTGGCGCGCGAGCACGGCCAGCGCGGCGCGCGCGGAATCGGGATTGGCGTTGTAGGTGTCGTCGATGAACAGCCCGCCGTGCAATGCCGCAATGCGCTGCAGCCTGCCCTTGACGCCGGTGAAGCCGGCCAGGGCGGCGGCGGCGGTCTGCAGGTCGACGTTGACCGCGAGCGCGCAGGACAGCGCAGCCAGCGCATTGCGCGCGTTATGCTCGCCCGGCACCTGCAGGGCGATGCTGGCATGGCCCTGGGGGCAGGCCACGTTCAGGGTGCCGCCGAATTCAGCGGCCTGGTACTCGCCGCGCACGTCGGCGCCGGCCGCGAAGCCGAAGCTCAGCATGCGGCGGCCGGCATTGAGGCTGCGCCAGTAGTCCGCATGCGGGTCATCGGCGTTGATGATGGCCGTGCCGTTTGCGCCCAGCCCCTCGAAGATTTCACCCTTGGCCTCGGCGATGGCGCGCACCGAGCCCAGCATGCCGATGTGCGCGGACTGGGCGTTGTTGACCAGCGCCACGTCCGGGCTGGCCAGATGCGTGAGATAGCGGATCTCGCCCGGATGGTTCATGCCCATCTCGAGCACCGCGTAGGCGTGGGCTTCACGCAGGCGCAGCATCATCTGCGGGCAGCCGATGTCGTTGTTGAGATTGCCTTCCGTCGCCAGCACGCCATCCGGCCGCGAGGCGGCACGCAGGATGGCGGCGGTCATTTCCTTGACCGTGGTTTTGCCGTTGCTGCCGGTGATGGCAACAACCGGAATCTGAAAGCGCTGGCGCCAGAACGATGCCAGCCTGCCCAGCGCAATGCGCGTGTCCTCGACATGGATGGCAGGCGCGGCGTTCGACTGCGCGCTCGCGTTCACCATCACGCCGGCGGCCCCAGCCGCGATCGCCTTCTCCGCGAAGCCTGCGCCGTCGAAATTCGCACCCTTCAGCGCGATGAACAGGTCGCCGGCGTGAATGGTGCGGGTGTCGGTGGACACCGCGAAGAATTCGCGGTCCTGCCCGGCGAGCTTGCCGCCCACAGCGGCGGCGGCCTCGGAAAGATGCATCATTGTTTGCTTCATGCCAGCCACGCTTTCAGCGCGTCATGCGCCATGTCCACATCGGAGAAGTGCAGCTTCTGGCCCTGCACTTCCTGATAATCCTCGTGCCCCTTGCCCGCGATCAGCACGATGTCGTTCGCATCTGCTTCTGCCACTGCCCTGGAAATCGCCTGCGCCCGATCCGGTTCCATGAGGGCGGTATCGGTTTTCACGCCGTGCAGGATGTCGGCGATGATGGCGAGCGGATCCTCATTGCGCGGGTTGTCGCTGGTGACATAGATCAGGTCGGCGCCCTGCGCAGCGGCCCGCCCCATCAGCGGACGCTTGCCCTTGTCGCGGTTGCCGCCGCAGCCGAACACGCAGATAACGCGACCTGCGCCAGCGAGCGGGCGCAGGGTCTTCAGCACCTTTTCCAGCGCATCCGGCGTGTGCGCGTAGTCCACCACCACCAGCGGGCGCTCCCCGCCGCCCAGCGTCTGCATGCGTCCGACGGGCGGGCGCACTTGCGCAAGCGCCGCGCAGGCGCGCTCGAGCGGAATGCCGGACACCAGCAGCACTGCCAGCGCCGCCATCAAGTTGAAGGCGTTGAAGCGTCCGAGCAGCGCGGCTTCGAGCTCGGCGCGCCCCCAGGCGGTGTTGAGCGACAGCGTCATGCCTTCGCGCCCCTCCCGAACCGCTTCGGCCACCACCTCGCCGCGCTCGAAACCGTAGCCGACCACCCTGGCGCGGCCGGCTTTCTGCACCAGTGCGCGGCCGAAATCATCGTCCAGGTTGAGCACGGCATGTGCCAGGCCGGGCCAGGCGAACAACTCGGCCTTGGCGGCGGCATAGGCCTCCATGCTGCCGTGGTAGTCGAGATGGTCGCGCGACAGGTTGGTCAGCACCGCGATATCGAAACGACAGCCGTTGACGCGGCCCTGGTGCAGGCCGTGCGAGGACACCTCCATGGCACAGGCGCGTGCGCCCTGTTCCAGGTAACGCGCCAGCATTTCCTGCAGGGCGACCGCGTCTGGCGTGGTGTTGGTGGCAGGGGACAGCCTGTCCGTGAAGCCATTGCCGAGGGTGCCGATCACCGCACTCGGCGTGCCGATGAAATTCAGCGCCTGCGCGATCCAGTGCGTGACCGAGGTTTTGCCGTTGGTGCCAGTCACGCCGATCATGGAGAGGCGGCTGGCCGGATCGCCGTACACGCAGGCGGCGATTTCACCGATGCGCGACTTCAGTCCTGGCACTGCGAGATTGGGAACTGGCCAGGCCGGATCCCAGAGGAAATGGTCCTCCTCCCAGAGCACGGCCGGCGCGCCCGCGGCTATGGCCTGGGGTATGAATGCGCGGCCATCGTGCGCCGTGCCGGGGTAGGCGGCAAAGGCTATGCCCGGGCCGGCGCGGCGACTGTCGGCGGTCAGTGCCGCCAGCGGCACGCCGAGTTTCTTCAGCAGGGTGGAAGCCTGGGGCAGGCGCACGCAGTCCATCTCAGGCCTCCCCCGGCTTTACGGCCGTCTGCGGATGGGTCAGCCGCGTGGCAGGCGCTTCGGATGCATCGGGCGACACCGCGAGCTGGCGCAAGGACGCCGCCATCACCTGCGCGAACACGGGGCCGGCCACCACCCCGCCGTAATGCCCTTTCTCGCGCGGCTCGTCGATCATCACCGCTATGATGAGGCGAGGATCGGAGGCCGGCGCCAGGCCGACGAAGGAAGAAATGTAGCGGTCCCTGCTGTAGCGCCCGTCAATCAGCTTGTAGGCCGTGCCGGTCTTGCCGGCGACGCGATAGCCCGGCACTTGTGCCAGCGTGGCGGTGCCGCCCTCGTGCGTCACGGTTTCCATCATCTCGCGCACCTGGCGCGCCACATGCACGGACAGCACGCGCTCGCCGCCGAGCTCCTGCGGCTCGCGCTTGAGGAAGGTCAACGGCATCACCACGCCATCGTTGGCGAAGGCCATGTAGCTGCGCGCGAGCTGCAGCAGGCTCACCGACAGGCCATGGCCATAGGCATGCGTGGCGTGCTCCACCGGCTTCCAGGTGGCCGGATCACGCAAGCGCCCGCTGACTTCGCCCGGAAAACTGGAACCCGGCTTTTCGCCGAAGCCGGCGCGGTGCAGCGTATCCCAGAACTCCTGGGGCTTGAGCTGCATGGCCATTTTCACCACGCCGATGTTGCTCGATTTCTGCAGCACTTCGGTCACCGTGAGCTGCGGATGGTAATGCACGTCGGTGATGTGCTTGCGGCCGACGACATAGTCGTTGGGCAGATGCATCATGGTGTCGGGATGCACGAGGCCGCGCTCCATGGCCGCCGCGACCGTGAACGGCTTGATGGTGGAACCGGGCTCGAAAGTGTCGGTCACCGCGCGATTGCGCATGAGATCGGGCCTGTAGTTCTTGCGGTTGTTGGGATTGACCACCGGCAGGTTGGACAGGGCCAGGATCTCGCCGGTCTTGGCGTCCAGCACGACGATGCCGCCGCCCCTGGCTTTGTGCTTGTCCACCGCCGCGGACAGTTCGCGATGCGCCAGATATTGCAGCTTGAGATCGAGCGAGAGGCCCAGGTTGCCGCCCATTTTCGCACCGCGCGCGGGGCTCAGATCCTGCACGATGTGGCCGCGACGGTCGCGCAGCACGTGGCGGCTGCCGGCCTTGCCCGCAAGCCAGTCCTGATAGGCGAGCTCCACGCCTTCCTGGCCGACGTCGTCGATGTTGGTAAAGCCCACCACGTGCGCGGCCACTTCGGCAGCCGGATAGAAGCGGCGGAATTCGCGCTGCAGCTTGAGGCCGGGCAGGCCCATCGCCGCGATCTTCACCGCCTGCTCGGGGCTGAGGTTGCGGTTGATGGCGACTTCGCCACGGTGCGGGGTTTTCAGTTTTTTCGTCAGCACGCTGGCCGGCATGTCGAGGGCCGCGGCGAGGCGGCCGATCTGCTGCGCGTTGAGCGACTGCGTATCGGACGGCCGCGCCCACAGGGTTTCCACCGGCGTGCTGATCGCCAGCGGCTGGCCGAAGCGGTCCACTACCATGCCGCGGTTGGCCGGGATGGCGAGCTTGCGCGAGGACACCGCGTCGCCCTTGCCCTGCAGGAAATCGGTATTGAGGCCTTGCAGGTAGGCGGCGCGCACGCCGAGCGCGACAAACCAGGCGCCAAGCAGGCCCGCCACCACGGCAACGCGCCACGGCGTGATGTGAACCTGGAGCAGCTTCCTGCTCGAGTAGTTCACGCTCACGGCCGAGCCTCCGTCTCAAGTAGCCAGACCTTGTCGAGCGGCGGCGTCATGAGGCCCAGTTGCTGCTTCGCCAGCGCCTCCACGCGGGCATGGCTGGTCAGCGTGCCCTGCTCCAACTGCAACTTTCCCCACTCCACGTCCAGGTCTCTCGCTTCCCTTTTCAGGGTTTCCAGTTCGACAAACAGGGTGCGCGCCCGGTGCTGCGCGTTCACCACTGCCAGTGCGCATGCCATCAAAGCCAGGGCGAGCAGGATGTCCAGCCGTTTCATCCGCTCGCCCCCGTTCTTTCCGCCGCGCGCAAGACTGCGCTGCGCGCACGCGGGTTCATGTCCGTTTCCTCTCCACTGGCGCGCATGGCCTTGCCCACGCGCTTCAGGCGTCCGGGCGCGATGTCGGCTGCGCGCACCGGCAGGCCACGCGGCAGTTCCGGTCCGCGCTCCTCGTCGCGCATGAAGCGCTTGACGATGCGATCTTCCAGGGAATGAAAGCTGATTACCGCCAGCCTGCCGCCGGGTTTGAGTCTTTGCACACACACCGGCAGCACCGCCTCTAGCTCCTCAAGCTCGCGATTGAGGAAAATCCGTATAGCCTGAAAGGTGCGCGTCGCCGGATGCTGGCCGGGCTCGCGCTTCCTGACGGCGCCCGCGACGATTTGCGCAAGCTCGCTCGTCGTACGGATCGGAGATATCTTTCGCGCCGCAGCAATCGCGTGCGCAATCTGTCGAGCAAACCGTTCCTCGCCATATCGCCTGATGACCTCCACCATCTCGTCTTCTTCCGCCTGCGCAACCCAGTCGGCGGCACTGATGCCGCTGTCCGGGTCCATGCGCATGTCGAGCGGACCCTCCAGCCGGAAGCTGAAGCCGCGCCCCGCCTCGTCGAGCTGCGGCGACGACACGCCGATGTCCAGCAAGATGCCGTCGACCTTGTCCACGCCCAGCTCGTCCAGCACCTCCGCCAGGCGGGAAAACGGCGCCCGCACCAGCGTCAGCCGCGCATCCACGATCGCCCGACCCGCCTCGATCGCGGCAGGATCGCGGTCCAGCGCGATCAGACGGCCGCGGTCCGACAGTTTCTCCAGCATCAGCCGGCTGTGACCGCCGCGCCCGAAAGTGCCGTCCACGTAAACCCCGTCCGGATTGATCGCCAGGGCCCCGATGGCCTCGCTGGCCAATACCGGCAGGTGCTGCGTCACAAAGTGAAGCCCTCCAGCTCCGGCGGCATCTGGCCATTGTTGAAGGCCAGGGCCTGGTCCACTTCGTTCTGCCAGCGTTCTTCGTTCCACATTTCCAGCTTGGCGCCCTGGCCCACCAGCACCACGTTCTTCTCCAGGCCGGCGAACTGGCGCAGCATCGGCGGCAACAGAATGCGGCCGGCGGCGTCCATGTCGAGTTCGTGCGCATGGCCGACCAGCAGGCGCTGCAGGGCGCGGATCTGGGGATTGAAGCCGGACAGCCCGGTGAGTTTCTTCTCGATGGGCTCCCATTCGGGCAGGGGATAGAGCAGCAGGCACTGGCCAGGATCGGCCGTCACGACCACGCGGCCGCCGGCGATGGCCAGAAGCGCGTCGCGATAGCGGGCCGGCACGACCACGCGACCCTTGCTATCCAGACTGACGGTGCTGACGCCTCGGAACATTGCCCCCTCTTGCCCCTTCTGTTGTTTTGCGGGTGTTCACTTGCATTTCGCGGGCCTGAAAGGGACTTTATTCCACAATCATCCACAAAATGACACATATCCCCACTATAGAGGCAACAAATCAGCAGTGTCAATAAGGAAAAGAAAATTTTTCCTGTAAGCTCAAAGACTTACGGAAACTATCCACAGACGCAAGGGGGCTTATAAAACGAAGGCTTACCTACGCATCCTCATTACGATACGCAGGTAAATTGAATAACTTCTTGATTTGACAGAAAACAATGGGTTGGCCTGTAAGCCGGGTTCTGTAAGGGGTCGCCCCCATGACAGCCATTCCTCTAGGTCCGTCATTGCTGACGGACTCAAGCCACCTACCCGCAGACTCGGCGAGCCGCTTCATCGTCTGCCTATTTGGTGTTGCTCCGGATGGAGGTTACCGCGTTTCACGTCCACCCCGCAGGGCTTGCGCCCCTTGGGGTTTACTCGTCTCTGTGGCCCTGTTCCTCGCCTTGCGGCGTCCGGCCGTTAGCCGGCATCCTGCCCTGTGGAGCCCGGACTTTCCTCCCCGTGCCGAAGCACGCAGCGGCTGTCCGGCCAACCCTTTGTCATTATAAGGTTGTTTAGCCGGCAAACCTTGCTAATAAGAATATTCGGGGTCGCGTTCCGCCCCCTCGATCTATCGTTCTGATCTGGGTATCCGAAGAAAGGAGACCAACATGAGAAGACGGCTTTATTTCATGGCGCCCGACATTCCGAGCGCTCGCAGCATCCGCGACGAACTCCTGCTCGCCCGCATCGAGGATGGCCATATCCACGTCCTAGCCAGGGACGGCGTCCCGCTCGAGGGCATGCAGGAAGCCTCCATCCTGCAAAAGACCGATTTCGTGCACGGTGCAGAAACCGGGCTGGTGGTGGGCGGCGGCATCGGCATCCTGGCGGGCATGGCCGCCCTCCTTTTCCCGCCCGCCGGTGTCGATCTGCAACTGGCCACCATCCTGGTTACTGCATTGGTCGGCGCGGCCTTCGGCGCCTGGGCATCGAGCATGGTAACCAGTTCCATCCCCAACTCGCGCCTCAAGACCTTCGAGGCCGGCATTCAGGCCGGACGCGTGCTGATGATGGTGGACGTGCCTGCCTCGCGCGTGGACGAGATCAGGCAGCTCGTCGCCAGCCGCCACCCCGAGGCAAACGGCAGCGCGCCGGAGCCGACCATCCCGGCTTTCCCGTAATCGCGGGGAACACGGCGAGACCGGTTGCGGACGAGGCGGCCAAAAGCCGGTCAGCGCCGAGCCGCATCGGGCAACCCGCCCGGAAAGGAGACATTGATCATGGACAAGCCAACCAGACTGCTTGACCCCCGGTTCAAGTACGTACCTGCCAGCAAAACCGACATTGCCAAGACCTTCGCGCGCCTTCGGCGCGAGCAGGCCAGGACCCGGGCCACGGCAAGCGCGACCATCATACCGATCAACAAGGGAAGGGGACGTGCCTGAGTTCGCTCGCATACACCTTCGACACCATTGCTTCCTCCCCGCCGCGATTCCCCTGTCGCGGCGATCCTCCGGGGCGCAACACCCCGGATTTCGGCAGGCGAAAGCCTGCCGTTATTTTGCCGGCTCAGGCCTGCAGCTTCCAGCCGATCGCTTCGCCGGCGCGCAAGGGCACGAGCTGCTGATTGTCCATTGAGTAGCTCTCCGGCACCGTCCAGCTTTCCTTCGCGAGCATGATTTTTTGCGTGTTGCGCGGCAGGCCATAAAAGTCGGCGCCGTGAAAACTGGCGAAGGCTTCGAGCCGGTCGAGCGCTCCGGCAGCCTCGAAGGCTTCCGCGTACAGTTCCAGCGCAGCGTGCGCCGTGTAGATGCCGGCACAGCCGCAGGCGGTTTCCTTGGCATTCCTGGCATGCGGGGCGGAATCCGTGCCGAGGAAGAATTTCGGGTTGCCGGACACGGCCGCGGCAACCAGCGCCGCACGATGCACCTCGCGCTTCAGCACCGGCAGGCAGTAGTAATGCGGACGCATGCCGCCCTTGAACATGGCGTTGCGGTTGTAGAGCAGGTGGTGCGCGGTGATGGTGGCCGCCACGTTCGCCGGCGCGCTTGCCACGAAATCGGCCGCGCCCCTGGTGGTGATGTGCTCGAGCACGAGCCTGAGCCGGGGAAAATCATGCAACAGGCGGGTGAGATGGCGCTCGATGAACACCGACTCGCGGTCGAACACGTCGACCTCGACATCGGTCACCTCGCCGTGCAGCAACAGCGGCACCCCGTGTTCTTCCATGGCGGCGATGGCGGGGTAGGCTTTTTGCAGATCGGTCACACCGGAATCGGAATTGGTGGTGGCGCCGGCGGGGTAGTATTTCACCGCATGCACGAAGCCGCTATTCCTGGCCGCTGCGATTTCCTCCGGCTGTGTGTTGTCGGTGAGATAAAGCGTCATCAGCGGCTCGAACTGCATGCCCGGCGGCAAGGCTGCCAGGATGCGTGCGCGATAGGCCTGCGCCGCCGCCACCGTAGTCACCGGCGGACGCAGGTTGGGCATGACGATGGCGCGCCCGAACTGCCTCGCGGTATGCGGCAGCACGCTCCGCATGGCATCGCCGTCGCGCAGGTGCAGATGCCAGTCGTCGGGGCGGGTCAGGGTCAGGGTATCAGTCATGTTCTTGCACCAGTAAGTCATACAGTTCGGACTTCTTGCGCCCGGTCAGCTTGGCGGTGATTTTCGCTGCCTGGCTGGCGGGCAGTTCCTCCGCCAGCACACGCAAAACATGTTCAGCGTCAGCCATGCCGCTCTCGGCCTGCACCGCGCCCTCCACCAGCAGCACGAACTCGCCTTTTTCGCGGTAGGCGCTCGCCTCCAGCCAGCCGGCCGTTTCGTCGAGCCGCATGCAGGCGGTTTCCTCGAACTGCTTGGTGAGTTCGCGCGCGATGCAGATGCGCCGCTCACCGCCCAGCACCGCCGCCAGATCGGCGAGGGTTTCGCGCACGCGGTGCGGCGCTTCGTAAAAAACCAGCACGGCAGGCTGGTGCTTCAGCGCGAGGATCGCATCGCGTCGCGCCTTTTGCTTCGGCGGCAGGAAACCGGCGAACAGCCACGGCCCCGGCGCGAAGCCGGCGACCGACAGGGCCGCCGTCACCGCGCTCGCCCCCGGCACCGGAATTACCTGCAGGCCTGCCTCGCGCAACGCGCGCACCAGCACGGCGCCGGGGTCCGAAATCGCCGGCGTGCCAGCGTCGGACACATAGGCCACCGCCGCGCCTGCGGCAATCTTCGCGGCCAGCTTTTCCGCGCCCTGGCGCTCATTGTGCTCGCGCACCGACAGCAGCGGCTTGCTGATGCCGAGCGTCGCCAGCAGTTGCCCGGTCACGCGCGTATCCTCTGCCGCGATCAGATCCACGCGCTTCAGCACGTCGAGCGCGCGCAGGGTGATGTCGCCGAGGTTTCCGATCGGGGTGGCGACCACATACAATCCCGGCATTAGAGGCGCTTCATTCATATCGGTATTGTCGCAAATGCTGAAGCAACTATTGGGAAAATTCGCCGAAGACCGCGCGGAAAGAATGCTCGCGAATGCCGGGCTGGCCATCCTGCACCGCAACTACCGCTGCCGGCAGGGCGAAATCGACCTCATCGCGCAGGACGGCGATACCCTGGTGTTCGTCGAGGTGCGCAGCCGCAGCCGCCAGGATTACGGCAGCGCCGCTGACAGCATCACGCCAGCCAAGCAGCGCCGCATCATCGCCGCGGCGCGCCACTACCTCGCCGGCCTGCCGCGCCTGCCGGCCTGCCGCTTCGATGCCGTGACGCTGGATGAAGGCCGCGAGCCGGCGTGGATCAAGTCGGCCTTCGAGGATATGGGATAATCGCGCCAGAACATCCCGCACGGGCAAAACATGATCGAACGCATTATTGGTCACTTCAACGACTCCGCCCGTCTCAAGCTGGACGTGGCGGAACTGCTGGCGCCTGCCATTGCCGGTGCGGCCGACCTCATCCTCCAGTGCATCCTGCGCGACGGCAAGGTGCTGTCCTGCGGCAACGGTGGCTCGGCCGCGGATGCGCAGCATTTCTCTTCCGAGATGGTGAACCGCTTCGAGCTCGACCGCCCCGGACTGCCGGCGATCGCGCTCACCACCGACAGCTCCACGCTGACCTCCATCGCCAACGACTTCGCCTTCGAGCAGGTATTCGCGCGCCAGGTGACCACGCTGGGCCAGCCCGGCGACGTGCTGCTGGCGATCTCGACCAGCGGCGCCTCGCCCAATATCCTGGCCGCCGCCGAAGCCGCGCGCGGCCGCGACATGGCGGTAATCGCACTGACCGGGCGCGATGGCGGAAAATTGGCGGAACAATTGAGCGACCGCGATGTTCTTATCTGCGTGCCGGCGGATTCCACCGCACGCATACAGGAAGTACATTTATTGACCATCCACTGTCTGTGCGATGCCGTGGACAGTGCCTTGTTGGGAGTCGAGACATGATGAAGAAACTTGCCTGGGCTGCGCTGCTGGCAGCCTCCCTGTCCTTGATGCACGGCTGTGCCGCCGTGGTCGTGGGAGGCGCCGCCACGGCGGTCGTGGTCGCCGACGATCGCCGCACCGCCGGCACCGTGGTCGAAGACCAGGAGATCGAACTGCGCGCGATGAACCGGCTGCGCGAAGGCTTTCCGCAGAAGACCGTCAGTGTTTCCACCGTGAGCTACAACCGCCAGGTGCTGCTGGTGGGCCAGGTGCCGGACGAAGCTACCCGCGCAAAGGTCGTCGAGACCGTCCGCGCCATCCCGGGCGTCATCGGAGTCCACAATGAAATCACCATTTCCGGCGTCACCTCGCTGACTTCGAAAACCAACGATGCCTCCATCACCACCAAGGTCAAGGCGCGCCTCCTCAATACCAACGCCGTCCAGTCCAACCACGTGAAAGTGGTCACCGAAGCCGCCGTGGTCTACCTCATGGGCCTGGTCAGGAAGGACGAGGGCGAGGCCGCCGGCAAGGTTGCGGCGGGCACTGCCGGCGTCAGCCGCGTGGTCAAGCTGTTCGAATACATCGACTGAGTTTTCTCATCGCGTGAACAGGCAGCCTCCCTCCTATCCGCCGCCCGCATTCGAGCGCAAGATCGCGCTCGCCGGGGCGACGGAGGCGGCGGCGGGGCTGCCGCGCCCGCTGGTATTCACCAACGGCTGCTTCGACATCCTGCATCGTGGTCACGTCACTTATCTGGCCCAGGCACGCGCCCTCGGCGCTTCGCTGGTGGTCGGCGTAAACTCGGATGAGTCGGTGCGTCGCCAGAACAAGGCGCCCGACCGCCCCGTCAATCCGCTGGCCGACCGCATGGCCGTGCTCGCCGCGCTGGAGCCGGTGTCGCTGGTCATCCCCTTCGACGAAGACACGCCGCTCGAACTCATCCTCGGCCTGCGCCCCGACGTGCTGGTGAAAGGCGGCGACTGGCCGGTCAACAGCATCGTCGGCGCCAGCGAGGTGGCCGGCTGGGGCGGCCAGGTGCATTCCATTCCCTTTGCCTTCCAGCGCTCCACCACGGCACTCATCGAAAAAATCCGCACATGAAATACAAGGATCTGCGCGACTTCATTGCCCAGCTTGAAAGCATGGGCGAACTGAAGCGCGTGCCCGTCGAAGTCGACCCGCGCCTCGAAATGACCGAGCTCTGCGACCGCGTGCTGAAGCGCGAAGGCCCGGCCATTCTGTTCGAGAAGCCCAAGGGGCATTCGATTCCGGTATTGGCCAACCTGTTCGGCACCGTGCGCCGCGTGGCACTGGGCATGGGTGAGGAAGACCCGCTGCAATTGCGCGAAATCGGCAAGCTGCTCGCCTATCTCAAGGAACCCGAGCCGCCCAGGGGCCTGCGCGACGCCTGGGAAAAATGGCCGGTGCTGAAGCAGGTGCTGAACATGGCGCCGAAGGAAGTCGGCAGCGCGCCCTGCCAGGACGTGGTGTGGGAAGGCAAGAACGTCGATCTTTCGAAGCTGCCGATCCAGACCTGCTGGCCGGGGGACGCCGGCCCGCTCATCACCTGGGGATTGGTGGTGACGAAAGGCCCGCACAAGAAGCGGCAGAACCTCGGCATCTATCGACAACAAGTGATCGGCCCGAACAAGGTGATCATGCGCTGGCTCGCCCACCGCGGCGGGGCGCTCGACTTTCGCGAGTTCCAGCAAGCCCATCCCGGCCAGCCTTTCCCGGTCGCCGTCGCGCTCGGCGCCGATCCCGCCACCATCCTCGGCGCGGTGACGCCGGTGCCGGACTCGCTCTCCGAGTATCAGTTCGCCGGCCTCCTGCGCGGCTCCAAGACCGAAGTGGTGAAATGCCTCGGCTCCGAACTGCAGGTGCCGGCCAGCGCCGAGATCGTGCTCGAAGGCCACCTTCACCCGAATGAAATGGCGCCAGAGGGCCCGTTCGGCGACCATACCGGCTACTACAACGAGGTCGAACAGTTCCCGGTGTTCACCCTCGACCGCATCACCATGCGGCGCGACCCGATCTACCACAGCACCTACACCGGCAAGCCGCCGGACGAGCCCGCCATCCTCGGCGTGGCACTGAACGAAGTATTCGTGCCGCTGCTGCAAAAACAGTTTCCCGAGATCGTCGATTTCTACCTGCCGCCGGAAGGCTGCAGCTACCGCATGGCAGTGGTCAGCATGAAGAAGGCCTACCCCGGCCACGCCAAGCGCGTGATGTTCGGGGTCTGGTCATTCCTGCGCCAGTTCATGTACACCAAGTTCATCCTCGTGACGGATGATGACGTGAACGTGCGCGACTGGAAGGAAGTGATGTGGGCGCTGACCACGCGCGTCGATCCGGCGCGCGACACCCTCATCGTCGAGAATACGCCGATCGACTATCTGGATTTCGCCAGCCCGGTCTCCGGACTCGGCTCCAAGATGGGCATCGACGCCACCAACAAGTGGCCGGGCGAAACCAGCCGCGAGTGGGGTACGCCGATCAGCATGGACGCCGACGTGAAGAAGCGGGTAGATGAGATGTTTGCGCAGCTTGGCCTTTGAAGGGCGTCTTACTCACAGGGAGGCGAGGGAGGAGCGGAAGGGAAAACCCTCCTGCCTTGCCTCCCTGAACCTCCCTGTCAAATGCATTTTGCCTTGCCTTTACTCCTGCGCCACGCCTTCGTAAAGCCAATTCAGCAGCGCCGCCATGGCGGCTTCGGACTGACCGGCATTGACATGGTTGACGAACATCACCACGGCCATGCGGCTGCCGTTGCGGTCCATGAGATAGCCGGCGAGCGCGCGCACGTCTCTCAGGCTGCCGGTCTTGAGATGGGCCTGTCCGGTGAATGCGCTGCCGTTGAAGCGCTTTCTCAGCGTGCCGTCGATTGCGCTGATCGGCAAGGCGGATTCCAGTTCGGAATAATGCGGGCTGTGGTAGGCCGCCAGCAGCAACTGGCCCATGCTGTGCGCGCTGATGCGCTCGATGCGCGAGAGGCCGGCGCCGTTTTCCAATACCAGCTCGGGAAAGTCCAGCTTCTGCGCGAGCAGCGCCTGCCGCATCGCCGACACCGATTTGTCCGGCGTGGCCGGCGCACCGAACCGCTCCTGGCCCAGGGTCAGGAACAGCATGCGCGTCATGGCATTGCTGGAGTGCTTGTTGAGCGGACGGATGACGTCGACCAGCGGGGGCGATTCGAATTCCAGCAGCGGCGCGGTTTCCGGCGGCGCGATGCCCTGCACCACCCCGCCTTCCCACTTGCCGCCGGACTCCTCCCACAGCGCGCGGAAGACCTGGGCGAAATTCTGCGCGGGCTCCAGCAGGTTGAGCGGCAGGCGCTGCTCGCCGCAAGCGCGCGGATAAACCCCTTCGAACACCACGAGCCCCGTCAATTCTGGGTCGGGCCGGGTCGCCAGGACCGTGCCACGCCAGCCGTTGCAGGGGCCATCGCCCAGCTGCAGCCGTGAAATGAATTTCACCTCGGCCAGCGGCAGTTCGGAACGGACGGCGACTTCCTCGCCCTCCGGCGCCAGCCGCACGTACTGGACGTTGAAATCGGCCAGCAGCGGCGCCGGGGGCGCATTGTAGGCCGCCAGCGGCTCGCCGTCGAAGGCGCCGGGGTCGGCGGGCGGCAAGTCGTACAGGGTGAGGTCGAGCACCAGGCTGCCGCCGATCTCGCGCACACCCTGCGCACGCAATGCACGCTGCATGAGCCAGATGCGCTCCAGCGTGAGATAGGGGTCGCCGCCGCCGCGCACGATGAGATCGCCCTGCAGCCTGCCTTCGCTGATTTCGCCGCGCGCCCAGAAGCCGGTCTTCCAGGTGTAGTCAGGGCCCAGGCTCTGCAGCGCGGCATAGCTCGTCACCAGCTTCATGGTCGACGCCGGATTCATCGGCTGCGCCGCATTCGCGCTCAGGAGCGGCGCGCCGCCCCCCAGCGGCAGCACGTAGACAGACACCGCCTCGGCGGGGATGCCCGCATCCGACAGTGCTTCGGTCACGCCCTGCGGCAGCATTGCCGCCCAGGCCTGGGCGGAAACGGCCCAGAACATGGCCAGGCCGACAAGCAGATGTCGTCGCATACTCATGCCTCCGAGTTTACCCAGCCGCACCTCACGCCAGGGCATAGCGCTTGCCCGCCTGCGGCGTCTGCGCATCCCAGCCCAGATCCGCGCGGATCTTGTCGGCGAACAATTGCGCGGTTTCCGCTTCGCCATGCACCACGAAGCACTGGCGCGGCGGCCTGCCGAAACGCGAAAGCCAATCCATCAGCGCGGCCTGGTCGGCATGCGCGGAGAGGCCGCCGATGGTGTAGATGCGCGCACGCACCGGCACATCCTCGCCGAACAGGCGCACTTCCTTGGCGCCATCGACCAGCCTGCGTCCGAGCGTGCCCTGGGCCTGGAAGCCGACGAAGATGACGCTGTTTTCGTCGCGCGCGAGGTTGTTGCGCAGGTGATGCTTGATGCGGCCGGCATCGCACATGCCCGAGGCGGCGATGATGATGGCGCCGCCGGAAACGCGATTGATGGCCTTGGAATCGTCCACGGTTTCGGTGAAGGTGATCGGCAGCGGCGTGCGGTGATTGGCGCGCAAATCCTGCATGAAGTGGCGCGCCTCCTCGTCGAGCAGGCGATGGTGCCTGAGGGTGATTTCGGTCGCCGCCTTGGCCATCGGCGAATCGACGAAAATGCGCGGCTTGCTGATCAGGCGTCCGTCCGCCGCCAGGTCGGAAAGGATGAACAGCATGTCCTGCGTGCGTCCCACGGCAAAGGCCGGAATCAGGATGTTGCCGCGCCGCTGCGCCAGCGTGTCGTTGATGGCATCGACCAGTTCCTCGGTGGTTTCCCTGAGCGGCTTGTGCAGGCGGTTGCCGTAGGTGGACTCCACGATCAGGTAGTCCGCGTGTTCAACCGGCGCGGGATCGTTCATCAGCGGATGGCCGGGCTGGCCGAGGTCGCCGGAGAACACCAGCTTGCGCGTTGTCCCCTCCGTTTCCAGCCACACCTCCAGGATCGCCGAGCCGAGGATGTGGCCGGCATCGCGGAAACGCACTTTCACCGCCGGATGCGGGCGCACTTCCACGTCATAGCCCACTCCGTGCAGCTGGCGCAGGCTGTGGCGCGCCTCCGCCACGGTATAGATCGGCTCGACGCTGTCGGGGTCGCGCAGGGTTTCGCCGCGGCGCTTGCGCTCGCGCGCCCATTCCGCGTCCTTTTCCTGGATGTGCGCAGAATCCAGCAGCATCACTTCGAGCAGGTCGCAACTGGCGCGCGTGGTGAGAATCGGGCCATCGAAGCCTTTTGCCACCAGCAGCGGCAGCAGGCCCGAGTGATCGATGTGCGCATGCGTGAGCAGGGTGAAGTCGAGCCCGCTCACATCGAAATTCAGGGCATCGCGGTTCTTGTCCGCCGAACCCAGTCCCTGGAACATGCCGCAGTCGACCAGAAAGCGGACATGCTCGGTTTCCACCAGAAAGCAGGAACCGGTGACCTCGCCGGCGGCGCCCAGAAAAGTGATGTTCATTTTTTAATCAATCGTATCCAGTAAGGTTTGCGTCGCGCGCGCCATCTGTTCCATGTGCGCCTCCTCCAGAACATAGGGCGGCATGAAATACACCGTGGCGCCGATCGGCCGCAGCAATACGCCCTGCGCCAGCGCCCCTTCGGCGAACGCGCGCGCGAAGCCCGGCGCCGCCCCCGCCATGTCGAAGGCCCAGATCATGCCGCGATTGCGGAAATGCCGCGCGCGCGGGTGATGCCTGATTGGTTCCAGCAAGGCGCCAAAGGTTTCCGCTTTTTTTCGATTGGCGTCAAGCACGCCGTCCGCTTCGAAAATGTCCAGCACCGCCAGCGCCGCGCGGCAGGCGAGCGGATTGCCGGTATAGGAGTGCGAGTGCAGGAAGCCCCGTGCGGTTTCATCGGCATAGAACGCGGCGTAGACCTCGTCCGTGGTCAGCACGCAGGACAGCGGCAGATAGCCGCCGCTGATGCCCTTGGACAGGCACATGAAATCCGCTTTGACATCGGCCTGCTCGCACGCGAACAGGGTGCCGGTGCGGCCGAAGCCGACGGCGATCTCGTCCGCGATTAAATGCACGCCGTACTGCGTGCACAGCGCGCGCGCCCGCGCCAGATAGGCCGGGTGGTACATCGCCATGCCGGCCGCTCCCTGCACCAGCGGTTCGAGGATGAAGGCGGCGATGCTGTCGGCATGCTGCTGCAAGTGCGCCTCCAGGGCATCGGCGCAGCGCAGGGCGAAGGCTTCGGCAGTTTCACCCGCTTCGGCAAGACGGAAATCCGGGCTGGGCATTTGCGCCGACTGCCGCAAAAGTGGCGCGTACTGGTCCTTGAACAGCGCCACGTCGGTGACCGACAGCGCGCCCACGGTCTCGCCGTGGTAGCCGTTCTGCAGGCTGATGAAATTGCACTTGCCCGGCTTGCCGCGGTTGCGCCAGAAATGGAAGCTCATCTTCAGCGCGATCTCGGTGGCGGCCGCCCCGTCCGAGCCGTAAAACGCATGTCCCAGGCCGGTGAGCCTGGCGAGCCGCTCGGACAGCTGCACGACGGGTTCGTGCGTGCAGCCGGCGAGCATGACGTGCTCGATTTTCGACAGCTGGTCGGTGATCGCGGCATTGATGCGCGGATTGGCGTGGCCGAACAGGTTCACCCACCAGGAGGAGATCGCGTCGAGGTAGCGCTTGCCGGCTTCGTCGATCAGCCACGGCCCCTCCCCCCGGACAATCGCCAGCGGTGGCTGCGCTTCCAGATGCTTCATCTGCGTACAGGGATGCCAGAGAAACTGGCGCGAACGGTCTTGCAGCGAACTCATGAACAAACTTTACCACCGAAGCCGAACCGGCTTCCCGGCTCAAGTGTATTCACCGCCCGCAGGGCTCAACTCGATATAGAAGGGCGAGTTGCTGGGATTGGGCTTGTCCTTCGCTTCCGGCTGCTTGTCGCGCAGCACCATTTCCACCAGGGCCGCCTTGATCTGCGCGGGATCGGCCACGGCCGGATACAGGCGATGCTGCTTGACCATTTCCGCCGCGCGCGCGCGCGCCAGCAGTTCCAGGGCGCGGCGCGACTCCTGCGTCAAGGTATCCAGCAGCAGGAGCCAGGGCGCCTGCCAATCCAGATAATCCGCCATCAGTTCGCGAAAAGGCGCCGCGTAGCGCTCCGGCTGTAGGAAGAGCGGTGGAAAACTCTCCGCCGCATAGGCCTGTCGCACCTCCGCGCCCTTGCCCCCCGCCAGCCCCAGCCCGCCGCCGACCGCATCGCGCTCGATCCACTGCCAGCCGCACGCCTGGCCGTTGATGAAGTTGCCCAGTGCTATCGCGCTGTTGTCCTCGCCGGTTGCCGCGCTTTTGAAATGCTCCTCGGCGGCAAAGCCGGCGCGCCACTGGGTGGACACTTCCGCGCGGGTTTCGTCGAGGCCGAGCGCACTGTGGATCAGCGCCAGCGGCCGTTTCCTTTCATCCAGCAGCCACAACTCGAAACGATCGGCAAAGGCGAAGGGCACTGCATGGTGGTGGTCGCGCAGGTACTCGTAAACGATTTGCCCCTGCACTTCCATGCGCTTGAAGTCGTCCGACGGGTAGATCGGCCCGCGCTTGAGCCCCGCCGCCTCCGACCAACTGCCGTAGCGGATGTCGCTGATCTGGGACTTGCCCTTCAGCCCCTCGCGCAGGCTTTCGTTGGCGACATAGATGTCCCAGTGCACCCCGTCCATGGTCACCGCCTCGGCCGACTGGTAACGGAAGACATTGATCACGCCGCGAAACGGATTCAGCAGGCGCTGGGCATAGCAGACAACGTTCATGGGCTCATCTAGCCAAAAAGCGGCAAAAACCGCAAGTACCGAAAAACCGTCCCCAGTGTGGGGGCGGGGTTGAAATTGTCATGGACGGCCCCTATCATTAGCAGCCTCCGGTCGAGAGTGCTAACAGCGCCGGCCAAGACATCTGGGTTTCGCCCGGGCTTTTGTCGTTTCGCTCGGGTGAAATTATTCCAACTCATTGATTTTCAATGGAGATCAGTAATGAAAATCCGTCCTTTGCATGATCGCATCATCGTCAAGCGCATGGAAGAAGAGCGCAAGACCGCTTCCGGCATCGTCATTCCCGACAGCGCCGCCGAGAAACCCGACCAGGGCGAAGTCATCGCCGTCGGCCCCGGCCGCAAGGATGACAACGGCAAGACCATCGCCATGGAACTGAAAGTCGGCGACCGCGTGCTGTTCGGCAAGTATGCCGGCCAGGGCGTGAAGATCGAGGGCGAGGAAGTCCTGGTCATGCGCGAAGAAGACGTCATGGGCGTGATCGAGAAGTAATCGATTCCATACAATCCAACAGAATTCAAGGAGTTAAAGAATGCCTGCAAAAATGGTCAAGTTCGGCGACGAAGCCCGCCACAAGATGGTTGCCGGGGTGAACATCCTCGCCAACGCCGTTAAAGTCACCCTCGGTCCCAAGGGCCGCAACGTGGTGCTCGACCGCTCCTACGGCGCCCCCACCGTGACCAAGGACGGCGTCTCCGTCGCCAAGGAAATCGAACTCAAGGACAAGCTCGAAAACATGGGCGCGCAAATGGTGAAGGAAGTCGCCTCCAAGACCTCCGACGTCGCCGGCGACGGCACCACCACCGCCACCGTGCTGGCCCAGGCCATCCTCACCGAAGGCATGAAGTTCGTCGCCGCCGGCATGAACCCGATGGACCTGAAGCGCGGCATCGACAAGGCTGTCACCGCCATTACCGAAGAACTGAAGAAGATCTCCGTGCCCTGCGCCAGCAGCAAGGAAATCGCCCAGGTCGGTTCCATCTCCGCCAACTCCGACAGCTCCATCGGCCAGATCATCGCCGACGCCATGGACAAGGTCGGCAAGGAAGGCGTCATCACCGTGGAAGACAGCTCCGGCCTCGAGAACGAGCTCGACGTCGTCGAGGGCATGCAGTTCGACCGCGGCTACCTGTCTCCCTACTTCATCAACAACGCCGATCGCCAGATCGCGCTGCTGGAAGACCCCTTCATCCTGCTGCACGACAAGAAGGTCTCCAACATCCGCGACCTGCTGCCGGTGCTGGAACAGGTCGCCAAGGCCGGCAAGCCGCTGCTGATCATCGCCGAAGACGTCGACGGCGAAGCGCTCGCCACCCTGGTGGTCAACAACATCCGCGGCATCCTCAAGACCGTGGCCGTCAAGGCGCCCGGCTTCGGCGACCGCCGCAAGGCCATGCTGGAAGATATCGCCATCCTCACCGGCGGTACCGTGATCGCCGAGGAAGTCGGCCTCACCCTGGAAAAAGCCACCCTCAACGACCTCGGCCGCGCCAAGCGCATCGAAGTGGGCAAGGAAAACACCACCATCATCGACGGCGCCGGCGCCGCCGACGCGATCAAGGCCCGCATCGGCCAGATCAACAAGCAGATCGACGAAGTCACCTCCGACTACGACAAGGAAAAACTGCAGGAGCGCAAGGCCAAGCTGGCCGGCGGCGTGGCAGTGATCAAGGTCGGCGCCGCGACCGAAGTCGAGATGAAGGAGAAGAAGGCCCGCGTCGAAGACGCCCTGCACGCCACCCGCGCTGCGGTGGAAGAGGGCATCGTCCCCGGCGGCGGCGTGGCCCTGCTGCGCGCCAAATCGGCCATCTCCAAGCTGAAGGGCGACAACCACGATCAGGATGCCGGCATCAAGATCATCCTGCGCGCCGTGGAAGAGCCCCTGCGCCAGATCGTGGCCAACTGCGGCGAGGAACCCTCCGTCGTCGTCAACAAGGTTGCCGAAGGCAAGGGCAACTTCGGCTACAACGCCGGCGCCGGCACCTACGGCGACATGATGGAAATGGGCGTGCTGGACCCGACGAAAGTCACCCGCACCGCACTGCAGAACGCCGCCTCCATCTCCGGCCTCATGCTCACCACCGACTGCATGGTGTCCGACCTGCCGGATGACAAGTCCGTCGCACCGATGGGCGACATGGGTGGCATGGGCGGCATGGGCGGTATGGGCGGCATGGGCGGCATGATGTAAGCCTGCGCACCCCGGCCTCAAAGCCGAGAAGCCCCGCCTGGTGCGGGGCTTTTTTCTTGCGGCGACCATAACAGCCTGACGGCTCGGCCGCCGGCGGGCCCGCAATCCGGTATAATCGGCGGCGTCATTGGGGAGTAGCCTCTCTTCGAGCAGAAGAGGCTTGCGTCAACACACTTGCCGATCCCGGCATGGCGCAAGCGGTTTCCGGACTTGGCAAGACCTTTGACCACCCTACCTTCCGAGGCCGGAGAGGCAGTGTGGTCAATTGTCGGATCCGGCCGGAATCTCGAACATGGAAGCCTTCCTTGTCTCCACGGGCATCGTTGCCCTGGCCGAAATCGGCGACAAAACCCAGTTGCTCGCCCTCCTCCTCGCCGCCAAATTCCGCAGGCCGGCTCCCATCATTGCCGGTATTCTCGTCGCCACCATCGCCAACCACAGCTTTGCCGGCGCGCTGGGCTCCTGGATCACGACCGTGGTGGCGCCGGAAACGATGCGCTGGGTTCTGGGCCTTTCATTCATTGCGATGGCGGCCTGGGCGCTTGTCCCGGACAAGCTGGACGAGGGCGAAGCCCGGCTGGCGAAGTACGGGGTCTTCGTCACCACGCTGATCGCGTTCTTCCTCGCCGAGATGGGCGACAAGACCCAGGTGGCGACGGTGGCGCTTGCTGCCCAGTACCACGCCTTCGTTTCCGTTGTTGCCGGCACCACGCTGGGCATGATGATCGCCAACGTGCCGGCGGTCCTCCTCGGAGACCGGATCGCCGACAAGATGCCCGTCCGCCTGGTGCATGTCATTGCGGCAGGCCTGTTCGCCCTGCTCGGCATCGCGGCCTTGCTTGGCGCCGGCAAGAGCCTCGGCCTCTAGGCGGGCGGCGGCGGGCCGCATCTCTTGCCTGCGTGCGGTCCATCCTGTCGGCTGAACGAAATCGCACTCGCCCGTTCAGTCTCCGCATATCCCTCTATTCGCGGGATCGGGTTATGCTCGATCCTTGCCGACAATTTTTCTCCCGGATGATTTCAGGCTCCTACTACCCCCGCTCCTTCACCATCCTGGTCATCGTCGCCATGGGCGTGCTGATCGTGCCGCTGGCCTCCGGCCTCATCAACGCCGTGCACGTACTGCAGGGCGTGGCGGAAACGCAGCGCGAATTCGCGCGCAACAGCCTCGCCATCACGCGCGACGTGCGCCAGGTGGCGGAATCGGTGAGCCAGCTGCAGCGCGCCGCTGGCCAGTACCATCTGCTGCAGGACGACGAGTTCGGCCCGGCGCTGAAGGAGCGCCACCAGCAATTGCAGGGTCTGCTCAAGCAGCTCGACGCGCATCTTGCCGACCCGGCCTCGCGCGCCACGCTGGACAGGCTGCAGGAACGCAACCTGGCGCTGTATCGCGAACTGGCGCCGGTGCCCGGTGCGTATCTCGACAGCACGCGCTTCAATGCGCTGAATCCGCAGTTCGACGGCCTGCACGCCACGGCGCGCGCACTGCTCGCCGAAGCCGACGCGGCAGTGCAGCGGGAACAGCAGGCGCTGGAGGAAACGGTGCAGGATACCCGCCAGCGGCTGATCGTACTGGCGCTGGCGCTGATCCCGCTGACGCTGCTGCTGGCCGGCGTGTTCTCGTGGATGATCAACCGCCCGATCCGGCAGATCAAGGCGGCGATCCAGCAGCTGGGCCAGGCCAACCTCTCGCCGCTGCCGGCGGTCAGCGGACCGCAGGATATCGTCGAACTGGGACGCGAACTCGACTGGCTGCGCCAGCGCCTGCAGGCGCTCGAAGAACAGAAGCTGCGCTTCCTGCGCCACGTGTCGCACGAGCTGAAGACGCCGCTGGCCTCGCTGCGCGAGGGCGTGGCGCTGCTGAGCGACGAGCTCGCCGGCAGCCTCAACGCGCGCCAGCGCAGCATCGTCGGCATCATGGACAGCGGCAGCCGCGATCTGCAGAAGCGCATCGAGGACCTGATCCGCTACGGCGGCATGGTGCAGGGCGGAAGCAAGCCGCAGGCTGCGCCGCAACAGCTGGAAGCCGCGCTCGATGCGGTGCTGGCGAGGCAACGCCTCACCCTTGCCGCGCGCGGCATCCGCGTGGAAAAGCAGCTGTCTGCGGAACAAATCCGCGCCGAGCGCAATCAACTGGAAACCGTGCTCGACAATCTGTTGTCGAATGCGGTCAAATTCAGCCCCGAGGGCGGGCGCATCCTGGTCAAGAGCGAGGCCGCCGAAAACGGCGTCGCCCTGTGGGTATGCGACGAAGGCGAGGGCATCCCGGCAGCCGAACGCACGCGCGTGTTCGAACCCTTCTTCCAGGGTGCGCGCCAGCCCGCCTCGGCGGTCAAGGGCAGCGGCCTCGGCCTGTCGATCGTGCGCGAATCGCTGCTCGCCGCCGGCGGCGGCGCGGAGGTTGCCGACCTGCCGCCGTGGGGCACCTGCTTTCGTTTGATCTGGCCGGATTGAATGAACCCGTTTGACTTTTTGGCGATGCCGCAATGACACTCAAACCACTCTTGTTTGCCGGACTGCTGCTGACGCTGGGCGCCTGCGCCCACGTGCAGGAACACCCCGCACTGCGCAGCGTGCAGATCGGCTCGGACGCCGCGATGATGCTGAACGAGCTCGCGCGCGTGGCGGCGCTGTCGCCCGAGCAGCGCAGGCGCGAACTGGCTGCGCTGGAAGGCGGCCGCATCGACGATGTGCGGCGCTTCCAGGCGGCCGCGCTGCTCGATCGCGAAGACAGCGTGGAAGCGCTGGAGCGCGGGCTCAAGAACCTGAACGCGCTGAGCGGCATCGACGAGCGCGCGCAGCCGCTGGTCGAACAGATGAAGAAGTCGTTCAAGGCGCGCATCGAACTCAAGGTGCAGGTCGCACGTGCGCAGGAGCTGCAGGACAAGCTGGAACAGATCAAGGCGCTGGAGAAATCGCTGCAGCAGCGGTCGACGCCGCCCGCCCGCCCATGAAGAAGCCCTGCATCCTGGTCGTGGACGACGACGCCGCGCTGCGCGAACTGATCACGCTGCGCCTCGAAGCCAACAACTTCAGGGTCGAGTCGGTCGACAGCGGCGAAGCCGCGCTGGCCAAGCTCGCCGTCGCGCGTCCGGACGCCGTGCTGACCGACATGCAGATGGCGGGCATGGACGGCATGGCACTGTTCAACGCCATCCGCGCGCGCGACCCGGCGCTGCCGGTGATCGTGCTCACCGCGCACGGCACCATTCCCGACGCGGTGGCCGCCACCCAGCAGGGCCTGTTCGGCTATCTCACCAAGCCCTACGACGCCGCCACCCTCATCGATCTCCTGAAACGCGCCACGCGCCTGTCGGCTGGCAGCGCGGAAACGGGCGACGACAGCTGGCACAGCGAAATCGTCACCGCCAGCCCGGTCATGGAGGCGCTGCTCGCCGAGGCCCGGCTCGCCGCGCAGAGCGAGGCCTCGCTGCTGATCCAGGGCGAATCCGGCACCGGCAAGGAACTGCTGGCGCGCGCCATCCATCGCGCCAGCCCGCGCAGCAGGAAGCCCTTCGTCGCCATCAACTGCGGCGCGATCCCGGCCGAGCTGCTGGAATCGGAACTGTTCGGCCACGTGAAGGGCGCCTTCACCGGCGCCACGCGCGACCACCCGGGTCTGTTCCAGAGCGCTGCGGGCGGCACGGTGTTCCTCGACGAAATCGGCGACATGCCGCTGCCGCTGCAGGTGAAGCTCCTGCGCGTGCTGCAGGAAGGCGAAGTGCGGCCGGTCGGCGCGACCGAGACGCGCGCGGTCGACGTGCGCATCCTCTCGGCCACCCACCGCGACCTCGAGGAAGCGATCGCCGGCGGCGAATTCCGCGAGGACCTCTACTACCGCCTCAACGTGGTGAGCCTGACGCTGCCGCCGCTGCGCGAGCGGCGCGAGGACATACCGCTGCTGGCGCAGCACTTTCTCGGCGTGCTGACGGAAAAATACCGGCGCCGCATCCGCGGCTTCGCCCCCGATGCGCTCGACATGCTGACCGCCGCCGACTGGCCGGGCAACATCCGCCAGCTCGCCAACGTATTGGAGCAGTGCGTGGCGCTGTGCACCACATCCACCATCCCCGCCAGCCTGGTGGCGCGCGCGCTGCGCGACAAGCCGGCAGAAATCCAGCCGCTGGCCGAGGCGCGCGCGGCCTTCGAGCGCGACTACCTCATCAGCCTCTTGAAGCTCACGCGCGGCCAGGTCAGCGAAGTCGCGCGGCTGGCCGGCCGCAACCGCACCGAGGTCTACCGGCTGCTGCAGCGCCACGGCCTCACGCCCGCGCTGTTCAAGGAGCGCGACGAAAACAGCTGAGCCGGCTCGCTGGCACGACTCCTGCAAAGCGATGAACTACGCAACGCGCATTCATCGCGCCTGAAAGGAGCACACCATGTTCGGCTGGGCCGTCACCTTCCTCCTCATCGCCATCATTGCCGGCGTGTTCGGCTTTGCCGGCATCGCCGGCACCCCCACGGCCGTCGCCAAGGTGTTGTTTTTCCTGGGCCTGGCGGCGTTTCTCGGCTTGCTGGCCGCGGGCCGCAGGACCCGCGCCGCACCTCCCCGCGGCCCCGGCCCGCAGCCGGGCCTGCACAGCTCTCGTGGTCACCCGACCTAGCCGCCGCTGTCGCCGCTGGCCGACAAAATAAGGCCTGCAAAACAATCACTTGCGAAGACTCGCCCGCTTGTGTCTCCATCTGGCGACAAATTGTGCCGCCACCTCGGGAGACCTCCCCGCCCGACCGCCCGGCAACAATCCATCTAATTGATTTCATTGCAAAAAAAATTTCTGGCACGGTTATCGCTGCGTTCATGGCGAATGCCACCGCATTCACACTGACTCATGACAAAGGAGATAGACATGAAATCCATCAACCATCGCTTCCTGAGCGTGACCCTTGCCGGCATCTTCGGCGGCATCGCCGTCGCATCGGCCGCGGCCTCTCCGGCCATGCCTGCCTTCAAGGCTGCCGACAGCAATGGCGACGGCATGGTCAGCATGGTGGAATTTGCTGCCCAGGGCGGGCACGCACAGGCTTTCCGCGAGGGCGACGCCAATGACGACAGCCGCCTGACCAGCGACGAGTACGCCAAGGCCGTCGCCAATCACGATCGCATCAAGGCCGCCAAATTCATCGACGACGCCTGGATCACCGCCAAGGTGAAGGCAATGCTGCTGAAGGACGAGGGCATCAAGGGCCTGGCCGTGAAAGTGGATACCCACAAGGGCACGGTTCAACTCTCGGGCTGGGTCAACACCCCCGAGCAGGCGAGCCAGGCTGAAAAGATCGCGCTCGGCGTCGAAGGCGTGAAAGGCGTGCGCAACGACCTGCTCGTCAAGGGCTGACCGACAAGCCCCCGCCGGCCGCCGACACATTGCGGCCGGCCATTCCGTGCCTACTGGAGACATCAATGCACCTGTCCACGCGACTTTCGAATGAAGCAGCTTCGCGCGCGGCCGAAGCGGGCAGAGCCGAGAACGGCAACATCGTTCGCGCCCTGCCCCGGCGCGCCCACCCCCTGCATGCCCAGCTGCTGGAGATCGTGGAGTCCACGACCGACCTCGTCGCCATCGCCGACGGCGACGGCTGGCTGCACTATCTCAATGGTGCCGGCCGCGCCATGCTCGGCCTGAGCGAGGGCGAGGAAATCGCCGGCCTGCACCTCACCGACTTCTACCCCGAGGCAGAGTCGCGGCGCCTGCTGGCGGAAGCGTTTCCCGCCGCGCAGCGCGACGGCTCCTGGCAGGGTGAATCGGCACTGAGGCTTGCCGGCGCCCGGGAACTCAACGTGTCGCAGACCGTGCTTGCCCATGACGAGCCGCATGCCGGCGTGGCAATGTTTTCCGTGATCGCGCGCGACATCAGCGAACGCAAACGTTTCGCAGAAGAACTCAAGCGCCAGACCAGCCACGATGCGCTGACCGGGCTGCCGAATCGACTGGCGCTGGAGGAACACATGGACATGGTGCTCGCGCGCGCGCGGCGCGACCGCACGCACGCCGCGGCAATCCTGCTCGACCTCGACAACTTCAAGCGCATCAACGACAGTCTCGGCCACATGGCGGGCAATACGCTGCTGCGCGATGTGGCGCTGCGGCTGAAGAGCTGCCTGCGCCCGAGCGACGTCATCGTGCGCTACGGCGACGACGAGTTCACCATCGTGCTCGGTGAACTGCACAGCGCCGCCAGCCTCCTGCCCATGATGCACAAGCTTCGCGCCGCGCTGGAGCAGCCGCTTGCGGCCGCGGGACAGGAAGTGTTCATCGACTTCAGCGCAGGCATTGCGGTTTCCCCCCATGACGGCGCCGCACCGCTGGAACTGCTGCAGAATGCAGACGCCGCGCTCAACCGTGCCAAGGCCTCGGGCAGGAACCAGTACCAGTTCTACCAACCCGAGATCAACGCACGCGGCCAGCAATTGCTTTCGCTGGAAACCGACCTGCGCCGCGCGCTCGAGCGCGAGGAATTCACCCTTCACTACCAGCCGCAGTACCACATCTGCTCAGGCAGCATCGCCGGATTCGAGGCGCTGCTGCGCTGGCAGCACCCGACGCGCGGCCTGGTTTCCCCGGCCGAGTTCATCCCGCTGCTCGAAGAAACCGGACTGATCGTCGCCGTGGGCGAGTGGGCGCTGCGCCGGGCCTGCGCGGAATCACGCCAGATGCGTGGTGCATGCGGCACGCCCGTGCCGGTTTCGGTCAATGTCTCCGCCCGCCAGTTCGGCGACCATCGCCTGGTGGACGAACTGCGCCGCATCCTGCGCGATGAAGGCATGCCGCCCGAGGACCTGGAACTGGAGATCACCGAAAGCGTGATCATGCAGGACGTGCAGGCCGCCGGCGACATCCTCGAAGCGCTGGGCGCGCTCGGCGTGCGGCTCGCCATCGACGACTTCGGCACCGGCTATTCCTCGCTCGCCTACCTCAAGCGCTTCCCGCTCAACGCGCTGAAGATCGACCGCATGTTCATCCAGGACCTGCCGTGGGACGAGAACGACGCGACCATCGCCGAAGCCAGCATCTCCCTCGGCCACAAGCTCGGCCTGGAAGTCATCGCCGAGGGCGTGGAAACCGAGGAGCAGTTGCAGTTCCTGCGTGCGCACGGTTGCGACATGGTGCAGGGCTATTACTTCGGCCACCCCATGCCGCCGGAATCGGTCGCGCATTTCCCCCTGCCCTGCGGGATGGCTGCCGCACCAGCCGCCTGAACCCTTCGACCGTTCAACCCAAATCATGAAAGGCCAGAACATGAACCCGGAATCACTGCACACACTGATGCTGGCAGCGGCCCGCTACGCCAGCAGCCGTTCCGGCGAGGATCGCGCGCTCATGCTGTCGGTGGGCAATGACGTCTGGAAGGATTTCCCGGCCTTTCTCTTGGAAATGAAGCGGGCGATCCAGTCCGGCCGCAGCAGGGAATTCCTTCGCCAGGAGGACGTCAAGCACATGTACGCGCTGATGCTGCTGAGCATCGCCAGCGGCCTCAGCCCCGATTACCTCGACCGGGTCGGCGGCGCACTGTCCGCAGCAGCGGTGCCGGACAAGTTCAGGATCGCCGGCCACGCGCGCAGCGGCGGGCGGGAAGCACGCGAATTCGCCGTCGACAACAGGCTGCCCGGCGCGGGCCTGTTCGCCAGGCCGAACCGGGCCTGATGCCGCTGCTTCGGCGACGCGCCGAAGCATTGTTTCAAGCACCCGCAGCGAGCCGCGTCGAGCGCGGAGTCGCGCCGCAGAATGCAGACATGCCGGGGGCATCGCGCCTCGCGGCGAAAACGCCTTGCCAGCCCAGCGCGCCGCATCATTCTGTGCGGATCGTCGAAAGCCTTGCGCTGCGCGGCTTTCGTGGTCTATACAAAGACTTCCCCGAAAAAATAATCTGAACTCGCAAAAAAATAGCCTGTCGGCTTAATGAGGGAGCTTTTCCATTCCACGGTGAAGCCGCGTGTTTCGCCGACATTAATAACGACATGAATTTCAACGACACGCCACAGGGCACTCAGTACCCGGTGCTTGTGTTTGGGGAAGTGCTTTTCGATCAGTTTCCCGATCGCACGGTATTGGGCGGCGCCCCTTTCAATGTTGCCAGGCACCTGGCGGGTTTCGGCTGGCCGCCGCTCATGATCAGCCGCATCGGCCGCGACGACGCGCACGCCGAAGTGCTGCGCGCCATGGAGCGCTACGGCCTCGATGCGAGCTGCATCCAGATCGATCCGCTGCACCCGACCGGCAGCGTGCAGGTCGAACTGAACGAAGCCGGCCATCGCTTCGAGATCCTCGACAACCAGGCCTACGACTACATCCATCAGGGCATGGCCCGCCTGGGTGCGCTGGCCGCGCGGCCGCAACTGGTGTACTACGGCACCCTGGCCGCGCGCCACACCGATTCCTGCCGCGCCCTGCTCGGCGTGCTGCGCCTGAGCCCCGGGCTCAAGTTCCTCGACCTCAACCTGCGCGCCCCGTGGTACGAGCGCAGCCGCGTCGAAACCCTGATGCGCCATGCGCATGTGCTGAAGCTCAACGACGAGGAGTTCGAAGTGCTGGGACGCTGGCACAACCTCAAGGGCAGCCTCGAAGCCATGTGCCTGCAGATCCTGAACCGCTACGACCTGCGCTTGCTGCTGCTCACGCGCGGCGACCAGGGCGCCTATGCGGCCATGCCGGACGGGCGCGGATTCGCGCATGCCGGCAGCGCCCTGGACGCGCCCATCGTCGACAGCGTCGGCGCCGGCGATGCCTTCTCCGCCGTCGCCATCGCCGGACTGCTGTCGGACTGGCCGATGGACAGACTGCTCGAACGCGCCGATGCCTTCGCGCGCAAGATACTCGGCATCCGCGGCGCCGTGCCGGATGACCGCCATCTTTACCAACAGGCCAGAGCCGGCTGGGAGGAAAATCCATGAGCAGCGACGGCCGCTACATCCTGATGCTGAACCTGCACGGCCTCATCCGCGCGCATGCGCCGGAACTGGGGCGCGACGAGGACACCGGCGGACAGACCACCTACGTGCTGGAACTGGCGCGCGCACTGGCGGCAGAACCCGGCGTCGGGCAGGTCGACGTGCTCACCCGTCTTGTCGAGGACCCCAGGGTGGATGCCGGCTATGCCCAGCCCACGGAAACCATCTCGCAGAATGCCTGCGTCGTGCGCCTGCCCTTCGGACCCAGGCGCTATCTGCGCAAGGAGTTGTTGTGGCCGCACCTGGATTCGCTGGTCGACCGCTGCCTCCTGTTCATGCGCGCGCAGCAGCGCCTGCCGGACGTGATCCACAGCCACTATGCCGACGGCGGCCATGTCGGCGCGAAACTTTCGCAACTCACCGGCATTCCGCTGGTGCATACCGGACATTCGCTCGGCCGCTGCAAGCGCGACCGCCTGCTCGCGGCCGGACGCAAGGGCAGCGCCATCGACCGCCAGTTCCATTTCGCGCGCCGCATCGCCGCCGAGGAACTGGTGCTGCAGGAGGCCGCGCTGATCATCGCCAGCACGCGCCAGGAATGCTCCGGCCAGTGGGGCATCTACGAGAACTACGGGCGCACGCCGATGGCGGTGATCCCGCCCGGCACCGATACCAGCCGCTTCAGTCCGGCGCCGCGGCGGCTTGAGACCACGCCCATCCAGCAGCGCGTCGACCGCTTTCTCAAGCAGCCGGACAAGCCCATGATCCTGGCGCTGGCGCGGCCGGACGCGCGCAAGAACCTGTTGCGCCTGGTGCAGGCCTACGGCGGATCGAGCATGCTGCAGGAACGCGCCAACCTCGTCATCATCGCCGGCAACCGCGAGGACATCCGCACGCTCGACGAAGGCCCGCGCGACGTGCTCACCGAACTGCTGCTGGAGGCCGACAAGTACGACCTGCACGGGCGCTTCGCACTGCCCAAGCAGCACAGCTCAGAGGAAGTGCCGGATCTTTACCGCCTGGCAGCGCGCCGCCGCGGTGTGTTCGTCAACCCCGCGCTGACCGAGCCCTTCGGCCTCACCCTGATCGAGGCGGCGGCCAGCGGCCTGCCCATCGTCGCCACCGAGGACGGCGGGCCGAAGGACATCATCGCCAACTGCAGCAACGGCCTGCTGGTCAATCCGCTCGACACCGACGCCATCGCCGCCGCGCTGAAGGATGCGCTGGCCGACGGCAAGCGCTGGCAGACCTGGGCGCGCAACGGCCTGAACGGCGTGCGCCGCCACTACACCTGGCAGGCGCACGCGAAGAAATATTTGAAGACCCTGGACCAGATGCTGTTCCGCCAGCGCAAGCGCCTGCGCCGCGAGCATGCAGCGCTGTACGAAACCCACGCGCTGCCGCTGGTGCAGGCCATGCTCGTCACCGACATCGACAACACGCTCACCGGCGATGCCGAAGGCCTCGCCGAATTGCTCGCCTGGCTGGAGTCGCAGCGCGGGCGTGTGGGCTTCGCCGTGGCCACGGGCCGCAGCCTGGAACTGACGCTGAAGGTGCTCAAGCAGTGGAAGGTGCCGCGCCCCGACATCCTCATCACCTCGGTAGGCAGCGAGATTCATTACGGGCGCAACCTCGGACCGGACGAGAGCTGGACCCGCCACATCCGCCACGAGTGGCGGCGCGACGCGCTCGAAGCCGTGCTCGCCGACGTACCGGGCCTGCGCCTGCAGGGGCCCGAGGGTCAGCGCGAATTCAAGCTGAGCTATCTGATCGACCCGGCGAGCGCGCCGCCGGTGAAGGAAATCCAGGCGCTGCTGCGAAAACACCGGCTGAGCGCGCAGGTGATCTATTCGCACCAGGCCTATCTCGACATCCTGCCGGCGCGCGCCTCCAAGGGCCAGGCCATCCGCTACCTGGCCTGGCGCTGGGGCCTGCCGCTCGCCGCCTTCCTCGTCGCCGGCGATTCCGGCAATGACCGCGAAATGCTGCTGGGCGACACCATGGGCGTCATCGTCGGCAACCACAGCGAGGAACTGGCCGACCTGGAGGGACGCGAGCGCATCTATTTCGCCCGCCGCCATTGTGCCGGCGGCATCGTCGAGGGCATCCGGCACTACCGCTTCGCCGAAACCCGACAACCGATGGAAGAGGTAATCCCATGAAGATAGAAGAGTTGCAGCAGGTCATCGCTGCGCATCGCACGCTGTGGCACAAGTGGCTGCACTGCTGCCAGGCCGAAGGCCGTGCCTTCCTGCTGCAGTCCGACCTGCAGCGCATCTGGCGGCGGCTCGCGGAAGACGGCGGCGACGCGGAAGGCATGGCTGCGCTGTCGCCCTGGATCACGCTGCTGCAGGAGGCCTGCCTCGATTCTCCTGCGGTGGTGTTCGCGCACCGACCGCGCATCGGCGAGTGGCGCTTCTTCTACTGCCATGCCGACCGCTTGAGCGTGGAAGAAATCGGCTGCCGGGACTTTCTCGCCTTCAAGGAAAGAATCGTCGCGCCTTCGAGCGAGCCCGTGCTGGAAGTGGATTTCACCCCCTTCAACCGCGGCTTTCCGCGCCTCAAGGAGTCGCGCTCCATCGGCAACGGTGTGCTGTTCCTCAACCGCCAGCTCGCCAGTCGCCAGGTCGCCAGGCCCGAGGCGCTGGAGGAAAAGCTGCTCCACTTCCTGGCGCTGCACGCCATGGAAGGGCAGGCGCTGCTGACCTACCGCGCCTTTGCCGATGCCGCCGCATTGCGCGAGGTGATGCGCCAGGCCGTGGCGCACCTGGAAAAGCTCGCCCCGGACACGCCGTGGGAAGCCTTCGCCGCGCGCATGCAAGCGCTGGGCCTGGCGCCCGGCTGGGGCGATTGCGCCAGCCGCACCATCGACACCATGAGCCTGCTGCAGGACGTGCTGGAAGGCCCCTCGCCCGAAGCCATGGAGGCCTTCCTCGCCCGCATTCCCATGATCTCGCGCCTCCTGATCCTGTCGCCGCACGGCTATTTCGGCCAGAACAACGTGCTGGGGCGGCCGGACACCGGCGGCCAGGTGGTCTACATCCTCGACCAGGTGCGTGCGCTCGAAGCCGAGATGAAAAGCCGCCTGGCGCAGCAAGGCGTGGGCATCACGCCCAAGATCGTCATCGTCACCCGCCTCATTCCCGAGGCCGAAGGCACCAGCTGCGACCAGCGCCTGGAGAAGGTGCACGGCACCGACAACAGCTGGATCCTGCGCGTGCCCTTCCGCCATGAAAACGGCGAAGTGCATCCGCGCTGGCTGTCGCGTTTCGAAATCTGGCCCTATCTCGAGCGCTTCGCGCAGGAGGCCGGGCAGGAAGTGGTGGCCGAACTGAACGGACGGCCCGACCTCATCATCGGCAACTATTCCGACGGCAACCTGGTGGCGAGCATGCTGGCACGGCACATGGGCGTGACGCAGTGCAATATCGCCCACGCCCTGGAGAAGACCAAGTACCTGCTGTCCGACCTCTACTGGAAGGACATGGACGCGCAGTACCACTTCGGCTGCCAGTTCACCGCCGACCTCATCAGCATGAACAGCGCCGACTTCATCATCACCAGCACCTACCAGGAAATCGCCGGCACGAAGACTTCCATCGGCCAGTACGAAGGCTACGCCGCCTACACCCTGCCGGGGCTGTACCGCGTAAGCCACGGCATCGACCTCTACGACCCCAAGTTCAACATCGTCTCGCCCGGCGCCGATGCCTCGGTGTATTTCCCCTACCGGCAGCGCGCCGAGCGCTTCGACGGGCTGCACGATGAAATCCGCGAAATGCTGTACAACGGCGGCGGCGGCCATGCCGTGCGCGGCAAGCTGGAAGATGCCGACAAGATACCGGTCTTCACCATGGCGCGGCTCGACCGCATCAAGAATTTGACGGGATTGGTGCGCTGGTTCGGCGAGCATGCCGAACTGCGCAACACGGCGAATCTGATCGTGGTAGGCGGCTACATCGACCCCAATGATTCAGGCGACGAGGAAGAACGCGCAGAGATCGAGCACATGCACCGGCTCATCGACGAACTCGGCCTGGAGAGCCATGTGCGCTGGATCGGCGGCCGCCTCGACAAGCTCCTGACCGGCGAGTTGTATCGCTTCATCGCCGACCAGGGCGGCGTGTTCGTGCAGCCCGCGCTGTTCGAGGCCTTCGGTCTGACCGTGGTGGAAGCCATGGCCTGCGGTCTGCCGGTGTTCGCCACGCGCTACGGCGGCCCGCTGGAAATCATCGAGGACGGCCGTTCGGGTTTCCACATCGACCCCAACGACGGCAACGCCTGCGCCGAGCGCATCCATCGCTTCCTGCAGCAATCGAAGCAGGATGCGTCACATTGGCAATCGGTGTCGGACGCGGCCATCGCCCGCGTCAATGCGCGCTACACCTGGGCGCGCTACGCCGAGCGCATGATGACGCTGGCGCGCATCTACGGCTTCTGGAAGTTCGTCAACAATCTGGAGCGCGAGGAAACCCAGCGCTACCTGGAAATGTTCTACCACCTGATGTACCGCCCGCTGGCGCGGGCGGTACCGCTGCGCTGACCTTGCTCAGGCCGCCATCGCCGGGTAGTCCGTGTAGCCCTCGGCGCCCTGCGTGTAGAAGGTCGCGGGGTTGGGCTGGTTGAGCGCGGCGCCGGCCCTGATCCGCGCCGGCAGGTCGGGATTGGCAAGGAAGCTCACGCCGAACGCCACCGCATCGAGCTTGCCGGCCGCGATCGCCTGCTCGGCCTCCTCGGCTGTGTAGCCCATGTTGCCCACCAGCACGCCCCGATAGGCCGCGCGCACCGGCGTCATCACGTCGGCTTGCTGCTGCTGCATGGAGTCGCCGCGCATCACGTGCAGATAGGCGAGATTGAAATCGTTGGCGCGTCGTGCGACAAAGCTCGCCATGCCCACCGGGTCGCTGTCGATCATGCTGTTGTAGCTGTTGAGCGGAGAAATGCGCAGGCCCACGCGGTCGCTGCCCCATACCTCGCACACGGCCTCGACCACTTCGAACATCAGGCGCGCGCGGTTCTCGATCGTGCCGCCGTATGGCCCCGAGCGCTTGTTGGAGCCGTCGCGCAGGAACTCGTCGAGCAGATAGCCGTTGGCGCCATGCACCTCGACGCCGTCGAAACCTGCGGCCCTGGCGTTTTCCGCCGCGCGACGGAAGCCGGCGACGATGCCCGGCAGTTCGTCGTCGCGCAGTTCACGCGGCTCCACATAGGGCTTCATGCCTTCCGGCGTGAAGACCTCACTATCAATCGCGATCGCGCTCGGCGCCACTGGCTGCGCACCGTCGTTGAGCAGCGGGTGGCAGGCGCGGCCGCCGTGCCAGATCTGCAGGAAAATGCGCCCGCCGGCGGCATGCACCGCATCGGTCACTTTCTGCCAGCCCGCCACCTGCGCCTCGGCATAAATGCCCGGTTCGCGCCAGAACGCGGAGTTGCCCTGCATGGCCATGGTGGCCTCGGCGATGAGCAGGCCGCCGCTGGCGCGCTGGGCGTAGTGCTGGGCCATCATCGGGGTGGGCACGTGCTCGGCGTCGGCGCGGCAACGCGTGAGCGGCGCCATGAAAATGCGGTTGGGGACGGTCAGTGCCCCGAGTTCGAGGGGGCTGAACAGCGAATTCACGGTAAGACTCTCCTTGATGCGAAAAACATGCGGCAGGGCCGCGCAATAAAATTCTCGGGGATCGCCGGGGCTGATGCGGTTTTCCGGCAGCGCGGCGGTGGCCTCGACGAACATGCGGCCGAGCCCGCCCAGCGCACGGCTGTCGTTATGCACAACATGCCGGTGCGACTGGCCTGGGCGGGCTCAGTCAATTGCAGCAGTTCGAATGAATGCGGCATGCTTTCAGCCACGGATACAATCAGGCACGCTTGGCATCCAGGCTATAACTGCCGGCACCCTGCACATAAAGCAGCAGCAGTCCGCCCGCCATGGCCAGGTTCTTCATGAACAGGATCGCCTGCGTCTGGTCGCCGAAATTGGCATGGAAAATCACGGCACTGACGACCGCAAACCCCGCCAGCGCGAGCGCTGCCCAGCGCGTCATGAAACCGACGATGAGCGCGAGGCCGCCGCCGATCTCCAGGGCGATCACAAGTGGCAACAGCATGCCTGGAATGCCCATGGCCTCCATGTAGGCCTGGGTTCCGGCGTAGCCGGCGCCGAGTTTGCCGAATCCGGCAACGAGAAAAATCTGCGCGAGCAACACTCGCGCCGCCAGGATGATTGCATTGTTCATACTGCCTCCTTCATCAGGTTGGGAGAAACAGCCACACAGTGATGCAAGTCGGCCGCCCATGCTGCGAGCGGCTCCGGGCAATGTAGCACCATACGGCGGCGTACAACGCCGCGCCTAGTGCCAGGCATAGGCGTCCATCGACAAACCGCCGTAGCTAAAATCTGGCTGACATCGCGTCGGGGGCTCGCCCGCAACTGCGCCAAGCGCGACGAACAGCGGCAGGAAATGCTCGTCCGTGGGGTGCGCTTCGGCGCCGTACTGCACGGAACGGTAATCCAGCAGCGCCGCCGCATCGCCTGTCGCGAGTCGCTCGCCCACCCAGTCGGAGAACGCGCGCGCCTGCGGCAGCGGCGCGGCTTTGTTCTCCCGGTCGAGCCAGCCGAAATTGTGCGTGACCGCACCGCTCGCCAGGATCAGCACGCCTTCTTCGCGCAGCGGCGCAAGCGCCCGACCGAGCGCAAGATGCGCGTCCGGTCCGCCCTGGCGCATGAGCGACAACTGAGCCACCGGCACGTTGGCCTGCGGATACATGGCCGAAAGCGGCACCCAGGCGCCGTGGTCGAGGCCGCGGTCCGGATGCAGTTCCGCCGCCACGCCCGCGCCCCGGACCAGGGAGGCCGCGCGCTCTGCGAGCGCCGGTGCGCCAGGCGCGGGATACTGCATGCGATGCAGTGCAGGCGCGAAGCCGGAAAAATCATGGATGGTCACTGGCGCCCCGGCGAGGCTCAGCGTGGGACTGCGCGCCTGCCAGTGCGCCGACACCGCGAGGATGGCGCTCGGTTCGGGCAGCTGCCTGCCGATTTCGCGCCAGCAGGACACCGTGTCCGGCGCCTTCAGGAGGACGTCGGGGGCACCGTGCGACACGAACACGACAGGCATGCGGGCAGGCATAAGGTTTACTCCTTGACCGCTTCCATGCTGATGGACAGCGTCACCTCGTCCGACACGTTGGGCGCATACTTGCCCATGTTGAAGTCGGAACGCTTGATCCGGGTCACGGCATCGGCGCCGATCGCATCCTTCTTGCGGATCGGGTGCGGCATGGCCTTGAAGTTGGTCACCGTCAGCGTCACCGGCTTGGTCACGCCCTTGATGGTGAGGTTGCCCTCCACCGCCACCGGCTTGTCACCGTCGAATTTCACGCTGGTGGACTTGAAGGTGATGGTCGGGTATTTCTCGGTGTGGAAAAAATCCTCGGACTGGATGTGCTCGTTGAACAGGGCATAGCCGGTGTTCACCGATTTGGCATCGATGACGACATCGACCGAGGCAGTCCTGGCTTCGCGATCGAGCACGATCTTGCCGCTGGTCTTGTCGAAGCGGTGCACCTGGGTGGAAAAGCCGAAGTGGCTGTACTCGAAGCGCGGCGCGGTATGGCTGACGTCGAGGCCGTAGGTCTCGGGTGCGGCGTAGGCGCTGCCGGCTAGCGAGGCGACGGCGAGGGCAAGTGCGAGTTTTTTGGCTTGCGCAGAAACGAGGGGTTTCATGATGGGTTCTCCTGTCGAAAATGAACGGGGGGTTATTTCCCGGCGGCGCTTGCCGCCATGCGGAACTTGATCTGTATTTCGTTGGCCACGGTGCCGAAATCGGCCCACATGCCTTCGCCGATGCCGTAGTCGGCGCGCTTGAGGACAAAGGCGCCCTCGAACACGCCGGTGTTGCCGGACTGACTGAAGGTGGCGGGCGTCTTCACGTTGAGTGTGCGGCCCTTGATGCTCATCTTGCCGGCGACCTCGTAGCGGTTGCCGCCCAGCGGCTTCACCGAACTGGACACGAAGCGCGCGACAGGATGATTCTTGCTGTCGAACCACAGCCGTCCCTGCACCTCGTCGTCGCCCTCGGCAAAGCCGGTGTCGATGCTGGCCAGTTCGATCTCGATCACGGCCCTGGCCGCCTCGGGCCTGGCCGGGTCGAAGCGCAATTCGCCCTTGAAGCGCTTGAAGCTGCCGTCGACCGGCACGCCCATCTGCTTGTAGACAAAGCTGACCGCGCTCCTGGCCGGCTGCAGCTGGCTGAATTCGACCGCCTGCGCGGCCGGCACGGCAAGCAGCACGGCAGCGAACATGGCAAGGGCTTGCAGGGATTTCATCGCATTTCTCCAGTCATGGTTTCTTCAACATGGGCAGCATGCGCGCCAGTACGTCGTCACGATCTATCAGGTGATGCTTGAGCGCCGCGCCGGCATGCGCCAGCACGAGGCCGGCCATGGTGAAGTTGAACGTCTTGTGCACGGTTTCCAGCAATTCGCCCAGCGCCTTGTCCTTGCCCAGCAGATCCGGCAGCGGCAATACGCCGAACCACACGGTGGGCACGCCCTTGGCCGAACTCATCAGCCAGCCGGACAGCGGCACCGCCAGCATCAGCAGATATAGCAGCCAATGCGCGCCCTCCGCCGCCCGCCGTTGCCAGACCGGCATGTGCGCCGGCGACGCCGGCGGGCGATGGGTCAGGCGCCAGACAAGACGCAGCAGCACCAGCAGGAAGATGCTCACGCCCGCCCACTTGTGCCAGGCGTACAGTTTCAGCTTGTCGGGCGAGAACGGCAGTTCGTGCATGTACAGGCCGAGCCCGAAGGTGCCGACGATCGCCACGGCGACCAGCCAGTGCAGGCCGATGGCGGTGCGGGTATAGCTGTTGGCTGTATCCATGGCCGGCTCCGTCAGGGTTTGTCAATGGACAGACTATAGGCTTACCTGTTCACACGAAATAGCGGACAATCAAGAAATTATTGTTGCATTATCAGCAACAAATGGAGGGGAATATGGACCGTCTGGAAAGCATGCGCCTGTTCGTGAAGGTGGCGGAACTGGGCAGTTTCTCGGCCGTGGCGCAGCAACTGAACGTGGCGCGCTCGGTGGTCACGCGCCAGGTGGCGGCGCTGGAGGCGCATCTTGGCAGCATGCTCATCGCCCGCAGCACGCGCAGGCTCTCGCTCACCACCGCAGGCGCCAGCTATCTGGAAAAATGCCGCGAGATCCTGGCCCTGGTCGAAGCCGCCGAGGCCGGCCTCACGGAAGAGAACCAGGCGCCGCGCGGGCATCTTCGCGTCACCCTGCCCTTCTCCTTCGGCTTGCGCCAGCTGATGCCGATGTTCGGCGAATTCATGGCCGCGAATCCGGAAATTTCCATCGAGCTGGACTTCAGCGACCGCCGCGCCAATCTCATCGAAGGCAGCTTCGATCTCGCCATCCGCATCGCCGACCGCCTCGATCCCGGCGACGTCGCGCGCAAGATCGGCAGCAGCCAGGGCGTCATCGCCGCCGCGCCCGAATATCTGGCGCAACATGGACGCCCCAGGCATCCACGCGACCTCGCCCAGCACGAATGCTTCGGCTATCTGCTGGCCGCGCGTTCGAGCTGGGCCTTCGTCATCGACGGCGAAACCAAGCTGTTTCCGGTTTCCGGCCGGCTTGCCGCCAACAACGGCGACGCCCTGCTCGACGCCGCGACACGCGGGCTGGGCATCACCAACACGCCGAGCTTCATTGCCGAGCAGGCGGTGCGCGAAGGCCGCCTGGAACTCCTGCTGCGCAAGTACCCCACCCCGCCGCTGGGCATCTATGCCGTCTTCCCCAGCAACCGCTATGTTTCGCACCGGGTGCGGGCGCTGGTCGAATTCCTCGCCGGGCGCATCGGTCCCAGGCCCGCCTGGGACCGCATACTCAGCCTGAGGTAGGCTGCTCGGCCCTCATGCAGCCTCGGTCTGCCGCTGCAGGCGCCTGAGCGCACGCGTGAACAGGCGCGGATCGTCCTGCGAGCGGGCGAACACCAGGGCACCCTGGATGCCGGCCACGACATCCTCCGCCGTTTCGCGCGCACGCGTGCCCTCGAAGCCTTTGCGCCTGAGCGCCGCTTCCAGCGCCACGACCCAGGCCGCGAAGTAGCCATGAATCGCCTGCGCGAAGCGGTCCCTCGTCTCGTCGAGGGCGAAGCTGCCGACCAGGCAGATGCGCCGGCCGGAATGGAAGAAGCGCGCGGTGGCCTTGAACATGTGGTCGATGCCCGCAGCCGGATCTTCGCTCTCGCGCAGAGGCCCGAACACGTTGAGCTCGAACCAGTTCGCCACGTCGTCCAGCACCGCCTGGCCCATCTCGTCCTTGCCGCCCGGGAAAAAATGGTACAGGCTGCCCTTGCCCAGGCCGGTTCTTTTGCTGATCTCGGACAGGCTGGCGCCGCTGAAGCCGTGCTCGCGGAAAATCTCCGCCAGCACCGGCACGATCTCCCCGCGCTCGCTGTACTTGCGCGCCACGCTGAGGACTTCCGCCTAGAACATGTCCATCTCGGTCAGCCCGGGATGGTCGTCGGGGCGCGGCCCCTGCGGCCACAGGAATCTGCGCTCCGCTTCCTCGATGCGCACGTCGTTGATGCTCGCCTCGCGCCGGCGCATCAAGCCGTGCGCGTCGAATTCCCACAACTCGTTGCCATGCGAGCGATACCAGTTGCCGGAGTCGTCGTGCCATTCGTACTTGAAGCGGACGGCAATGCGGTTTTCATGGAATGCCCACAGCTCCTTGATCAGGCGGTAATCGAGTTCGCGCGCCCATTTGCGCTGCAGGAAGGTGACGATGGCCTCGCGCCCCTGCAGGAATTCGCCGCGATTGCGCCAGCGGCTGTCCTCGGTGTAGGCCAGCGACACCTTAACCGGATCGTGCGTGTTCCAGGCGTTCTCGGCCATGCGCACTTTCTGCCTGGCGGTCTCGAGCGTGAAGGGGGGCAACGGGGGTCTGTCTGACATGTTCTGGTCTCCTTTGTTGTACCGATTGGTACAGATAGCATAGGCCACTGACACTGCGAAGACAAGCACTGCACAATGCCTGTTCGCTTCTTTTTCGCGCACCGCTGCGGATGCTGTCGACTCGACCCGCTTCGAATTGACTATTGAAACGGTTATTGGCGAAATCCATAATGCGAACCTATGGCCGCAATCGGAATTAAGAACTTGGTTTGGCTCGGCGGCTGATGCATAGTTGAACCTGACCCGCCCTGCCGCACAGCCATTCAGGCACCGCGCGCCTGCAGGATGGCGGCCTGCTACCCGCATAAGCCCTGGTATGTTGAAATGATCGTCAATCTGGCCGAAACCTATCGTGACACCGACATCGGACGCGAAGCCGAAGACTTGCTCGCGCCCTGCGTCCAGTGCGGACAATGCACCTTCACCTGCCCGACCTATCGCCTCACCGGCGACGAGTGGGACGGCCCGCGTGGCCGCATCTACCTGTTCAAGCAGTTCATGGAAGGCCGCGAACCCGACCCGAACTTCATCCCCCCGGCCTACACGCTCGCCGCCCTGACCGAGCCCAACATCGGCGCCAACCTGCAATTGCACCTCGACCGCTGCCTCACCTGCCGCTCGTGCGAAACCAGCTGTCCCAAGGGCGTGCGTTACGGCCGCCTGCTCGACCTGGGCCGCGAACTGGTGGAAAGGCAGGTGCCGCGCCCGTTCAAGGACAGGCTTGCACGCCGTGCCGTGCGTGCGGTGGTGCCGCACCCGCGCCGTTTCAAGGCGCTCTTGCGCATCGGCCAGCGCCTGCGCCCGCTGCTGCCGGCGGACCTGCAGGGAAGAATCCCCGAGCCGCGCCAGGCAGGCGAATGGCCGCAACGCGGCCATGCCCGCCGCATGCTGGTCTGGCAGGGTTGCGTGCAGCCAGCCGTGGCGCCCGACATCAACGCTGCCGCGGCGCGCGTGCTCGACCGCTTCGGCATCTCCCTGATTCCCGCCAGCGACGGCTGTTGCGGCGCTATGAGCTATCACCTAGCCGCGGTCGACGAGGCACACGCCCTCATGCGCCGCAACATCGATGCGCTGTGGCCGCACATTGAGTCCGGCATCGAGGCCATCGTGCTGACCGCAAGCGGCTGCGGCACCCACTTCCGCGACTATGGCAAGCTGCTCAAGGACGACCCGCAGTACCGCGACAAAGCCAGGCGCCTGTCGGAGCTCAGCCGCGACATCGCCGAGATCGTCGCCGAGGAGTGGAAAGCCGATCCGGAATACGATCTGCCGGCGCCCGCCCGCCCGCTGCGCATCTCCTTCCAGTCTTCCTGCAGCCTGCAGCACGGCGAGAAGCTGAACGGCGTGGCCGAAGGCCTGCTCAAGCGTGCGGGGTACAAGCTGATGCCGGTGCAGTATCCCTTCATGTGCTGCGGCGCCGCCGGCACCTACTCGATCCTGCAGCGCAAGCTTTCGGTCTCGCTGCGCGAACAGAAGATGAAGACGCTGATGGCGGGCAAGCCCATGGCCATCGCCACGGCAAACATCGGCTGCCTGGCGCATCTGGCCCAGGCATCCACGGTGCCGGTGCACCACTGGATCGAGTTCCTGGACGAGCGTTTCGCGTCAGCGCGGCCCCGCCAGCCCAGCATCCCTCAAGCGCACAAATAAAAACACCCGCCTGACCGCCCATGCGGGCAGTTGGCGGGTGTTTCCCTGACTGCTGTTCATTCGCTCGTAGCCTTGCGGCCTCGAGCGGGGAACAATCAGCCCGGGTGGCGGTGCTGCTCGCGCAAGCTGTTGCTCATGTGCTTGCCGATGAGCGAGAGCAGACGCAGGCCTTCCAGCGTGCCCGGGTCGCGCACGACGCGGACGGCGCAACCAATGCCGCCGGCGGCCGGCGGGGTCGCGGCGATTTCCTGGCTGGCTTCGTGGATAGCCTTGGACAGGGCAACCAGGAAGTTCTGGCTGTCTTCGCGGTCCAGTACCTGCAGCAGGCTCATCAGACCCTGGTTGCGGGTCAGGCGGTCAAGCAGGGTCATGCCTTCACTCATGGCTCCCGCGAGCCGCGACACGATGTCGTCGGACATTGCATCACGCGCCGCAGAGACAATTTGCGCAAATTCGACAAGACGCTGCATCTCGTCGTCGGTCATCATTGCGGCAGGGCGAGTTTCGTTAGTTGTCGTCATGGCTAGGCTTTCTCACAGCAATCCGCGAACGCTGGTCCAGTACATCTGGTTGTAGGCAGTCTTGAACCAGTGCATGGGCTTCGATGCGGGTTTAAGATCAGGCGGAGTCGTATAGTTGAACATCGCGTAGGTGGCGCGGTCGTGACCGGCCTCGATGAAGCAGTATACCTTGCCGTCGTAGTCACGAACAGGGGTGCCGATCTTGACGATGGAAGCGATGTTCTCGGCGACCACTTCGGCTTCGAAGTGCGCAGCCGAACCGGTCTTGCTCACCGGCAGGTTGGTCGTGTCGCCCAGCACATAGACCTCATCGCGGCCTTCCATGGTGAGCTTGTAGCGGTCGGTGGGAATCCAGCCGCCGTCGCCCATGTTGTTCTGCTCGATGACTTCCATGCCCTTGTGCGGCGGGATGGCGACCAGCAGGTCGTACTGGGTTTCGGTGCCTTCTTCGCTGCGCACCACGTTGTTCTCCGGATCGATTTCCTTGACGTTGAACAGGGTCTCGATCTCGATGCCCATGCGCTCGAACTCGGGCTTCGCCCAGGTCGCCACATTGGCGATGGTGTGCATGCGGCCGATCGGATAGTGGTACTTGATGTGGGTCTTGTCGCGAATGCCGCGCATCTTCAGGTAATCGTGCAGCGAGAAGATGAACTCGACCGGCCCGATCGGGCACTTGTGCGGCACGCCGACCACGAGCGCAATGTTGCCGCCCTCGAAATCGCGCAGCTTCTTGAACAGCTTGACGGCGGTCTCTTCCGAGTAGAAGGTTTCCGCGCCCTCGGCCATGCCGGGAACCGTTTCCGGCACGATGCGGGAGCCGGTCGCGATCACGAGGATGTCGTAATCGTAGGTCTTGCCGCTCTTGGTCAGGACCTTCTTCTGGTCGAGCATGAACTTCTCGACCGGATCGACGTGGAAATCGATATTGGATTCCAGCAGGCTCTTCTGGTCGCGATACAACTGGTCGGGCGTCATTTGTCCGAATGCGACATACAGCAGGCCAGGCTGGTACATGTGCCTGTCAGAGGCCGAGAGCATCGTGAGACGGACCCTGCGGTTCCTGATCTCAGCGGACAGCCGCCGAGCGAGGTTATTGGCAACAATGGTTCCGCCTGTGCCACCACCGACGACTAAAATTCTCATTAGTTTCTCCTATCCATAATTCCAGGACACTCGGGCCTGGGTTTTGGCCACAGGCCCGATCAGTTGCGTACTACTTGGCCTTGCGGATCTTGAGGTGCCAGACCCCATCGACATTTTCGCTGCTGATCATTTCGTGGCCGACCTTGGCAACCCACTCCGGCACGTCCGCCGCAGAACCTTCGTCGGTCGACAGCAGCTCCAGGGTGTCGCCGACACTGGCCTGCTTCATATAGGTGATCAGTTCCATGAGCGGGCCGGGGCAAAAGGATCCGCACGCATCGATGACTTTGTTCGTACTCATGACTACTCTCCAAAAAAACCGCTAAAAAACTACTTCACGTTCAGAACGTGAGGATCTGACCACCTTCGGCATCGCTCAGAAACCGGGTCAGGCCGGTGGGCGGGCCCAGCTCGGGATCCAGGTCGTCCTTGCCCACATGCAGCAGGTCCAGCGCCATGGAACAGGGCAGGATCTTGGCATCGCCCAGCTCGACCGCCTGCTGGAACAACTGCTTGAAGGGCGGAACGCCTTTCTGCGCCATGAGCGTACCCATCTCGCCCTCGACCGGAGCGTCATCGGAGTTGCCCTTGATGAAATAGGACAGGGCGTTCATGGACAGGAAAACGTTGACATCGGTGCCGGTCGCGGCCGCAACGGAAGCGATCATTGCCGCCATCTGCATTTTTTCCCGCGTGCCGGTCACAAGGACGATACTCATCTTTTCGGACATGCTGCTATTACCTCATTTATCAATAAATTTCGTTTGCTGCCGGTCGGCCCGCCAGCGCCGCCACCTGTGGCAGCGCATGGCGGGTCGGACCATCAGCCGCGATGCCAGCTGTAGCGCTTGATCAGCAGCACGCAGATGGTGTCGAGGACATAACCCACCGCGCCGATCGTGACCACATAGGCCATCAGCTGCGAGTACTCCAAGCTCTCGCGAGCATCCTGGATCGCATAGCCGAAGCCGGAAGTGACGCCGAGGAATTCCGCCGGGATGATCACGATCCAGGCCACGCCCAGCGCGAGACGGATACCCGTCACCACGTCGAACATGATGGCCGGAATGATGATGCGGGTCACCATGTGCCAGGGCTTGGCGCCGAGGTTGCGCGCAACCTTGAACCAGTTCGGGTCCACCTTGGCCAGGCCGGCCGCGGTCGAGAACACGATCGGCCACACCGCTGCGATGGCAATCAGGAAAATGATCGCTTCTTCCCAGCCGGTGAATACCACCACCGCGATCGGCTCCCAGGACAGCGGGCTGATCATGCGCATGAACTGGAACGGCACGTTGAACAGGTTCGAGAACCACTTCACCCGGCCGAAGATGATGCCGATCGGCACGCCGATGGCAATCGCCAGGCCCAGGCCCCAGCCCAGACGCGCACCGCTTGAACTCATCGCTGCCTGGATGATGCCGGCTTCCCAGACTTCGGGATAGGCCTTGAACGTCTCGGCCGGCGAGAAGTCGTTGAAGTTGGCCAGGTCCGGGTTCAACGTGACGATGTAGATGCCCGCCCACCAGATGAAGAGCAGGGCAAACAGCCCGACGAAGAACTGTGTCGAACTGTGCGCCGTCGACTTCAGTGCGCGCGACAGGCAGTTGCCCGATACGCCGGCGCCCATCATGTTGCCGGCCGTTGCAGTATTTTCACTCATGATTGAATTGCCTCCCTACGGCTGCCAGACAGGGGGGACAACTCTTTCATCTGTGCCCGCTTGCTACCATTACCTTGTTTCATGATCGACAGATTGTTGTTCACGCAAAGCTTGATTCCGCAAACCATCATCAACCTCCGCGATGCCAGCTGTAGCGCTTGATCAGGAGCACCAGCATGGTGTCCAGGAAGTAGCCGATCGCACCGATGGTCACCACCAGCGCCGTCAGGTGGTTGTAGCTCAGCGTTTCGCGCGCGTCCTCGATCGCATAGCCGAGGCCGGAGGTCACGCCGAGGTATTCGGCAGGCACCAGCACGATCCACGCCACGCCCAGTGCAAGACGGATGCCCGAGAAAATGTCGAAGGCAATCGCCGGCATGATGATCTTGGTGACCATCTGCACAGGGTTGGCGCCAAGGTTTCGTGCCACCTTGAACCAGGCCGGATCGACCTTGGCCAGACCTGCGGCGGTCGCGAACAGCACCGGCCACACCGCCGCGATGGCGATCAGGAAGATGATGGAACCATCCCAGGTGGCGAACACCAGCACCGCAATCGGCATCCATGCCAGCGGGCTGATCATGCGGATGAACTGGAACGGCGAGTTGCTGTAGGCCGCAAACCATTTGATGCGGCCGACCATGACGCCCACCGGCGCACCGATCAGAATGGCGATGAGCATGCCCATGCCCAGACGATAGGCACTGGCGATCGTTGCATCCTGGATCTTGCCGGCTTCCCACATTTCAGGGAAAGCCTGCATCGTCGGAATGAGACCGAAGGTGGCATAGTTGGCCAGCTTGGGGCTGCTGGTAAGCAGGTAGCCGGCGATCAGCCACATGACGGCCAGAATGGAGACGCCTGCCGTAGCCCAGGCCAGGCGCTGCAGGGCATATTGCCCGAGTCTCAAGAACCCGCCCTGACGAGCGGGGGTTGCTGCGAAATTCATAGCAGAATTACCTCATTGCGCAGAAAGCCGTGGCTTTTTGCGACATACTCAAAAACCCGCCCTTGCGGGCGGGGGTTGCTGCAAAGTTCAAAGCAGGATGGTTTCCTTGCGCTCGAAGGGGTTGCCCTTCTGCGGAACGCTGAGATCCCATTTCCACTTCGGATTCTTGTCGAGCGCCTTCTTGATGTAGGTGTACTGCACCAGATCCTTGGCCACGAAGTCGGGCGTGATCTTGTTCAGGAAGGCAAGGTCGCCGCCGACCAGGGTCTGCTTCATCTCGGACGCCACCTGCTTGGTGGCGCTCGGGAACGGCCAGCCCTGGAAGTTGATGCGGCTCTGCTCCCATTCCGGATGCTTGATGGCAAGCGGCTGGGAGTAGTCGGCGACTTCGTAGAAGTTCATGGCGCGATCGACGACTTCCTTGTCGAACGGCAGGTACTTCTTGCCGTCCTTCGACAGCATGTGTGCCACGGCCTTGCGATTGCCGGCGATGTACAGCTGGGTCTCGACGATGGCGTTGTGGATGCCTTGCGCCCACTCGGCACGGGCCGGGTCCATGACGTCGTCCTCATGCATGATGACCACGCAGCAGGGATGGCCCTTCCAGACGTCGCCGGTGAAGCGCAGCATCTCGCCGCCGGCCTTGGCTTCGCCCAGGGCGTTGAACGGTTCGGCCACGCAGTAGCCGTCGATCTGGCCGGCTGCGAGCGCGGGCGGCATGTCTGGCGGGTTCAGCACCAGCAGGTTGACTTCGTTGGGCGCGAGCTTGGCATTCTGCGGACGGATCACCGGGGTGAGGCCGGCGTCGCGCATCATCTTCTGGGAGATGATGTTGTGGATCGAATACCAGTAGGGCACGGCGAACTGCTTGCCGCCGAGGTCCTTCACGGTCTTGATGCCGGCCTTCTTGCTGACGATGACGCCGGAGCCGTTGGTGTGGTTCCAGGCCGTGATCTTGACCGGGAAGTTGTTATTGTAGCGCATGTAGATCGGCACCGGGATCAGCATGTGCGTCAGGTTGAAGCGCTGGGCGGAGAAGGCCTCCACCAGGGGCGACCAGCCGCGGATCAGCGTCGGCGGCTCTGACTCGATGCCCTGCTTCTTGAAGAAACCCATTTCGTGCGCGACCAGCAGCGTGGCGGCGTCGGTAATGGGAATGTAGCCGATCTTCACCACCGGATCGAAGGGTTTGGTGAATTTCTTGCCGTCGGCCTTCTTCTGCTGGGCCAGCGCAGAGGTGGAAGACAGCATGCCGCCCATGCCGCCCATGGCGGCAACGCCAGCCATCTTCAGCATGTCGCGGCGGCTGACGCCAGAACCGAGAACGGAGCTGAACATCGGGTCGTAGTTCAGCGCTAGGTTGGGATCCTCCATGCCATCGGCAATGTCGGGATTGCTAGGCCGCATCTGCTGGAGTCGGGGATCAACCGACCAGCCTTTGCCGCAAGTACCGCAGGAACATCCGTCGACATGAACCAGCGCACGGGGTTGGTTCTGCCCTTCATCTAGATATTTCGTCATTCTCGGTCTCCAAGGTTATTCAGTCGGTTGCCCGACATGTTTACGCTCCGCCCGCTAGCAAGGCATGAGCAATTTTATTCTGCGATATTCGGCGTCAGGCGAGCGAAACCTCAGGTTTCTTGTAGTTCGCCGCCTCCTGGAAGGTGGCCATCAGTTTCGCGCGCAGCTTCTGCACTTCGGGATCGGTGCGGTCGCGCGGGTCGGGCAGGTCGACATCCATTTCATGCACGATGTCGCCGGGCGAACCGGCCATGATCACGGCACGGTCGGCCATGATGACGGCCTCGTCGATGTCGTGCGTCACGATCACGATGTTGAAGCCGAGGCGCTTGGAAATGGCGCGCACGTCCTTCTGCAGGGCGGCACGGGTAAAGGCGTCAAGCGCGGAGAACGGCTCGTCCAGCAGCAGCATTTCGGGTTCCATCACTAGCGAGCGGGCCAGCGCGACGCGCTGCTGCTGGCCGCCGGACAGATCCTGCACGTTGGCCTGGGCGAAGTCCTGCAGTTCCACAAGGCGGATGGCTTCGGCCACGCGCTCGGCAATTTCCTTCTTGCCCCAGCGGGCGAAGGTCAGGCCCACACCGACGTTTTCGGTAACCGTCATCCAGGGATACAGGTGCGGCGCCTGGAACATCATGACCCAGCGCGGGGACGGGCCGGTCACTTCGGTACCGTTCAGCAGGATCCTGCCTTCGGTGCCCTTGGTAATGCCTGCCAGGATGTGCAGAAGGGTGGACTTGCCGCAGCCGGAACGACCAATGATCGCCAGCGCTTCACCCGGGGGGGACACCAGGTCAACGCGGTTAAAGGTGGGCTGTTTCCGCGTCGGATACTTCTGCGAAAGACCCTCGATTCTGATTTCGGTACCACGTACAGACATCTATTGACTCCTCAAAACTGCCCAGCCGGCTACGGCACCTGCACGATGCAGCTTCTATTGTTATGCCAAGGTCAAAAATTCAGTTTTGACCCAACCTGCGCCCCGCGCACGACAGGCACGCGCGACGTCATCTGATTTCAATTCGCAATTGACGCTAAGGTTCACAACGGACTCGGCGCGCCTTTTGGGCCGCCGCCTCCCCCGCCATGCAACCGCCCCAGGGATACCGGGACGGCCGTTACACCTCAATCAAACGCTTTTCAGTTTCTGCTCGACCGCCTTCATGTGGCGAGCGAGCTCTTCCTCGGTGAACAAGCCGCGCTTGAGCATCGAGTGCGCCAGCGACAGCAATTGACGCTCGGGGAAGGGTACGTCCGCATAAATGGTCTCGGACAGATCATCCTCTTCCGCACGGCGCTCAAGCGAAGGCAGCGCACATGAGCCGGGCTCGATCTCGTCGTAGGGCTTGACGCAGGAATCCGCTGCGAGCATGTCGCAGGTCGCTTCCAGGTCGATCTGCCACGGCGGATCAGGATTGGTCACGCCGTACTGCGACGCCAGGTCTTCCCACACACGTCCGCGGTTGCGAACTTCCTCGAGCAGCTGGATAGGCGTGGTATCGGTGCCCTGCCAACCACCCGTTGCTTCGAGATCGCTGTTTTCAAGTATGCCCATGGCTCACTCCTTGCTGACTACGGTTTGCTGCTTAATGGTCGTGATGGACCGGACGACGTGCTTTCAGCACCGGACGCTTGCCGTTGGTGGTAATGCCCGGCTTGGGCAGGGCAACGCCAATC
>VFQM010000180.1_pt1 | contig 79042 bp, 75 predicted proteins | sample 3512391 | NCBI WGS metagenome assembly VFQM01 (sample SAMN10412369, study PRJNA504923) | tailings metagenome | isolation source: Replicate 1 from Balatoc abandoned mine | place: Philippines | reverse complement strand
AGGTGCTCACCCCGCGCTCCTACCCCGAAATCGGGCGCAAGTTCGGCGGGCGCGATCACTCGACCGTGATCCACGCGGTGCGGCTGATCGAGGACCTGCGCCAGCGCGATGCCGACATGGACGGCGATGTACGGAGCCTGCTGCGCCAGCTCGAAAGCTGAGCCGGCCAAGGGTTAATTCGCACATAGTGTCCGCAGGCTTTGCACCGCACTTTCGACAGGCTCATCCACAGGCCTGTCGACAGGCGGTGCACAGGCTGTAAACAGCCTCTCCATGCCTTCTCAGCGCCTTTCTCCCGACCAGATCGACCTGCCTGCCGGGTGGATCGCTGCTCTTGTGCGCGGGGCCAAGTGCCAATGCCCGCGCTGCGGCGAGGCGGTGCTGTTCCGCAAGTGGCTCAAGCCCGTCGATCGCTGCGCGCATTGCCGGCAGGACTGGTCGATCCAGCAGGCCGACGATTTTCCAGCCTATATCGGCATCTTCGTGGTCGGCCACCTGCTTGCGCCGGTGGTGATCGCGATGATCTCCGGCGGTATTTCGCCATGGCTGACGCTCGCGATCCTCCTGCCGGTCTCGGTCGTGATGCTGATCGCGATGCTCCAGCCGACCAAGGGCGCGGTGATCGGCTTCCTGTGGTGGCACGGCATCGGCGCCTTCCGGCAGGAGCGGCGCAAGCCCGGGGACGAGGCGTGACGCTGTCATCCGCCCGGCTCGACCGTTTCGCCCGCCACATCGTGCTGCCCGAAGTGGGCGGCGCGGGGCAGGTGAAGCTTGCCGCCAGCCATGTCGCGGTGGTCGGCCTCGGCGGGATCGGGAGCCCGGCCCTGCAATATCTCGCCGCGAGCGGGATCGGGCGGCTGAGTCTTGTCGATGATGATGTCGTCGAGACTTCCAACCTCCAGCGCCAGACGATCTTCACGCAGCGCGATGTGGGCTACGGCAAGGCGGTCTCGGCGCGGCGCTGGCTTGCCAATTTCGACGATTCGCTCGCCGTCGACGTGTCCGACGCGCGGATCACGCCGGAGAACGCCGCGAGCCTCATCGCAGGCGCGGATCTGGTGCTCGACGGCACCGACAATTTCGCGACCCGCCTCGCGGTCTCGGACGCCTGCGTCGCGGCGGGCATTCCGCTGCTCTCGGCCGCCGTGGGCCGCTTTCAAGGGCAGGTCGCGGCCTTCGCGGGGCACTTGCCGGGCGAGGCGTGCTACCGCTGCTTCGTCGGCGACGCCTTCGACGCCGAGGACTGCGACACCTGCGCCGATGACGGGATGCTCGGCGCGATGGCCGGATGGGCGGGCACCTTCGCCGCGCTGCAGGCGGTCAGGGTGCTGCTGGCAGGGGTAAGCGCACTGGGCGATCCGGGCTGGGGCAAGCTCCACATCCTCGACGGCCTCGCACCCGGGATGCGCACGATCAGGATCGCCAAGGACCCGGGCTGCAAGGGGTGCGGCTCAGCCGCCTAGCACCTCCTCCACCCATTGCGGCACCACTTCGCTCGCCGGGCCGTGGCGCGATTCGTGGAAGAAGCGACTGCCTTCGCTCGGTTCGAGATTGAGTTCGAGCGTCCGGGCACCGTTCGCCCGTGCTTCCTGCACGAAGCCGGCCGCCGGATAGACCGCGCCCGAGGTGCCGATGCTGACGAACAGGTCGCAAGCCTCGAGCGCCTGATAGATCCGACCCATCTGGTAGGGCATCTCGCCGAACCACACGACGTCGGGCCGCAGCGTGGGCGCGCGGCAGACAGGGCAAGGCGGACGCTCGATCATGGTGCCGAGCCAAGGCGAGCGGGTCTCGCACGCGGTGCACAGCGCGCTCTTCAATTCGCCATGCATGTGCAGCACGCGTGCCGACCCACCGCGTTCGTGGAGGTCATCGACGTTCTGGGTCACCAGCAGCAGATCGCCGGAAAACTCCCGCTCCAGCCGCGCCAGCGCCAAGTGCGCCGGGTTGGGCGCGACATCGGCGAGCGCGGCGCGACGCATATCGTAGAAATTGAGCACAAGATTGGGATTGCGCGCGAAGCCCTCGGGCGTGGCGACGTCCTCCACCCGGTGCTGTTCCCACAGCCCTCCGGCGCTGCGGAAGGTATCGATCCCGCTCTCGGCCGAAATCCCTGCGCCGGTGAGGATGACGATGCTGCTTGGGCCGTCCATTTTTCCACCCGTTCGCCCTGAGCTTGTCGAAGGGCTGCCTTTCCCTTTACGGGAGTAGAAGAAAGGGCGGGGCTTCGACAAGCTCGGCCCGAACGGAGGTTTGCGCAATGCTGCAATTCGGAGTGATCGGGCACAAAGGCCGCATGGGGCAGGCGCTGGAGGCGGCGATCACGCAGGCGGGCCATGTGCTGTTTGCGGGCGTTGATGCCGGGGGCAGCATCGGACCCTTCGCCAGCCAGTGCGACGTGCTGGTCGATTTCTCCGCTCCGCAAGCCCTCGCTGCCAATCTCGGCGCGGCAAGGCAAGCGGGCAAGCCGATCGTGATCGGCACCACCGGGCTGGAGGAGCCGCATTTCGTGATGCTGGCCGAGGCCGCTCGCGCGGTGCCGGTGCTGCAATCGGGCAACTTCTCGCTCGGCGTAACCCTGATGGCGCATCTGGTGCGCGAGGCGGCCGCGCGGCTCGGGCCGGACTGGGATATCGAGGTTCTGGAAATGCACCACCGCATGAAGGTCGACGCGCCTTCTGGCACCGCCAAGCTGCTGGGCGAGGCAGCGGCGAAGGGGCGCGGGATCGTGCTGGCCGACAATATGGAGAGCGGCCGCCACGGCATGACCGGCGCGCGCGCGCCCGGCGCGATCGGCTTTGCCACCCTGCGCGGCGGGACCGTGGCTGGCGAGCATTCGGTGATCTTCGCGGGCAGCGAGGAACGCCTGACGCTCTCGCACTCGGCCGAGAACCGCATGATCTTCGCGCGCGGCGCGGTGCGGGCGGCCGAGTGGCTGACCGGCCAGAGCGCCGGGCGCTACACCATGAACGACGTGCTGGGGCTGTGAGGCTTGACCGCCCGCCGCCAGACTGTATTGCATAAGCAACACACCAGGGATCACACAGCATGACGAACACGCTCACCCCCGCGCAGGAAGCCGCGCGGCTGGTCGACAGCCTCGGCCCCGAGGCATTGGCCAGAGCCGAGGCCTACACCACAGGCAACCACTGGGTGCTGCTGGCGGGCGTGGTCGTGTCGCTGCTGGTGGCCTTGATCATGGTGCGCCTGAAACTGCTCGATCGGATCGCGGCGCGCTTTGCCCGGCCCGAGCGGTTCCTTGCCACCTTCACCGTCAGCGCGGCCTTCCTCGTGATTTCGAGCGTGATCGCCCTGCCGTGGACGATCTACACCGATTGGCACCGCGAGCGCGCCTATGGTCTCTCCAGCCAGCCGATCGGCGACTTCCTCGGCCAGATGGCGATCAGCGAGGCGATCAGCCTGATGCTGGGCGGGCTGTTCCTGACCGGGGTCTATGCCCTGATCCGCAAGACCGGCAAGCGCTGGTGGCTGTGGAGCGGCGGGCTGGCCGGGGTGGTGACTCTGCTGGGTCTGCTCGCCGGGCCGCCGCTGATCGAGCCGCTGTTCAACGAATACAAGCCCGTGCCCCCGGGCGAGGTGCGCGATGCGCTCGAACGGATCGCCGATGATGTCGACATCCCCAAGGACCGCATCTTCATGTATGACGGCTCGCGACAGTCCGATCGCTTCACCGCCAACGTTTCGGGCATCGGGCCGGCCGCACGGATCGCGATTTCCGACGTGGCGTTGAAGGAAGCGAGCCTTGCCGAGGTGCGCGCGGTGACCGGGCATGAGGCGGGGCATTACAAGCTCGGTCACGTATGGCGCTCGGTCGTGCTGCTGCCGCTGCTGGCGGTGCTGTTCTTCTTCCTGCTCGACCGGCTTTTTGTCCCCAGCGCGCGCCTGCTCGGAAGCGATGCGCGGCTCGACGAACCGCGCGGCCTGCCGGTGTTTGCCGTGGTGGGATCGGTGCTCGGCCTGCTGGCGACGCCGGTCACCAACACCCTCACCCGCATCGGCGAGACCGAGGCCGACCAGTATTCGCTGGAGACCGTGAACGAGCCCGATGCGCTCGCCACCGCGCTGGTGAAGACCGCCGAATACCGCTACCCGCGCCCCTCCGCACTGCAGGAGGCGCTGTTCTACACCCACCCCTCGGTCGAAAAACGCGCCCTGATGGCGATGGAATGGAAGGCGGCCCATCCCGAGGGCGCCCCGGCAAGCGAATGACCAAGGACCAGATCTTCGAGTTCTTCCGCCGTCTCGCCGAGGACGATCCCGCCCCGCGCACCGAGCTGGAATATGGCAATGCCTATCAGCTGGTGGTGGCGGTCGCGCTATCGGCGCAGGCGACTGACGTGGGGGTGAACAAGGCCACCCGCGCCCTGTTCGCCAGGGTGAAGACCCCGAAGGAGATGCTGGAGCTCGGCGAAGAGGGCCTCAAGGAGCACATCAAGACCATCGGCCTGTTCAATTCCAAGGCCAAGAACGTGATCCTCCTCTCGCAGCTGCTGGTGGACGAGTATGGCGGCGAGGTGCCGGACACGCGCGAGGATCTCGTCCGCCTGCCCGGCGTCGGGCGCAAGACCGCCAATGTCGTGCTCAACTGCTGGTTCGGGCAGGAGACCTTCGCGGTCGACACCCACATCTTCCGCGTCGGCAACCGCACCGGGATGGCCAAGGGCAAGACCCCCGATCATGTCGAGGCCAAGCTCGAAAAGTGCGTGCCCCAGCCCTTCCGCCTGCACGCCCACCACTGGCTGATCCTGCACGGCCGCTACGTCTGCAAGGCGCGGACCCCCGAATGCTGGCGCTGCAAGGTTGCAGACCTATGCAGCTACCGCAGAAAGGTGCTACAAGACCCGCGTGGGATCAGACAGAGCTAGCAATGCTGGCCGCATTGAGGCCGGTATTGCGTCTGAAAAGGATACCGGTGCCATGCAACGACCTGCTCCGATGATCGCCCTTGCCCTGTTTGCTCTGCCGTTGCTGACGGCAGGCTGCGCCTCCCAGAGGGAACGACCCACCGATGCCAACCCCACCGCCGGAGCGCCAGAGGCGACCGTGGTGGGCGAGCCCCGCACCTGCATAAACCGCAGCCAGATCCGCAACACCATCGTGCGCTCCGACCGCGTGATCGATTTCGAGATGCAGGGCGGCAAGGTCTATCGCAACATCCTCAACGCCAATTGTCCCGGTCTCGGGATGGACCGTGCAATCTCCTACGAAACCTCGATCGACCAGCTGTGCTCGCCGCAGATCATCTATGTGCTGCAGAACATCGGCGGCAGGCCGCAGAGGGGCGCAGGGTGCTCGCTCGGACAGTTCGTGCCGGTCGAGTATGTGCGGGAAGACAGAACCGACGACTGATAGCGCTCAGCCGTCCTTCTCGAAATTGCTGGGATCCAGCTCCAGTCCCGCACGGCCATCGGCAGCCGTGCGGGCAGGGGCGTGGGGGTGCTCGACATAGTCGGGCTCCTCGACCTCCAGCATCCCTTCCCACTTCGTGATCACGGCCGTCGCCACGGCATTGCCGACCACGTTGGTGGCGGTGCGGCCCATGTCGAGGAATTGATCGATCGCGAGAATGATCGCCACGCCTTCCACGGGAAGCCCGAACATCGCCAGCGTGCCGGTGATCACCACGAGGCTCGCGCGCGGCACCGCGGCGATGCCCTTGGACGAGATCATCAGCGTCAGCAGAATCATGATCTGCGTGCCGATGCTGAGATCGATGCCGTAGGCCTGCGCGATGAAGATCGTCGCGAAGCTCATGTACATCATCGAACCGTCGAGATTGAACGAATAGCCCAGCGGCAGCATGAAGCCCGAGATGCGGCGCGGCACGCCGAAGCGGTCGAGCTGTTCGAACAGCTTGGGCAGCGCGGCTTCCGACGAGGCGGTCGAGAAGGCGATCATCAGCGGCTGGCGGATGTAGCGGACCAGCGCCCCGATCCGCTTGCCGAGGAACACCGCCCCCGCGCCCAGCAGGATCACCCACAGCAGCACCAGCGAGAAATAGAACTCGAGCAGCAGGGTGAGATAGGTGCCGAGGATCGCAAGCCCGCTCGCTGCCACGACATTGGCAAGCGCGCCGAACACCGCGACCGGCGCATAGCGCATCACGTAGCCGGTGACCTGCAGCATCATCTCCGCCAGCGCATCCGCGCCCTTGACCAGCGCATGGCCGCGTTCGCCGATCGCCGACAGGGCAACACCCGCGAAGATCGAGAAGACCAGGATCTGCAGGATGTTGTTGGTCGCCAGCGCCTCGACCGCGTTCTTGGGGAAGATCGAGAGGATGAAGTCGGTCGCCTTCAATTCCTTGACCTCGCCCACGGCTGCGGTGGCTTCGGCGACGTCGGGAATTGGCGCGCCGATGCCGGGCTGGAACAGGTTGACCATCACAAGGCCGAGACCGATCGAGATCAGGCTGGCGGTGATGAACCACGTCAGCGCGCGCACCCCGATGCGCCCCAACGCCGCGCTGTCGCCCATGTGGGCGATGCCGACCACGATGGTCGAGAGCACCAGCGGGGCGACCAGCATCTTGATGAGATTGAGGAAGATGTCGGACAGCAGCTTGAACCACGGCGCGATCGATTCCTTGATCACCGCCGCATCGACCGTCTGGTTGAGCACCTGCCCGACGATCACGCCAAGCACCATGCCGATAAGAATATAGAGGGTAAGCTTGCGATCCATCTGCCGCCCGTTCCGTCGAATCGCAGGGCGAGGATGAGCGTACGCCTGCTTACACGTCGTCTGCGCTGAGCAGCTCGGCTGTGTCAATCTCGCCGGTCAGGCTGGCCACGGTTACCGCCACCGCGGCATCGCCGGCGACGTTGGTGGTGGTGCGCATCATGTCCATGATCCGGTCGACCCCGGCCACGAAGGCGATGGTTTCCAGCGGCACATCGACCGCGCCGAACACCAGCGCCATCATGATCAGTCCCGCGCCCGGAATCCCCGCCGCACCGACCGCGCCAAGCGTGCCGAGCAAGGCGATCATGCCGTAATCGCCCCACGACAGCTCCACTCCGAAGAGCTGCGCGCCGAACAGCGTGGCAAGGCCGAGATACATCGCCGTGCCGTTCATGTTGATCGTCGCGCCGAGGCTGATGACGAAGCTCGCGACCGAGTTCGACACCCCGAGGTTGCGCTCGGCACAGCGCAGCGTGACCGGCAGGGTCGCGTTGGAGCTGGCGGTCGAATAGCTCACGGCTAGCGCATCGACGATGCCGCGAAAGAACCCCGTGACCGACTGGCGCGCCAGCAGCTTGATCATCGCGCCGTAGACAATGGCGATGATCAGCAGGCAGCCGAGATAGTTGAGGAACACCAGCTTGCCGAGTGCCGCCAGGGCATCGAAGCCGAGCGTGCCCGCCACCCACGCCATCAACGCGAAGACGCCGAAGGGGGTCAGCTCCATCACCACCATGGTGACCTTCTGCATCACCACGCTGCCGCTCTCGAAGATCCTCAGCGCCGGCTCGCCTTCCGCTTTCGCCATCAGGATGCCGATCCCGATCAACAGCGAAAACACGATCAGCGGCAGCACGTTGACATCGGCCATCACCTGCACCGGGCTTTGCGGGATCATGCCCAACACCATGTCGCGCCAGGTGGTCTCGTTGGGCGGGGGCGGTGTGCCCATGTCGATGCCCGAGGTGTCGACCCCCACGCCCGGCCCGATCAGCGTGCCCAGCGCCAACCCAAGCCAGACCGCGATCTGCCCGGTCACGACGAACAGCGCCATCGCCCGCCAGCCGACGCTGCCGAGCTTCCGCAGATCGCCGATACTGGCCACCCCGGCGACGAGGCTGAAGAAGATCAGCGGCACCACCAGCATCTTGATGAAAGCGATGAAGACGTCGCCGACGATCTTGATGCTTTCCGCTTCAGGCCCCCAGATCCGTCCGACGATGATGCCGAGGATGAGCGCAGCGATGACACGCTGCCATAGCGGGATCCTGAACCAGACTGCCAAAACTCTAATCCTCCTCCAGCGCCAGCGCGGCGCTTGCAATGCGGGCGTAGATGCGGGCCAGCACGGTCAGATCGGGAATCGCCACCGCCTCGTCGCGCTTGTGCATGGTCGCGTTGCACAGGCCGAATTCGATCACCGGGCAGACGGCACGCAGGAACCGCGCGTCCGAGGTGCCGCCGGTGGTGCTGAGTTCGGGCACGAGCCCGGTCTCGGCCTCGACCGCCGCGCTCACCAGCGCCGAAAACGCGCCCGGCTCGGTCAGGAACGGCTCGCCCGAAATCACCGGCCGCGCGTGGCCGCCGTGCTTGGAGGCGATCGCCATGACCCGCTCGGACAGGCTCCTGCCGGTGTGCAGGTCGTTGAAGCGGATCGAAATGCGCGCCTCGCCCTTGGCGGGAATCACGTTGTGCGCCTTGTTGCCGACATTGATGTCGGTGATCTCGAGGTTGGAGGGCTGGAACCATGCGGTGCCGGTGTCGAGCGTGAGCGCATCGAGTTCGGCGAGGATCGTGACCAGCCGCGGCAGCGGATTGTCGGCAAGGTGGGGATAGGCGACGTGGCCCTGCGTGCCCTCGGCGGTAATGAAGATGTTGACCGAGCCGCGCCGTCCGATCTTCACCATGTCGCCGAGACGGTGGACGCTGGTGGGCTCGCCGACAAGACACAGGTCGGGCCGGATGCCCTGTGCCACCATATAGTCGATCAGCGCGCGGGTGCCGTGGAGCGCGGGACCCTCCTCGTCGCCGGTGATGATGAAGCTGATGGTGCCGGCCTCGGCGGGCACTTCGGCCACCGCCGCGACCATCGCCGCGATCGCCCCCTTCATGTCGACCGCGCCGCGCCCGTGGAGCAGCTCGCCGCGCACTTCGGGCACGAACGGGTCGCTCGCCCAGCCCTCGCCCGGCGGGACGACATCGAGGTGCCCGGCAAAGGCAAAGTGGCGCGAGCCTTGCGGGCCCTTACGGATGGCGAACAGGTTCTCGACCGGTGCTTCCTCGCTCCCTTCCGCGCCTTCGCCGCGGGTGAAGCGGTGAACGGCGAAACCCAGCGGCACCAGCATCGCTTCGAGCTCGGCAAACACGCTGCCTGTCGCAGGCGTCACACTCGGGGCGGCAATCAGGCGCTTGGCAAGGTCGAGAACGTCGCTCATCCTGTGTGGCCTAGCAGGAGTTGCCGAGAATGCCCAAGCTCGATCTTGACGCGATTCCCCAGACCAATGCCACCGGCTACCCGCCACCCTTCGACGCGCTGGTCGAGGGGCGCTGGTATCGCCGCCTCGCGCCGGTGGCCGGGTTGACGCTGATGGGCGCGACCCATGTGACGCTCGCGCCGGGGGGCTATTCCTCGCAGCGCCACTGGCACCGCGGGCAGGACGAGCTGGTGGTGATGATTACGGGCGAGGCGGTGCTGATCGACGATGATGGGGAGACGCCCGTCGGCCCCGGCGACGTGCTCACCTTCCCGGCGGGCGAGGCAAACGGCCATCACCTGCACAACCGCTCCGATGCGCCTTGCGTCTTCGTCGCCATCAGCGCCGGAGACCGCGAGGCCGATAGCGGGGTCTATTCCGACATCGACATGGTGTTCGACGCCGATGGCTATGCCCGCAAGGACGGCACCCGCTACCCGGCCGAACGCCTGCCGTAATGGACCCCGGAATTAACTGGGCCGGCTTCGCGCTCGCGGTGCTGCTGATCGAGCTGACCCCCGGCCCCAACATGGGCTGGCTGGTGACGCTGACGCTGGCCGAGGGGCGGCGCGCGGGGCTTGGCGCGATCACCGGCATCGCGCTTGGCCTCGCCGCCAATGCCGCGCTGAGCGTGCTTGCCGCGAGCCTGATCCTCGCGCAGGAACAGGTGCTGGGGCAGACCGTCTCCGCGCTGGCGGCGGCGATGATGGCTTGGCTGGCGTGGGAGGCGTGGCGGGACGCAGGCATCAGCTCGACCGCTGCCACCCCGCGCAAGGCGAGCCAGCGCCACGCCTTCGCCGGGTTTGTCATCAACCTTCTCAATCCCAAGTCCGCGCTGTTCTTCATCACGGTGATGCCGCAATTCATCCCCGGCGGGCGGCCGAGCTTCGGGCAAGGGCTCGCGCTCGCAGCGATCAGCGTATCCATCGCGACCACCATCCACCTCGTGCTGGTGTTCGGCGCGGGGCGGTTGCGCGGGTCCCTGATGGCAGAGAGCCGCGCCCGCCTCGTCCGCCGCGCGCTGGCGCTGGCGATGCTGGCGGTAGCCGCGTGGTTCCTCGCCAAGGCCTTCGCCTAGCGCCGTCGCCGCACCTCGTCGGGCACCAGCGGCCCCGGCGCAAAGGCGCTTTCGAGCAGGCCGGCGATGCGGATACCCGCCTGCTGCACCCGCCGCTTGGCGATCGGCACCCCGCGCACGATGTCCTCCTGACTGAGCGCCGTCTTTGCCGGCAGCGGTGCCGAGCACAGATCCTCGGTATCGAAGGCGGTGGGATAGACGAAGCCGCGCGCGATCTCCCAGCTCTCGCGGCCCCAGTCGGCAGGCACGCCGCCGCCGAGATCCGCGCGTTCGGCAGGGGAGTAGCGCCGCACCACCGGCTCGGCCGGATCGCTGATCGCCCGCTCGGCCAGCGGGCCGTCCCAGATCGAATGCAGGTTCAGCCCCGGCTTGATCCCGTAATCGGCTTCGCGGTCATTGCCGCCGCGATCCTCGTTGTCGCCCGAGTGGAGCGGCATGTGCACATCGCCCGCGAAGTGGACCATGAAGGCCAGCGCCTCCAGCCGCACCGCATCGGGCAGGCGTTCGTCGGCGAGGACGCGATGCGCGCGCTCGATCTGGGCAGTGACGCAATTGCCCCCCGAGCAGTTGGCGCGCGGGTTGAAGGCCTCGCACACCGGCGCGGTGCGATAGTGCCACGCTGCGGTATAGCCCCAGCGCCATCCCTCGGCTCGCACGCAATCGGCCCAGACAGACGCGTCCGCCAGAGACCGGAGCGGGCAATCGGGGGTGCCGAGCGCTTTCTCCGAACGCAGCAGCCGCGCGATCTTGGCGCGCACCTCGATCGAGACATTGGCCTCGGCGATCTCGGCGGTCTTGCGGTGGGCATAGGCGCCCCACGCCCCGGCCTCCACCGGCGTCAACAGCAACGCCAGCAGCGCCGACGCCAGCACCGCGATGTTCAGCCGACCATTTCGTACTGTTCGATGACCCATTGTTCTTCCTCGGCCGCGCCGCTCCATTCGCGCATCCATTCATGTCCGGTGATCGCGTCCATATAGGCCTGCGCGAAGCCCGGCACCCCGATCCCATAGGTCACGAAGCGCGTCACCACCGGAGCATAGAAGATGTCGGCAGCGCCGAAGGTTCCGAACAGATAGGGCCCGCTGCTGCCGTGGCGGGCGCGAGCCTCGGCCCACAGGGTAAGGATGCGCACGATATCGTGCTTCGTCTGATCCGAGACCTCCGCGAGCTCGACCTGGCGGCGGATGTTCATCGGCAGTTCCTTGCGCAGGGACTGGTAGGAGGAATGCATCTCCGCCACCATCGCCCGGGCCATCGCGCGGGCGCTATCGTCCTTGGGCCAGAACCGTTCGCGCCCGACCTTGTCGGCGAGATACTCCATGATCGCGAGGCTGTCCCACACCACCGCGTCGCCATCCCACAGGATCGGCACCTTGCCGCTGGAAGGCTGAACCTCGCCCATGTCCTGCTTCAGCCGGTCCCACTCCTCGCCCATGATCGGCACGGTCAGTTCCTCGAAATGCAGGCCTGACTGCTTGACCGCGAGCCAGCCGCGCAAGCTCCAGCTTGAGTAGTTCTTGTTGCCGATGATGATCTTCATTGCGCCGCGTGCTCCACCTTGCCGGGCCGGTATCGCGTTTTCCCCTAGTCGTTCATCCCTGCGGTGTCGACGCTGAACGGGGAGACAATGGAGACACTGTCCAGAAACCGAAAAAGCGCCCGTGCGCAGAAGCTCTACCTGCGCGTCGAATTCGGCGCGGCTCATCGGGGTCCTCATGGCGCGGATCACGTTGCGGGTCAGATAGGGGCGCATGGCAGCAAGGCTGGCAGGCCGGCTGGCTGTAGGAAAACCCTTTCCTCCGGCCGGGCCCGCAGGCTATGCCACCGGCCATGACCCTGCCGCCCTTCCACCTCGCCTTTCCTGTCGACGATCTGGCCGCCGCGCGCCGCTTCTATGGCGAGGCGATGGGCTGCGCGGAAGGGCGGTCGAGCGACGAGTGGATCGATTTCGACTTCCACGGCCACCAGATCGTCGCCCATCTGGCGCCGGGGCAGGCGGGGGACCGGGCCAGCAACCATGTCGACGGCCACGGCGTGCCGGTGCCGCATTTCGGGCTGGTGCTGTCGATGGCGGAATGGGAAGCGCTGGCCGAACGCCTGCGTGCGGCAGGCACGCGATTCGTGATCGAGCCGACCATCCGCTTCAAGGGCCAGCCGGGCGAACAGGCAACGATGTTCCTGCGCGACCCTTCGGGCAATGCGCTCGAGTTCAAGGCCTTTGCCGACATCGGCCAGCTGTTCGCGACGTAATCCGCGGCGCGGGCCGGTCCCGCCGACAGGCCATCATCACCACTTAACCTGAGAGGACTGCGCCCGGCAGCGTGTGCGCTTGCGCGCGCGATGATTTGCGCGCCGGAACCGATCGCAGTCCTGCTAACGCTCTCAAGAAGAAAAATTTTTGCGAGTGAGTATCGACAACACTAACTTGGATAAAAGCGACATCACGAAATTTGATTTCGATCAAAATCGTAACAATTGCAAACGATTTTGTCGTATTTCAGTCTTGAATCGATACTGGCGCATGCATAGCTTCCAACTCGGGATCGATGGGATGCGACTCTATTATTTAGAGTCGTGATATGGGAGCAAAATCATGAACCTTTACTCAAAGCGCACTGCGCTTGTCCTTGGCGCGTCTGTTGTTGCCATGTGCCAGACTATGCCGGCACTTGCGCAGATGGAGACCACCACGGTTCCGGGTGTGAGCTTGCCGGGCGTGGCCACGATTCCGGGCGAGACGCCGATCAACAGCGGTGTCACCAGCACAGGCAGCCCTGCTGCCACCGCCACTGTCGACAGTGTCGCGACCGGCACGATCGAACAGCGCGTCGTGGGCGAGGAAGGCGGCGCGACCTCGGATGCCGCCTCGCTCACCAACAACGGCAGCACCACCATCCGCGCCACCGCCACCGCGACCAACACCGATGCGCAGGCGATCGCCAATGCCTCGATCACCGACGGGATCTTCCAGAACATCGCCGGCCCTTACACCAGCGTCTCGGCGACCTTCGTCAATACCGGCACGTTGACCATCGCCTCGGCGGCCAGCGCCACCGGCACGACCGGCCCGGGCATGGGCGATGCCTTCGGCGCGCGCGCCTTTTCCTCGGCGATCGGCGGGGTGCACCAGGAAGCGGTGATCGAAGGCAACAAGACCGGTACGACCACCGTCACCCACACCAACAGCGGCACCTTCAACTTCACCTCTACCGCCACCGCCGCGGCGACCGATTCCGCCAGTGCCACGTCGGAAATGGAAGAAGCCGTGTTCATGCGCGCGCAGGGTAACGGCAGCGGCGACGTGACGGCCACCACCACGTTCACCAACAACGGCACGATGCTGGCCGCATCGACCGCGACGGCGACCTCCACCGCGCTTGACGCCGTGGCGACCGCCGGTGCCGGCGGCGGCGAGCACGGGCTGATCCACATCCGCAGCGCGGTGAACGGCACCGGCACGGACGTGGGCAACGCGACGCTGGTCAACAATGCCGGCCGCAGCATCACCGTGACCGCAAATGCCACCGCAACCGCGCTCGGCAATGCCACGGCAACCGCGCTCGGGGGCGACGGTTTCTCGACCGCCGAAGACACCAAGGGCACGGTGATTCTGGTCCAGGCCCAGGCGAGTGGGGCCGATGAAGGCACCTCTAACTCGACCATCACCAATGCCGGAACCATCACCGGCACCTTCACCTCGCGTGCGATTTCGACCGGAACGGAAGGAACCTCCACCGCCAGCACGACGTCGAACGGCACGATCCGCCAGATCGTCGAGGCCGGCGGGCCGGAGACCTTTGTCGGCCGGGTCGGCACGGCAACGCTGACCAATGCGGCCGGGGGCACGATCAACATCTCCACTTCGGCCACCAGCTCGTCGGCGGGGGCGAGCAGTGCCTCGGCGCAACTGGGCGCGGCGGTGCTGCAGAACGGTGAGATCATCGGCATCTCGAACGTGAACTTCAGCAATGCCGGAACCTTCACGGCCGGCTCGACCTCGTCGGCGACATCGACGGCCGGAGCGGCCAACTCGCTCGCGCTGGTCCGGGGTGTGCGGCAAACCGGGATTTCGGTCGGCGGGTTCAATGCCGGGTTCTCGAACACCGGCACATTCACCGTCAGCGCCAATGCCACGGTTGATGGCGCCACTGTCGGTTCGCTCGGGATCGCCGATGCGGTCGGCTATCAGGTGGTGAGCGAGCCGATGGCGCTGACCCTGTCGAACGGGGGCACCTTCACGGTCAACGCGACCGCAACCAGCGACCGCGTGGCGTCTGCAACGGCGACCGGGATGGAGCTGTTTGCCAATATCGATCCCACCACCCTGCCGCCTGAGGAAGGCGGCGGCGGCGGTCATGGCGGCGGTGGCGGGGGCGGCGGCCACGGCGGCGGCGAGACGCCGGCAGCCGCGCCGCTGGCCTTTGCCGACACGCCGCCGGCCGAGGAAGAGCCCGAGGACCCGTGGGAAGGCTGGACCAACCGCATCAGCGGGATCCTCGCCAACAGCGGTACGCTGGCGGTCAATGCGACGGCCACCGGGGGAACGCCCACGGACGGCCCACTGGCAGAGGCCTCGGCCACCGGTGTGCATTTCCGGTCCGCCGTCAACACCGCGACCTTCACCAATTCCGGCACGATCCGCGTGACCGCCATCACCAATGGCGGGAACTCGCAGGCGACCGGCATTCTGGTGAACGACTTCACCACCTCGCCGGTGGTCCCGGGCTCGACTGACCGGATGACCATCGTCAACGCCGGCGGGACGATCATCGCCCGCACCAGCACCAATGGCGGCACCACCTTCCGGCGCGGGATGGCGATCAACACCCGCTTCGCGCCGAACCCGGTGGACATCCGTTTCACCGGCACCAGCAACGTCTATGGCAACATCCTGCTGAGCGATGCCGACACGGTGACCATCGCCAGCGGCGTCACCACCTTCGACGGGATCGTCAATCCCGCTCTGGCAGTGACGATGGACGAGCAGACGGCCGGAAACGGCGTGATCCCGACCAACTTCGGCGCCTTCACCGTGGCCAACGGCGCGACGCTCTATCTGGTCGACAACGCACGCGGCAATGCCAGCTACGACGGGGCGGCGCAGGTCAATGTGAACAGCTTCACGCTGGCCAGCGGCAGCACGTTGCAGCTCCAGATGCCGAGCGCGCTGGTGGATTCGGCGCAGGCTTCCTACCCGCGGATCACGGCCAACACCGCAACGTTGACGGGTGCCAATCTGGTGCTGCAGCTGAACACCCCGAACGGGCTCTACGCCAACCAGTACACGTTCAACGACGTGATCGACGCGCAGACCCGCACAGGCCAGTTCGGCAGCGTCACCACCAACACCCGCTCGGTGCTGCTCAATCCGGTCGCGGTCTATGATGCCAATGCCAATGTCGACATCACGCTGACCCGCGTGGCGTTCGATGCGGTGGCCGGGCTGACGCCCAACCAGGCCGCCGTCGGCGGAGCGCTGCAGGCGGTCTATACCCCGACCCAGGACGGCGACTATGGCAAACTGCTCGCCAACCTGTTCCTGATCAGCGACGCCGGGACCTATGGCGAGGCGATGAACCAGCTCAGCGGGGCGCAATATGCCGGACATATGCAGGCGATTCGCAACAACGCGCTGCAAGTGAGCACGCTGGTGGCCGACCAGATCGACTGCGCCGTCACCAAGGGCGGGGTCGATGCGTGCCGCGATCCCGATGGCGGGCTGCGCCTGTGGGCACTGGGCGGCATCCACGATGCACGGGTGCAAAGCGATGGCAACGGCATCGGCCATCGCAGCGACGGCTCGCATGCCCTGCTCGGGGTGGACTACACCGTAAGCAACTTCACCTTCGGCGCCTTCGGGGGCTACCGCGAAGTCAGCTCGGACTTCGATCTCTACGGCGGCGAGGTGAACAGCGACGGCTTCCAGATCGGCCTGCTGGCCGGTTACGACAGCGGCGATTTCTACCTGCGCGCCAACGGGAGCTATTCCAAGCTCAACGGCGATGCGGTGCGGACCGTGGGCGTGCTGACCACCGCCGGGACGATCACGGGCGAGCCGGACTTCCGTGTGACCTCGTTCTACGCCGAGGCCGGTGGCCGCTTCGAGCTGGGCGAAAGCTGGATCACGCCGTTTGTCGGCCTCGAATACACCAAGGTGAAGATGAACGGCTTCACCGAAACCGGTGTGGGCGGCGCCAATCTCGACTTTGACAGCCAGAGCGAGAACGACACCGCCTTCCTGGCCGGGGTGAAGTGGGCGGGCAAGCTCGGCATCGTGGTGCCCGAGGCGAAGATCGCCTACCGGCACGACGACACCAGCGCTTTCGCCACTGTCCAGCGCTTTGCCGACGCACCGGGCGCGGCGCTGTTCACCAGCCTCTCGCCGCGCTCCGACAAGGACACGGTGATGGCCGGGCTCAGCCTTGCCGCGCTGTTCGATGAAAAGATCACCGGACGGATCGGCTATCAGGGCCGGTTCGGTTCCGATCTCCGGGACAATGCCTTCTACGGCACGCTGGTGATCAGCTTCGGCGGCAAGTAGCGCCAAGGCGCCGCCGATAGGGCCGGCCCATGTGTCCCCAACGGCCCGAACTGGCGGGAGGCAGAGCAATCTGCCTCCCGCTTTCATTTGTGTGGTCCGCCGCAAAATTGCGAGTTGCCGCGCGTCGCCCGCACCGCCAGCCTCCATGCAGGGTCAGGGGAGAGCTGCCGGAACATGAGCGGGCCGTTTATCTATGTCGTGATCGTCAGCGCGCTGGCGCTGCTGGCCTATTACTTCACCTTGCTGATGGCGGGCCTTGCGCGCGGGCGGTTCAAGATCGCCCCGCCGGCCCATACCGGCCCTGAAGAATACGAACGCTACGTCCGCGCGCACCAGAACACGCTCGAACATCTGGTGCTGTTCCTGCCCGGCCTGTGGCTCTTCGCGGTCACTGTCAGCCCGGTCTGGGCGGCGGCGATCGGCTGCATCTGGCCGCCGATGCGGGTGCTCTATGCGCTGGGCTATCACAAGGCCGCCGAAAAACGCCTGATCCCGCTCTATATCTCGATGCCGCCGATCTATATCTTCGTGCTCGGCTCGCTGATTGGCGGGGTGTTGAAGCTGGTGGAAGGAGCCTGAGCCATGGCCGACTATGACTGGGTGATCCGCGGCGGCACGATTGCCGACGGCACCGGCGGCGATCTGATCGAGGGCGATGTCGCGATTGCCGGCGGCCGGATCGCCGCAATCGGGCAGGTGACGGGCAAGGGCCGCGAGGAAATCGACGCGCGCGGGCGGATCGTCACCCCCGGCTTCATCGACGTCCACACCCATTACGACGGCCAGTGCATCTGGGCCGAGGAACTTTCGCCCTCATCCTCCCACGGGGTCACCACCGCGGTGATGGGCAATTGCGGGGTCGGCTTCGCGCCCTGCCGCAAGAGCGATCACGAGATGCTGATCAACGTCATGGAAGGCGTCGAGGACATCCCCGGCGTGGTGATGACCGAGGGGCTCGACTGGGACTGGGAGACCTTCCCCGAATATCTCGACAAGGTCGCCGCCGGGAAACGCGACATCGATATCGCCGCCTACCTGCCGCACTCGCCCTTGCGGGTTTATGCGATGGGCGAACGCGGCGCGGCGCGCGAAGTCGCCAGCGAGGACGATCTCGCGCTGATGCGCCGCCTCACTGCCGAGGCAATGCAGGCAGGCGCGATCGGCTTTGCCACCTCGCGGCTGAGCATCCACAAGACGGCAGATGGCCAGGCGATCCCGACCTTCGACACCGACATTGCCGAGCTCGAAGCCATCACCGGCGGCATGAAGGATGCGGGCGCGGGCACGTTCCAGGTGGTGCTCGATGCCTTCGTCGGGTGGGACAAGGAGTATCAGGTGATCGAGCGGGTGATCGCCGCGAGCGGTCGTCCGGCGACCTTCACCCTCGCCTCGGGCAACGACGCGCCGCCGCGCTGGCGGCGGGTGCTGGAGATGCTGGAGCGCACCAACGCCAGCGGAGGTGTCGCCAACGCGCAGGTCATGCCGCGCCCGATCGGCCTGATCGCCGGGCTGGAGCTGACGGTGCATCCCTTCGTGCTGTGTCCGAGCTGGGCAAAGATCGCCCACCTTCCGATCCCGGAGCAAGTCGCGGCGATGCGCGATCCCGCCCTGCGGGCGGCGCTGCTGACCGAGGATTTCACCCCGGGGCATCCCTTCAACGAGCTGGCGCGGAACTGGCGCTGGCTCTTCCCGCTCGACAATCCGCCCGACTATGCCCCGCCCGCCCACATGAGCATGGCCGGGCAGGCCGCCGCGCGCGGCTGCTCCCCGCAAGAGGTCGCCTATGACCGCATCCTTGCCACCGAGGGGCGCGGGCTGTTCCTCGCCGCGCTCGGCAATTACGAAAACGCCTCGCTGGAAAGCGCGCACGAGATGCTGCGCCACCCGCATTGCGTGCCCGGCCTTGGCGATGGCGGGGCGCATTACGGCGCCATCTGCGATGCGAGCTATTCGACCTATCTGCTGACCCAGTTCGTGAAGGGCGACGGCCCGCTGAAGCTTGATCTGGCCGAGGCGGTGCACATGCTGGGCCAGAAGGCCGCGCGGGCAGTGGGCCTCGATGATCGCGGCACGCTCAAGGTGGGCGGACGGGCCGATCTGAACGTGATCGACCTCGATGGCCTCACCCTGCACCTTCCCGAAGTGGTGCGCGATCTGCCCGCTGGCGGCCGCCGGTTGCACCAGCGCGCGACCGGCTACGAGGCGACCTTCGTGGCAGGCACAATGATCCGCCGCTTCGATGAAAGCACCGGCGCGCGCCCGGGCCAGCTGATCCGCGGGGCAGGCTACCGGGCGGCAGCCTAGGCCGCCCAGCCCCCAAACCAATCGGCGCCCAGCGCGTCGGCCACAACCGCGGCACGCAGGCGTTCGATGCCCATGCCTTTCTCGGCGCTGGTCTGGTGGATTTCGGGGTGGGCGGCGACGTGCCGGCGCGCTTCGGCGGCGGTCTTTTGGGTCACAGCGGCGAGTTCGCTCGCCTTGATCTTGTCGGTCTTGGTCAGGACGATGCGGTAACCGACCGCGGCTTCGTCGAGCATCTTCATCATCGCCCGATCGACCTCCTTGAGGCCGTGGCGGCTGTCGACCAGCACCAGCGTGCGGGCCAGCACAGGCCGCCCGCGCAGGTAGGAATTCACCAGCGCCTTCCACTTCTCGACCACCTTCACCGGGGCCTTGGCAAAGCCGTAGCCGGGCATGTCGACCAGCCGGAACAGCGGCAGCGCGCCTTCCTCCTCCGGTCGTCCGATGTCGAAGAAATTGAGCTCCTGCGTGCGCCCCGGCGTCACCGATGCGCGCGCGATCGCCTTGCGGCCGGTGAGCGCGTTGAGCAGCGAGGACTTGCCGACGTTGGAGCGCCCGCAGAAGGCGATTTCCGGCACCGCCGGATCGGGCAGGAACTTGAGCTGCGGCGCGGACAGCAGGAAGTCCACCGGGCCGGAAAACAGCTTCGATGCCGCTTCCTGGCGCAGCGCCTGATCGTCCGGATCGCTCACGCGCCTAGCCCTGCGTCTTCTTGCGCTCGGCGTCCTCTTTTTCCTTCGCGCTCGCCGCCTTCAGCTGCGGGTGCTTGGAATAGAGATAGCTCTGCTGCGCCAGCGTCAGGATGTTCGAGGTGACCCAGTAAAGCAGCAGGCCTGCGGCGAAGGGCGCCATCACGAACATCAGGATCCACGGCATGATCGCGAACACCTGCTGCTGTACCGGATCCATCGCCGCCGGGTTGAGCTTGAAGGTCAGCCACATGGTGATGCCGAGCAGCACCGCGAGCGGCCCGATCGCGAGGAAGCCCGCGGGCACTTCGTAGGGCAGCATCCCGAACAGGTTGAGGATATGCGCCGGATCGGGGGCCGAAAGGTCCTTGATCCACAGCACGAAGGGTTCGTGCCGCATCTCGATCGCCAGCACCAGCACCTTGTAGAGCGCGAAGAAGATCGGGATCTGCAGGACCAGCGGCAGACACCCGGCGAGCGGGTTCACCTTCTCGTCCTTGTAGAGCTTCATGATCTCCTGCTGCTGGCGCTGCTTGTCGTCCTTGAAGCGCTCCTGGATCTCCTTCATCCGCGGCTGCACCGCGCGCATCGCCGCCATGCTGGCGAACTGCTTCTGCGCGATCGGGAACATCAGCCCGCGCACGATCACCGTCATCAGGATGATCGCCACGCCGAAATTGCCGACCAGGCCGTTCAGCGTGCGCAACAGCCACAGGAAGGGCTTTTCGAAGAACCAGAACCAGCCCCAGGTGATCGCGAGGCCGAACTGGGCGATGCCGCTGTCCTCGTAGGTATCGAGCACCGCGCTTTCCTTGGCCCCCGCGAACAGGCGGGTCGACTGCGTGACCGACTTGCCCGCCGCCACCGTCGCCGCCGGATAGAGCACGTCGGCGCGGAACAGCTTGTCGCCGACCGCGCGGAATTCGGCCCCCGCCGCGTCCTTGCCGGGCACCAGCGCGGCGAACCAGTACTGATCGGTGAAGCCGAGCCAGTCGGCCTTGCCCTCGACCTTGTAGAGCTTCTCCTCGGCCAGATCGTTGCAGGTGCTCAGCAGGGTCCAGCCGCATTCGTAGGCGACGTCGTAATTGGCCACCGCATCGGCGGTAAACACCGGGCCGGAATGCGCGATCCACTGACTCAGGCTGGCATTGGCACTGGTGCGCTTGATCAGCGCGAAAGGCTGGATGACCGCCGCCGCCGCGCCGGCATTGGCGGCGCTCTGGGTCGCGGTGATCATGTAGTTTTCGTCGACCGCAAAGCGGATCGTATAAGTGATGCCGGCCGCGTCAGTGCGGGTCAGGGTGACCGGGGTCTCGGGGGTGAGACGCTGGCCGTCTGCCTGCCACAGCGCATTGGCGGGCTGGCGCACGCCGCCGGTGACGAAGCCGAATTCGGCGAAATACTGTTCCGGGGTCCGCTCGGGCGCGAACAGGCGCACCGGGCCCGAATCCTTCTTCACCGTCTGGCGGTAGTCCTTGAGCACCACATCATCGATCCGCGCGCCGACGAGGTTGATCGAACCGGCAAGGCGCGGGGTGTCGATCGCCACGCGGTTGGCGCTGGCGAGCGCGGTCTTGAGTTCGACCTTGCCCGTCGCCGCGGCATCCGCCCCAAGGCCTGCTGCGGGCGCACCCGGCGCCGCGGCAGCCTGATCGGCGGTCTGGGCGACCGGCGCAGGCACGGCGGCTTCGGGATAGAAATACCGCATGCCGATATCCCATCCGAGGATGAGCAGGCCCGAAAGCACCACGGCGAGCAGAAGATTGCGATTGTCCAAGATATTGCCCCGAGAGAATGCGACGAGAAGTGTATTATGGGGATAGAACGGTGCCGTTTAAACCCTAAGCATTTTTGCCCTAGGGAACCGGGTCATGACCATGACCGCCCCAAGGGTGGCAGCGCATTAGCCGCTTCGCCGCCATCCATCCACCCTTGAACGCACCATACTTGCCGATCGCCTGAATCGCATATTCGCTGCACGACGGCGCATAGCGGCAGGTGGGCGGCAACAGGCGCGAGGGGCCGATCTGCCAGAATCGCGCGATCAGGATGAGGAGGTGCTTCACCTTTTGCGACTCCCCTTGCGCGGACGGCGACCGCCGGACGGATCTCCGTGTCCTTGTGCCGCGCGCGCAAGCGCTTGCTCAAGCTCGCCGGCCATGGTGTGGAAGTCCCGCTCGATCCCCCCCGCGCGCCCGATCAGGACATGATCATGATCCGCCAGCCCCTGCACCGGCAGAACGGCGCGCAGCAACTCGCGGAAGCGGCGCTTCATGCGATTGCGCACCACGGCGTTGCCGATCTTCTTGGTGACGGTGATCCCGTAGCGGATGCCCCGCCCCTCGTTGGGCCGGGTCAGCAGCACGAACCCCGCGCGTGCATTGCGCAGCCCCGCATTGGCCGCGAGAAAGTCCGCGCGCTTGGTAAGAACCGAGATCATGGGATCGCCCATAGAGCAATGACGGAGGTGGCAAAAGTCAACGGGCTCCCTAGGGGAGCCCGCAAGGCCGACCGACCGCCCGCAGCGACGCGGCCTTCAGGCCGCATGAGCGAGGAAATCGCACCCGCGGAGGCGGGTGCGCAGAAAACTACGCGCAGAGCTTCTTGCGGCCGCGGGCGCGGCGGGCACGAAGCACCTTGCGGCCACCGGGGGTCGCCTTGCGGGCGAAGAAACCGTGGCGGCGGGCACGCACGAGATTGCTGGGCTGGAACGTACGCTTCATATCATCCTCGAAAATTGGCGCCGGCATACCGGCAAGCGGCTACCGCAAAGGCAGCCCTGATCAGGGGGGCGCGATTATGGGAAAGCTTGGCCAGAGTCAAGCAGCGCCAGCGGCAGTGCGGGAAGCGGCGGCATCGCAGCCACAACCGCGCCGAGATCGGCATAGGCCAGCCGCGGCCGGGCAGCGGGCCGCGCACCGGCGAGCGCCAGCGCCAGCGAAGCCCGCGCGCTCTCCCCCAGCACGCCGGCCGAAGGCAGCGCGGCGAGCAGCACCGGAGCGGGCAGCGCCGGCGCAAACCGGCTGCGCGGCGCGGCACCGGACCCGGCCTCGGGCGCGACCCAGCGCGCCATCTCGCTGCCGCGCAGCCAGAGCGCACCCTGATGCGGCACCGAATTGGTCATCGCATAGAAGGCCCGCGCCTCCTCGCGGCTCATGCCCATTTCGGCATAGTAATCGAGATAGAGCCGGTTCTCCGGCGCATCGGCCGCGAAGTCGGACGGCTCGCGCCCCATCGCATCGCGCCACGAATGCACCGCGAACAGCGCGCCCGGATCCATGCTGCGGCGGGTTCCGGCGAGGAACAGCTCGACCGCGCCCGAGCGCGCCGAGCCGCCTGCGGGGACGTGCGTGGCAAGCCCCGCGGCGCGGATCATCCGCCCGAGGCGCAGGTTGGCAATGTCGTGGCTGGTGCCCGGCGCATCGCGGAACTCGATGACCTTGAGCCCGGGATAGGCCGCGAGCATGGCCTTGAAGGCCGCCGGGCTGGCGGCATCGGTGCCGGCGACCAGCGCGGCGCGCTCGCCATCGAGCACGCGGAACGGCCCGAATTGCGCGATACCCGACGCCGCGCCCGACCCGCGCATCGGGCCGGCAATGAATCGCACCGGCTCCTCGATCACGGTCTCGGTAATGGTCACGCCGCCGGCGCGCGCGAGGGTGGTCGTGGCGGTCTGGTAGGCGGCGGGTTCGAAGGCGGCGGGGCTGTCCTCGACCCGCACCCAGGCCTGCGTGACCGGATCCCATTCCTCGACCCAGCTTGTGGTCGCCACCACCCGCGCTCCGGCCCCCGTCGCGGCCTGCGCAAGCGCCGCCGTGCCGGGCAGCAGCAGCGCAAGGGCAGCAAGCAGGAGAGCAAGGGCGCGGTTCATGGGAGCACAATCGCCCCGCGCGCCTTCCGAAATCGCCAAGAACTATGCTTTAGAAATCCCTTAGCGTCCTTCCCAAGGCGCTCGACAAGTCCCTCTTAACCCTGCACTATCCCCCCTTCAGGCGGGCAGGGGGCAAAGATGGTCGCGCTGACAAGAACCGTTGCCTATCTCGGGCTGGAGGCGCGCGCTGTGGAGGTGCAGTGCCACATCGGCCCCGGCCTGCCGCGCTTCAATGTCGTCGGCCTGCCCGACAAGGCGGTGAGCGAGAGCCGCGAGCGGGTGCAGGCGGCGTTGGCGGCGATGGGCCTCGCGCTGCCGCCCAAGCGGATCACCGTCAACCTCTCGCCCGCCGATCTGCCCAAGGACGGATCGCACTACGATCTGCCGATCGCGCTCGCGCTGCTGGCAGCGATGGGGGTGACCGATGCCGAGCAGCTGGGGGACTGGATCGCGGTGGGCGAGCTCGCGCTTGATGGACGGGTGGTCGCCAGCCCCGGCGTGCTGATCGCCGCGCTGCATGCGAGCGCGCAGGGTGCAGGGCTGATCTGCCCCGCCGAACAGGGCCCCGAGGCGCGCTGGGCGAGCGGCGTGCCGGTGCTCGCCCCGCGCGATCTGATGAGCCTGCTGGGGCACCTCAAGGGCAGCCTTGTCCTGCCCGAACCTGCGCGCGGCAGCGTGGCCGAAGCGGCAGGCGGCAATGATCTAAAGCAGGTCAAAGGGCAGGAGACCGCCAAGCGCGCTTTGGAGATTGCCGCCGCCGGCGGGCACAATCTGCTGATGGTCGGCCCGCCGGGTTCGGGCAAGAGCCTGCTCGCGAGCTGCCTGCCCGGCATCCTGCCCGATCTCACCCCCGCCGAGGCGCTGGAGGTGTCGATGGTGCAGTCGGTCGCGGGGATGCTCGAAGCCGGGCGGATCAGCCGCGCCCGCCCGTTCCGCGCGCCGCACCATTCGGCCAGCATGGCGGCGCTGACCGGCGGCGGGCTGAAGGTGCGCCCGGGCGAAGTCAGCCTCGCGCATCTCGGCGTGCTGTTCCTCGACGAATTGCCGGAGTTCCAGCGCCCGGTGCTCGATTCGCTGCGCCAGCCGCTGGAGACCGGGCAGGTCGATGTCGCGCGCGCCAATGCCCATGTCACCTTCCCGGCGCGCGTCCAGCTGGTTGCGGCGATGAACCCGTGCCGCTGCGGCTATGCCGGCGATCCGGCGAGGAACTGCAACAAGTACCCGCGCTGCATCGGCGATTATCAGGCACGCTTGTCGGGCCCGCTGCTCGACCGGATCGATCTGCACGTCCACGTCGGCGCGGTCAGCGCGATGGACATGACCCTGCCTCCGCCCGCCGAGGGCAGCGCCGAAGTCGCCGCCCGTGTCGCTGCGGCGCGGATCCGCCAGACCGCAAGGGGCGTGCGCTCCAATGCCGAGCTGGAGGGCGAGGCGCTCGAAGCCTTCGCCACCCCTGACGAGGCGGGGCGCAAGCTGCTGATGCAGGCGGCGGAGAAGCTGCGGCTGTCGGCACGCGGCTACACCAGGATGCTGCGCGTCGCGCGCACCATCGCCGACCTTGCAGGGGCAGACACGGTGGGCCGCGTCCACATCGCGGAAGGCCTGTCCTATCGGCTCATGACGAGCTAAGGCGCGCGCCGAGGCCGGCTTTCCCTCCCCGGCTATCCAAGGGCGCAGTGGCACTTCCGGACAATCCTTCAGCACAGGTGGCCGACCAGCCGCGCGGGCCTGCCAGCCTGTTGCAGGGTGCGCGGCAGCGCAAGCTGGCGAGCCTCGCCATCGCGCTCGTCATCGAAGCGCTGATCCTGCTGCTGCTGCTGACGCTCGGCGTGGGGATCGTGGGCGAGGAGGAGGAAGAAAAGGTCTTCACCGAATTCGCCGCGCAGGATTTCGCAGCCCCCGCAGAACCCGCGCCCGAACCGCCCGCCGAGGCGCAGCCCGAGGACAGCGCCGCGCCGGTCGAAGTCCCGCCCGTGCCCGACCAGCCCACGCCGCTCGATCTGCCCGAGCCGGTGCGCCCGCCGCCGCCGACCACCTCGAACCCGACCCCGGCTCCGGTTCCACCGCCGCCCCCGCCGGCCCAGCCCGCCCCGCGCGCCTCGCCCTCCATCGCGGCCAGGATCAATCCGAACCGCACCTATGGCCCGGTCGATTCCGGCCCGCCGCGCACCAGCATGGACACCGAACGCGTCGGCACCGCCCCCAATGGCGAGCCGCTCTATGCCGCGCGCTGGTATCGCGAACCCACCGATCAGGAACTGGCCGGCTATCTTTCGACCGCGAGAAGCGCGGGTGTCGCGCTGATCGCCTGCAAGACGGTGGCGGGATACTATGTCGAGGATTGCGAGCTGCTGAGCGAAAGCCCGCAAGGCGCAGGGCTGGGCCGGGCGGTGCTGGCGGCTGCGTGGCAGTTCCGCGTGCGCCCCGCACGGCTCGGAGGGCGCGAGCAGTTCGGGACATGGGTGCGGATCAGGATCACCTATTCGCAGAGCCGCGCGCCGCGTTGATTGTCGTCGCAGACCGCCCGCCCCGCCTCCCCGCCCGGCCACCAATAGTACCACTATTCCGTGGTGGCCGGGCGGGGAGGCGGGGCGGGAGGTCTGCCGGTTCGCGCCAGCGAACCCGCGAATCAGGAACGCAAATGCTCGCGCACCACGGCGATGAAATCGGGCCCCCAGGTCTCCAGCTTCTTCGTCCCCACGCCCGCAATCGCGCCGAGTTCGGCAAGCGTTTCGGGGCATTGGTGGGCCATGTCGCGCAGCACCGAATCATGGAAGATGACATAGGCGGGCAGGCCATGCTCGGCGGCAAGCGCCTTGCGTTTGGCGCGCAGGGCTTCGAACAGCGGGTTGCCGACCGGATTGGCCGCCTCCCCGCTCCCCCGCGTGCGGCGCTGGCGGCGCGTGCGGGGCGGCGGTTCGGCGATAGTGACGCTGGCCTCGCCCTTGAGCACGGGCCGAGCCTCGGGGCCGAGCATCAGCCCGCCATGCTCGGTCGCCGCCAGCATCCCGCGCGCCACCAGCGTGCGCGCCAGCGGGCGCAGCAGCGGGGCCTCGGCGGCGGAGACGATCCCGAACACCGACAGCGAGTCATGCCCGCGCGCGGTGACACGTTCCTCGCTCTGGCCGGTCAGCACCTTCTCGATATAGCCGATGCCGAAGCTCTGCCCGGTGCGATAGACCGCCGAGAGCAGCTTGCGCGCGAGTTCGCTCGCCTCGACCACCCTCGGCGGTTCAAGGCAGTTGTCGCAGTTGCCGCATTGCGCGGGCGGATGCTCGCCGAAGTGGCGCAGCAGGATCGCGCGCCGACAGGTCGGCGCCTCGACCAGCGCGGCGAGTGCGTTGAGACGGGCGTTCTCGGCGGGCAGACGTTCGGGCTCGACCTCGCCGAGCCACTGGCGCGCGCGGGCAAAGTCGCTGACGCCCCAGAACAGATGCGCCTCGGACGGATCGCCATCGCGGCCCGCGCGGCCGGTTTCCTGGTAATAGGCCTCGATCGACTTGGGCAGGCCGGCATGGATCACGAAGCGCACGTCGGGCTTGTCGATGCCCATGCCGAAGGCGATGGTGGCGACCATCACCATGCTTTCCGATTGCACGAATTCCGCCTGCACGCGGGCGCGGCGCTCGGGTTCGAGGCCGGCGTGGTAGAATGACGCCTCGCGGCCCGAACGGTTGATCGCGGCGGCGAGATCCTCGGCCTGCTTGCGGCTCGGGGCGTAGACGATCCCCGCGCCGTCCAGCCGCTGGAGCAGCTCGGTGATCTGGCGCGGGCCGTTGTCTCGCCCCGAGCCTCTGGGCGTGATGGCATAGCGGATGTTGGGCCGGTCGAACCCGGCGACGATCAAGCCTTCGTCCGGAATGCCGAGTTGCCGCAGGATGTCCGCGCGGGTCGCCTGATCGGCCGTCGCGGTGAGCGCGAGGCGCGGAACAGTGGGAAAGCGATCGAGCACCGGGCGGAGCATCCGGTAATCGGGACGGAAATCGTGCCCCCATTCGGACACGCAATGCGCCTCGTCGATGGCGAACAGGGCGATTCGGGTTCGTTCAAGCAGGCTCTGGAAACCGGCGGTCGAGGCACGCTCGGGCGCGACGTAGAGCAGATCGAGCTCCCCGTCGCGCAGGGCCTGCGCCGTGGCGGCATTGTCGCTGTCGGCCGAGGTCATCGAAGCCGCGCGGATGCCGGCAGCGGTGGCGGAACGGATCTGGTCGTGCATCAGCGCGATCAGCGGGGAGATGACGATGGCGGTGCCGGGCCGGGCGAGCGCGGGGATCTGATAGCACAGGCTCTTGCCCGCCCCCGTCGGCATCAGCGCAAGGCTGTGCGCACCGGCCATGACGCGCGCGATCACCGCCTCCTGCTGGCCGCGGAAGGCGGTGTAGCCAAAGGTGCGGCGCAGAATGTCGTGCAATTCGGAACCGAGGGGCGCGTGCATGGCGCGGCCCTAGCCGATGCGTCAGGCCGATAGCACCCGCGAAGGCACCACTATCGACGGATTATCCCGCGGCAGCAGCTTTCGCCGCGGCGAGATCGACCACATCACCCTTCCCCAGCCCCGTGCCCGGCGTGGCGATGGTGCCGTCGGCGCGGTGCCCGAGATTGGCAGGACGGGTCAGCCAGAGGTCCTGCGGACCGAGGATGCGGCCGTCATGCGCAAGGATCGAGACCGGGCCGATCGGCAGCCGGTCACGCTCGTCGACCAGCACCGGATCCTCGACCACCTGCTCGCTGCCGTATTTCTGGCCCCACTGGCGCAGCGCCAGCATCGCGGGGAGCAGATCGAGACCCTTCTCGGTCAGGCGGTATTCGATCTTGCGGCGATCATCGGCACAGGGTTCACGCTTGAGGATGCCGTGTTCGACCAGCTTGGCGAGGCGATTGGACAGGATGTTGCGGGCAATGCCGAGCTCGCTGAGGAATTCCTCGAAGTGCTTGAGGCCGTTGAAGCTCGCGCGCAGGATCATGAACGACCAGCGTTCCCCCATCACCTCGAGCGCCTGTGGCAGGCCGCATTCGATCAGATCCTTCAGCGGCTCTCTCAACTCACCCATGCTTACAGTCCCTTCCCCGTCCGGGGTGATGTGTAACCGCTTTTTCGGGCAGTCACAAAAAAATTTCAGTTTTCAGTTGCAACTCGAAACCTAGAACGTTAGGTAGCGAATAGCAACTGGTTTCGAATCGAAATGTTGCATTGCAAAACGAGACGACAGAGACCACAGGGCCAGCGCCCCAGGAAAACAAGGCAAAGGATAAAGCGATGACCAACACCCTCTCCCTCCCCCGCACCGGCAAGTTCGCGATTCTGGCTTCGGCTGTGCTCTACACCGCGATGACCTTCGGCGTCGCAACCTCGACCACGCCTGCCAACGCGGCTGGCGGTGCCTATTACAACGCCACGCTCGCCGCGCCGGCAGGTGATGCGACTGCGGTCGCCGGCGGCGTCGCCTGGACCTGCGAAGGCACCACCTGCGTCGCCAACAAGGCGAGCGCCCGTCCGCTGCGCATCTGCCGCGGCCTGAACCGCAAGTTCGGCGAAATCGCTGCCTTCAAGGTCGATGGCGAAGAACTGGCCGCCGAAGAACTGGCCAAGTGCAACGCCTGATTTCGGCACCACACCTGATCCCCACCGTCCGGGCACCCTCTCCAGCACGGACGGACCTCCACAGCCCCCGGAACGCCCTGTCCCCCGACGCAGCGTTCCGGGGGTTTATTTTGAGGTTTTTTGTGTTGCGCACCCGCATCCGCGGGTGCGTCCTCGGCGCTGTTCCTGCCACTGCACGGCAGGGCGCCTGCGGCTCGGCCGCGTGGCCTCGCGGACCCTGCGGGTCCGGCATCAGCCCGCTTCAGATGACAAGGACTAGAGCAGCCCTGCCTTGACCAGCGCCGCCTCCAGCCCCGCCGCATCGGTGAACAGGTGCGCGTTCCAGCCGCGCGCCTTCGCGGCGGCGATGTTGGCGGGGTTGTCGTCGGTGAAGAACAACTGCGCACCAGCGCGGCGGCTGCGCGCCTCGACGATCTCGTAGATCCGCGGCTCGGGCTTGGCGACCTTCTCGATCCCTGAGACGATGATGTCCTCGAAGTGATCGAAGATCGGCTGGGTCGGACGGAACGCCTGCCAGAACTCGTCGCCGAAATTGGTGAGACAGAACAGCGGCACGCCTGCCGCAGCCAGTCGCTCGACGATGTCATGCGAACCCTCGACCGGGCCGGGCACGGTCTCGTTGAAGCGCGTGGCGTAGGCGTGGATGTGCGATTCGTATTGCGGGAACAGCGCGATGCGTTCGGGAACCATGTCGGCCAGCGCGCGGCCGCGGTCATGTTCGAAATGCCATTCCTCGGTCACGACATGGCTGAGGAACCAGTCGAGCTCCTCGGAATCGTCGATCAGCTTGCCGAACAGCGCGGAGAGCTGCCAATGGAACAGCACCCGTCCGACATCGAACACCACTGCGGTCTGCACGCTTGCCTGCTCCTCAAATGACTTCGGCCCGCACTCCGGCAAGGAGGCGGGCCGTCGATTTCCTCAGCCACCCATGCCGGGCAGCCGCGCCGGATCAGCCCTGGCGGGCCTTGAAGCGACGGTTGGTCTTGTTGATCACATAGGTGCGGCCGCGACGACGGATCACGCGGTTGTCGCGGTGGCGGCCCTTCAGCGACTTGAGGCTGTTGACGATCTTCATGGCGCTTTTTCCAAAAGAGAAGCGCGCCGGAAATGTCCCGACGCGCGGAAATTGAACGGTGCCGTTAGCGATGCTGCGGGGACACGTCAATGCGAGTCTGGCCCGATCACCCCCTCAGATCGGCCAGTTTTCGTTCCCACGCCAGCGCATGGGCAATGATTGTGTCGAGATCGGCATGCGCGGGCTCCCAGCCAAGCGTCTCGCGCAGCCTCCGCGAATCGGCAATCAGCGAATCGGGATCGCCCGCGCGGCGACCCTCAATGCGGCGCACGAGCTTGCGATTCGTCACCCGGTCGACCGCGTCGAGAACCTCGCTGACCGAAAAGCCCCGCCCATAGCCGCAGTTCATCGTCAGCGAACGGGCAGGCTCGGCGATCAGCGCCTCCAGCGTGAGCACATGCGCCGCAGCGAGATCGCTGACGTGGATATAGTCGCGCACGCCGGTGCCGTCGGGCGTGGCGTAGTCGGTGCCGAACACGCTCACCGATTCGCGCAGGCCCAGCGCCGCCTCGATCGCCACCTTGATGAGATGGGTCGCGCCTGCCGTCGATTGCCCGCTGCGCGCCCGGGGATCGGCGCCCGCCACGTTGAAATAGCGCAGCACACCGACGTTGAGCGGATGGGCGGCAGCTACGTCAGCCAGCATCTGCTCGGTCATCAGCTTGGACCAGCCATAGGGATTGATCGGGCGCTGCGGGGTGTCTTCGCTCACCGCGCTCACATCGGGAATGCCGTAGGTCGCTGCGGTCGATGAGAAGATGAAGTGCGGAACGCCCGCCGCGACCGCAGCGGCGATCAGCGCGCGGCTCTTGGCGGTATTGTTGTGGTAATACTTGAGCGGATCGGCGACGCTTTCGGGCACCACCACCGAGCCGGCGAAATGCATGATCGCCCCGCGCCCCGCCCCCATGCCCTGTTCGGCGAAGATCCGCGCCAGCAGCGCCGCGTCCTCGATGTCGCCTTGATAGAAGGGCACGCCCTCGGGCACGGCAAAGCGGAAGCCGGTCACCAGATTGTCGATCACGGCCACCGGCCAGCCGGCATCGACCAGCGCCAGTACCGCATGGCTGCCGATATAGCCCGCCCCGCCGGTCACGAGCACGCAAGGTTTGTTGTCAGATGTCATCGGTAACGGCTCTAGCACAAAGAATGTTTGGAAAGCGTCAACCGTAAAGCGCACAAAGCGGCCCTGTGCATTGCTCCGCGCGCAGCCTATAAGCATCGGGCCACGATAAGGAATTGCCGCCATGCGTAAGATCCGCCTGCTTGCTCCCGTCACCGGCGTTGCGGCGCTGGCCCTGTCGGCCTGCGCGACCACGCCCTATACCGGCCCGGTCGAAGTGACCCGCTTCGTCGCCGATCAACCGACGGGGCTGGGGCAAGGGACCATCGCGATCGCCTTCCCCGACGAAATGGGCAACATGGCCGCGCGCTCGGCCTTCGCCAGCGCGGTCAGCGCGGAACTGACGCGGCTCGGCTACACGGTCGTGCCCGAAGGCACCCCTGCCGGGCAGACCGCCGCGATCCGCACCACCCGCAATGCCGTCGCCGCAGCCGACCAGAGCCGCCCCGGCCCGGTCAGCGTCGGGGTCGGCGGGCAGACCGGCAGCTTCGGCTCGGGTCTCGGCATGGGGGTGGGCATCAACCTCGGCGGCGGGCGCGAGAGCCCGAGCGTCATGACCGACCTCGCCGTGCGCATCACCCGCGCCGATGGCACCACCCTGTGGGAAGGCCGCGCGCAGATCGCCACCGGGGTGAAATCGCCCTATTCGCAGACCTCGACCAGCGCGAAGACGCTCGCGGCGGGCTTGTTCAGGGACTTTCCGGGTGGCAATGGCGAGACCGTGACGATCAGCGTCAAGAAGCTCCAAGGAAACTGATGACCTCCCTTTTCATCGATGCCGGGTTCGACAGCGGCAACATCGACGTGCTGGCGATCGACGGCCGCACCGCCCGCCTCGCGATCCGCCGCGACAATGCCTCGGATTTCTTCCAGTGGTTCCACTTCCGCGTCGCCGCCAAGGCGGGCGAGGAGGTGGTGCTCAAGCTCACCGGCCTCAACGCCAGCGCCTATCCGGGCGGCTGGCCGGACTACAATGCCTGCGTCACCGAAGACCGCGAATACTGGACACGCGCGGCGTCGAGCTTCGACAAGGACGAGGACGGCGGCACGCTGACGATCCGCTATCTGCCGGCAGGCGACCTGTTCTGGTGCGCCTATTTCGCGCCCTACTCGATGGAGCGGCACCACGATCTCGTCGCCGATGCCGCCTCGTGCGAGGGGGTGGACTATGTCCGGCTCGGCACCACGCTGGATGGCCAGCCGATCGACTGCCTCGAAATGGGCGAAGGCTCCACGCAGGTGTGGCTCTACGCGCGCCAGCACCCGGGCGAGACCCAGGCCGAATGGTGGATGGAGGGCGCACTGGAGTGCCTGACCGATCCCGCCGATCCGGTGGCGCGGGCATTGCGGGCCAAGTGCCGCATTCACGTCGTCCCCAATTGCAACCCCGATGGTTCGCGCCGTGGGCACTTGCGAACCAATGCGGTTGGCACCAACCTCAACCGCGAATGGGCCGACCCTACTCCCGAACGCGCACCCGAGGTGCTCGCGATCCGCAACCGGATGGACGAAACCGGTGTCGACTTCGCGATGGACGTCCACGCCGACGAGGCGATCCCGGCGGTGTTCCTTGCCGGGTTCGAAGGCATCCCCTCGTGGAAGACCGAGCAGGGCGAAGGCTTCTACCGCTACCAGCGCATCCTCGACCGCCGCACGCCCGACTTCCAGACCAAGCTCGGCTACCCCAAGGCGGCCGCGGGCAAGGCCAACCTCAGCATGAGCACCAACCAGCTCGCCGAACGCTTCGGCGCGGTCGCGATGACGCTGGAGATGCCGTACAAGGACCTTGCCGACTTCCCCGAGCCCGAACAGGGCTGGTCACCGGAGCGCTGCAAGCTCTTGGGCCGCGAATGTCTGGCGGCGCTGGTCGAGTGGCTGGAAGGCTGCGACGGCTAGGCCAGATGCGAAGGCCCGAAGGCGTGCGGCAGGAGCGCTGACAGCGTTACGCGCCGCACGTCGTCCCCCTCGCCCTTGCCCGCCACGCACAGCACCAGCGGATCGGTGCTGCCCAGCGCGGCGACTTCGTTGAGCACCTGACGGCAACGCCCGCAGGGCGTGATCGGCTCGGCATCGGCCTTGAGCCCCACCACCGCGACCGCGACCAATCCGCCGCGCCGCCCTTCTCCAAACGCCTTCGCGACCGCAACCGTCTCGGCGCACAGGGCAAGGCCGTAACTCGCATTCTCGACATTGCAGCCGGTGACGATCGCGCCATCATCGAACAGCAGCGCCGCGCCGACCGGATAGTCGGAATAGGGGGCGTAGGCCTTGCTCGCCGCAGCAAAGGCGGCGTCGATCAGCGCCTGCTCGCGTGCGGCATCGAGGCTCATTTCTGCACCACCACCCATTCAACCGGCTCCTCGCTCGCCGCCGTCACCAGCGCGGAATTGGCACTCCATAGCAGCCACGGGCGCCCGGCGTAATCGGGCCGCGCCCGGTCGCGCATCAGCCACAAGTCGCGGGCAAGCGCGGTGGCGGTATCGTGGCGCGCCTCGAAGCCAGGGGCCAGCCGCAGGATCACCGCCGCGCCGGCGTGCATCTCGATCTGGTTGATCAGCGTCATCAGCTCGCTTTCCACCGCCGCATCGCTCACCGCCGGATCGCAGCCATCCGCCAGCTGCACCAGCCCGATTGCGGGCGGCAGCAGCGCGGGATCGCGCGGCACCATCTGGGCAAACAATCCGCTCTGCCGGTCAGCTGGCTGGCAGGGATCGAATTCGAGCACCACGCCGACTTCCAGCCCCGCCGCACGCGCCCTGGCAAAACGGTCGGCAAAGGCCGCGGCCGAGGTATCGGATACCAGCGGCAGATAGACGAAGCGCGCGCCGATCGCCTTCAGCGTCTCGAACTTGATCGCGCCGCTGCCGGCCGGAACCAGCGCACCCTGTTCGGGATAGAGCGTCTCGTCCGGACGCCACTCGCGCATGTCCCACCACAGCCAGCCGGCGAAGGCGAGGCCGACCAGCACCGCCAGCGCCAGCAGACGCAGCAGCCATCGACGGGCGCCCTTGCGCCCCGCATTCCTGCGACCCTTGGCCATGCGCCCCTTGTTCTTGCCTCAGCCCTTGATGTGCAGCACGCAGATCAGCGTGAACAGCCGCCGCGCGGTGGCGAAATCGGTTTCGACCTTGCCTTCGAGCCGTTCGAGCAGCAGCTCGGCGGCGTTGTTGTGGATGCCGCGGCGGGCCATGTCGATCGTCTCGATCTCGGCCGGCGTCGCCTTGCGGATCGCCTGGTAATAGCTGTCGCAGATCGCGAAATATTCGCGGATCGGGCGGCGGAAACGGGCCATACCGATCAGCAGGGTTTCGAGCAGCTGCCCGCCCTCGTCGCTGATATCCATCGCCAGCCGCCCGTCATTGACCGACAGGTGGAGGTGATAGGGCCCGCGCGCCCCGCGCTCGGCACTGCGCAGCGGCTTGAAGGTGTTTTCCTCGATCAGATCGTAGATCGCGACGCGGCGTTCCTGCTCGACATCGGCGTTGCGCCACAGGATCGTCGCCTCGTCGAGCGTGATCTGGGCAATGCGATAGGCGCCCGGGCCACCGGCGGCGGGCGAAATCGGCAGGGAATCGGGCGGCGTATCGGCCATGGGATCTGCCTTCGCAGATGCAGGGGCCGCACTTCAAGCACTTCGATCAAATCTCCCCGCTATCCACAGCCGTGCGAAAAAATATTGGCCGCTTTCGCCCTTGCCTGATGCCCCCCGCAAGGCGCATCACACCTCTATGGCCGAACCCGAAAAAGTGACCCCGATCAGCGTCGCAGCACCCGCGCAGGATGCCCCCTTGCGCAAACTGCCCGCCAATCTCGAGGCCGAGGCGGCGTTTCTGGGCGCGGTGCTGATCGACAACCGGGTGATCGAGGAGCTTCAGGTTCCTATCCGGCCGGAGCATTTCTTCGAACCGCTGCACCAGCGCATCTACGAACGCGTGCTGGTGCTGATCGAACGCAACGCCACCGCCTCGCCTGTCACCCTGCGCCCCTATTTCGAGGCGGACGAGGCACTGCGCGAACTGGGCGGCACCTCCTATCTCGCGCAGCTGACCGCCAATGGCGCAGGCCTGCTGGCCCCTCGCGAACTGGCGCAGCAGATTTACGATCTGGCGCTGCTGCGCGAACTGGTGAGCGTCGGGCGGGGCCTCGTCGAAGGCGCGCTCGATACTTCGGAAGACACCTCGCCGATGGACCGCATCGCGCAGGCCGAGGCCGATCTGTTCCGCGTTGCCGAAGGCGCGGCGACAGGGCGCGAGGCGGCGACCTTCCGCGACGCCGCGCTCGCCGCGATCAAGATGGCCGAAGCGGCGATGAATTCAGGCGGCGGGTTGTCAGGCAAGACGACGGGCCTCGATTCGATCGACCGCAAGACCTCAGGGCTCCACAATTCCGATCTCATCATCCTCGCCGGACGCCCCGGCATGGGCAAGACCTCGCTTGCCACCAACATCGCCTTCAACTGCGCCGAGAAGCATCTCGAATGGCAGCGCGACGGGGGCGAGTTCAACTATGGCGCGCCGGTCGCCTTCTTCAGCCTCGAAATGAGCGCCGACCAGCTCGCCACCCGCATCCTTGCCGAACAGGCCGAGATTTCCTCGGAATCCTTACGCAGCGGCAAACTGACGCGCGAGGACTTCCAGAAGCTCAGCTTCGCCAGCCAGCGGCTTGCCGAACTGCCGCTCTATATCGACGACACGCCCGCGCTCACCATCGCCGCCCTGCGCACCCGCGCGCGGCGGATGAAGCGGCGGCACGACATCGGCCTCATCATCGTCGACTACCTGCAGCTGCTGCAGGGCTCGGGCCGGGCCAACGACAACCGCGTCAACGAAATCTCCGAGATCAGCCGGGGCCTCAAGACGCTGGCCAAGGAATTGCAGGTGCCGGTGATCGCGCTCTCGCAGCTTTCCCGCGCGGTCGAAAGCCGCGAGGACAAGCGCCCGCAGCTCTCCGACCTCAGGGAATCCGGCTCGATCGAGCAGGACGCGGACATGGTGTGGTTCATCTTCCGCGGCGATTACTATCACCTGCTGGTCAAGCCCGACACGCCGGATGCCTCCTCCACCCCAGACGTGCAGGAGAAATACCGCGCGTGGGAGGAGAAGTTCGAAGGGCTGGTCGGCAAGGCCACGCTGATCGTCGCCAAGCAGCGCCACGGCTCGACCGGCAACGTCCCGCTCCACTTCCAGAGCGACATCACCAAGTTCACCTCGCCCAACTTCAAGGACTATTCGGACTACGGGTTCGAGTAAAAGGGCAGCGGTCCGGCCGACACGAAACCGGGCTTGAGCGGCAGATATTTGGTTGAATTGCAGAAACTTGCCTTTATCCTGAAGCGATCTGTTTCAGGTGAGTATGGTCGCAATGTCCCAGTCAGTGATCTTGAATGGCGCAACCTCGGGTGAGGTGCGGATCAGCCCGGATGGCAGGCGGATCTTCAATGCCGGGCCGGACGGCGTGGTGCGCGTTTACGACACGTTGACGGGCCAGTTGATCCATCAATGGCAGGTCGGCGGCAGCCTAGGGGCGATGGACCTTTCGCCCGACGGCAGCCTGCTGGTCATCTTCGATGCGGCCCAGCCGATCATGTATTATGTCGATATCAGCAGGTTTGGGCAGGTCACCGCGCTCGATTATGCGCTGGGGCCCAATGAGGGGCTGATCGTCGATGTGGCGATCTTCAGTAACCAGACCGCCCTTGTTCTTCAGAGCCGGACCGATGGGGGCTTCTGGCAGGCCGAAACCCTAAATATCAATCTTGCCCAGTTCGCCCCCACCAATACCTCTGTACAGCCGGGCGCGTTTCTCTCCCGGGTGAGCAATCCGGAGCCCTTCGTCGAGGAAGTGCTCATCAGCGAGGCCGAGGGCGGCACGATTTTTCGCCGGGGCCTGGGTGAGGTGCTGGGGATTTCGAGCGGGATTGCAGACACCAGAGCACAGGCGCTCGGTGGTGATTTCTATGCATTTGCCTACCCGTCATTCGCTGTCATCATCAACGGCTGGGGCGGCAATAACACCACCGTCGAACTGAGGAATTCGAACTTCAATTTCGGCGTGGTGCGCGATCTGGAATTCAGCGCCGATCTGCGATTCTTCCATGTTCTGGGCCGCTCGGGCAGCACGATCTTCACCTTCCGCACCAGCGACTGGAGCCTCGTCGGGAGTTTTGCCACCGGCACCGCAATCCCCGACAATTCGGCCGATCCGGTAACGCTCTTGCTCGATCCGCGCGGGCAATTCTTCACGATCCAGTCGGGCACGGGGTCCGCCTTCACCGTGGTCGAGAACCCCCTTGCCCCGGCGATCGAGGGCACGATGTTCCCCGAAGAGCTGATCGGAACCCTGTTCGGCGACGACATCTTCGGCTTTGGCGGTGACGACACGATCAACGCTGGCGATGGCGCTGACTTCATCCACGCCGGTCAGGGCTTCGACGTCGTTAACGGCGGATCGAACGTCGACACGCTCGTGATCAACGGAAATTCCTCCGCCTATACGATAACGCAGATCAGCACCGGGCGCTTCGAGATCGCTGACGGGGTCGACCCGGGCAATGGCGGCTCGATTGATGACGTGGTCAATGTCGAATTCGTGCGGTTCAATGACCAGACCATCCGCCTGCGTCCTGGCACCGGCGTCAGCGTCAATTTCGAAACCGCCAACCCGGCGGTCTACCAGAGCGCGATGAACGCGATCCGCGACTTCGATGGCAATGCGCTGGGCGGCAACGGCTCGTGGCTGCGGATCGGCTCAGCTGATGTGAACGGCGATGGCGATATCGACCAGATCCTTGTCAACCGCGCCATCGGCCGCTTTGCCACCGTCGGCACCGCGCCCGACGGGCTCGTCTATTTCATGGACTTCAGCTGGGCGGGCGAGACGCGCGTGGCGGGCATCTATATCGACCCGCTGGTCGCCGCCGGCATCGTCGAGCGGTTCGGCCCCAACGACAGCCAGCGCCGCTTCCAGAACGATCTCCAGATCGAGAACATCAACCGCGTGCTCGGCGCCGACGATTACGACAATGACGGGCTGCAGGAGGTCTATTTCGCGCTCACCGACGGCACCGCCTATCTGCGCGCGATCATGGAGTTCGATGGCAACATCCGTTACGCGAATTACCAGTCGCAGCAGGAGGTGATCGACTATCTCACCGCCAACGGCTTCGGGCCCGAGACCTATGCCGGATGGTTCACCGCCCCGTCCGGCGCGGAAGCCGGGCTGATGGAGGAGAAGATCGACTTCGCCGATACCAGCGGACTGGACCGCGGCGGGCCGGCGCTGCTGCCGGGGATGGATGCGCCCTTGCCCGGTACCATCAACCCCGCCACCCTCGCCTTCCACGCCCCGGCACCGGCATTCGACGATCACATGCGCACCGAGTTCTACGGATAGGGCGCAGGTTTTCTGTCCCGTCATCAGCCCGTTAACCCGATCTAGACCTCTCTCGGCCATGCCCGCAAGCGGTTTGCAGGCATCGCTTGAGGGCAAGGCTGATCGGCATGAAGGCACTCGGGATTTCCAGCGACACCTCAGCGTTCGAGGTGCCTGCGGCGTGCGATGCCGCAGGCCGGCTCACCGCTGACTGCGCCCGGCAGGCCGTGGCCGTGATGGATCGTCACGGGGTGGTCGTCCTCACCGGCCTGCTGTCGGACGAGGAAGCCGATTTCGGCCTCGCGCTGGTGCGCCAGACCATTGCCGATCCTGATCGCAACAAGTGCGCCTTCGCCAGCGAGACCGACAACCGCTATCTGCGCCGCGACTTCTGCTCGTTGCCCTCGAGCCCGCCGGTGCTGCGCTTTGCGGCGACCCTGTGCCAGCGTCTGGAAGGGGTGATCGGGGAGTATTGCGGTCGTTCGCGGCCCCTGCTCGAAATGGCGACCTTCACCAGCTACATCGGCTCCTCGCACCAGTATCTCCACCGCGATCCGGCCGGCGTGATCAGCCTGTTCGCGGCGCTGGAGGATGTGTCGGACGAGCAGGGCGGGACGGTGTTCGTGCCCGGCACGCACCAGTATGGCGGCGCGGGCAACCATCACGGCGGGCAGGCTTATGAACTGATGGAACTGTTCCGGACGCGGAGCAACTGGCGGATCCTGCGTCACAACCTCGCCAAGCTGTGGGCGATGCGCAAGGATGCGGAGGTGCCGCTGGCACCGGGCGAATTCCGCGACCGGGCGTTCTCGCGCCAGTGGGACCTGCACCAGCCCAACCTGCTGCGCTTTCTGCTCGGCAAGAACGCCCAGTTCAGCCTGCGCGACCTTGGCCCCGGAACCCTGTGGCGGCTCTATCGCCAGCGCGCGGCGCTCGATGCGAACTTCCGGCTGGTGCAGACCGCGCCGCGCAAGGGCACCGTGATCCTCTATCGCAGCGATCTGATCCATGCCGGGCCGGACAACCGCTCGCCCCACCCGCGGCGCTTCTTCGGGCTGAGCATCGCGCGCGACATCATCGAGACGAAATACTGGCATGACGGCTATTCGCCCGATCCGAGCCTCACGGCGAACCCGATGCGCTTCGGCGACCTGCTCGACGCGCCCGCCCTGCCACCGCCGGCCAGAACCGCGCGGCGCCAGCCGGAGAGCGTCTCCGCCTAGCGCGTGCCGAGCTGGCTCACGCGGTAATCGGCAAGGCTCATCCAGTAGGCCACCCGCCAGCGCATCCGCGCCAGCAGGGTCGACTGGCGGCGATACCACTGCGGGGTCGCGGCGATGCTCGCGGCCTCCATGTGATCGACCAGAGCGCGCAGGGCCGCGGCGACCTCGGCATCCTCGATCCGCACCATCAGTTCGACATTGATGCGGAAAGACCGCTTATCGAGATTGGCGCTGCCGACATAGCTCGCATCATCGGCCACCAGCAGCTTCATGTGGAGCTTGCAGGGCTGGAACTCGAAGATCCGCGCACCTGCCGCCAGCAGCCGCTTGTAGAGCAGCCGCGCCATGTCGATCGCAGCACCGATATCGGACTTGCCGGGCATGATCATCCGCACCCGGCCGCGCCGCGCCACCTTGGCGATCTGGCGGCGGAAGCTGCGCGGCGGGGAGAAATAGGCCGAGACCGTATCGAGCCGCCGTGCGCGCACCAGATCCTTGCGCAGCCACCACGCCCAGTGCCCCTGCCGCACCAGCGGCCCCCCGACCAGCAGACGCACCGCGCCCCCGGTCCCGTGTGCCTCGCCAGCCCATTCGCGCACGATGTCGCGCAGCCGGCGGAGTTGCTCGACCCGCCCTTTCTCCTCGCTGTCGACCCAGTGATCGACCAGCGCGAACCACGCGCAGAACCGCTCCACCACCGGCCCTTCGATCAGCACGGCGAGATCGCACCAGCCGTTCTCGGCGGGGGGCTTGAAATAGTGATCCGAGACATTGGCCCCGCCGGTCATCACGCGGGCGTCGTCGGCAATCGCGATCTTCTGATGGTTGCGCACGAAGTAGCGGCTCGTCCAGCGCGAGGAGAAGACGGCAAAGCTTCCCCCGGCCTCCCGCAGGGGTTCGAAAAAGGCGCGGCCCGCATCATTGCCGAAATCATCGACGATCAGCCGCACCGCCACCCCGCGGCGCACGGCCGCGATCAGCGCATCGCGCACCTGCGTCCCCGAACCATCATCGTCGAACAGGTAGTAGAACAGCCGCAGCGAGGTCTTCGCGCCTTCGATCAAATCGATCAGCGCGGCGAGCCGGTCTGTCCCGCCCGGCAGGAAGGTGAATTCGTGCCCCTGCGCCGCGATCCGGAACGGCGCGGGATCGGTATAGAGCTCCGGGTCCGGCGATGCGGCCACGCTGGGGGTCTGCCCGTCCATCGGGCGAGCATAGCCCCAAGCACGCTGGCAGCGCCAGCATCAGATGTTGATGCTGCTCGGGATCAGGCTTGGCTGGAGATAGGGATAGGGCCGCAGACGCTCGGCATTGCGCGCGGCGATCTGGGTATCGATGCTGGCGAGCCGGGACTGGAAGCCTGCCAGCGGCCCTTCCGGCGCGGTCACGCGCGGATCGGCGAACCACGGGCCATAGGGCGCGTTGGTGCTGCGATAATCGCCGAGCGGGCGGTAATGCAGCGAACCGAGCAGTTCGAGCACATTCAATTGCTCCAGCGCCAGCGCCATCGGCGGCATCATCGCCAGCCAGCCGGGCTTGTCCTGCCCGCTCTGGGTCGGCGGCGCGCTCTGCCAGCCGGCCCCCGTCACCGCCGGGGCGAAGGCCATGATGTCCTTCTGCGGGAAGTTGACCGCAGCGTGCTGCGCGCTCGCGGTGAAGATGATCATGGTGCAGGCATCGATCAGCGCCTTGATCGTGTCGATCGGGCCAAAGCCCTTGACCTTCGCCTCCCCCGCGACGCAGGCCGCCCATGCCTGAAGCTCGCTGTCGCCGGTCACATCGGCATCGCTGGCATAGTAGAGGCCGACATAGCCGCGCACCCAGTCGTGGATCGCGCCCCACACCAGCAGCGCATCGTCGCGATAGGGGAAGTCCGCCAGCGCCGAGCCCGGCCCGACCCCGCGCGCGGCGAGATCATGCGGCAGCATCTTGGCGGTGAAATCGAAATCGAGCCGCGCGGCCACGGCCAGCTCCTGCGTCGAATGGATCGTGCCGGCAAAGATGTGGTCGATCGGGCCGTCGGGCGCGATCAGCGACGTCGCCGCCGCCTCGTTGATGAACAGCGTGCCTTCGAAATGCGGCACCAGCAGCGCCCAGACGGGGTGCACCGTGGCAAGGTGGCGGTGGGTCGCCATGGCCACGCCTTCGATCACCAGATGGGTGCGCGCGAGGTGGGCGACGAGTTCGTGATAATTGCCGTCGGCCACCTGCACGATCAGCTTGGCCATTTCCCAGCCCCACTGCTCGGACGCATGGACCGAGGGGGTGAAGATCGGCCATTCCTCGGGGTCCTGCCCGCACTGGATCGCCACAGGCACAAGCGAAGCGCCGCCCGGCGGCACCGCGAACAGCGCCAGCGGCTGCCAGACATATTTGGCAAGCCCGCCCCAGCTGCCCGGATCGAGCGCGGCGAGCACCGCATAGTCGAGCATGAACAGACGCCCCTCGGCCAGTGCGGCGGCAAGCGTGTCGCCATTGACGACCGCCGCATAGGCCGCCTCGGTCAGCGGGAAATTGTCAGGCAGCGCCTCGCCCACGGCCGCGATCAGCATCGCATTGGGCCCCTGCACCCGGAGCGCCGCGAATTCGCCGTCGTCCTCGAAGGTCCAGGCGATACCGGGCAGCGGCAGGGTGTCGAACAGCGCGCGATAGGCATCGAGGTTCGGCGGGGTCGAGCCGCCCAGCCCGGCCGCATCCTCGATCCGCATCAGCTCTTCGAGCCGCGCCTTGTGTGCCTTGAGCGCCGCGATGTTCGCCTGCCGCTCGGCATGGGCGACCGCGGCTTCGAGATCGCTTACCAGATGGCCGAGGAAGCTTTCATGCACCGGCGGCGGCGGGGCGGTGAGGGCAGCGGTGGAGGCCTCGATCGCATCGCATTCGGCCAGCAGCGCCTCGAACTTGGCGCGCGGGCTGTCCAGCTCGCCGCGATCGACCCCGCCGAGCTTCACCGCCAGCGCGTTGCGCACGATCTTGAGGCTGATGCCGATCAAGAGGCCCCACCATTGGAGCGTCGGCAGGTTGTCGAGCGGCACCTGCGCTGCCAGCGGCACGCCGGGCAGGGTCGGCACATCGTCGCTCCAGACATAGGCCAGCCGGCTCTTGGCGATCTGCGCCGCGCGGGCGGTCTGACCGGCGGGGGTGTCCTGCTGGGGCAGGGTGGGATCGGCGGGCGGCACGGGGGCTTCCAGCGATCCGGCACGCGGGGCGATGGGCGACTGGAAACTCATAGGGACACTCCTCGATCCGTAATTGCCGCAAGCCTTTATCGCGGGCCGGTTAAAGTTCCGTCAGCCGCTCGCTAACCAACTGTTAGAGCGGATTTTAGCCGGTAAGCCTGCCGGGCGAACTTCGTTAACGAGCATTTTACGTTCGCAGCCTAATCGGGGCGGCATGAGGGGGATGATCACCAGTCTGCGCCGGCGCCTGATGCCGCCCGTTCCGGAGGCCATCCGGGACGATTTCACGGTGCTGCGGGCCAGACGGGTCGAGAGCCAGTCGCCGATGATGTACCTGATGCTGCTGGCCACCACGCCGACAGCAGCATGGGCGGGCGCTGCCGATCTGCACTGGCTGATCCGCTACGGCATGCCGGGACTGCTGGCGGTGCTGTGCGTGCTCGGGCTGATCGAGAACATCGTCAGCCGCCGCCGCCACCTCAGCCTCGGGCGTGCGCGCCTGATGGTGAAGAAGACCGCCAGTGTTTCGGGCTGGGTCGGGGTGATGTGCAGCAGCTGGGCGGTGGTCAACTGGCTCGCCTCGCCACCCGAAAACCATGCCAGCTTCGCCATGATCATCGCGATGGGCGCGCTGGCGACCGCCTATTGCCTGTCCGCGATCCGGTTTGCCGCAATCCTCAATCTGGTGATCGGGGTCGTGCCGATTTCGGCGCTGATGCTGGCAACCGGCCTGCCCGCGCAGATGGCCGCTGCCACCAGCCTGCTGCTGGCCACGGTAATCCTGATCCGCTTCATCCTGCAGGGTCACATCATGCTGGTCGATCTGCTGCAATTGCAGAACCAGACCCGCAATCTCGCGCATACCGATCCGCTCACCGGCCTCGCCAACCGCCGCGCGCTCGACGAGCGTATCGCGCGGCTGATCCGGCCGGGCGAGGAGGAGGCGCCGTTCCGGCTGGCGCTGCTCGATCTCGACGGGTTCAAGCCGGTCAACGACCGCTATGGCCATGCTTTCGGCGACAAGCTGCTGTGCTCGGTCGCCGAGCGGCTGCGCGAGGCAATCGAGCCTGACGGGCTGGTGGTACGCCAGGGCGGTGACGAGTTCGCCGTGCTGCTGCCGCCGGGATCGCCGCTCAATGCCGTCGCCATCGCCGACCGGCTGCTGTTCGCGCTGGTGCGCCCGCACCTGATCGAGAACATCCCGATCACCGTCGGTGCCAGCGTCGGCGTGGCCCGGTGGCCCGATGACGGGACAAGCGCCGATGACCTGTTCGAATGTGCCGACCAGGCGCTTTACCGCGCCAAGGCCGAAATCCGCGGGCGCGATGCCCGAAGCGACGCGCGGGGCGATCCCTCGGCGGTCTCGGCCTGACCGGGCGGCTTGTGCAGGGCGGGAACGCGCATTTTCTTGACTTGCGGGCCCGCCATCCCTAGCTACGCTGTCTCTCCCAATTTTGCGAATCCGAAAAGGCCGCCCATGGCACGCGTTACCGTTGAAGATTGCGTCGACAAGGTTCCCAACCGTTTCGACCTCGTCCTGCTCGCCGCCCAGCGCGCGCGCGAGATCTCCGGCGGCAGCGAACTGACCATCGACCGCGATCGTGACAAGAACCCGGTGGTGGCGCTGCGCGAAATCGCCGAGCAGACGATCCGCCCGCGCGATCTGCACGAATCCGTGGTGACGAGCCTGCAGAAGATCCTGCCCGATGACGAGGACGAGGCCGACGAGATCGGCTCGCTCAGCCAGTCGGCCGAAGCCCTGCGCATCACCGCCTCGGCCCCGGCCCGCACCACCTCGCTCGGCGGCGACTACGACGGCTGACCGGCGTGACGCGCAAGCGGCGGGGCGTCGCCTTGCCGAACGCGTGTCGTCGACGGGCCGTTGGCGGGTCGTTGTCGACCCGTTGCCGCACCATCCTTTCCATTTGACCGGTTCTTGACCTGCTGTGGCGGCGCTTGCCATCGCGCCGCGGCACGCTATCCCTTGCGCTCTGTAATATTTGCGTAACATATTGCTTGGCAGGGGGCAGCGCGGCGGCATGGCTTCGATTGCGGTCTACAGCGTCAAGGGCGGGGTCGGTAAGACGACGCTGGCCGTCAACCTCGCGTGGTGCTCGGCCACCATCTCGCGCCGCAAGACGCTGCTGTGGGATCTCGACGCGGCCAATGGTTCAGGCTTCCTGCTGGGCATCGACCCGAAGAAAAAACGCAGCGCAGACAGCGCCTTCGCCGAAGGAGCCGATCTGCTCAAGCTGGTACAGGCAACCGCCTATCCCAACCTCGATCTGCTCCCGGCGGACGAAAGCATCCGCTCGCTCGACCGCCAGCTTGACCGGCTGGGCAAGAAGAAGCGGCTGGCCAAGCTGGTCGAGGGATTGGCCAAGCACTACGACCGGATCATCTTCGATTGCCCCCCGGTGCTCAACGAGGTCAGCGCCCAGGTAATGCGCGCCGCCGATCTGTTGATCGTCCCTTTGCCCCCCTCCCCGCTTTCGGCCCGGGCCTTTGAAGTGGTGGTCGAGGAAGTGCGTGGTCAGGGCAAGAGCCATCCGCCGATCCTGCCGGTGCTCTCGATGCTCGATCTGCGCCGCAGCCTGCACAAGGAGGCGCGCGACGCCAATCCCAAGTGGCCTGCGATTCCGCTCGCCAGCGCGGTCGAGCAATGCGCGGTGGAAAGGAAGCCGGTCGGTGCCTTTGCACCGCGTTCTCCGGCGGCCCGGGCAATTGCCCAGCTGTGGACCGCGATCGAACGCAAGCTCGCCTCGCGCTGACAGGGCGCGACAAGTCGCTGGTATCGCACCCGGTTTCCCGCCATATTCACACGCGTTGAGCGAACCGGGGGCGCGAGGCGATGAACGGAATCGGCGAAGGCATTGGCGCGGCGATCGAAGGCGGGCTGCTGTCCCGTGCGGTCGAACCGACGCACGGCGAGATCGCGGGTGCGCCCCATGCCCCCGCACCTTGCGCCAATTGCGGCGCCACTGTCACCGGCCATTACTGCGGGCAGTGCGGCCAGAAGGCGCATGTCCACCGCAGCCTTGCCGCCATCCTCCACGACATCGTCCACGGCGTCCTGCATCTCGACGGCAAGCTGTGGAACACCCTGCCGCTGCTCGCCTTCAAGCCCGGCGAACTCACCCGGCGCTTCATCGCCGGCGAACGCGCCAAGTTCGTCAGCCCGATGGCGATGTTCCTGTTCAGCGTCTTCGCGATGTTCGCGGTGTTTCAGGCGGTGGGCATTTCGACCCCGACCGAGCTGCCGACCGAACTGATGAGCTCGGGCGAGGACAGTCCGTTCAGGAGCGAGATCCGCAAGCAGATCACCACGCTCGAACAGGAGCGCGCCAGCCTTCCCCGGAACAGTGCGAGGCGCACCGAAATCGACAACGAGCTCACCGTGCTGGACGGCATGCTGGAGGGCAGCTCGATCGGGATCGGTCCGGACGACAGCATCGAGTTCAACGCCACCGGCATCGAGACACTCGACAAGGGCATCCTGGCCAAGTGGAAGAAGAATCCCGGGCTAATGCTCTACAAGCTGCAGTCCAATGGATACAAGTTCAGCTGGCTGCTGATCCCGCTGTCGATCCCCTTCGTGTGGCTGCTGTTCGCGTGGCAGCGGCAGCATCATGGGTATGATCACGCGGTGTTCGTGACCTATTCGCTGGCCTTCATGTCGCTGCTGTTCATCGCCGTCTCGCTGATCGCGGTCAGTCCGCTCGGGGCCGGCTGGGCGGCGGCACTGCTGGCGATCGGAGCGCCGCTGCACCTCTACAAGCAGCTCAAGCACGCCTACGGCCTCAGCCGTTTTTCGGCACTATGGCGGTTCTTCGTGCTGCTGTTCTTCATCCTGATCGTGCAGACCCTGTTCCTGCAGGCGCTGCTGGTGCTCGGCGCGTTCTGAGCACATTGTCGTGCCCGCCTCGCAGCGGCGATCAACCTGGCGGGAATAAGCGCTGCCGCCGAAACGTTTCGTCAAGGTTATGGCAGTCGTGGCAATCTACAGCCCCAAGGGCGGTGTCGGGAAGACAACCATCGCCACCAATCTGGCGTGGTTTTCCGCGCAGCTGTCAGCGCACCGCACCTTGCTGTGGGATCTTGATCTCACCGACGGCGCCGGGTTCATGTTCGCGCTGGAATCCCAGCGCAAGCGACAGGCCCGCAGCCTCTTCGCGGGCGACATTCCGGCAGATGCATTGATCTGCCCAAGCAGCTATGCCGGGCTTGATCTGCTGCCCGCCGATGGCAGCTTGCGCGAGCTTGACGGGATGCTGCTGAGGCTGGGCCAGAGGCACCGCATCGCGACCCTCGGGCGGCAACTGGCGCGCAGGTATGACCGGCTGATCCTGGATTGCCCGCCGGTTCTCAACGAACTCAGCGCACAGATCATGCGGGCCGCGACAGTGGTGATCGTGCCGCTGCCGCCCTCGCCGCTGTCAGCCCGCGCGTTCGACCATGTAGCCGAGGAAATCCGCCATCAGACGCGCCGCCCTCCGCCGATCCTGCCGGTCTATTCGATGATCGACCGGCGGCGCTCGCTCCACCTTGAGGCACTGGCGGCCAACCCGGCCTGGCCGGTGATCCCGCTGGTCAGCAGCCTCGAACAATGCGCGGTGCAACGCCAGCCGATCGGCACATTTGCACCCCGCAACCCGGCAGCGCTTGCGCTGATGCATTTGTGGCAGGGGATCGAGCATAAGCTTGCCCGAATTGCCGTTGCAGCCCCGACCACCGGCTAGAGACAAGGAAAGCGTTCGCGCACCAGCTGCGAGAAGGCCTCGCGAATGCTCGTCCGCACCGCGGCTTGCGGAGTGTAACCGGCAAGGTGGGCAAGCAGCACATCGCTCTCGATCTCGGCCTCGGGCGGCAGGCACGCCTCGGCCGGCTGTCCGGCCGCCCGCTTCTCGGCGAGCGCCTGACGATAGTCCTTGCCGACCGCGGTAATGGCAGCGAACAGCTCGCCGGCCTCGGGCGAGAGCGGCCATTCGGGGCCGTTCTGGCGCAGCTGATTGACCCGCAGGAGAAAGGCAGCAACGCTCATGTCGGGGGACGGAACAATCGACGAGGCCGGCGTGGCGCGGGCCGGTTTGTCCGCTGCCATTCCGGCTATTGCAAGCGCGCTGCCCACCAGCGCCGCCACCATCCTTCGCCGCATCAGTCTGCCCTTTTCCGTCCCGATCCCTCTAGGTGCCGGTGCCTCTGCCGTGGCCGGGCTGAACCTTGAATGAAAACACAAAAAGGGCGCCGGAATTGCTCCCGGCGCCCCCCTTGGTGATGCTGTAAGCGGGGATCAGGCGCCCTGCGGAGCCTCGTCACCCTTGCCGCCGAAGCGCTTGCCGGCCTTGGGGATCGCCGAGCCGCGCACCGGAGCCGGAATGCTCGGACCGCGCGGCGAATCCGGACGATCGACCTTGCCGGTTTCGAGCAACTGCGTGATCTCCTCGCCCGTCAACGTCTCGTATTCGAGCAGCGCCTGGGCGAGCAGGTGGAGCTGGTCCTCATGGGTCTTGAGGATGTCGGTGGCCCGCCTGTGCGCGCCTTCGACCAGACCCTTGATCTCCGCGTCGATCAGCTTGTTGGTCTCGTCGGAGGCCATGGTCCGCATCGTCTGGCCCATGCCGAGATAGCCGTCCTGGCTGGATTCGTACTGGAGCGGGCCGAGCTTGTCGGACATGCCCCAGCGGGTCACCATGTTGCGCGCCAGATCGGTCGCATACTGGATGTCGGACGAGGCACCCGAGGACACCTTGTCGTGCCCGAAGATGATCTCCTCCGCCACACGCCCGCCCATCGAGACCGAGAGATTCGCGTGCATCTTGTCGCGGTGATAGGAGTAGCTGTCGCGCTCGGGCAGGCGCATCACCATGCCCAGCGCGCGGCCGCGCGGGATGATGGTGGCCTTGTGGATCGGATCGCTGGCAGGTTCGTGCATGGCGACAACGGCATGGCCGGCCTCGTGATAGGCGGTCATCTTCTTCTCGTCGTCGGTCATCACCATCGAGCGGCGCTCGGCGCCCATCATGACCTTGTCCTTGGCGTCCTCGAACTCCTGCATCGCCACCAGCCGCTTGTTGCGGCGCGCGGCCAGCAGCGCGGCTTCGTTGACGAGGTTCGCCAGATCAGCGCCCGAGAAGCCCGGGGTGCCGCGCGCGATCACGCGCGGGTTCACGTCGGGGGCGAGCGGCACCTTCTTCATGTGCACGCCGAGGATCTTCTCGCGCCCGTCGATATCCGGCACCGGCACCACGACCTGACGGTCGAAGCGGCCCGGACGCAGCAGCGCAGGGTCGAGCACGTCGGGGCGGTTGGTGGCGGCGATGATGATGATGCCTTCGTTGGCCTCGAAGCCGTCCATCTCGACAAGGAGCTGGTTCAGCGTCTGCTCGCGCTCGTCGTTGGAATTGCCGAGACCGTGGCCGCGCGAACGGCCCACGGCGTCGATTTCGTCGATGAAGACGATGCAGGGCGCGTTCTTCTTGGCCTGTTCGAACATGTCGCGCACGCGGCTCGCGCCGACACCGACGAACATCTCGACGAAGTCCGAACCCGAGATGGTGAAGAACGGCACGCCCGCCTCGCCTGCGATGGCGCGGGCCAGCAGGGTCTTGCCGGTGCCGGGCGAGCCGACCAGCAGCGCGCCCTTGGGGATCTGGCCGCCGAGCTTGGAGAAGCGCTGCGGATCGCGCAGGAATTCGACGATCTCCTGCAATTCCTCGCGCGCCTCGTCGATGCCGGCGACGTCATCGAAGGTGACGCGGCCCGCACGCTCGGTCAGCAGCTTGGCCTTGGACTTGCCGAAGCCCATCGCTCCGCCGCCGCCGCCCTTCTGCATCTGGCGCAGCGCGAACACGGCGATCCCGAGGATCAGCAGGAAGGGCAGCGACTGGAGCAGAATGAACAGCAGCATGCTCTGCTGTTCGCGCGGCTTGCCGGTGAACTGCACCCCGTTCTGTTCCATCAGCCGGGTGATCTCGATGTCGTTGGGCACCGGCACCGTGGAGAAGCTGTCGCCGTTCTTGAGCGTGCCGGTGATCAGCTCCTCGCTCAGCTGGACGTCCTGCACCTCGCCCTGAGCGACCGCCTCGCGGAAGTCCGAATAGCGGATCGAAGTGCCCGGATTCTGCCCGGCGTTGCTGAACAGGGTAACGACCAGCAGCAGCGCGAGGAAAATCCCGCCCCAGATCATCAACTGCCTGACCCAGGGGTTGGGGCCATCCGGCTGCTGGTTGGGATCGTTCTGCTCGCTCATCGGCTGGATTCCTTTTCTGCCCTGTAATGTAGGACGCGCAAGGTGAATGGCAAGATAATGCGCGAGTGCGCGCATCGTGCCATTTTTCGAACAGCGTGATGCGGATTATCGATCACCGGCCCCGCAGGGAGCAGTACCATAGGCGGCGAGGAACAGCTCGACCGCCCCGTCGATCCGGCGGCGGCGACTCTCGGGCGTGACCGTCGCGCCGAAGCGGTGTTCGAGATCGCCCATGCCCTTGCACAGCGAGACGAACTGCTCGGCCGCCAGCTCGGTATCCGCAATCGCCAGATCGCCGGCCGCATGGGCGTGCTGTAGCCAGGCGGCGAAGGCGAGCTTCATGCGCCGCGGGCCGGCTTCGAGAAACGCAGCGCCGATCGCGGGCTCGGCTTCGGTCTCGGCAGCAATGCGGCGTTCGAACCGGGTCATCTCGGGGCGGAACAGGAAGGCGAAGATCGCCTCGCCGATCGCGGTCAGCCGGTCACGGATCGCGCCCTGCGGCATCGCCTCGAGCGAGAAATGCCCGCGCATCTTCTCGCATTCGCACTCGACCGCGGCGGCAAACAGCGCACGCTTGTCGCCGAACTGGTTGTAGATCGTGACCTTGGAGACGCCGGCATCCGCGGCGACCTGTTCGATCGACGTCGCGGCATAGCCATTGTGAAAAAAGAGGTGCGAAGCGGTGTCGATGATCGCCTGTCGCTTGGCGGCATCAAGCGGCCGGCCCGCTCGGCGGCGGCCGGAAAAGCCTGTTTTGGCGGATGAACACCCGATTGACAAAATGAACGGCTCCGTTCAATTAAACGCGACCGTTCAATAATGCGTCGATTCGCCACCTCACGCAACCCTCACCGCAACCCCGCCCGCTGACAAAGGTTCCTCCCGCGTGCTCTGGATCGCCATCAGGATGCTCACCGGTGATGCCCAGAAGTTCTACGGGCTGCTGTTCGGCATTGCCTTCTCCACCCTGTTGATCACGCAGCAGATGACGATCTTCGTCAATCTGGTGCAGCGCGGGGCGAGCGGGGTCTACAACGCGCCCGAGGCCGAGGTGTGGGTGATGGATCCGGTCAGCCGCACCACCGATGTGAGCTACGCCATGCCCTCGACCGCGCTCGACAAGGTGCGTTCGGTCAAGGGCGTGGAGTGGGCCGTGCCGCACCTGCGCGCGCAGGCCAATGTCCGCACCGCCGAGGGCGATCTGGAAGGCGTGGCGGTGATCGGGGTGGACGATGCCACCCTCATCGGGCTGCCCAAACGCATGGCGGAAGGCGACAAGGCGGTGCTGTTCGCGCCCGATTCAGTCGCGGTCGACGATACCGGCGCGCTGCGCTTCTTCCCCGCCGGTGTCAGCCCGATCGGTGCGCGGCTCGAACTTAATGATCAACGCGCAGTGATCCGCGGCATCGCGGATTCGATTCCGAGCTTCACCAGCACCGTGGTGCTCTACACCCGCTATTCCAATGCCCTGAACTTCGTCCCCGGCACGCGCAACCGCCTGTCCTTCGTGCTCGTCGGGGTGAGCGAGGGCCAGACCCCGGCGGAGGTTGCAGACCGGATCGAGGCGGAAACCGGCCTCAAGGCCGAAACCCGCGAGGAATTCGCGCAGGCGGGCATCGACTTCATCATCGAGAACACCGGCATCCCGACCAATTTCGGGATCACCGTGTTCCTCGGCTTCGTCGTCGGCGTGGCGATCGTGGGGCTGACCTTCAGCCTGTTCATTCGCGACAACATCAAGCAGTTCGGCGCATTGAAGGCGATCGGTGTCACCAATGGCAAGATCGTGCGGATGGTCGCCGCGCAGGCAGGGCTGGTCGGGATGATCGGCTATGCGCTGGGCGTGATCGGCACGGTGCTGTTCATCTTCGGCTTTTCCGCCAACCCTTTCTTCAAGGGCTTCTACATCCCCTGGCAGGTGCCGCTGATCAGCCTGGTGGCGGTGGTGATCATTCTCGCCATCACCGGCATGATCGCGATCCGCTCGGTGCTCAAGACCGAACCGGCGGCGGTGTTCCGGTGAGCGAGGCGAGCATGGCCAACCCCGTCAGCACCCCGTGCGACACCGAAGCCGCGATCTGCGCGCGCGGGATCACCCGCGATTTCGAGGCCGGGCAGACAACCATCCGCGTGCTCCACGGGATCGATACCGACATCCGCTCGGGCGAGATGACCTATGTCGTGGGCGAGAGCGGATCGGGCAAGACGACGCTGATCTCGATCATGTGCGGCATCCTCTGGCCGACCGAGGGCGAGGTGAAGGTGTTCGGCACCGACATCTACAAGCTGTCGGACACCGAGCTGGTGAACTTCCGCCTCAACAACATCGGCTTCATCTTCCAGCAGTACAACCTGATCCCCTCGATCGACGCCGCGGCCAATGCCGCCGTGCCGCTGATCGCAAAGGGCATGCCGGTCGACGAGGCGCGCGAGAAGGCCAAGGTGCTGCTCGACAAGCTCAACATCGGCAATCAGGCTGACAAGCTGCCGCGCCAGCTTTCGGGCGGGCAGCAGCAACGCGTCGCCATCGCCCGCGCACTGGTGCACGAGCCGCGGCTGGTGGTCTGCGACGAGCCGACCGCGGCATTGGACGCGCGCTCGGGCCGCCGGGTGATGGACCTGCTGCGCGAAGTCGCGGTGGCGCCCGATCGCGCCTGCATCATCGTCACCCACGACAACCGCATCTTCGATCTCGCCGACCGCATCATCGTGCTCGAGGACGGCCGCATCACCCATGACGGCAAGGAAATGCCCGATGGCCACTGATGCCCCCCTCCCTTCCCGCCGCGCCCCTTCTCTCTCCTGCTACCTGAGGACACCATGGCTCTCCTGCCCCGCAACCTGAGTTTCTCGCGCCAGCTCCTGCCGGTCATCGCGGTGATCGGGGTGCTGATCGCCGCGTGGTACATCGTCGGCAGCCTGCCTGACCGTACGACCACCGACCCGGCCGAGCAGCCGCCCAAGGCGGTGGGCGAGCTCGCCAATGCGCCGCGTGTGGCCGGGGCCGGGATCGTCGAACCCGCGAGCGAGGTGATCGACATCGGTTCGGCGCTGTCGGGCCTGGTCACCGATGTGCGGGTGAAGCCGGGTGACAAGGTGGCGGCGGGCGAGGTGCTGTTCCTCGTCGATGCCCGCGCCGCGCGCGCCAATCTCGCGCAGGCCGGTGCCGCGATCAGCGAGGCGCGCGCCGCCATCGCCGAGGCGGTCGCCGCCCAGCGCACCGCGCGCCAGCAGCTCGATCTCTACCGCAGCCTGACCGATCCGGCCGCCGTCAGCCGCGCCGAGGTGATCCGCGCCGAGGGCGAGGACGCCGCCGCCACCAGCCGCCTCGGCCTTGCCCGCGCGCGCCTCGCCGCCGCCGAAGCCGCCGCCGCCGCCGCGCGCACCGAGATCGAACGCCTCACCGTGCGCGCGCCGATCGCGGGCGAGATCCTTGCGGTCAACATCCGCCCGGGCGAATTCGTCGCCACCCAGGGCGGCAGCTCGCAGCCCTTCATCCAGATGGGCAACACCGACCCGCTGCATGTGCGGATCGACATCGACGAGAACGAGGCCGTGCGGGTCAAGCTCGGCGCGCCGGCGGTGGTCAGCCCGCGCGGGGCGGCCGAACTCCACGTCAACGCCACCTTCGTGCGCGCCGAACCGCAGGTGGTGCCCAAGCGCTCGCTCACCAACAGCGCCGCCGAGCGCGTCGACGTGCGGGTGCTCCAGCTGATCTACGCCCTGCCGAAGACCGATCGCTTCCGGGTCGGCCAGCAGGTCGATGCCTTCATTCCCGCCACGGGCGCTCCGGCGGGCGAGGAGAACTGAGCCATGCGGCGCCCCGCCCTCCTGTCCGCCGCGCTGCTGCCGCTCGCTCTGGGGGCCTGCGTGATGCAGCCCGCGCCCGAGATTGCGACGCCGGTGCCGGAGCTGCCTGCGGCGTTCTTCTTCACGCCCGCCAGCGCCGAGCAGAACGGCCTTGCCGCCCTGATGCCGGGCAATGATCCCGCCTATGCCGCGCTGTCCGCCGCCGCGCTGGCCGAAGCGCCGAGCCTTGCCGAGGCCGCCGCGCGGATCGACGCCGCCCGCGCCGGCGCGCGCCGCGCCGGGGCCGAGCGCCTGCCCAATGTCACCGCCGATGGCGATGTCACCCGCAACCGCATCAACCCCGCGCAGTTCGGCGCAGCAGGCCAGCAGGGCTTCATTCCGCGCGAACAGACCTCCTACGGCGCGAACATCGTCGCCAGCTGGGATCCCGACATCTTCGGACGCCTCAAGGCGCAGGAGCGCGCCGCGCTGGCCCGGATCGATGCCGCCACCGCGCAGGCGCAGGGCGTGCGCATCGCGCTGCTGGCCGAGATCGCCGCGAGCGTGATCGACTGGCGCGTGCTCGATGCCCGTGCTGCTGCCATCAAGGAAGACGTGGCCGCCGCGCAGACCCTCGCAAGACTGGCGAAGGTGCGCGAGGATGCGGGTATCGCCCCCGGCTTCGACCGCGTGCGGGCCGAGGCGACCGCCAGTTCCTCGCAGGTGCGTCTCGCCGCGCTGGAAAGCGAACGCGCGCGCCTGATCGGGCGGCTGGTGACGCTGACCGGGCAGGACGGCGCAAGCGTGCACGCGGCGCTGGCGGCTCCGGTGTCGTCGCTGGCGCTCGCCGATGCTCCCGCCGCACTGCCTTCCGATCTGCTGGCGAACCGGCCCGACGTCGCCGCCGCCGCCGCCAACCTCGCCGCCAGCGATGCCGATCTGGCCGCCGCCGCCCGCGCCCGCTTTCCGCGCATCACGCTGTCGGGCGTGATCGGCCTGCTCGCCTTCGATCCCGAGGACTTCTTCAACGATTCCATCGTCGGCACGCTGACCGCCGCGGTCGCCGGGCCGCTGCTCGATTTCGGGCGGGTAGGGGCCGGGATCGACGCCGCCGCTGCCGACAAGCGCGCCGCCTTCGCCGCCTATCGCGGAGCGGTGTTCCAGGCGCTGGGCGATGCCGAAGCCGCCTATGGCCTCGTCGCCGCCGCCGATGCCGAGAGCCGGCTGGCGGTGGATGAACACGGCCAGCTCACCCGTGCGGCCAACCTTGCCGAGACCCGCTACAAGGCGGGCCTTGCAAGCTTCCTGGACGTGCTCGAAGCGCGGCGTGCTGCCGATGCCAGCGGCGAGCGTTCGGCGGCGGCGATGGGCCGCGCGCTGCGGGCGCGGGTGCTGCTGTGGCAGGCGCTCGGCGGGGAAGCACCCGCGGCGCGCTAACCGATCACCCGCTCGATCAGCCAGAAGCTCCCCACCGCGCCGATCGCATAGGTAGCGAGCCGCAAGGCCGGTACCTCGGCCTTCGGCAGCGCACGGGTCAGCGCCCACAGCAGCGCCAGCGTCAGCGCGATCACCAGCAATTGCCCCGCCTCGACCCCAAGGTTGAAGGCCAGCAAGGCAGTAACGACCTCGCCCTGCGGCAGGCCGATATCGGCCAGCGCGCCGGCAAAGCCGAAGCCGTGGAACAGCCCGAAGGCGAAGGCCACCGCCCACGGGAAACGGCGGGTGAAGGTGTGCCTGTCAGGATCGCGCAGCACCAGCAGCGCCTCGAACGCGAGGAACACGATCGACAGCGCGATCAGCGCCTCGACCGGGCGACCCGGCAAGCCGGCATAGCCGAGGCTGGTCGCCACCAGCGTCAGCGAGTGGGACACGGTGAAGGCGGTGGCGGCCTTCACCACCTGCCACGGCGTACGCACCAGCAGCACCAGCGCGATCACGAACAGCAGGTGGTCCCACCCGAACAGAATGTGCTCGGCCCCGATCACAAGGTAGTCGATCAGCACCTGCATGGTGTCGGGTTCGGCAGCGATGGTGGCGGTCGGCGCGGCGGCGGTGAGGCGGAAGGTCTGGACCGGGCCATCGCGCGGAATGAAGCGCGCAATCGCATCGCCGTTACCGATCAGCTCGCTGAGGCCGAAGCTCTGGCCGGGCAGATCACCCGCACAGCGCAGGTCCTGCCGCCCCAGCAGCGCCAGCGGCGCCGCCCGCCGCACGCCCTCTCCCGCCGGCGTGCATGTGCGCGGAAACACGGGCTGGGCCAGCACCACGCCGGTCTGCCCGGGAGCGACCGCGCTGACCGGCAGCTTCCATTCGAGCACCCATGCCCCGCCGTCGCGCTCGGTCAGCTCGATCACCGCCGGGCGCAGCTCGTCGGCAAAGGCAGGCGCAGCAAGCAGCGCGAGCACCATCGCCAGCAGGACGCGCAAGGGCTGGCTCACTTGGCGATATCGACCCGGTAGGCGCTGCGCAGGATCGCATAGGCGCGCTCCTCGCGCGCGGCGATCTGGGTGCTGCGCCAGTCGTTTGCGATACGCGGGCGCAGGCTATCGAAATCGGGCTCGGACGAGGAGCGTGCGGTGACGCGGACGATATGCCAGCCGAAGCCCGAGGGGATCGGGCCATGCCACTTTCCGTCGGCGGCAATGCCGGCCAGCCCTTGCGCAAACTGCTGCCCGAAGCGCGCCTCGACCTCGCGCATGGGCGCGTCGGTCATTTCCAGCGGCAGGCTGGTCGAATAGCCTGCATCCGAAATGAAATCGGGGCCGGTCTTGCCGGCTAATCCGGCCTGCGCCGCGGCCTTGTCGGGATAGAACTGGTGTTCGAAGCTGACCGCCCTCGTTCCGGCATAACGCGCCTGATTGGCCTTGAAGAAGGCCCGCAACGTCGCCTCGTCAGGCTCGGCGATTTCGGCCGCGGCGCTAGCGGCCATGTCCATCTTGGCGACCATCCGCTGGCGCACCACGGCATCGTCCTGATCGAGCCCGAGCCTGAGCGCCTCGCGGTAGAGCACCTCCTCGCGCACGAAGCGTTCGATCCGCGCGTCGAGCTCGGCATCGGTGGGCGCTCGGCCCATCACCTGCTCGAAGGCGAGCGCCAGCTGCGCCTTGCGCGGGCCATCGACCGCGATCACCCGCGAAGACGGATCGACCGGCGTCCCGCCCCATGTCAGCACGACATAAAGCACCGCCCCGAGCGCAAGGAAATGGACCAGCGGCTCGCGGGCCCAGCCGGGCAGTGTCACGTCGTGCTCTTGGGCTGCCTGAGCCAGATCGGCGAGGTATAGGCGCGCTCCTGCGCGACCGCATCCTTGAGCGCATCGCCGGTCAGTTCGAACCCGAAGCGGACCGCGTCGAACAGCGTCCAGCGCGGGGTCGGGATTTCCAGCACGCGCACATAGTAGAATGCGCGCTGGCCCTTGGCATAGTCGGGATCGGTCCAGGTCGTGCGCAGTTCGGGCGCGCCGATGGTGTTGGTGTAGGTCGCGGTCTTGCGGTCGACCGTATCGCCCACCGGGGTCACGCCTTTCGCGGTGCGCGGACGCTTGTCCATGTCGCTCCACATGACATCATAAACCCTCTCCTGCGCCTTGCCGCTGGCATCGACCCAGCCCTTCACCACCTGCACCCGATCGAGATTGGCGCCGTCCGGGTCTTTCAGGGCACTGATCAGGAAGGTCGGCGCGCTCCCCTTGTCGGTCAGCTCGCCGCCCATCGGCACCCCGCGGGTATAGCCCGCGCGCACCCAGTCGCCGCTCCAGTCCTTGTCCGAGAAATCGAACCCGCCGAAGATCCGCACCGTCATGCGCGGGCCGGTGGTGGCATAGACCTCGCGCCGCCTGAACGCGTCGAAGATCTCCGCCCGGGTGTTGCCCCGCGCCCAGGCCGCGGCATAGCCGCCCGCCAGGTAGTGCCAGCCGAACCGCCCCTGCCGCGTGCCGAGGTTCTGCGGCTGCATCGCGCGGTCCTTGTAGGTCGGCTCGTTGCCGGTGTGCTTGCCGAAGAAATTGTCCTCGTCCCCGGTGGCCAGCCCGGTATGGCTATCGGTCGAGCCGATCATCCCGAAGGCATAGGGGTTGACCCCCAGCCGCGTCTCCAGCGACAGCCCGCGCAGCAGCGCCGAGCGGGCGTAGGAACCGGCATACATGTCGGGCGTGCTGGTGGCGGTGAGCGGCAGGTTGCCGAGCTCCCACCCCTTCACCCCGAAGCCTGCCATCTCGTCATTGGGCGAGAGGAAGGGGTGGGTCTCGCTATCGCCCTTGATCTGGGTAACCTCGACCACCGGCTCGGCCGCAGCGCGCCTTGCGGCATATTCGGCGGTCATGGGCGAGCCGTCGGCCATGGTCATCTCGAACATCAGCCCGTTCGAGACATTCGAATTGTGCGGGATGGCCAGCACCTTGCCGCCGGTCTTCTGTTCATAGCCGGCCATGTAGTCCCACAGCTGCTCGACCGTCGTGTCGATCCCCTGGATCGGCAGGGTCTGACGGGTACGGTCGCTGCCGTCGCGGAACATGACGACACGGTGGAGATTGTTGCCGTCAGGCATCAGCGTCCATTCGAACCCGGCAAAAGCGGTGAACACGCCCGGCTCATTGTAACGGTCGAGCAGGCCGAGCTGGGTATTCCAGATATCCTCGGTGCCTTCGCGGGCCATCTCGGGATCGCTCAGGGCTGCGGGCAAGGTCCGGTTGGCAGCCGCGGTGATCAGTTCCGCCATGGCGCGCTGCGACCCTTCGGGCCCTTCGTGCATCATGTCGTACCAGCGCAGCACGGTCTCGTCGCCGATCACCCACTTCACGTACCAGCGCGGCGCATCATAGAGCCGCCGGGTCGCGCCGAGGCCGTCCGAGTGGTCGGCAATCACCAGAAAATCGAGCGGGCGGTCGAGCTGCGCCTTGCCGCCGGTGGTGGCGGTGACTTCCTCGCCGCGCGCGAACCGCAGCGCCTCCTCCGGCCCGAGCCGCACGCCGAAGCCGAAGGCGTCGATCGAATTGTCGGTGTGCAGATGGGTGTCGCCCCAGTAGGGCCGGTCGGGAAACTCGGCGAGCTTGATCGTGTCCTCGCCATTGCCGGTCTGGGCCGGATCAAGCGCCCCCTCGCCGCTGCATCCGGCCAGTGTCAGTGCAATCAGGCTCGCCGCAGCCAGCCCATTCCATGTCTTGCGCATGGTTTGTCCCTCCTCGTCTCTCGGGTGCGATTGTTCGCGGGCAGCAGCGCTTTCGTCAAGCGGCGGGTATGCGGTGAAGCAATGCCGAACGTTCGCAGCGGCACACCACTTCGCCGCGCTGGTTGTGCATTTCATGGATGAAGGTGACGATCCCGGCGTCGGGGCGCGACTTGCTGGCGCGCAGTTCCTTGACCTCGCTCGACGCGCGCAGAGTGTCGCCGATGAACACCGGATTGGGCGTCACCACCTTGTCGAACCCGAGGTTCGCCACCAGCGTGCCGAGCGTCGTGTCGCCCACCGAAAGCCCGACCAGCAGGCTGAAGGTGAAGGTCGAATTGACAAGGATCTGCCCGAACCCGCTGGCCTTCGCCGCCTCGACATCGAGGTGGAGCGGCTGCGGATTGTGGGTCATGGTCGAGAACAGCAGGTTGTCGGTCTCGGTGACGGTGCGCCGGATCTCGTGCTCGATCCGGTCACCCACCTGCCACTGATCGAAATAGCGGCCCGCCATTACGCGCCCGCTGCCCAGCGGGCTATGACGTCGGCCCCGTCATCCGCGCTCGAGCGAACAGCGCCCGGGGTTCGGCTGAAGCGCGGTGCGGGGGCAGTGTGCCACTCGCCCTCGTGTTCGACATAGGCTGCGCGCGCCTTCATGTGCGGATGATCGCGCGCCTCGTCGAGTTCGAGGACCGGCGCAAAGCAGGCGTCCGAGCCTTCGAGCAGTTCGCACCATTCGGCTTGCGTCTTCGTGAGGAACAACGCGGCCAGCCTGTCCGCGTAGTCGTCCCAGTTGGCGGGGTTCATCTGGCCCTGCGCGAGCTCTTGCGGAGCGCCGGCCTTGGCGATGAGTTCGGCATAGAACTGGCTCTCGATCGCGCCGAGCGAGATCTCCTTGCCATCGGCGCACTTGAAGCAGCGGTAGAAATGCGCCGCCCCGCCGAGCATGCCCTTGCCGCGCTCGGTGGTGATGAAGGGCCGCCCGCGCACGCCGAAGAAGAAGCTCATCAGGCTGGTCGCCCCGTCGACAATCGCGGCGTCGACCACCTGGCCCTTGCCCGAGCGTTCGCGTTCATAGAGCGCGGCCATGATCCCGAAGGCGCAATACATCGACCCGCCGCCGAAATCGCCGACGAGGTTCTGCGGCGGCGTGGCGGTCTCGCCGGCCTTGCCGACCGCCGAGAGCGCGCCGGTGATCGCGATATAGTTGATGTCGTGCCCGGCCGCGTGGGCGAGCGGGCCGTCCTGACCCCAGCCGGTCATGCGGGCATAGACGAGGCCCGGATTGACCGCGAGCAATTCGTCCGGCCCCAGCCCCAGCCGCTCCATCACGCCCGGACGGAAGCCTTCGATCAGAACATCGGCCCTGGCGGCGGCCTCGCGGCAGAAGGCCTTGCCTTCCTCGCTCTTGAGATCGATGCCGACACGGTGCCGCGCGCGCTCAACCACCGGATTGCTCACCACCGCCCCCGGACGATCGATCCGCACCACCTCGGCGCCGAGATCGGCAAGCAGCATCGCAACGTGCGGCCCCGGGCCGATACCGCTGAATTCGATGACCTTGAGGCCGGTCAGCGGCCCTGATGGCTGGTTCATGTCTCTCTCCCTTTGCGCGTGTCTCTGGCGCGAGCGCTGGCCGAGGGCAAGCCCCGAGATTGCCAGTGTCCCGGCCCGCCCGGAAGCGCCCGCCGCCCAAGCCCCGCCATAATGGCGCAAAGGCAAAATTGCTTGTCGCCGGCGCAGCAGCGTATAGCTGCACCGCCATGCGCAATCTGACCCATCTCGAACGGCTAGAAGCCGAAAGCATCCACATTTTCCGCGAGGTCGTGGCCGAGGCGGAGAACCCGGTGATGCTCTATTCGGTGGGCAAGGATTCGTCGGTGATGCTGCATCTGGCGCGCAAGGCGTTCTACCCTGCCCCGCCGCCCTTTCCGATGCTGCACGTGGCGAGCGGGTGGGACTTTGCCGATCTGTTAGCCCACCGCGACCGCACCGTGCGCGAGTACGGCCTGAGGCTGATCATCGCCCGGAACGAGGAAGCCGAGGCGCAGGGGATCAACCCCTTCGATACCGGCAGCGCGCTCTACAGCCAGGCGCAGCTCACTGATCCTTTAAAGCGCGCGCTGACCGCGCACGGCTTCGATGCGGCCTTCGGCGGCGGGCGGCGCGACGAGGAAAAGGCTCGCGCCAAGGAGCGCATCTTCTCCTTCCGCACCGCGGCGCACCGCTGGGATCCCAAGAACCAGCGCCCCGAACTTTGGAACCTTTACAACGCCAGGAAAGCCAAGGGGGAGAGCATCCGCGTCTTCCCGCTCTCCAACTGGACCGAGCTCGACATCTGGCAATACATCGCGCTCGAAAACATCGACATCGTGCCGCTCTACTTCGCCAAGCCGCGCCCGACGGTGGAGCGCGACGGTATGATCCTTGTCGTCGATGACGAGCGTTTCCGGCTCGAAGCGGGCGAGGAACCGGTCACCCGCTCCGTCCGCTTCCGCACGCTGGGCTGCTATCCGCTCACCGGCGCGACCGTCAGCGAGGCGACCGAGATGAGCCACATCATCCAGGAAATGCTGCTCGCCACCAGTTCCGAACGCCAGGGCCGCGCGATCGACAAGGGGCAGTCAGCCAGCATGGAAGACAAGAAGCAGGAGGGTTACTTTTGACGCGCCGCGGAATGCAAAGCGTTCCGAAGCGTCAACCCCGGACTTGATCCGGGGCCGATGCCCAAACGAAACACCAGATGGATCCCCGCCTGCGCGGGGATGACGAGGTAGAATGAACGATCACCCCTCCTTCCAGACCGATGCCCTCATCGCCGAGGATATCGACGCCTATCTTCATGCGCATCAGCACAAGAGCCTGCTGCGGTTCATCACCTGCGGCAGCGTGGATGACGGCAAGTCGACGCTGATCGGACGGCTGCTCTATGATTCCAAGATGATCTTCGAAGATCAGCTCGCCGCGCTCGAAACCGACAGCAAGCGCCACGGGACGCAGGGGCAGGAAATCGACTTCGCGCTGCTGGTCGATGGCCTCGCCGCCGAGCGCGAGCAGGGCATCACCATCGATGTCGCCTACCGCTTCTTCACCACCGAAAAACGCAAGTTCATCGTCGCCGACACCCCGGGGCATGAACAATATACCCGCAACATGGTGACCGGGGCTTCCACCGCCGATCTCGCCGTGATCCTTGTCGATGCGCGCAAGGGCGTGCTCCAGCAGACCCGCCGCCATTCGTGGCTGGTCCACCTGATCGGCATCCGCCACGTGGTGCTGGCGGTGAACAAGTTGGATCTGGTGGGCTACGATCAGGCCACTTTCGACGCCATCGTTGCCGATTACCGCGCCTTTGCGGAAGGGATCGGCATCACCGATTTCACCGCGATCCCGATTTCGGGCTTCAAGGGCGACAACATCACCGCGGCCCCTTCGGCCAACACCCCGTGGTATGCCGGACCGGCGCTGATCGAGCATCTTGAAGCGGTCGACGTCGACAATGCCGCCGAACAGGCCCAGCCGTTCCGGATGCCGGTGCAGTGGGTCAACCGCCCCAACCTCGACTTCCGCGGCTTTGCCGGGCTGATAGCGAGCGGCACGGTGCGGGTCGGCGATCCGGTGCGGATCGTGCCCTCGGGCAAGACCAGCACTGTCAAGAGCATCACAACCTTTGACGGCGATCTCGACGAGGCTGTCGCCGGCCAGTCGGTCACCATCAGCCTTGCCGACGAGGTCGATTGCAGCCGCGGCGACGTGATCGCAGCCGCCGGCGATCCGCCGCAGGCCTCCGACCAGTTCTGCGCCACCTTCGTGTGGATGGACGAGGAAGCGCTGAAGCCCGGGCGCGGCTACTGGCTCAAGCTCGGCACGCAGACCGTCACCGCGACGATCCAGCCGCCCAAATACGAGATCGACGTCAACAGCCGCGAGCACCTCGCCGCCCGGACGCTCGGGCTCAACAGCATCGGTGTGGCCGAATTCGCCACCGACCGGCCGATCACCTTCGAGCCCTACGAGGTCAACCGCCAGCTCGGCGGGTTCATCCTGATCGACAAGTACACCAACGCCACGGTCGCGGCCGGGATGATCGCCTTCAGCCTGCGCCGCGCCGAGAACGTCCATTGGCAGCCGGTCAGCATTACCCGCGAGGATCACGCGGGGATGAAGAACCAGACTCCGCGGGTGCTGTGGTTCACCGGCCTTTCGGGCAGCGGCAAATCGACCATCGCCAACGAGGTCGAAAAGCAGCTGTTCCTGATGAACCGCCACACATTCCTGCTCGACGGGGACAATGTCCGACACGGCCTCAACCGCGATCTGGGCTTCACCGAGGCCGACCGGATCGAGAACATCCGCCGCGTGGGCGAGGTCGCGAAGCTGATGGCAGATGCCGGGCTGATCGTGCTGACCGCCTTCATCTCGCCCTTCCGGGCCGAGCGGCAGATGGTGCGCGACATGCTGCACGAGGGCGAATTCGTCGAGATCTTCGTCGACACCCCGCTCGCGGTTGCCGAGGAACGCGACGTGAAGGGCCTCTACAAGAAAGCGCGGGAAGGCAAGCTCAAGAACTTCACCGGGATCGACAGCCCCTACGAACCGCCCGAGAACCCGGAAATCCGCGTCAACACGGTGGACATGACTGCCGAGGAAGCGGCACGCTACATCATCGACAGGATCCTGCCGCTCAAATGAACCTTTCCGCGCTTGATGATGCCGAGCTGGCCGCGAAGCTCGCGCTTGAAGCGGGGCGCCTTCTGACGGTTGTGCGCGAGGAATCGGGGCTGGCCGGAAAGGCGCTGGGCGATGAAGGGGACGCCGCCGCCAACCGCTTCCTGTGCGAAGCGATCCGCGCCGCGCGGCCAGACGATGGCCTGCTCTCCGAGGAGGAGAAGGACAATCCCGCGCGCCTCGTCCGGTCGCGGGTGTGGATCATCGATCCGGTCGACGGGACGCGCGAATATTCCGAAGGGCGCGCCGACTGGGCGGTGCATGTCGCGCTCGCGGTGGACGGCGTGCCGGTGCATGGCGCGGTCGCTCTGCCGGGACTGGCGGGCGAGGTGGTGCTGCGCTCGGACTTGCCGCAAGCGCTTGCCCCGATGGCGCCGCGCCCGCGCTTCCTCGTCAGCCGCACGCGCCCTGCCGCCGAAGCGCAGGCCGTCGCTGCCGCGCTGGGCGGGGAACTGGTGCCGATGGGCAGCGCCGGGGCCAAGGCCATGGCGGTGGTGCGGGGCGAGGCGGAGGTCTATCTCCATTCCGGCGGCCAGTACGAGTGGGATAGCTGCGCGCCGGTGGCAGTTGCGGCCGCGTACGGGCTTCATTGCTCACGCATCGACGGGGCATTGCTGGTCTATAACCGGCCCGACACCTACATGCCCGATCTGCTGATCTGCCGCCGCGAATGGGCCGCGCCGGTGCTGGCCGAAGTCGCACGCCTCGCCGCGGGCGATTGACAGCCGCGCCCGCTTGCTCATAGGCCCGCATCCACGCGATTGTGCGGCGCAACAAGCGGGATCTCGCCAGCCATGGGCAAAGACAGCATCAGGGTGCTCGCCGTCGCCTCGGGCGGAGGTCACTGGGAACAGCTGATGCTGCTGCGGCCGACGCTGGCGCAATATGATGTCCGCTTTGCCACCACCGAGCCGGCGGTCGCAGAGCAGCACGGCGTCAGGCGAGTCGAAAGCCTGCCCGACTGCAACCAGAACATGCCGGTGCGATCGGCGCTGTGCGCGCTGGTAGCGCTGTGGGTGGTGCTGAAGCACCGCCCGAAGGTGATCCTCTCGACCGGGGCGGCACCGGGCTTCTTCTGCATCCTCGCCGGGCGTCTCACCGGCGCACGCACGCTATGGATCGACTCCGTCGCCAATGGCGAGGAACTGTCGATGTGCGGCAAGCTGTCGAAGCGGTTCGCGCACCAGTGCTGGACCCAGTGGGAGCATCTCGCCGGGCCGGATCGTCCGCGCTATTTTGGAGCGGTGCTGTGATCATCGTCACGGTGGGAATGCAGCTCGGGTTCGACCGGCTGATCGCGGCGATGGACGCGCTCGCGCCCACCCTCGGTATGCCGGTGATCGCGCAGACCGGCAAGGGCGCCTACCAGCCGCGCAACATGGAGGCGCGGGTCAAGATCGCGCCAGCCGAGTTCGAGGCGCTTATGGGCGAGGCGCGGCTGGTTGTCGCCCACGCGGGGATCGGCACGGTGCTCACGGCGGCACGCTGCGCCAGACCGATCCTGCTGATGCCGCGCCGCGCCGATCTGGGCGAACACCGCAATGATCACCAGCTGGCGACAGTGGGCAAGCTGGCGGGACGGCCGGGCATTCTTGTCGCCGCCGACGAGAGCGAACTGGCCCCGCGCATCGCCGAAGGGCTGGCGCTCACCGACTGGTCGGCCACCCGCTCGCCGACCGCGCAGCAGCTCCATGCAGCGCTGGCGGCCTTCATCGAGAACCGCCCGCTCTGAAGCGGCGGCGCAAGCGTGGTAAAGGGCTGGCAAGCCTAACGCGATTTTAAGGGCTTTGCGGCCATGGTCCCGCTCGCAATCGCGGGACCGTGACACAATGAATGCTCCTTTCAAGACCGCCGCCGCGCTCGGCATCGAGGCCGGCCTCCATCCGTTGCCCGATCATCAGGTCGCGGTAATCGGACTGGGCTATATCGGCCTGCCGACGGCGGCCCTGCTCGCCAGCTATGGCTGGAATGTCTGCGGAGTCGATGTGTCGCAGCGTGTGGTCGAGACCGTCAACGCCGGCTGCGTGCACATCGAGGAACGCGATCTCGACAAGCTGGTGCATGATGCGATCGGCGCAAGGACACTGGTCGCCTCGACCGAGGTGCCGACCGCCAGCTTCTACATGATCGCCGTCCCCACCCCGCTGGGCGAGGGCAATGCGCCCGACATCTCCTATGTCGAAGCCGCCGCCAGAGCGATCGCGCCCAAGATCCTGCCCGGGGCTTGCGTCATTGTCGAAAGCACCTCGCCGGTCGGCACGACCGAGCGGGTGGCTGAGATCATCAGCGAATTGCGCCCCGATCTGGTGGTGCCGCACGACGGCTCCAGCGACGAGGCCGACATTGCGCTGGCCTATTGCCCCGAGCGCGTGCTGCCTGGCCGGATCGTCAACGAGCTAGTGCACAATGACCGCGTGATCGGCGGCGTTACCCCGGCCTGCGCCGAACGCGCGGCGGTGCTCTACACGAGCTTCGTCAAGGGCGACTGCCTCTACACCACCGCGCGCGTGGCCGAGACGGTGAAGCTGGTCGAAAACTCGTTCCGCGACGTCAACATCGCCTTTGCCAACGAGCTTTCGATGATCGCCGACGTCATCGGCGTGGACGTGTGGGACGTGATCCGCCTCGCCAACCGCCACCCGCGCGTGAACATTCTCCAGCCCGGCCCCGGCGTGGGCGGACACTGCATCGCGGTCGATCCGTGGTTCCTGGTCGCCGGCGCGCCCGAGGCCGCTAGGCTGGTAAGGACCGCGCGCGAGGTCAATGATTACAAAGCGGTGCATACCGAGGCGCGCGTCCGCGCCCTGCTCGATGCCGCGCCGGAGGGCAAGGTCGCACTGCTCGGGCTGGCGTTCAAGCCCGACATCGACGACTTCCGCGAAAGCCCCGCGCTCGAGATCGCCGAGGCGCTGGCGCATACCCACGGCAACCGCATCCTCGTCGTCGAACCCTTTACCGAGGATATGCCCGCCGGCCTCGCCGGCAGCGGCGCACAGCTGGTGACGCTTGACGCAGCATTGCGGACGGCGGAGATTGTAGTGGTGCTGGTCGATCACACCGCCTTCAAGCATCTCGGCCCCGATGATCTCGCGGGCAAGCTGGTGTTCGACACGCGGGGCATGCTGCGGCGATGAGCAGTAGCGGCGGGAAACCCCGCATCCTTGTCACCTTCGGCACCCGGCCCGAAGCGATCAAGATGTTCCCGGTGGTGTTCGCGCTGCGCGAGACCGGGCGTTTCGACGTGCGCGTGGCGGTGACCGCACAGCACCGCGAGATGCTCGATTCGGTGCTGGCGATGGCGGGGATCGAACCCGATATCGATCTTGATCTGATGCAGCCCGGGCAAAGCCTCGATGCGCTCTCGGCACGGATCGTCACCCGTTTCGGCGAGGCCCTCGATGCGCTGAAGCCCGATCGGGTGCTGGTTCACGGCGACACGCTGACCACGATGATGGCGACGCTGGCCTGCTATTTCCGCCGTATTCCGGTCGGGCACGTCGAGGCGGGCCTGAGAAGTGGGGACATATATTCGCCCTGGCCGGAGGAAGTGAACCGCAAGGTGACGGGCGCTGTGGCCGATCTCCACTTCGCCCCGACCGAGACGGCCGCGGCGGCACTGCGGGCCGAAAACGTGCAAGGCAGCGCGATCCACGTCACCGGCAACACCGTGATCGACGCGCTGATGTTCGCGCAAGGGCGGGTCGCGGCCGATCCGGCGCTCGCCCCGGTGGTCGCACCGCTCAAGGAGCGTTTCGCTGGCAAGCGCATCATCGCCGTTACGGCGCACCGTCGGGAGAATTTCGGCAGAGGAATGCAGGAAATCGCCGCCGCGCTCCAGTCGCTGGCTGCACGCGAGGATGTCGCGATCATCTATCCGCTCCACCCCAATCCCAATGTCGTCGAGGTCATGCGTCCGGCCCTGTCAGGCGCGCCTAACATCGCCCTGATCGACCCGCTCGATTATCTCGACTTCGTCGCGATGATGGCCATCTGCGACATCGTGCTGACCGATTCCGGCGGCATTCAGGAGGAAGCGCCCAGTCTCGGCAAGCCGGTGCTGGTGATGCGCGATACCACCGAGCGGCCCGAAGGCGTTGCTGCCGGCACGGCACGTCTGGTCGGGGCTGACGCGGGGCGGATCATTTCCGGTACCCTTGCCCTGCTCGATGACCCGGCCGCCTACGAAAGCATGGCCCGGTCACACAATCCCTACGGCGACGGAACGGCCAGCAAGCGGATTGCGGCGATCCTGACCAGCGCCGGATAGGCGCGGTTCAGCCCCGGTCAGGGACGGGCGCGAACCAGGCGCGTGTAATAGACCGCCGCCGCCATCACCACCATGCTCGATCCGATGTCGATCACCCAGTTGAGCTTGAGTGGGCCGTAAAGCAGCGTGTCGATGAGGTGCAGCGATGCGATCCGGAGCGCCAGCAGGAAGATCATCGCTACAGCCGCAAGGTTGGCTGCCAGCCGCGCAAGATTGCGGCGCCCGTGCAGATTTCGAGTCGCTTTATAGATCCATCCCAGCATGCCGATCCCGGCAACCGCTATCATGGCCGACACGATCAGCGCCTGAATATTGCGCCGCTCACCATATTCACCGCTGGCCCTGAGCGATGCACGGACTGTCTCGCGCAGCATCTCTTCCGCTGCCGTAAGCCGGAGCGCCATGAACACGGCGAACAGCAACGCAATGAGCAGCCATGCCCGCACGTGCCTGCGCATCTGCCGAGCGCGCGAGGCGGCAATCCCGGCCACGATGCAGGCCAGCATCACAAAGCCGTAAACGCCTGCGGCTGTCAGGCTGAGAACAGAAGGAGCGAATGACATCGTCGGCCTTTCCAGCGGCAACCGCGAAGCGGTGCGCGTCACCGTCCCAATGCGAGCAAACAAGTCGCGCTTCAAGAGACTAACGCAATGCCAAATCGGCTCGACAAAGCGAGACAGCGTCAGTCCTTCCTTGCAGCGGGACAGCTCCCCGACGGTCCCGGCCCAGGGGGTCGTTTAGTGTTGCACTGCGATATTCCTGCGGCTAAGCAAAACCTCGTGCCAAAGAGGGCAAAACTGCCTGCTCGAGGAGGGCTCCGTGACTTCGCTGACATCCAAACAGGTGCGTAAAGCATCCGTCATTGCCGTTGCGATGACCGCGCTGGCGGGTTGCGCATCGACGCCGGAACCGAGAATCGGGCCCAGCGTGATCCAGCCCCGTGCGGAGCTCGGCCAGTCCGGCTACTCGTTCCAGCGCCCCACCCGCTACCTGCTGCGCCCGGCTGACAAGATTTCGATCACGGTGTTCCGTGAACCGGAGTTCTCGTTGGAGCAGGTCCAGATCGGGGTAGAAGGGAATGTCTCCCTGCCGATGCTCGGTTCGATTCCGGCCGCAGGCATGACCGCCAAGCAATTCGAACAGGATGTAACCCGCAGGCTTGCCGCGGCTGGTCTCAAGACGCCTCTCGTGAGCGTCAATATCGCCGAATATGCCTCCCATCTCGTCACGGTCGAGGGCGCTGTCGAAACGCCGGGTGTCTACACTTTCCAGCCCGGAGCGCGGCTCTCGTCGGCAATCGCGATGGCAGAAGGCCCGAAGCGGACCGCAAAGGTCGATCAGGTGGCGGTGTTCCGGGAAAGCCCCGAAGGGATCATGATCGCCAAGTTCGATTATCAGCAGGTCCGGCAGGGCACGATGCTCGATCCGGTCCTGCAGCCCGGCGATAGGGTGGTCATGGGCACTGATGGTCTTTCGGTGTTCTGGGAAGATCTTCTCAAGGCGCTCCCTGCCTTTGGTGTGTTCGCGGTCGCTGGCCTGAGAAACTGATTTCATGAACGAAAGATCGATCGTCCAGGCCCCTGAGGCCGGTCGCCAAGGTGCTTGGCTTGATGCCTATATGCCTGACGGCCCGCTTGCCCCCCCTGCTCCGCGTCCGCCGCTGATCAACTTTGCGACGATCCGCGGCATTATCTACCGGCAGCGCTGGCTGGTGGGTGCGGTAATCGTCCTTTCTCTCATCGGTGGCGTGATCTTCACGCTGCTCTCTAGGCCGATGTACGAGGCGGACGCCAAGGTGGCGGTCAAGCCGTTTGGCGAGAGCGTGGTCGAAGGCCGGGACACGATGCAGGGCTTCACGCCCATGCAGATCTTCGATTATCTCGGGACCCAGATCGAAGTCATCAAAAGCCGGAGCATGGCTCAGGTCGTCGTCGCCGATCTCAATCTGGCGTCCCGGAATGACTTCCTCGGCGAAGAGGTCGATCAAGGTCGTGCGCCTGGCATCAGCGACGAACAGTGGCGCAAGCAGAAAGAGGAAATTGCAACGTCGATCCTCGTCGGCGGCGTCGTAGCTGAACTGCCGACCAATAACTGGGTGATCGACATCGGCTTCCGCTCGACCAGCCCCGTGCTGGCTGCCGAAATTGCCAACGCCTATGCTGACGCCTTCGTGTCGACCGGCACGCGCAATTCTATCGAGAACAACCAATACGCGCTCGAATATCTCAAGAAGCAAATCGAGGAGACGCGGGTCCGGCTTGCCGAGGCCGAACAGGTCTCCAATGCCTACGCCCGAAACAACGGGATCATCATCGAATCCCGCGGTGACGAAGAGGGTTCGCCTCCGATCACGCTGGCTGGCACGAACCTTGAGAGCATTAACGTCCGGGTTGCCAATGCCCGCGCGGCGCGGATCGAAGCCGAGCAGCGCTGGCGCGCCATCCAAAGCGTGCCGGCTGCCGAACTTCCCGAAGTGCAGAGCAATCCCGTCCTGCAACGTCTGGTGTCGGAACGGACCGGCAAGGTGGCGCAGATTGCCGAACTGCAGCAGCGCTACAATGATGACTTTCCGCAGATCCAGACCCTGCTCGCCCAGCTCAAGGTGCTCGACACCCAGATCGAGCGCAGCAGCGGCGATATCAAGGCCAGCGTCCGCAGCCAGTATCTCGTAGCCCAGAGCCAGGAGCGCGCGCTGGAGGCCGAGCTCGCATCACTGACCGGGGACCGGCTTGTGGAGCAGGACAAGCAGATCGAACTGAGCGTGCTCGATCGCGAGGCGCAGGCCCTGCGCGACCAGCTCCGGATGCTGCTTGACCGCTACAATCAGGTCAACAGCTCCGCTAATGTCGATCCCGGCACGATCACCAAGATCGATCTGGCGACTGTCCCCAGCTCGCCTTACGCCCCGAACATTCCTCGCAACTTGGGCGTTGCGCTGATCATCGGCATCGGCGTCGCCCTTGCCCTTGCCACGTTGCGCGAGACGCTGGACGACCGGATCCGTTCGCTCGACGAGGTCGAGGAAAAGATGGGGCTTTCGCTCCTCGGCCACACGCCCCACGTGGAAAATCGCGACCTTCAATCGCTGGGGACCAATCGTTTCAGCGCACTCATGGAGGCGTATTCCTCTATTCGTGCGGCGATCGATTTCAGCCTGCCTCGCAACCGCAACGTCATTCAGCTGACCAGCAGCCAGGCCGGCGAAGGCAAGAGTACCACCGCCGTGATCCTTGCCGAGCTGTTTGCAAGCGTCGGCCGCAAGACCTTGCTGATCGATGCCGACCTGCGACGTCCTTCGGTCGCTGGCCTGCTCGACATCGAACGGCCCAGAGTCGGCGTTGTCGAGGTTGTGCTCGGGCACGTCGAGCTCGAAGCTGCAGTGGTCAAAGGTGTCCACGAGAACCTCGAAATCCTCCCGGTTGGCGAGATCCCGCCGAACCCGACGGAAATCCTTGCCTCGCGCGAAATGCGCGACTTCATCGAGAAGTATCGTCACGAATATTCGCTGATCATCTTTGATTCTTGCCCCGTCATGGGTCTAGCCGACGCCCCGACGCTTGCCAATCTGGTCGACGGGACCGTGTTCGTGCTCGAAGCCAACCGCATGCCTTTCGGGCAGGCGCGTACCGCAGCCCGGCGACTGGCGCTTGCAGGCGGAACCATGATCGGCATCGTCTTGACCAAGTATCGCGCGCTCGAAGCCGGTCAATCTTATGGATACCAGTACAGCTATTACGAATACGGGCGCGACAAGTGACGCGGGCGGACGCATCATTCGCTCTGATGCGTCCCAGTTTGCACAGGTAAATTCGGACCGCGCTGGCTCCTCTCCCAAACCGGCCAGCGCAACTGGACGAGGACAGAACAAACGCGATGAGCGAGGCGCAACCTTTCACGGTCATTATTCCGGCTCACAATGAAGAAGCTGTCATTGCGCGATGCCTGGAGACAGTTCTGAAGGACGCACCCGCGGATCACCGGATGGAGATCATCGTGGCCGCTAACGGCTGCCGCGACCGGACGGTAGAGGTCGCCCGTGCGTCAGCACCTGAGGCGAAGGTGCTCGATCTGAAAGCGGGCTCCAAGACCGGAGCGATCAATGCCGCCAACCGGATAGCGCAGCATTTCCCGCGGATTTACGTCGATGCCGATGTGGAATGCAGCTACGTCACGCTCGCCGCGCTCGCGGCGGAGCTGCGCAAACCGGGTGTGATGACAGCAGCACCCGCAATCCGCATGGACCTCACCCGCTGCAACTGGCTCATGAAGTCCTATTATCGCGCGTGGGCACGTCAGCCCTATGCCAAGGCCGGAAAGGGCGGCGCAGGCTGTTATGCGCTGTCGGCTCACGCGCTCGAAAGCGTGGGCGAATTCCCTCCGATCATTGGCGACGATATCTGGATCCACACACGTTTTCCCGATCATCAGAAGCGCTACCTGGCCGAGGATAACACGGGCGAATCGGTGTTCTCGATCGTTTACCCTCCGCGCACGGCATGGGAGCAGATCCGGGTGGAAGCGCGGCGCCAGAACGGGAATGCCGAAGTGCGTGACCTTTACCCCAGCCCCTACTTTGCCAACGCCAATAATGGTGGTGGGCTGTCGGCGGCGCTCCGCAGTGGCGCGCAACCGCTCGATCTGCTGATTTTCTTCGCAATAAAGCTGAGCGCGCGGCTGCTGGCCCACTTGAACCGCAAACTTGGAAAGGGGAAAGCATGGACGCGCGATATGTCGACCCGGCAAGCCTCTCGGACTCCGTGAGCTTTAAGCCCGGTCCGCCAGAAGTGAGCATGCTGGTGGTGGCCTACAATTCCGCAAACATTATCGCAGATTGTCTCGAAGCGATCCCAACGGCGTGCACCCGGCACACTTACGAGGTGCTGCTGGTCGACAATGGCGACGGCAGTTCGGCCGAACTGGTCGCGAAGAATTTTCCACAGGTGAAGATCGTCCCGAGCAAAGGCAATATCGGCTTTGCAGGCGGCAACAACCTGCTGGCGAAATCGGCCCGGGCGTCCATGCTCCTGCTGGTGAACCCTGATCTGCAGATGCGTCCGGGCGCGGTGGACGAACTGCTCAGCGGCGCGGCCCGCTACCCCGATGCCGCCGCCTTGGGCGGGGTCACGCTCGACCGCGAAGGACGGCCCGACATCGGCAACAGCGTCCACGTGCCCTCGCTCAGAGAGATGGCGAGCCGGTTGCTCGGACGATCGCTGTCCCGGATCGAGGAAGGCGATGATCTCCAACGGGATAAGCGGGTGCACGCTCTGTCGGGCGGATTCGTGATGTTCTCGCGCCAAGCATGGGATGCAGCGGAAGGACTCGACGAGCGCTATTTTCTGTATTGTGAGGAAGTCGACCTGTTCGCCCGGCTTGAGCGCATGGGTTTCGAATTCTGGCGCATAGGCAAGGCGCGCGCATTCCACGATGCCGGTCACGGGAACGATTTTTCGCCGATGCGGCTGCTCTATCGGGCAGCGGGAACTATGCAGTTTGCACGACTGCACTGGTCATACCCGCAGCAGATTTGCGGCTTTATCCTAATCTGGCTCGGCGCCTTTCAACGCTATGCCGCCGGCAAACTGCTGGGACACTGGATGCCCCGCCTTCGCAAGGTAGGTGACGGGCACCGGGACCTTGTGTTCCGGCCGGGACATTGGCACCAGGGCTATCACCCAACCAAAGGTTTGCTGGCCAAATTGAAGCATACGCCGATTTAGGGCCGACTACCTCGCTGTACCGGATACAGAAAGCCGGGCGCAGGAGAGCGGACAGGAACATTCCGCATCGGCGACATCCCCAAGCTAACGGCGATGCCCAAAAGCACGAAGAACCACACCATAGCGTTGAGCCAAAGCGCAACCGATACAGCCCCAAGAGCAAACACCGCTAGAGAGATCGCTAAACCGCGCAACATACGTGCATCGACCGCAGCGCAATGCATGGAGCGGATGCAAAGCATCGTCACTGCGCCAAGCGTCGCAAGTATCAGCATGATTGATGTCGGTAAGCCGAAGCGCATCGCCTGCAGCAACCAGAAGTGATCGACCGAAAAGGAGTTCTGCCACTGCATCCATTCCGGCCGATCCCAATCATCGTAGCCGATCCCGAACCATGGATTTCGCGCGACGTTTTCGGTTCCGTAACGCCAGATTAGAACACGGTTATAGCCGCTGACCGTATTGAGCGAGGCATACCGGACCAGAAGGTTGAAAAAACCGGAATTGCTGGTCAATTCCACAGCGAGATAAAGCACTGACACCGCAAACAGGAACAGCCGCCAACTCAGGTTGGCAATGCGCTGTACCAGAAAGTCATAGGCCAGCAGAACTGTGCCCACGACCAAGCCAAGCATTGCAGCGGAACTCATGCTGAAAAACCCGCCGACCGCACCGATGGCTCCCACGATTCGCGGCCAACCTCGGATGCCGGACATCAGATAGAGCGTTACGAAGCTAGCCAGCGAAATCCCGGCGAGGATCGGATGCGGGAAGGATGCAGTCCCGCGCGTCAGGCCCATTCGAACCTCGGTCGCCACCCTATTGGGAACTCCCGTTAGATTCGAGAGCAATGACTGAAGAATAATCCGCCCACTAATCGACTCAAGAAATACGAGCGCCCCTTCCAAAGCGACACCAGGCGCGATCAAGACCAAGAACGCCCTGAAATCCCTCGGCGTACGGATGGCAAATCGGGCAACGAAATAAGGCAGGCCAATATCCATCAGGTGCGCGCCCCCCTGGACCAGGGCGGCTGTGACCGAATTGCTTGTCACGTAGGACGCAAGGGTGATCCACGCGCAGGCGAAGGTGATCGGGATATCCGGCCAAGCGAGGCGGAAATCTCCCTTGAGGGCGCTACTCAACAGATACAAAAAGGTGGGGATCAGCAGCAAGCGATAGGGCGAAAGCATCACTCCGCCGAGATTGACGTTGGCCTGCTCGGGGATCAACATCACATAGAACAACGCCACCGCCAGATAGAGCGGGACCTGCGTTGCTCCGCGCGCGCCAGCAACAGCGTAAGGCGGGGCAAGCCGGAGCATCTGCGGATTTGTACTCATGGTGTCTCTCGTAGTCCGTTTGATCCGCCGGGCAAGCCTCGGCGTCCACCGATCTCGGTCCGGACAGTGCTAGTGTGCCGCCGCCCTTAGCAAAGTGATGGCGGATTGGCACTGCCGATCTCAACTTGACCCGATGCAATTTCCACCTTTCCTACTTTGAACCAATATGGTTATCCGCAAGCTCCCTTGTGTGAGTAGCAATCCAATGTCCCAAGATCCCTTTGCCGCCGTTGCCGATAGCCTGATTGCGCCTCCGCGCGAGGCCTTTCCCATCACACCGCAGAACAGCGTCGCTCTCCCCGCCGCCACCAAAGCGATCTATGTCGGCACGGGAGGAGACATCACCTTGCGCGCTGTCGGTTCTGCAAACGATGTGCTCATTCGCAATGTCCCGGGCGGAACGGTGCTCGCGATCCGCGTGGCGGCTATCCAGGCGACCGGGACGACCGCCGCCGATATCGTTGGACTGGCCTGATAAGCTGGCACGGCATCGGCCTCATCAGCCGCAGCTTCAGTCCGATCGCCAATGCTGGCGCCCTGTTTCCACCCCTTCCCGGCGTGGAGCCCGCCGCAGCGTGGACGGGCACGGCGGGGAGCGGTTTCACCGTTACGCCGACCGATCCGACGCGCACCACTGCCAAGCCTGCGCTGCGGCTTATCACGCCTCCCTATCAGTGGTTCACCGACACGCTTGATGTTGGTGTGATGGCCGCTGCGAACGATAGCGGATCGCTGCGCAACTCGCTCGGCATCGCCAACGTGGTGTCCCACTACGAGGGCAACAGCGTCACCGTGGATGCGCCGCGCTTCCATACGATCCAGACGCAGCGCGGGCCGCGCACCTATTTCGGGTGGTGGGTGCGGCTCAAGAAGCCTGCGGGCAAGGCGTGGCATGGGCACCTGTATGTCGAGGCGACCGCGCGCGACGGGACGATGCAGAAGCGGGTGATGGAGCCATACGCCTTTTCGCCGCAGAACATGCTCTACGATGCGGAGCTGACCATGGCGCCCTCGCAGCCGCAGATTATCGGCCAGCGTTATCAGTCGCTCACCAACGCGATCGCGTGGGTGAATGCCAACAGCAAGGTCAACCCGTTGCTGACGATCACCGAGGCGGGCACCTACAACTTCGGCACCACGGCCGGCGAACTCTACACCAACCCCGGCTACGTGAACGTGACGGCCAGCGTGCCTGTCACCCTCGGGCGCACTGTGCCTGCGGTGGGGGCAACGAACCTGCTGAACGACCGTTGCAAGCTGCACATTTTCGGCAGCAACATCACGATGGATGTCAAGAACTGCCTGATCTTCGAGCACTCGCCGGCGGTGCCTGCAACGGCGGCGCAACACGGGCCGTGGCTGGATGGTGTGACCGTCACCACCAGCGAACCGCTCGGCTCGGACGCGGACTTTGCCGATAGCGGTGTGCCGCGCTCCACTTTGACTGCTGGCATGATGATCGGCGGGCCTTACTTCACCGAGGTTGAGCTCAGCGGGCTGCACAACTCGATGATCGGGGCGAAGCTGATCCGTGGGTGCCTCGTCGAAGATGTCGGTGCGGACGTTGCCAACAGCTCACCGATGATCTTGCAGAGCCGCTTCAATGGCAGCGACAATTCCTTCTGGATTGACGACCGGCCCGCGTTCAGCGTGGTCTATACCGGAGCCGAAGAGACCGCGACGATTGCACGCAGCGGCTCGGTTCTCGGCGGCAGCAGCGGCATTTGGACGGTCAAGATCGGTGCGACGACCTACACTCGTGACACAGGCAGGCCCGCCTACTTCATTGGAGCGGAGAGCCGCTTCTTCGGTGAACTGGTGACATGGCTGAACACCTTGCCCGATGTGTCAGCCACCTTGCTTATCGAGCCGTTCGACCACGTGGCATCGAGCGGTTCGTTGCCTGGCCGGTTGGGACAGGGTTTCGGGGACACCAACTTCAAGACCACGCCGCTGACGGTGGTGAGCAACCTCGACATTCACGGTGACTGGTATCAGCATCAGCCGGGCTGCAACCTTGAAAACATCATCCTTGCCTTCAACGAGGTGCTGAACTTCGACGCGCAAATCCTGTTCCTTTCGCCGCCGAATCCCGCTCCACGCGGCGAACTTGATGTGATGGTGTTCGGGAACGTCTTTCAGGCACCGGGCGGGGAAGGTGGCGATCCGGTGGCGCTAGTGGGTGGGTCGCAATGGAGAAGGCCGAGCTTGCCGCTTCCGTCGAGCCATGTGGTGATCGCCCACAATACGTGGGTGAACCAGCAATTCCTGATCCGCAACGAAGGTGGCGGGCTGGCGGCTGATGCCTACTGCCTGATCAAGAACAACGTGATCCCAAACCTTGCCGTGGCGGGAACGAGTACGGTGCCGAACCTGACCATCGACGGGCTGCATGTCTTCGCGGCTGGTGCGGTGGCTCCGACGCAGGCGACGAACGCAACGAGTGGGGGCGATGTGACGACGCTTTTCGAGGATGCAGACGCGCTGGATTTCAACCCCGCTGGCCTGCTGCTGGCAAACCTGTGCACGGCGGCGCTGCCAGTCGATTTCAACCGTGCCAGTTTTGCTGCAAGCGCCCCCGTTGGGGCGTTGGCGAGATGATCGATCTCGGACTGGGCATAGCCTCGCGCAGGCCTGCCACCACCGCCCCCACCTCCACTCCGGCTTCGCTGTTCACTGCCGGCGAACAGGGCGTGTTTTTCGATGTCACCCCAGCGAACACCGGGACAAGCGTGGGCAACCCAGTGTCGTCCCTCCTCGACCGGAGCGGAAGGGGCAACAATGCAACCAGTAGCATCGCCGGATCACAGCCGATCCTGCGCCAGAGCGGCGCGCTTCACTATTTGGAGTTCGACGGCATCAACGACTGGATGCAGACGGCAGCCATCGATCTTTCCGCCAGCGACAAGCTGACAGTGATCCTCGGCTTGCGCAAGCTGGTCAACACGGCTTCGGATCTGCCGGTAGAGTTAAGCGGCAATGCTTTCAGCAATGCCGGAGCCTTCTACCTCGCAGCACCTGAGGGAGCGGGCAGCGGCTCGGACTACCGCTTTTATGCGCGGGGCAATGCGGCTCCGGCTGCGGCAGTGGGGTCGGGAGCAATTCTGGCACCTGATACCTGCGTCCTTACCGGCCTCGCCGACATTGCCACCAATAGCCGCATCCTGCGGCGCAATGGCGTGCAGGTGGGCAGCAGCGCGCTGGCGATGGGCGGCGGCAACTGGCGCAGCTACCCGCTCTATCTGGGCGCACGGGCCGGAACGTCGCTGCGTTTCAACGGGTGGATCTTCGGCCTGATCGTCATCAACCGGCAATTGAGCGCGGGGGAACTTGCCGCCGCAGAGGCTTGGATGGCGGCAAGAACCGGGGTTACACTCGCCTAATCCCTTGGGCGCATAGCCACCGGGATGGCCAAGCGTCAGCGCTCACCCCCGCAAGCGCAGCTGCATGTGCTTGAGCCGGACGAACAGGTTCCAGCCCAGCAGCGCGCGCGTGACGTGACCCCCAGCTTTCCCCCAGCTGGGATTAGAGCCGAGCGGTTGTTTTGC